>Ga0206969_1140_pt1 | contig 19789 bp, 15 predicted proteins | sample Alteio_BWOrgHeat_87_FD_153256 | JGI IMG/M metagenome (GOLD analysis project Ga0206969, IMG submission 153256) | Enriched cells from forest soil in Barre Woods Harvard Forest LTER site, Petersham, Massachusetts, United States -... | ecosystem: Environmental > Terrestrial > Soil > Temperate forest >... | reverse complement strand
TGCAACCCTGGCAAATTTTGTATAGTTTATTTTATGTACCCAGTAAGTAATGAGCAAGCCAAGCCCAAGCACCATTACCTGCTTTACGAGGTAATAGTTGGAGTTCCTTTCCATGCGGTAGGCAAGGGACCCTGTGGAGCTGTAAACAGCAAGCAAACTAATAAACGACAGTACGAGCACCACTGCCCATATCATTTTGTCGCCTTTCGTTTTTTTGAGTAATTCGTTCATACTACTTTCCTGAAACCATTTTTAATTCAAGTCAATTTCATTTATAAGTTCTGCACAGCGGCTTTAAACTGTCTTCCCCGGTCTTCATAATTTTTAAAAAGGTCAAAACTTGCACAGGCGGGAGACAACAAAACAACATCCCCTTTCTCGGCAAGTAAGTACGCTGCACCTACAGCGTCTGAAGCCGTTCTTGTATCATATATCGTTTCAATGTCGTCGCCAAAAAAATCATGGATGGGTTTATTATCCAGACCCAGGCAAACAATGGCTTTCACTTTTTCCCTTACCAGTTCCAGTATCTCGGAATAATCATTGCCTTTGTCCTGGCCGCCAAGAATAAGTATTACCGGCTGCTCCATGCACTCTAATGCAAACCAAACGGAGTTTACATTTGTAGCTTTGCTGTCGTTAACGAACCTCACACCCCGGATGGTCGCCACGTATTCGAGCCTATGCTCGAGGCCTTCAAATGCTTCAAATGTTTCGCGAATCTTTAACTTTCTTATGCCCGCCACCCTTGATGATATACCCGCTGCCATACTATTATACCTATTGTGTTTGCCCTTTAATGCGAGTTCGTGAATGGACATGCCCATTGTGTCTCCATCGTACTTTACGTACAAGTTACCGTCGCTGATATAGCCACCGTCGTTTTCGAGATCTATATTATTTTCGTCCATTGTGAAGTACAGTATTTTTGCGTGAGTAGAATGGGTTTCCAGGTAGTTCATTATTACTTTATCGTCCCGGTTCACGACAAAGAAGTCTGTTGCAATTTGGTTCTTGGTTATTCTGAATTTCGACTCCACATAATTTTCAAACTTATAATCGTACCTGTCTAAATGATCGGGCGTAATGTTGAGCAGCACAGCCACATCTGGCCGGAACCAATGAATATCATCGAGCTGAAAGCTGCTGATCTCCATCACGTACCACTTACATGGCCGCTCCGCCATCTGCCTTGCAAAACTGTATCCTATGTTCCCAACCATAGCCACATCATAAGCGGCATTCTTCAACACTTCGTAGGTAAGCTTGGTGGTAGTGCTCTTGCCGTTGCTGCCGGTGATAGCTATTATTTTGCTGTCTCCTTTATAACGGTAAGCAAACTCTATCTCGCTGCACACTTCTATGCCTGCACTGCGCACCTGTTTTACGATGGCCACTTTATCACTGATGCCGGGGCTCTTCACTATACAATCGGCATTCAGTATTTTTTCCTCCGTATGGCTACCTTCCTCAAACTCAATACCGCTTTCCTGTAACTCAGCCCGGAACCCGGGTTTTATTATTCCCCCATCGCTCACAAACACATCCCAACCCTGTAGCCGACCCAGCAAAGCCGCGCCCACACCGCTTTCAGCAGCACCGAGTATCACCAGGCGTTGTGTTTGTTTCCCTTCCACTATTGCAATTTCAATGTTACTATACTCATTATGGCCAACAGAATCCCTATGATCCAGAAGCGTGTTACTATCTTCGATTCGTGATATCCTAATTTCTGGTAATGGTGGTGTAGGGGCGCCATTTTAAATATCCGCCGGCCCTCGCCATATTTTTTCTTGGTGCGCTTGAAGTACCAGACCTGAAGTACAACGGACGCATTCTCTACAAGGAAGATGCCACAAATGATGGGCACCAGTAATTCCTTTCTTACGATGATAGCAAGCGAGGCTATAATGCCACCAAGCGCGAGACTACCCGTATCGCCCATGAACACCTGTGCCGGATAGGCGTTGTACCAAAGAAAGCCTACACAAGCGCCTACAAAGGCGCCGATGAAAATAGACAGCTCACCGAGGTTGGGTATATCCATGATGTTGAGATAACCGGCAAAAAGGTAGTTACCGGATACATAGGCAAACACACCGAGGCATACACCAATGATAGCTGACGTGCCTGTAGCCAACCCATCAATGCCATCGGTAAGGTTGGCCCCATTTGATACAGCCACAATAATGAAGATCACAAATATGATGTAGATGATGGGCGTGGTCACATCCACATATTTTTCACCAAATAAGGCTGCTATCTTTTCGTATCTGAATTCGTGCGACTTTACAAAAGGTATAGTTGTAGTGGCTGTTCTTACATTTACATAGGTCTGTTCCTTTCCGTTCTCGTCTTTGCGCACAAAACGACCTGCTTCCAGTTTTTCCGCTACATTGAACACCCCGCCACGCGGGTCTTTTACTTCCCTGCTGATGACCACATGATTGTTGTAGTACATGGTAAGGCCAACGATGATACCCAGCCCTACCTGGCCCATTATCTTAAAGCGGCCTGCAAGCCCTTCTTTGTTTTTCTTAAACACCTTTATGTAATCGTCAAGGAAACCTACTATACCCAACCATACCGTGGATACCAGCATGAGCACGATGTAAACATTAAGCACCCTTGCAAAAAGCAGCGTAGGTATAAGTATAGCACCGATGATAATGAGGCCGCCCATTGTAGGTGTGCCTCTCTTTTGCGCTTCGCCCTGCAAGCCAAGATCGCGCACTGTTTCACCTATCTGCTTGCGCTGCAAAAAGCTGATGAGCCTTTTACCCAAAAGCATGGATATTACCAGCGACAAAATGATAGCCATAGCCACGCGGAAGGTGATGTAATTAAACACCCCCGCACCAGCCAGGTGAAAGTTATCGCGCAGATATGTGAACAGATAGTACAGCATTAATGCCCTTTATTTATTTAGTGTTTCAAACGCTTCCGTTAATATTTCTTTGTCGTCAAAATGAGTTTTAATGCCTTTGATCTCCTGGTATTTTTCATGGCCTTTGCCTGCAACCAACACTATATCGCCCGCCTGGGCAAAGGAACATGCTACTTTTATCGCTTCCTTCCGGTCGGTAATACGGAGGCTCTTTCTCTTTTGTGGACCGGTAAGCCCGGCTTCCATTTCGTTCAGTATTACTTCGGGGTCTTCGCTGCGCGGGTTGTCTGAGGTAAGAATAGCTTTATCGCTATGCTCACACGCTACCTGCGCCATAATGGGCCGCTTGGTTTTATCGCGGTCGCCGCCACAACCTATCACTGTAACCAATTGCTGGCCCTGTGTGCGGAGTTGGTTGACAGTAGCCAATACATTTATCAATGCATCGGGGGTATGTGCGTAGTCTATAATGCCCAATATCTTGTCTTTTGGCGACATGTAGGTTTCAAAGCGCCCTTCGGCGCCATGCAGCCCGCTAAGCGCTTCCAGGATATTCATTTTCTCTTCGCCCAATAACTTCGCCACCCCATATACTGCCAACAGATTGTAGGCATTGAATGTGCCTATCATCCTGAAATGCGCTTCCTGTCCATCCACCACCATCACAAGGCCGGTGAGGTTATTCTCCAGCACCTTTCCTTTTATTGTTGCTGGCACTTTAAGGCTGTAAGTGTTTTTAGCCGCCTTTGTATTCTGCAACATTACCAGCCCTCTTTTATCATCGGCATTGGTAAGCGCAAAAGCATCTGTAGGCAGACCATCGAAGAACAGTTTCTTCACCCGTATGTATTCATCAAATGTTTTGTGATAATCAAGATGGTCATGCGTGATGTTTGTAAACACCCCACCCGCAAAACGGATACCTGCAATACGCTGCTGGTGTACTGCGTGGGAACTTACCTCCATGAAGGCATAAGCACATCCAGCATCCACCATACGTTTCAGCAGTGCGTGTATGGAGATCGCATCAGGTGTGGTGTGGGTGGATATCTCCACCTCGCTATGTATTTGGTTCTGTACGGTTGACAGCAAGCCGCATTTATAGCCTAGTTTTTCAAAGAGCTTGTACAGAAGGGTGGCCGTTGTTGTTTTACCATTAGTGCCCGTGATACCCACTACCTTCAGCCCCAACGAAGGAAAATCGTAGAATGCATCGGCCATTTGCCCTGCGGTGGCAGCGCTGTCCTTCACCTGTACGTAAGCAATGCCATCTTTTTGTGCAGTAGGGAGCGATTCGCAAACGATAACGGAGGCTCCTTGGTCAATTGCTTTTTCTATAAACGAATGCCCATCGGACAAAGTGCCCTTCACTGCAATAAACGCGCTACCGGTCGTTGCCTTGCGGGAATCAATGCACAAACTGTCCACAACCGTATCCATGTCGCCATGGACTTGCAGTGGTGTTACATTTATCAATATGTCGCGAAGTATGGGCATTAGCTTAATTGCAGTATTATGTTTTGTCCTTTGGTAAATTTTGATCCGGCCGCTATTGATTGCCCCTGCACTTTTCCTTTCCCGCGCACATGCACTTGCAAGCCACTATTCTCCAGCATGTACACGGCGTCTTTTAGGCTCATACCGGTTACATCGGGAACAATGTCTTTGTATAATTTCTTAGGTTGAATCGCTACATGTTTATTCGAGTCGGTTGATAATTGCATCATCTGGCTCATATAGTCAGTGGCAATGGGAGTATGTTTATTAATGCCGTTGAGCAACACCTCGTAGTTCCTTGCAGTTGCGGCTTTGGCAGGTATTACCCCTGTGTTGTTCAGCGCAAGGCTATCCAGCGGGCCCGCCCATGCACCAATGTTCTCCGAGAATATTTTATCTGCCACCATCCTGAATACGGGAGCTGCTATAGCGCCGCCATAATACGCTTCGGAATGGGGCTTGGTGCGAATAACCACGCAGATGGTATATTTAGGCTGTTCTGCCGGTAGAAAACCTACAAATGAACCCTGGTAAACCCCATCGGTATATCTGATGCCCTTATCTGCCACCTGGGCAGTACCCGTCTTACCGGCCATTGTGTAGTATGGCGATTCTATTCCTTTAGCAGTGCCCTCTGTAACTACTGCACGCATACATTTTTGCAATTGTGCCACAGCGCTGGAATCAGCTACCTCCTCTATTTCTGTTGGTTCAAATGTTTTTACGTCCTTGCCATATTCCTTTATAGCGCTTACGAGGTATGGCTTCATCATCTTGCCGTTGTTGGCTATGGCATTATACAACATGCAGGTATGCAGCGGGGTTACCAGCACACCATAACCTGTAGCCAGCCAGGGTAGCGATGAGTTACTCCACTCTTTCGTGTCCGGCGTAACAATGTGCGTGCGGCGCTCACCTAAAAGATCGATACCCGTTGGCCGGTCGAAGTGCAGCGACACCAGGTGATCTACATATTTCTTAGGGTTATTGCCGTAGTATTGGTTGGCCAGCTTGGCCATTGCCGCATTGCTCGATTCGGCATAGGCTTTCCATATAGGCATCTTACCCAGGCCCAGGTGAGAATCGCGCATCACCCGGTTGCCAAAAGTTATTTGACCTCCTTCTGCATCCACTATGTCATTAACTGTTATCAGCTTGTCGTTGAGCAATGATAACAGAGTAGCTAATTTGAATGTGGAACCCGGCTCCGTAGGTATCATTGCATAATTAAAATCTTCCCAATAGCTGCCATCGGGCTGGCGGCCCAGGTTTACCAGGGTACGCACCTTGCCTGTCTTTACTTCCATCACTATACATGTACCATAGAGGCATTGATACTTTTCCAGTATGCTCATCAGTGCGTGTTCGGCCACATCCTGCACGTTCATGTCCAGCGTGGTTACAATGTCTCTGCCATTTAGCGGGTCCACTTCCGATCCTTCTATGGGTATCCAGGTGTTGCCTGTTGCTTTCTGCACTACCCTGCGGCCGTTCTCTCCTGCAAGGTCGCGGTTGTACGTAGCTTCTAAACCAGAAACATTGCTATCGCGGAAAACACCAATAGTGCGGAACGCAAGCATGTTGTAAGGCGTTACCCGCTTGTTCTTTGAATCTTCTATAAAGCCGCCGTATCCTTTCCCTTTATTAAATATCGGGAATGAGCGCAGGGCTTCATACTGGTAGTATTTTAGCTTCTTGCCCAGCTGGTAATATTTATTCTCTTCATTGTAAGCGCGCACAAATTCGCTCTTATATTGTTCCGGGGTTTTATCCATGAACAGGTAGGATACGCAACGGCTCAATGAATCAATGTTTTTTGCAAACAGGCTTGAGTCAATAACCGAGAAATCAATATGCACATCAAATTCGGGGATTGAGGAGCTGAGCAGCACACCATCTTCGGTGTATATATTGCCCCTTTCGGCCAGCAAAGTATCGAAGCGCGTATGCATTTCTTTTGCCATAGCGCGCAGCTTGGGGCCTTCTTTATACTGGATCATAGCGGCCTTGAAAATGATGGCAGCACCAAACAAGCAAATGCATGTGAAAGCGATGTACACCCTGAACCGTATGTCTTTTTTTATCGTCACTTTTTTCGTAATCCCCTTATTACCTGTTAACTAAATAATCTCCTTTGCGAGCCGGTTCGATACCTTCGGCATCGGTACAGGGTTTGCTGGTTTTCTATAACGTTTGATACCTTCGGCATCACCTCTAATATTCTAACTTCACCCCGAAACCGATTAACTTATGAACCTATTACCCGATTAACCTATTACCCAATCACCCTACTGCCCAATTTTATACGCCGGCATCAAGGATGGCTTCAGCCCAATACCCTCTGCGTTTTTTATTACCTGCGTTTCGGCCTTCACATTCATCAACTGCGATTTTGCATCCATATACTTCCAGCGTAGCTCTTTAAGCGCTTTGTGCTTCATGGTAAGCTCCTGCTGCATCTCTAATGCACGATGACTGTTGCTGATATACAACACCGCCAGAAGCGCCACAAATGCCAGGTAGGGAATATTGTTTACGAATGCTTTATAAGATACTTTCTCCACCAACGCCCGCCAGTCGTTCCTCACCCGTTGTGCGGGCGTCAGCACTTCCTGCTGATCGTTCTTGTCTTCTTTACTCATATTTTATACCTCTTACCTATAACCCCAAACCCCTCCCGATGGAAAATCGGGACCTTGTTCTGGGGCTTCCCCTCATTATCTTTTCAAACGAGTGCGTCCTTCGTTGCCCCTCCCTTCCAAATCCCCTGATAAAAAATAAGGGGAAGCCCCTTTAGGGGTTTGGGGTTGCTACTCTCAGCCTCGCGCTTCTCGCCCTCGGATTATTTTTTATTTCTTCTTCTGTTGGTTCTACCGGTTTCTGTGTCAATGGTCTTAGCGGGGGTATGATCGCTTCCTCATATTCACCTGCTTCATCCCATCTCCCCCTCTTCATGTAGTGCTTCACTATCCTGTCTTCCAGCGAGTGAAAGGAGATAACACTTAGCCTCCCACCCGGTTTCAGGCTTATTGCTGCCTGCTGCAAAAACTCTTTCAGCGCACCCAACTCATCATTCACTTCTATTCTCAGCGCCTGGAACACCTGTGCCAGGTACCGGTTAGGGTTGCCCCGTATAACAGGCGACAACATTGCTTTTAGCGCCTCTATGGTTTGCACGCCGTTTCCCTTGCGGTGGGTCACGATGTGCTTTGCAAGCTGCCTTGCGTTGCGCACTTCGCCGTATTGCTCAAATAGTTGGTGAAGCTGCTGCTCGGTATAGCTTTGCAACACTTTAGCCGCCGTAAGCTCCGATCGTTTGTCCATCCGCATATCCAACGGACCGTCATACCTGATAGAGAAGCCACGTTCTGCCGTGTCAAATTGAAAAGAACTTACACCTAAGTCTGCTAATATGCCATCCACCTCGGTGTGTCCATGCAGCCGCAAAAAACGCCGCAGGTATTTAAAATTTTCTGTTACCGGCATCAGCCGCACATCGTCCGGTTTGTTCTTCCAGGCGTCCGCATCCTGGTCAAATGCTATGAGCCTTCCCTTTGGCCCCAGCTTCTCCAGTATCAGCCGGCTATGGCCCCCACCGCCGAATGTGGCATCTACATACACACCATCTTCCTTTATATCTAATCCATCAACTGCCTCGTGTAAAAGAACTGTTGTGTGGTAAAAACCGGGTTGTTCCATTTTTTACAGATTTTCAAATGGGTTCCCGAAATCGTTTGCCACTTCTTCCGCCAGCCTGCTCATATTCACCGCATTTTGACGGAGATAATTATAATAGGTATCTTTATCCCACAACTCCAGCTTATTGCCCTGCGCCGCTAATACCGCATCTTTTTTAATACCCGCATACTCCTGTAGTGGCTTAGGCACCAACATGCGGTCTGCGCTATCCAGCTCTACGAGCGTGGCCCCATTCAGGAATAATCTTTTAAATTCTCTTACGCCTGGCTTAAAATCATTGAGCTTATTTATTTTTTCACTAATAGCATTCCAGGTGTTGACCGGATATATGGTCAGGCAATTTTCAAAATCTCTTTTTATAACATACTGTTCCCCAGCACCCTCAGCCATTTGCTTGCGGATACCCGATGGCAGCAGGAAACGCCCTTTGGCGTCAATTGCTACTTCATATTCACCGAGGAAACTGGTCATTTTAGTAATTGTTAATTATTATTACCACAAAATAACACAAATTCCCACTAATCTACACAAAATTATTTACACATATTTATCCACATACACATATATGGGCTGAAATGCTTTACAGTAGCGGGTTTCAGGCAATATTTGGCCAAAAAACAGGAAAAAGCATGTGCATAACGTGTTAATTAGTGTGGATTGGTGTGGATTAACCCCCCGCCCTAAAGGGAGCTACCAAATACGAGTAGCCAAAATATCGGCTCACATTATCTATTGCTTATATTACAGACGGTAATGAATTTATCCCGCATGGCCAATATTAAATTATTGAGGACACCCCCATTTTAGTCGCTACATTATCAGAATGAAAGTATTTTTGATGATTAATTTTGCTCACTTTGAAATCAACAAAACAAACCATAATCCGCGACCTAAGCTGGTTGGCATTTAATGCCCGTGTGCTACAGGAAGCCAAAGACACATCTAACCATATTCACGACCGGCTGCGATTCCTTGGTATTTTCTCTAATAACCTGGATGAGTTTTTCAGGGTAAGGGTAGCAGCGCTGAATAAGATGGTGCTATTAGGCAAGGCCGCCAAAATGCATATGGAAGCCAACCCGGATAAGATATTGCGCAAGATCCAGCAAACGGTTATTACCCAGCAGGCCGAATTTGACCATACCTATTCGGAGATAATAACGGAACTGGAACGTAAAAATATTTTCATCAAAAATGAAAAACAGCTTTCTAAAAAGCAGAAAGATTTCGTTTCCAAGATTTTTGAGGAAAAGGTCCGTACCCAGATCATCCCGCTGATGATCGAGACGATCCCGCACATCCCCTTGCTGCGCGACAAGTCTATTTACCTTGCCTGTGTGCTGGGCAATACAAAAGAGTCTATGGTGCAGCGCTATGCGCTTATAGAGATACCCACAAAGGTGCTGCCCCGGTTCGTGATACTACCATCGGAAGAAGGGCATACCGATATAGTGCTGCTGGAAGATATTATCCGCTTCAACCTGCAAAGCCTGTTTGCACCCTTTGGGTTCGACAGGTTTATGGGCTACATCATTAAAGTAACCCGCGACGCCGAGCTGGACATAGACAATGACGTAAACACCAACATCATCACCGAGCTGGAGAAGGGACTGAAAAACCGCAAGCATGGCCGCGCCACACGTTTTGTGTATGACCGGCAGATAGACCCGATGCTGCTGAACTACCTGACCCGGCGGCTTGGCCTCACCAAGAAAGACAACCTGATACCCGGCGGAAGGATACATAATTTCAAAGATTTCATAGACTTCCCGTCTGCTATATTTAATGACATCACTCCGCGCCCACAGCCGTTTGTGCACCCGCTGCTGAAACAGCCATGCCGGATAATGGATATACTGGAAAAGCGGGATGTGATGCTGCACCTGCCCTACCATTCATTCGACTCAATAATAGACCTGCTGCGCGAAGCGGCCATTGACCCGTTTGTGCAAAGCATACGCATAACCTGCTACCGGCTTGCCAAAAACTCGAAGATCGTTAACGCACTCGTTAATGCCGTGCGGAATGGGAAGGAAGTTACCGTGGTGCTGGAACTTAGGGCGCGGTTTGACGAGGAAGCAAATATGCGCTGGAAAACCCAACTGGAAGAAGAGGGTGTGAAGGTGGTGCTGGGCATTCACGATATGAAGGTACATGCCAAAATATGCGTGATAAAAAAGCGCGAGTTCAACCGTACCAAGCAATATGGATTTGTGTCAACCGGCAACCTGAATGAAAATACTGCGCGGTATTATGGCGACCACTGCCTGCTGACCACAAACAGGACCATACTGGGCGATATAAACCGTGTGTTTGACTACTTAGAAAACCCCGTGAAGAAGGTGGCTACGCTAAAAGCATGTAAGACGTTGCCTGTTTCTCCTTTGAACATGCGCACGGTGATGCTGAACCAAATAAACAAAGAGATACGGTTTGCAAAGAAGAAAAAGGCGGCGTCTGTGACCATTAAACTAAACAGCCTTGTGGACGTGGCGCTGATAGACAAACTATATGTGGCAGCAAAAGCGGGGGTGGACATAAAAATGGTGATACGTGGTATATGCTGTGCCTATACCGAGCAGAAAGCATTTAAAGAACACATACGGGCTATAAGCATACTTGATGAATACCTGGAACATGCACGTGTCTTTGTGTTCAACAACGGGAACCACCCGCAGGTGTTCATATCGTCGGCCGACTGGATGGTGCGCAACCTTGACCACCGGATAGAAACGGCCTGCCCTATTTATGATAAAAATATACAGCAGGAATTGATAGACATTCTGAACATACAGCTTGCCGAGAATGTAAAAGGGCGTATCTTAGATAATGAGCAAAACAATAACTACGTGCCGAGAGAAGAACATATGCCCGAAGTGCGCTCGCAGGAGGCTATTTACAATTACCTGCGAAATAAAAGCTACTAAAATTTGATACTTGCGGCTATTGATATTGGGTCTAATGCAGCGCGGCTTCTGATAAGCGAGGCATCGGTGTATAAAGACGGTACGGTGGATTTTACAAAGATAAATCTGCTACGCATACCGCTACGATTGGGGTTCGATGTGTTTGACAAAGGCTTTGTGACCGAAGAGAAGAAAAAAAAGCTGATCGAAACACTGAAGGCCTACAAACTGCTGATGAACATCTATGATGTGCAGGCCTTTAAAGCCTGCGCTACATCGGCTATGCGCGATGCTGCCAACGGGGCCAAAATACTGGAAGAGATATACAATGAGACCGGCCTGAAAATAGAAATCATAACCGGGCAGGAGGAAGCAAACATTATCTACGAAACCCATATAGCTGAGAAACTAAGCGACAATAAATCTTACCTGTATATAGATGTGGGGGGCGGCAGCACGGAGGTAACCCTGTACGCTCACAACCATACCATTTTCAAAGAGTCGTTCAACATAGGCACCATACGTATGCTGCACAACAAAGTGAGCGACGAGCAGTGGGAACACATGAAGTGGTACATAAAAACCTATGCCCGCGATTACCAGCCGCTGGAAGCCATAGGCACCGGTGGCAACATCAATAAAATATTCTCCATCTCCAAACGGAAAGAAGGCAGGCCACTCCCCCTGGACCTGCTGAAGGACTACTATAAAGAACTTAGCTACACGCCGCTCGAGGAGCGCAAGCACCTCTACCAGTTCCGCGACGACCGCGCCGATGTAATAGTGCCCGCACTACAGGTGTACATCTCCATTATGCGCTGGGCCCTTGCCGATGAAATATATGTGCCCAAGATAGGGCTTGCCGACGGGCTGATAAAGATGCTGTATAGCGAGATGATGGTGAAAGGGTGAGTTTTGGTGAGTTTAGTACATAGCCTGTTGGGAGCCGGTATATGCATATGCGCACCCGAAGGATACCTTGAAGGGTCCTTTGTTATCAGAATCTTCTTGAAGTCATTAAATGCAGCTACTAAATGCAGCTACGTGTCCACCCTGCGCCAGTACCCAAGTGAGGAAAAGACAAGCAATGGTGGAATATATTTTTGAATAAATGCACATTTTATCAAAATGTTTGTATCTTTGTGGCATGGTAAAGCCCACTTACATTCTCAAACAAACACCCAATTTCACTAAAGAGTTAAAGGCGTTATCAAAAAAGTATGCTTCAATAATTGAAGACATGGAATTAATGGCATCCGAATTAATGGTTGACCCCACTGCCGGAACTTCACTTGGCAATGGCTTTTACAAGATCAGAATGGCGATAACGTCTAAAGGTAAAGGTAAGTCGGGCGGCGCAAGGATTATAATAAACGTTAAGGTGGTAGATAAAATTGTTGGACTTATATCCATCTATGACAAATCGGAAAAGGTATCAATCTCAATAAATGAATTAAAAGAAATTTTCAAAACTATTAAATAGTATAGTATGTCAACAAAAAAAGAAAAGATCATCAAGGGGCTAAAGAAAGGCATAAAAGAATTTGAACTCATCCAAACGGGCGAATTAAAGGTGCCTGATTTTGCAGAAATGATACAGGAGCTAAAAGCAGAAAGAGATAAACGCGGTGGGGCCGGGCGTGGACAAGGCCGCAAACCTGCCGGATATACTACCCGCATATGGGTAACCCCCGAAGAAAAAGCCCTTATTCTTTCCACCCGTACAAAAGCCGGGAATAATGTACTGTAGCGCCTGCCCTGCAGGTGTACATTTCTATAATGCGCTGGGCCCTTGCGGATGAAATATATGTACCCAAGATAGGGCGTGCCGACGGGCTGATAAAGATGCTGTATAGCGAGATGATGGTGAAGGGGTGAGTTTCGGGTTTATTTAATGACTGTACCTTGATGAAAAAACAAATAGTTGAAGCAATTCTATTCATTGGTATTACATACGGAATCATTTTTTCCCTATTGTCAATACTAGATATTTATTTCACAATATTAAACCCGAGAGAATTTAAAGAACTATACGTAATGTTGCCCTCTGAGGAGCATTGGCAATTTCGCAGCCTAACAAATTTTACTGTAAGGAATATTTTAGTTTTACTTGCGTACGCAGGATTCACTTGCGTAAACATATTGTGCTTAAAAAAAAGAAATTTATTCTACATAGTTGTTTTACTGGACATCATTATTCTATTGCTTGTTCTACGGTACCATTATTTATTCCAGCAAGCTGGATATGACCATTATCCCGGCTTTGACCCTTATTTTATATGATCGGATATCAATAAACACTGCGTTTACCATCACTTTATTTTCGCCTACAATTTGCTACGCAGTGTATAGCAATTTCACAACAAAAAAATAACATGTAATTCTTTGCGTTTTATTTGTCAAAACCTACGATTTACAAAACATCCCAATAGGCTACGCCCTGCGTAGCCTATTCAAAATAAACCCGGTCGGCATACTTTTTTGCATAAAAAAACCTTCGCAACTTTCGCTGCAAAGGTTTCAAAAAGGTAAGGGTAAATTATATTTTCCAGTCGTCAACACTGTCGCCTTCGTGGGCAGTGATTGAAGAAACAACTTCCTGCACTTCGGCAACTTCGGGCATCTCTGCAACTATTGTTGATGCAGATACTTCTACGCCTTCTTCATTTTCCTGGTCGTGGTTGAATGCGTCAAAATCGAAATCGGGCATGAGGTCCGTCTTCACATAGCCAATGGTCTCTGTTAAACCCGCAAGGAATTTATTGAAGTCTTCTTTGTACAGGAACATCTTGTGACGGTCATACCCATTATCATCAAAACGTTTTTTGCTTTCTGTGATCGTTATGAAGTAATCATTACCACGGGTAGCGCGCACGTCAAAAAAATAAGTCCTTCTTTTGCCTGCTTTTATGCGTTTACTATAGATGCTTTCATTACGTGTCTCACCACGATTATCTCCACGGCTCTCACCCCGATTATCGCCAAAGTTTTTGTTTTCGTACGCCACAATTCTGTGTTTTAAGTTATCAATCTGTCACAAATTTAATTAAAGAAGGCAAGTATCCAAATTAATTTCAATCAATTATGGCTAATAGCGAAAATTTCCTTGAAATACTTTGCCCGCTTGGTTTTCAGGGTCATCGTTGTTTATGAAAATATAAGAACGCTTTTTATTGCATAAATTTTGCAATTGAAAGGATGTAAGGCAATTGAAAAGGGCTGAATGCCGGGGAATAACGCCAACCAGATTGCAAATATTGCAGTAATAAATGGCTAAGTGACGATGACAAAATAAATACCACCATTTGACTTGTTCTTTTCCATTTCTGCTTCGTCCCAATCCCGATAGCTATCGGGATAAATAGCTCACTATTCGCGGATTTTGTGCCTAGCATAAAAGAAAAATAACTTCGCCAAATAGTGATATTTATTTCGCCAACGTCACTAAAGTTCGTTGATTTAGCATACACTATGAACCCAGCATGTCATGGTTCGGCGAGGCTCACCATGACAGAATTTCTATTAAGCTAAGCCCAAATTCGAAAATGCAATTCCTACATTTTTACGATACCACAAAATGGTATCCCTGTCCTTTCAGCGTCACTATTTCTATACCTTCAGCGCCCTTAAAATATCCCCGTAACTTCCTGATATACACATCAAGGTTGCGGGAGTTGAAGAACGAGTCGTCGCCCCATACTATATGCAATAGTTCGCGGCGGTCTATGGCGCTGTTGGTATGGGCGCATAGCACGCCCAGTATTTGCGATTCGCGGTTAGAAAGCTTAATTACTGCTGTGGGGGTATGTAGCTCAAAACGGCCGGGATAAAATTTAAAGCCTTTCAGCGGCACTTCTTCGGGCAATGATTGCAAGGCAGATGCATCCCGGTTCATTATTTTCAACTGGTTCTCCATCCGCACTATCAGCTCTTCCATGCTGAACGGCTTTTTAAGATAGTCTGTGCCTCCGGATGAAAAGCCTCTTACCAGGTCTTCCGTCTGCGTTTTTGCCGTCAGGAATATCACAGGCAGGTTGGGGTTTATGTTGCGTATGTGGTTGGCAAGGGTGAAGCCATCTATATTTGGCAGCATCACATCGAGCAGGCAAATATCGGGCGCAAAGCTGCTTACGCTCTCCAATATCCGGTTCCCATCCTTTTTATGCATTACTTCATAACCCTTCAGTTCCAGCGTATCTTTCACTATACGTGCCAGGTAGGGTTCATCCTCTATATAAAGCACTTTCTTTTTCATGGATACTGGTTTGGAAATTAAAAAGTGAGGGTAAAAACACATCCTCCGGCGGCTATATTGTTCACATTTATGCTGCCATTGTGCTGGCGCATCACCTGGGCGGCATAGCTAAGCCCCAGGCCATAGCCCTTGGTATTGTGCCTGTTGCCGGTTGGTACGCGGAAAAACTTTTCAAACACCTTGTCCTTATACTCTTCCGGTATGCCCGGGCCATTATCTGTAAATGCAAGCTGCACGGCACCGTTTTGTTCCGTTAAATTGATGTCTATGTTCACCGGCTTTTCGCCATATTTCAGGCTGTTGTCCAGCAGGTTTACGAGCACGCCCTGCATGTGCAGCTTATCCATAGCAATAATGAAACCGCTGCCCGTTGTTTTAAAAGACACCGTGGCATCCTGTTGCTGCAGGCGGAGCTGCATGGTTTGCAATACCTCTTCTACCAACTTCCTGAGGTCGTAGCTTTCCTGTTGCAGATAAATTTTTCCCGATTCCAGCAGCGATGTATTGAGCACACGCGTGGCCAGCAGTTCCAGCCGGTCCATTTCGCTGGTGGCCATGCCCAGGTATTCCCTGCTAAGCTTCGGATCGTCGATAATGTTGAAATTATTGAGCGCTTCGAGTGCAACTTTCACAGTAGCAATCGGAGTCTTCAGCTCGTGCGACATGTTGCTGATGAAGTCGTCTTTCATGCTGCCCAGCTTTATCTGTGTTGTCAGGCTCCTGAACGTAACCCAGAATGCGATGGCGGTCAATGCCAGCAGCACCAATGAGAATAATATTTGGGGAAGCAACCTCCAGAAAAGATACCACCAGTAGTTATTTACAACTATGCCATTTGCGTTGGTGAAGAAATCGCTTTTGATAAACATAGATTGGGCGGCTCTTGAATCACTGTCGCTGGCATTTATCCATTGCGAGTTAAAGTTCCAGCCATTGTGCCGCATTTCGCTGGTAAATATCTCATTGAAGAGGATCGTGTCCATGCGAAACAATCTCTTCTCCTCCGCCGAAGTTATACCGCTACTGCCGCTTAAGACACGGTGCAAGCCCTGTGGCGACAGCTTTATTTTTTGCACCTCATTGCCTGCCAGGTTATTTTCTACATTCGCGGTTTGCGACCTGGGTATTGTTGCAGGGTCCACGATACTGGTTAAAAGCAGGGAGTCGCTTATTTTCCGCTGAACATCGGTAAATAACTCGGTCAGGTTCTTTTTCAATTGCAGTTGCTGGCTGGCATATTGGCTGATGAGCCATTGGGCCGTAAACAGCAGCAATAGGGCCTGGCAAAAGACCATCAGGAGCCTGATAGATTTAAGATGTATCTTTTTTGTTTTCTTCACACAACAAATATAATACGCAAAACATTTCATTTTCATCGCATTTAACCTTATTTAACCTTATTTCTCTTTCCTTTAACTATCATATGTATGTGGGAAGGCTAATTTCGATTTTCTTTGTAAATGACGTTGACAAAATAAATACCACTATATGGCGCAGTTATTTTTCATTTTATCAAGGCGTAAAATCTGCGAATAGTGGGCTATTTTAAGACTTTTACAACGAAGAAAAAATGTAAAAGAACAAGCCAGATGGTGGTATTTATTTTGTCACCGTCATTAAATACACATGAATATGAAATATAACAGGATCAATAACATCACGGGGTGGATCACCGGGGGCATAGCTTATTTGGTTTACCTCCTTACTATGGAGCCTACCGCCAGCTTCTGGGATTGTGGCGAGTTCCTTGCCTGCGCTGGTAAACTGGAAGTGGGGCATTCGCCGGGCGCGCCTCTGTTTATGATGATGCAGCGCATTTTTGCTATGTTCTCCCCTTCCCCCGCAAGAACTGCGATCTTTGTGAATTCCTTTTCTGCACTCACCAGCGGCCTCACCATACTTTTTCTCTTCTGGACCATTACTCACTTTGCAAAGAAGATACTTTCGGGAGATAACGAACCGGATGGCAAGAATACATGGCTCATAATGGGCGCCGGCCTGGTGGGCGCGTTGGCTTATACATTTTCAGATACCTTTTGGTTCTCTGCGGTGGAGGCCGAAGTATATGGCACGTCTTCTTTCTTCACCGCAATCACCTTCTGGGCCATACTCAGGTGGGAGCGCGCCGCGAATCAAAAACATGCTGACAGGTGGCTGGTGCTTATTGCCTACCTCATTGGGCTTTCTATAGGTGTACACCTGCTGAATCTCCTTTGTATCCCACCTATCATCATGGTGTGGTATTTCAAGCGCTATACTTTTTCTTACAAGGGTGCAATTGCGGCGTTTTTTGCAAGCTGTGCCATATTGGGTTTCGTGCAGTTTGGCATAATACAATACATTCCAAAATACGCCGCTAAGTTCGACATATCGTTTACCAACAGCTTTGGTATGCCATTCGATGTGGGTTCTATAACCTTCCTCGTGCTATTAACTGCGCTGCTGGTATGGCTGTTGCTTTGGGCCAAAAAGAAGGGGCGTTACCTGCTGCATACAGGTGTTCTTTCTGTGCTGTTTATTATCATCGGTTATGCTAGCTATATAGTGCCGGTGATCAGGGCGCGGGCAGGCGTGCCTATAGATATGACCAGCCCCAATAACGCTTTCAGCCTCGATGCCTATGTGTCGCGCGAGCAGTTTGGGCAACAGCCGTTATTTACCGGGCCTGACTATACAAGCCCTGTTGTAAGTGTAGCCAAGACAGGCATAGAATATAGCCAGGTGCAGCAAAATGGCAAAGATCATTATGAAGAAACAGGGGTAAAACGCGAAGCCGTATATGACCCTAACACTACAAGGTTCTTTCCCCGTATATGGGATAATAGTGAAGGACACTCGCAGTTTTATCGAAGCTTCCTGGGCCTTCAAGAAGGGGAAACACCTTCGTCGGCCAACAACCTGGAATATTTTCTCGGTTACCAGATGAACTGGCTGTGGTGGCGCTACTTTATGTGGAACTATGCAGGCAGGCAAAATGACCTGGAAGGCCAGGGTGAGGCAAAGAATGGCAACTGGATATCTGGCATAAAAGTGCTGGACAAACCACGCGTAGGTGATATAGACAAAATGAGCAATGGCTACCGCGATAATCCCGCACGCAACCAGCTTTATTTCCTGCCATTGATACTGGGGCTGCTGGGTATGGTGTACCAGATTATCCACGGCAGAAAGGACTGGCTGGTAGTGCTTATCTTCTTCTTCTTTACGGGGGCAGCAATTGGTATATTTCTGAACATGGCGCCGCTGCAACCACGCGAACGCGACTACGCCTTTGCAGGATGCACTTATGCCTTTGCCATGTGGATAGGCCTGGGCGTATTGCAGGCATACCAGTGGATGCAGAAGTTGGTGAAGGGAGGCCCGGCCATAGCAGTAACGATAACGTTGTGCCTCGTGGCAGTACCCGCGCTGATGGCCAAAGAAGAATGGGACGACCACGACCGGTCTAAAAAAACGCTGGCCCGCGACACAGCGTACAATGTATTGGAATCATGCGCACCCAATGCCATTCTCCTCACCTTTGGTGACAACGATACCTACCCGCTATGGTACCTGCAGGAGATGGAAGGGCTGAGGCGCGATGTGCGCATAATGATAGTAACCCTGGTGGGTACCGACTGGTTTATAGACGAGATGCAGAGCAAGGTGAATGATGCAGACGCCATACCCATGGTGTGGCAAAGGGATGATTACCTGGGCAACCGGCACGAATATGTGCGTTATTACAAAGACCCGAAACTTCCGGACGACAAATACTTTGACCTGTATGACATCTGCAAATTCATTGTGAGCAAAGACCCACAAAACCAGTTGCAAAACAATGAAGGCGACAGGGAAAACTACTTCCCCACGCGCAATTTTTATGTGACCGGGCTAAGCAAGGAAGACCTGATAAAAAATGGTATGCTCAACCCTGCCGACAGCAGCAATATAGTGAATGAAATGAAGTTCCAGCTACCGCAGGGCGGAGTGTATAAAAACGATGTAGCGCTGCTGAATATAATCGCCGCTATCTCTAAAGAGGGTTGGAAACGCCCCATATACTTTAGCGGCGGCTTTCCGGGCAATGAAAACTACCTGGGACTTGGCAGCTACCTGAAACAAGAGGGGGCAACCTATCGCCTGGTTCCATACCGATTAATGACAGCGCCCGGACAGGACCGGCGCGATGCAAGCAATATAGACCTGGATAAGAGCTACAACCTGTTTATGAATACCTATAAGTGGGGCGGGGCAACCGGCAACAATGTGTATTTCGATGAAAAGAACAGGGTGATGTTCATGGCCTACCGGATATATGCATCGAACATAGCCGACCGGCTAAGTGACAAAGGTAGAAATGCAGATGCGGTGCGGCTATTGGACAAAGTAATGGAAAGCATCACAGAGCACTCCTACAACTACGACATGACCGCCTACTATATGGCCATATCTTACTACCGTGCAGGGGCCAAAGACAGAGGTGCAGCGCTCGCAAATAAGATAGCCAAAAACTCAGAAGATGATATAAACTGGCTTATGACCCTTGACGACAACCAGAAAGAG
>Ga0206969_1073_pt1 | contig 19885 bp, 10 predicted proteins | sample Alteio_BWOrgHeat_87_FD_153256 | JGI IMG/M metagenome (GOLD analysis project Ga0206969, IMG submission 153256) | Enriched cells from forest soil in Barre Woods Harvard Forest LTER site, Petersham, Massachusetts, United States -... | ecosystem: Environmental > Terrestrial > Soil > Temperate forest >... | reverse complement strand
CCCCCGTCGGTGCTTCGCTGAAGCGTATATTGGGTATAGTTGGCTTCGTTTTTCGCTGTCCAAACCAGTTTTACGTCTCCCGTTTCTTTGGCTCCTGTAAAGCTGAGCAGTTGTACGGCAAGCGTAGGGTCCGGGCTAATAACCAGGCTAAAGCGGCTACCGGTACCGGTAGTATCGGCGGGAACTGTAAAGCTGTAGGTAGGGTTATTCTTTATATCCACCGAATCTTTCAGGAGGGCGTCTTTTAACCAAACGTCAAACACAGGAGCTAGGGTAATATCAGTCAAATTAAACTGGTAAAGGCCGGTTGAGGTAACACTTACGTATAAAGGGATAGTTTGATTTTGAGCCGAAAAAGGAAGCTGGCTAATAGCTAAAGCCTTATTGTTGCTGGCTATATTCGCAAGGCTTACTCCTCCTGTTCCCCTTAAATACAAAGCATCTTCGCCCGGAACATAGTCTGTATTGGCTGCGCCGTTAAAAATAAAAGTAGTTTCTTCTCTATTTACAGAGTCTTTTACCAGTTCCAGGTGTATGTGCTGGTCGGGGGCCGAGTTTCCCGCGTTTAACAGTAAAGTACCGGGCTGCGTACTAACCTTTGCCGATTCGTTAAAATAAAATGGGGTGCCGTTAACAGTAGTATGTACAAAAAAGCCCTGTCCGGCGGGTATAATATTTGAACCGCCGTTATTCGGCGTACCCGTAGTGGCACTGGTATTTAAATAAGTTGCATAAACTTTTAAAACCGGGTTAAATATATATACGGTCTGATCTGTATTGGTTGTGCAGCAAATGCCGGTTGTAGTACTGCTATTGCCAAAAATAGTATGCCAGTCTATCGAGCTTGCATAAGGGTTGCCTACCAGGTTAAAACCCTCTACAGTCGAATTGCCGGTGGCGGCGGTATAATCAAGGCCGCCTGTACCGGTGGGCCAGAATTTATAAGTTATTTGCCCCTGGTTTAAAACACCGGTGGCGCTGAAGGTAATATTGCTCGGAACGGTAGTAGTAAGGGTACCGGTATTGCCCCTGAAAAAGTAGGCATACCCGGCGCCTACCGGCAAATTATAATTGCTGCCGTCAATGGTGCCTATACTATAAAGGTTTGTATTATTAATTTTGGTGACCGCCCTGAAATTACCCACAGTAAATGAACTGTTGTCGGGTGTAATGTCATCGCGGTAAAGGTACAGGGCGGCGGCTGTGGTGGGGCCGGTTGCAGCATCAAAGCCGTTTGTAGCGCCACCCGAGCCGGTAAGCAAACTGCCGGTGCCCGCCAGGTACGATAGGTTGTAATAAGCTTTTGCCGGTGATGATGCCGGGTCGGAAACCGGTGATGACATCAGGCGGAAACCGCGTTCATTTAAATTGCCACCGGTTACAAAACGCTGTACATTTACACTGCCCGTAATGCTCGATCCGCCTGGTATGGCCGCTACCGTTGCCGAACCGGTGGTATCGGAGTTTAAGGTTAAAAAGCCGCCAGCGGCCAGCGTTGAGCTGCCGCTCATGGTTAATAAGCCCGCGCTCGCGACTGAAAAGCCGCCCGAGCTCATGGTTTTTGTACCGCCGCCGCTAAAGGTAACATTGTTAAATGTTGTGCCGTTACCCGTGCCGCCCGCTAAAGTTTGCGTAGTGCCGGTGAAATTTACAGTAGGCGTGCTCAAATCAACATAGTCACCCGCGTCGTTGGCAAGCGTGTTAGTGAAATTACCGGTGACGTTTAAATTGCCTGTCAATGCCGTTTTTATGCCTGTACCCGAAAAGGCTAAATTGGTATAACTGATACCGCTTGATAATGATGAGTGAGCTATAGCGGCATCTGTATAAACAGTTTGAGCGTTATTTCCTGTATAGCCAATGGTGGTCCCAGTACCAAAAGTTATCGTATTTGTTCCGGTTGCTGATAATCCCGTAAATGCTGACATACCCGTAAGCTGCAGCGTAGTGCTATTACCAATTGCAATGGTAGACGTGTTGGCAGCATTGGCATTAGTGGTCATTATACTATCAACCGACATTGTGCCGCCCGTTAAATTAAATAAGGCATTTTGTGTGCCGGTTGTATGGCTGGATGTAAGGGAAAGGTTACCGCTTAAATTAAGGTTGGTAACCCCCGAACCAAAAGTTTCATTATAGGATGCCGTACTGGTACCTGTAGCAAGCGTAACATTAAGGTTGTTTGCATTTATAGTGCCCGTGCCTGCAAGTGTAGCCGTATAGGCAGTGGTACCAGTGGTAACGTTGTTACTTTCGTAGGTGATATCTCCCGATATCGTTAAAACATCCGGGCTGTTTACAGTAATGCCGGGCGCCCGGCCACCTAACGTCCCCATTAGTATAGATCCTATGCTGGTATTACCGGATATAAGCGGGGCGTTAGTGAAAGTTGTTGTCGCGCCAATCACTACCTGGTCCGAACTTAAGGTAGGTGGTGAACTCCCCGACCAGTTTGTCGCTAAGGACCAGACATTGCTGGTTCCACCTGTCCATATATGCTGTACATAGCAGGTTATAGTAACAGTAGCGGTGCTGCTGCCCGCGGTATTAAAAGCGGTAATGGTATAAGTAGTAGCAGGCGATGAGACTGAAGGCGTGCCGCTAATAGCTCCTGTAGTGCTTGAAAAAGATAAACCCGTGGGTAAGGCAGGGCTTATGGTATAACCTGTTCCAATAATTTGCCTTATTTCATTATTGGTGGCATCAGCTACCATTATGTTACCGGTTGTAGGGTCAATACCCAGGCCGGCAGGGGCGCTAAAGGTAGCTGCCGTGCCAACACCATTTGCCAGACCAGCAGTGCCGCTGCCAGCCACTGTAGTAACCACACCCGCAGGCGTTATCATCCTTATTTTATTACCGGTAGCCTCACTAACATAAACATTGCCCGATGGGTCAACCGCTAGACCGTCCGGCGCGTTAAAAGTAGCGGCAGTGCCGGTACCATCTACCGAACTCGCCGTCCCGCTTCCTGCAAGGGTGGTTACCACCCCGGCGGGTGTTATCTTCCTTACCAGGTTATTAGTTTTATCAGCTACATAAACATTGCCCGAAGCATCAACATCAATACCCGTAGGAGCGCTGAAACTTGCACCCGACCCCGTACCGTTTGTATTGCCGGTAGCGCCTCCGGCATCGCCGGCGAAAAGGGTTACTACACCGCCTGTTGTTACCTGCCTGATCTGGTTACTACCCTGGTCGGCAATATAAATTGTACCCGAAACAGGATCATATACCGACCCTGACGGTGAACTAAAAGTTGCAGCTGAACCGGTGCCATTTGCATGACCGGCAGTTCCGGATGCACTTCCTGCTAAAAGACTTCCCGTAACAGACGATATAATAATTTGCCTGGCCTCATTATTACCAAGATCAGCAACGTATAAATTGCCCGATGCATCCAATGTTACATCACTGGGGTTAAAAAAAGTATTTGCTGCTGCACCCGTGCCATTGGCATTTCCGTGGCTTCCGGTACTGCTTACGCCGGCGAATGTAGTTTCTACAGCACCTGATGTAAGTTTCCTGATAGCATTATTACCCTTATCAGCCACATACATATTACCCGAAGCATCAATGGTGATTCCCGTTGGCGTAGTAAATCTTGCCGTTGTGCCCGTACCGGTTCCTGTGCCGGATACGGCCGTAGTGCTTCCTGCAAAGAGCGATACCGTACCATAAGCGTTAGCCGGTACCGCGCCGCCGGTATTTGTTGGGTTTAATGTAGTAATAGCGGTGCTAACTTTATAAGATTGCGGACCGGCATAGCTAATAGCAGGCGCGAAAAGTTTGGTGGTGATAGTAACCTGTGCTGATGAACTGCCTGCAACATTAAACCCGGTTATGGTATAAACCGTTGCTGCTGTAGCAACAGTAGGTGTACCGCTGATGGTGCCTGTGGTGCTGTCGAAAGTTAAACCAGTGGGTAAAGTGGGGCTGATGGTATAACCTGTTCCAATAATTTGCCTGATTTCGTTATTGGTCGAATCGGCAACCATGATATAACCTGTTGTAGGGTCAATAGCCATACCGGCCGGGGCGCTGAAGGTAGCAGCAGTGCCAACACCGGCTGCACGGCCGGCAGTGCCGCTGCCTGCCACGGTAGTTACCACACCGGCAGGTGTTATCATCCTTATTTTATTGCCGGTAACCTCACTAACATAAATATTGCCCGATGGATCAACCGTTATACCACCCGGCGCGTTAAAGGTAGCGGCCGTGCCGGTACCATCTAACGAACTGGCGGCGCCGCTTCCTGCAAGGGTGGTTACCACCCCGGCAGGCGTGATCTTCCTTACCAGGTTATTAGTTTTATCAGCTACATAAACATTGCCCGAAGCATCAACGCCAACGCTTGTAGGGCCGCTGAAACTTGCCCCCGACCCCGTACCGTTTGTATTGCCCGAAGCACCTGTAGCGCTGCCCGCGAAAAGGGTTACTACTCCGCCTGTTGTTACCTGCCTTATCTCGTTATTGGCCCGGTCGGCTATGTAAACTGTACCCGAAACCGGATCGTATACCGCCCCGGATGGCGAATGAAAAAGCGCGGCACTACCGGTGCCGTTGGTTAAGCCGCTGCCAATACTCACGCTGCCCGCCAAAAAGGTTGTTACGGCTGTGGAGGCAACAATTTTCCTGATCTCGTTATTAGAAAGATCAGCGACGTACAAATTACCTGATGGATCTGTTGTTATTTCTCTTGGGGCGTTAAAAGTCGCGGCTACACCGGTGCCATTGGCATGACCCGCGGTTGTAGTGCCTCCAAGTGTGCTTGTTGAACCCCCGGATATTTTCCTGATCATGTTATTGCCTTTATCGGCCACAAACATAGTACCCGAACTATTTACCGTAATCCCTGTAGGGCCGGTAAATTTTGAAGATGTATTAACGCCGTTTGTTGAACCGCCGCCACCGGTCGAACTCCCTGCAAAGAGCGATACAGTAGCATAAACCGTGGCCGGTACAGCGCCGCCGCTGTTTGTTGGCGTTAATGCGGTAATAGCATGGTTAATGTCGTAAGTATAAGTTGATGTGGTGTAACTAAGTGAGGGAGGGGTAGCCGTGGTTATGCTAACCGTAGTTGCGTTGCTGCCGCTGCTGTTATAGCCGGTAATAGTATAAGTAGTAGCCGAGGTTACAGCAGTGGGCGTACCGCTGATAATGCCTGTAGTGACATCAAAACTTAAGCCGGCGGGTAATGCCGGGCTAATGGTATAGCCGGTTAAAATTATTTTGCGGATGGTAGAATTGGTACCATTATCATCACCGGTAAAAACATGGCCCTGGCCATCGGCCTGTACCGCGTACGGGCTGTAAAACTGCGCCGCGGTAGTTACGCCGTCAACATCTGCCTGGGTCCCGCTTCCTGCCAGGGTGGTTAATGAGGCGCCAGCTATGGTACATGTCTTGATCAGGTTATCGCCTTCATCGGCAATAACCAGGTTACCGGAAACGGCATCAATAGTAATACCCTGGGGCGTGGTAAGGCCGCTGCTAACAATAGTAGTTACCGCACCGTTGCTTGTAGCTATCTTCCTTACTGTATTGCCACCTGCATCGTTAACATACAATTCAGAGGCGGAGTAAACAATGCCTGCCGGGCTTTTAAATGCAGCAGTAGCGCCGGTACCATTTGTTTCCGCATTAGTTCCGCTTCCAGCTAAACTGCTTACGACAGTCGTGCTTATAATTATTTTTCTTACGGTATTGCCGGTATAATCAGTTACATATAAATTGGTACCGTCTGTAGCAATTGCATAAGGGTTATTAAATGCGGCAGCGGTTCCGGTGCCTTGTGTTTCAGCAGCTGAACCGCTGCCCGCAATGGTTGTTACCACGCCTGTAGATATTACGATCTTCCTGATCTTATTGCCGGTATAATCGGCTACATATAAATTGGCTGATCCATCATAAACAATGCCCGAGGGGCCGTTAAATGTTGCTAAAGCGCCGGTGGCGTTATTTTCGCCCGCCGCGCCCGAACCTGCTAAAACAGTTTTTGTTCCTGATGAGTTGATCTTATAAACAATGTTCGCGGTAAAGTCTGTTACATATATATTTCCTCCTGCTCCATCAGAAGCAATTCCCCTGGGGTTATTTAAGCCCGAAGCTGCTGCAACGAATGTAGAAACCTGGCCATAAGTAGTAGCAGGTACCGCACCGCCTGTATTTGTTGGCGATAATGAGGTTATGGCGTTACCGGTAATATAAACCTGTGGTGTAGCATAACTAAGAATAGGCGCCTGGGCAAATAGTTTATTGCCAAACAGCATTGATCCGGCTGCGAGAAGAATATAACGTATTGTTTTTCTCAAAATAAAACTAATTTTTTATAGGTTGACGCTAAAAGTTACGTATTCAGCTTAAAGATAAAAAAAGATAAGCAAAAGTAACGGTTTTTTCGTATAATTTATTACGGGAAAGTTAAAAAAGTATATTAATCATACTGATACGTTAAACGTTCTGATACGTTAGTTTGCAGTTTATGTTTCAAGTTATCAGAAAGAATACCAATAGCTAACAACCCAATAATGCTTATATTGCTCTTTGGATGAAAAATAATATCATTAAGTACATAAAAACGGGTGATGGAACTATAACGTTTTTAACGATTTATTTGGAGTAAATACAAATGAAAAATTTATAAACCGGACGTAGAGCTATTTACCTGTAACGCGAACTGGGCTAACCGTCTTTCGCCCGCGGTATAAATGCAGTACAGTAAATAACAACGCCCCGGCAGCCATAACGATTACCCATGAGTCAATAGGGCAGGCCGCGTCAATATCGCCATCGTTGCAGGGCAGGGCGCCCTGGGCAAAAAGCACGGCCACATTCGCTATTAAAAATAAGGAGGTTAAAACAATTCTTTTTTTCATTCCGCCGGTCATCCTGATCTGTTATTTGTTCAATTATAGTTTTATAAACGTGCTGCTGCCTGTTATGGTATTGTCTTTTGCATTGGTTACCTGTACAAAATAAGTTCCCGGTATTAACCCGCTCACGTCACCCTGCCAGTTAGGCTGGGCAGCGGTAATGGTTTTTACAATAATGCCCGCGCTGCTGGTTATGGTTATTTTATACGAAGCAGAAGCGTTTGCAGTTGCACCCGTCTTAATAGCTAAATTTATAATGCCGCTTGCCGGGTTAGGATAAACGCTTACAATATTGGCGCCAATGTTATTACTTACCGCCGAATACATAATAGTTACCACCGATGAATAAGAAATAACGCCGTTAATATCCACCTGCTTTAACCGGTATTGGTTCTGCCCTGTAGCAGGTTTGGTGTCCAGGTCGATATATGATCCTAAACTGGCCGAGGTTAAACTATCCAGCGTAATAAAAGTTTTACCCCCGTCGGTGCTTCGCTGAAGCGTATATTGGGTATAGTTGGCTTCGTTTTTCGCTGTCCAAACCAGTTTTACGTCTCCCGTTTCTTTGGCTCCTGTAAAGCTGAGCAGTTGTACGGCAAGCGTAGGGTCCGGGCTAATAACAAGGCTAAAGCGGCTGCCGGTACCGGTAGTATCGGCGGGAACTGTAAAGCTGTAGGTAGGGTTATTCTTTATATCCACCGAATCTTTCAGGAGGGCGTCTTTTAGCCAAATGTTAAAAATGGGCGGTATATTGGTAATATCAGTCAAATTAAACTGGTAAGGGCCGGTTGAGGCAACGCTTACATTTAAAGGGATAGTTTGCCTTTGAGCCGAAAAAGGAAGCTGGCTAATAGCCAAAGCTTTACTGCCGGCTATATTCGAAAGGCTTACTTCTCCGGTTGATTGTAAATATAAAGCATCTTCGCCGGGAACATAGTCTGTATTGGCATTGCTGTTAAAAACCAGCACAGTTTCTTCTTTGTTCACCGTGTCTTTTGCCAGTTCAAGGCGCAGATGCTGGTCAACAGCGGGGGTAGCCGCGTTTAACAGTAAAGTACCGGGCTGCGAAGTAACCTTTGCCGATTCGTTAAATATAATGGAAGCGCCCGTAGTGGTGGCATGTACAAAAAAGCCCTGGCCCGCCGGTATAATATTCGAACCGCCGTTAGCCGCCGTACCTGTACTGGAGCTGGTATTTAAATAAGTCGCGTAAACTTTACTAACCGGGTTATAAATGTATATCGTATTATCTAAATTGGTTGAGCAGCAAATACCCGTATTGTTTCCTGCTGTGGTATTTCCAAAATTGGTATGCCAGTCGATCGAGCTTGCATAGGGGTTGCCCACCAGGTTAAAACCTATCACAGCCCCATTGCCGGTAGCCGCGATGTAATCCACACCGCTGGTACCGGTAACCCATGATTTATAAGTTATTTGCCCCTGGTTTAAAGCGCCCGTGGCGCTGAAGGTAATATTGTTCGGCACAGTGGCGGGATTCACACCGTTATTGCCCCTGAAAAAGTATAAAATCCCGGTACCCACGGGTAAGCTAAAAGTACCGTCAAGAGTACCTAAACTATACGTATTAGTATTATTTATTTTATTGATCTCCCGGTAATTACCCACGGTAAATGTATAGTTAGCGGGTGTCTCATCATCACGGTAAAGGTACAGCGTGGGGTTGCCTGCAGCATCCCATCCGTTTCCTGTGCCGCCCCCGCCGGTGAGGTAACTGCCGCTGGACTTCAGGAAATCAAGGTTATAAACGCCCGCGGCCGCGTTAACAGCCGATGAGATAAGGCGGTAACCACGCTCAGTTAAAGTGCCCCCGGTCATAAAACGCTGCCAAATTACATTGCCCGTAATGCTCGACCCGCTTGGTATATTTGCTACTGTTGCCGAACCGGTTGCATCGGAGTTTAAGGTTAATACGCCGCCCGTGGCCAGTGTCGAACTGGCACTCAGGGTTACTGAGCCCAAACTCGCGATTGAAAACTTACCCGACATGGTTTTTGTGCCGCCGCCGCTAAAGGTAAGCGTCTTAAATGTTGTGCCGGTACCGTTACCCCCGGCTAATGTTTGCGTAGTGCCGGTAAAGTTTACCGGGGTGTTGTTGGTGGTAAAATCAATATAGTCGCTCCCATCATTGAGGGTGATCGAGTTGGTAAAATTACCCGTAATATTCATAATGCCACTTGATACAGTTTTTATACCCGTACCGCTAAAGGTAATATTCTTAAATGTGGTGCCCAGGCCCGATCCGCAATTTATAGTTTGTGCCGTCCCGCCAAATATTACCGGAATTGAGTTGGTGGTCACGTCCAGCTTGTCGCTCGCGTCATTGGCCAGCGAGTTGGTAAAATTACCGTCAACGGTCAGTGTGCCTGACGGCACAGTTTTTATGGCCGAACCCGAAAGGGTTAAATTAGAATAAGTGACGCCGCCCGATAATGAGGAGTTGGCTATAGCGGCATAAACAGTTTGGGCAGTAGTGCCCGAATAATTTATAGTGGAACCCGAACTGAACGTTAGTGTATTTGTAGTAGTTGCTGATAAGCCCGAGAAGGCTGTAGTATTGGCAAGCTTTAAAGTTGCCCCGCTGGCGACTGAAAGGGTAGAGAAGTTCCCGCTATTAGCATTTGTAGTTGTTATGGTGCCGGTAACAGCTACGGTGCCCCCGGTTATATTAAACGTGGCATCACCATTCTTTGAAGGATTTGCATGGACGGTGGTAAAAGCAATGTTTCCGGTTACGTTGAGGGCTGTAATGGATGAGACTAAGGTTAATGTATTAGCGGCAGAGGTGCTGGTAGCCGTAATAGCAATGCTGGCTGCGTTTATTGTACCGGCACCCGCAAGTGTAGCGGTAGAACTAGCGGTTACGGAGGCAAAAGTAATACTTCCTGATAAAGATAAAGTAGACCCGGTGAGCACAGTAAGAGAGGGTACAGTACTGCCTGATTTACCTATTGTGATGGATGCAATACTAATAGTGCCGGAGCCGGCGGCCACGATTGGCTGGTTAGCCCCGGTGGTATTAATTATTACAATGTCAGTGGAAGCGGCTCCCGGATGTGTACCACCACTACTACTCCAATTTGAATTAGTAGCCCAGTCAGTACTGGTTGTTCCTGTCCATGTATAAGTTACTACCGCCCAACTAAGTTTAGCGGTAAACATCAGGACGAAAAAGGTTATAAGAATAAGTAAATTTTTTTTCATGTATTAAACTCACATAACTGTTAAAAAAGTTGCCAAAAATGCCGGTAACTTTCTTTTACCCCTTATATTTATTTCAGGTTAACACAGGGTGTATGGCAACTGCTAACTGCAAAAATTATGCGCATCTAACCTTTTTAGAAAAATAATAACACCAATTACGCGGTGCTATACTTAAATAGGTGGTAATAGGCTGTTGTTTTTTTTAAATTTGTTTTAACCAAACCATAAGTATAAAATGCTCATTCACCAAGCGGGGAATTATTTGCATATAATGCGGTTTTTTTTACCTGATAATAGCTGTCAACAGCAATCATAGCCGACTTATGTGGCGACTTTTTAGCTATTACCTGCTATAGCTTGCTGATCTTTTTACAGCAATTTAAATTGTAAAGTTGTTTAGCTAATTTTATTGTGTTAAACTTGACCTTCAGGTTATATGAACAAATTTTACACCATAGTTTTCGGTTGCCTTTTATTATTGTGTGCCGGCCAGGCGGCGGGACAGCAAATTTTAGTTAGCGATGCTAAAAAAGCAGAGCTTGATAATATATCGGCCCAATCAAACGCCTTATACCAAACCGGGTACCAGCGGGCGCTTTCGCTGGCAGCTACCCATGGATGGACCATTAACCGCCCCACTAAAAACGGGGGCATGGTTTCCTTGCTGGGCGTAAATAGTTTGGGCTTCCCGGTATACGTCACCACCCATAATAATACCACCGCTGCGGCCACTACAGGCACTAACCAGGTACAGCCCGGCGGCTCGCTGGGCCTTAACCTGTCGGGGTCGAGCGTTTTTTTAAATAATAAACTGGCTATGTGGGATGGCGGCTGGGTATACGGCGCCCACCAGGAATTTGCCGGTAAAACCATATCGTTTAAAGATACCATGTCAACAGTGTCTGACCATGCCACACACGTAGCGGGCACCATGCTGGCCAAAGGGGTTTACGCCCCGGCTAAAGGGATGGCCTTTAACGCGGCCACGTTGCTATCCTATGATTTTAATAACGACGTTACCGAAATGAGCAGGGCCGCCCCGGGTTTATTGCTGTCAAATCATTCGTATGGCGATATAGCCGGATGGAACCTTAACGAATCAAATAACCATTGGGAATGGTATGGCCTGCCCGGCGATAGCGTTGATTATAATTTTGGTTTTTATGATGCGCGCACCCAGTCGTGGGATAAGATAGCTTATAACGCCCCCTATTATTTAATTGTCGAATCATCGGGCAATAGCCGGGGTTATCCCGGCCCGGCGGTAGGGGCAACTTATTATGGCTATGCCAGCCGCACCAATCAAACTTTAGTAAATAAGGGCCCGCGGCCGGCCGGGATAAGCAGCAATACCGGCTATGATGTGATAAGTACAACAGGTACGGCTAAAAATATACTAACTGTGGGCGCGATAAACCCGCTTCCGTACGGGCCGGCAAACAGCCAGTCTATCAGCAGCGCGTCGTTCAGCAGTTGGGGGCCCACGGATGATGGCCGTGTTAAGCCCGACCTGGTGGCCGATGGCGTTAATGTTTTATCATCAAGCAGCAACGGTGTCGTAGCCTACAGCGCCGAGGACGGCACCTCCTTTTCGGCGCCAAATGTTACCGGCTCGTTGTATTTGCTGCAGGAATATTACGCGCAAAAAAATTCGGGCAATTTTATGCGTGCCGCCACGCTAAAAGGCCTGGCCTGCCATACCGCTTTTGATGCCGGTAACCCCGGCCCCGATTATATTTATGGATGGGGGCTGCTTAATATGCCTAAAGCGGCACAGGCTATTACCGATAACGGCACAAAAAGCCTGATCAAAGAAAACAGTTTAAGCCAGGGACAAACCCAAACTTTTACCGTCGTCGCGTCAGGTAACGGGCCGTTAATGGCAACCATATCATGGACAGACGTACAGGGAACACCAACTGTCGACGGAACTATAAACAGCCGTACCCCAAAACTGGTTAACGACCTGGACATCAGGATAACAGATGGCACAACTACTTTTATGCCCTGGGTATTAGACCCCAATAATCCTTCGGCCCCGGCAACTACGGGCAATAACGTGGTTGATAATGTAGAACAGGTTTATATAGCTAATGACGTTCCGGGCCGTACCTATACTATTACTGTTTCGCATAAGGGTACCCTGCAATCCGGCCCGCAGGCTTATTCGCTTATTGTAACCGGAACAGGCGGGGCGGCTTATTGCGCTTCGGCACCATCGTCAAATGCCGATTCGCGGGTTAATAACTTTACACTTTCAAACATCAATAATACGCCGGCTGCAGGCTGTACCTCTTATTCTGATTATACCAACCTGACCGCGCAGTTAGAACAGGGAAAAACCTATCCATTAAGCCTCACGTTGGGCACCTGCGGAAGCAACTTTAATAAAGCCGCGAAAGTGTATATCGACTGGAACGGCAATGGTGTTTTTGACGCGAACGAACTGGTTGCCACTACCCCTGTTATAAATGGCACAGGCACTTATACCACCAATATTACCGTGCCGGCAACCGTAACCGCAAATAATTACAGTTTAATGCGCGTGGTTTTAACTGAAACCACGGATACATCGACTATACAGCCCTGCGGTACTTATGCCAAAGGCGAAACGCAGGATTACCGTGTGCAATTTATCCAAACCGCTACCGACGCGGGGGTTACCGCTATTGTTAACCCGCAGGTAACGGGCAGTTGTAACGGCACTACGTTAATTACCATAACGCTTAAAAATTTCGGCAGGCTGCCTATCAGCAATATCCCGGTTACGGTTGCTATAAAAGCGCCCGATAATACGGTTACTACCATTAACGAAACCTATACCGGTACGCTGGCCCCGCTACAACAGGATAACTTTACCTTTAGCGGAACCTTTAACGCCATAGCAGGCGGTACCTATACGCTTACCGCCTACACCGCGCTGGCTAATGACGCTGTTAGTTCAAATAACCAGGTGAGCCAAAGCGTATTGATCTATACGCCGGGCGCGCCTTTCAACCTTGCAGCGCTTTATTGTACCAACAGCAACAAGTATTTATTAACCGGGGCAGGCGACGGCGAATTATTCTGGTATCAAAACATTACCGATGCTGTTCCGTTCGCTTACGGGCCATCGGTAACTACAGCCGTAACACCCGTAAATAGTACGTATTACGCGGGTTTGAACGATTTTAGCGGAACGGTTGGCGCGGCTACCAAAAATGTTTATCCGGGAGGAGGGTATAACCAGTTTACGCCATCGATATATGTTTATACAGCTGTGCCTATGATCATCCAAAGCGCGCGCCTCTATATTGGCAACCCGGGCACAATAACTTTCAACGTAGCTAACAATAACGGGCAAATTGTGGCTACCACCACCATTCACGCCGCCGCCACACGCACCAACCCGCAGCCCGGCGCCCAAGCCGATGACCCCAACGACCAAGGCAAGGTTTATAACCTCAATTTACTACTGCCTGCTGCCGGCAATTATACCATTACCGCGGTTTATGATAGTACCGTAACTATTTACCGTAACAACAATGGCATAACAGGTTACCCTTTTAAGGCAGGCAACCTATTTGCCATCACCGGCAATAATGCCACACCGGCTACAGGTACCGATACTACTTATTATAGAAACTTTTATTACTATTTATATAATATTCAAATAAAAAGCGCGGGTTGCGCCTCGTTGGCGCGCGTACCGGTAACTTTATCAAAACCGGTTATCACACAAGCCGGTACAGTGTTAAGCTCCAGTTATTCGTCGGGCAACCAGTGGTATTTGGATGGCCAGCCCATCAGCGGCGCTACCGGGCAAACCTATGCCGCCCTGCAAAGCGGCAATTACCAGGTAAGCGTTACATTAAGCACGGGCTGCATAATACAATCAGACCCTTATAAATACGCGGTAATAGCCCTGAACCCCGGTACCAATACCGATATTGGCCTGGTTGTTTTTCCCGAACCGGCCGACAAACAGCTCAATGTAGTTTTCGTTGCCAAAACCACCGCGCCGCTTACGCTTTGGTTAATAGACGGCGCGGGCAATAAGGTTTACACCCGAACGCAAACCGCGGCGGCGGGTAACTTTAGCACGGTAATTAATGTAGCCAATTTACCTTCGGGCGCGTATGTGCTGCGGATGGTATTAGGCTCGCAGATATATGGGGATAAGGTGTTGCTTGTTAGGTAGAAGTTTTGAGTTTTGAGTTGGCAGTTTTGAGTTTTCCGTCCCCGCTGGAAGACCCTGCGGGGACGGAAGGAGACCCTACGAGAACGGAAGTCACTATTTTTTGGCCCAGGCATATTCTCCCCAAAAATCTGCTATAGGCATCAAACCCTGGATGCCCGGCCCGGCTTCCTTTATTTGGTTCAACTGAACATGATAAACAAAATTTGCAGGGTCAATTGCAGAAGAGTACATATACCTTAACGGGATGGCTATTTCCATAATATAAGCCATTTGGTTATCAAACAGGGCAGCCGCTTTAATGCCGTATTCATTTTCAGCCGGAATAAGCAATTTCACTCCCTTTATGCCCGTAACCTTGATCCCTTTCGTTTTAGCGGCAAGCTGCTCATTATTTGCGTTCATAAATGAATCGGCTTTCATTATTGAACTCGCCGAACCGGGAATAATGGCCGGCTTATTATTGATATTCACCCGGAATTCGTTGTCGCTGTTAAAAACCGGGTAAGTAATGCCTATGCCTTGCTTATCCTCTTTTTTACCCGGTTGGTTTACCGTAAAAGTAAAGCCGCCGTTATAAATAATAGCTTTGTTGGCTGCCTTTATGATTAAATATAAATTATCGTCATCATTCGCTATGGTGTAAAAAATACCGGTGTTTTTATTATAGGCCCCAAACTTGTTATGCCATTCAGAAGGTTTGCCGTCGATCTTTATACCAGCCGGAGCACGCTGGCTGGTTTGCTGTATGTTCGGAAGCTGCTGTGCAAGCGCGGCAACAGGAACAAATGAAACCAGGGTAATTGACAAAGCCTTGATCAATGGGTTATATTTATTCATAGCTTGTTTCAATTAAGTGTTTCATCCCGCTAAAATTACCAATTTTGCAATTATTTGTTTATCAAAAAGTTAAATAAATATTACCCATAAAAATACTGACGAATACGTCGTTACATCTTGTTTCATTCTGTTTCACTCGGTTGTTACAAGATGCTATTTTTCAATAGGTTAGGTCGAAATCTTGTTTCGCGTGTTTCATTTGTTTCACACGCGCGTGAAACAGATACAATAGTTAAACATTACTGAAATACATACTTTAAACCCAAGCCCGGCGCTATATCAAAAAACGGCCCGCTGGCCAGTTCAACCCGCGGGTTAAGGTCAAGGCTTATAGCAATGGGCGATTGCGGTATCATGTACTCCAGCCCGATTGCGCCATCGCCGCCCAATAAGAGCTGCGGACGGGTATAGGTTTTATCGCTGCCGTCGAACGTGCGGTAAGTGCCCTGCCCGATGGAACCGATATGCCCGCCAAAGCCATAATAAAACTTTAGCGCCGGTACATTGAACGCCACCATACTGGTTTCATATAACCCGGTAATTACCAGCCCGTTTTGGCGAAAACCCAATATGCCCTCCAGGGAAGTTTCTTTATCGGTAAAGTATTTGGCTGAGATGCCATTTTCATAACCGCCAAACTTTAACCCCACCGCAAGTTTATAGTCCTGCGCACTTGAGCGCTTCGCCATAAATAAAAAAGAGGCTATGATCAATAAAGTATAAGTTGCTTTTTTCATGAGGTTATAACGGCATATTTGCAATTTTATGGTAACGAACATCAAAAAATGAAGGGATGTTACCAAGCCGGGTTGGTAGTTTCATAAAAAATTACTTACAATTGCGTAATGCAAACTGTTAAGTTTAATTACACATGCCCGGTAGCATAAAACACCAGGAAACCATTGATTATTTTTTAAAAGTAGTTTGGCAAACCGTTGCTAACCGGTATAATGCCCTGGTTACTGATTTTGGCATTACCCAATCAATAGGTTATTTGCTCATCAATATTGACGAAGAGGAAGGCACAACCGTTTCGCAGGCGGCTGCTTTGCTGGGGCTTAAATCAACCAGCCTTTCACGTATGCTGAGCCAGCTGGAAAAGTCGGGCCTGATCTATCGCGAATTAAACCAGGGCGATAAGCGTTCGGTTAAAATATATTTAACGCCATTGGGGAAAGAAAAGCGCCAGCAGGCGCGGGCAGTGGTAAAGCAGTTTAATAGTTATTTAAACGCACATATCAGCGAAGCCGATAAACTGTATTTAACAGATATGCTTAAAAAAATAAACCAGTTAACGCTTAATTATAATCCCAAACCCATTGATAAAGACCAATAAATAGTAAAACCGGGATATCGCAAAACATTATTAAATGTTAAAAAATGTTAAGCTGCCGTTTTTGAATTATAAAAGAATAAATTTGCCTTTTGGAAATGTAATGAATAAGGCGGCATTAATTATATTGCTTTTATACGTTTGTTTAAGTGCTTGTATAAAATCACCCGATACAAGTTTAACGGCATATAGGGCGCAGGCAGCTATTGACGATAAGGAAATTACCGATTATTTAAATGCGAACCCGGGATTAAATGCAAAAAAAGTAATAGATACAGCAGGTGTTTATTACATAATAAAACAGCCCGGAAGCGGTAATGCTTTATTTACAAATTCAACATTGGTAACAGTTGGCGATACGGGGAGGATTTTAAAAACGGGGCAGCTATTTACAGAAACAAATGATTTTCATCCCTCATTTGTACTATCGCAGGTAATAAAAGGATGGCAGTTAGGTATTCCTGAAATTAAAAAAGGCGGGATCGTACGCTTGCTAATACCTTCGCGTTATGCTTACGGGCCAAATGCACAAACACAGTTAGGTGTATCATTTGGGTTAACAAATGGGTTACCGCCCAACGCGGTGCTTGATTTTGATATACAACTATATGATATAACCAATTAACAAACTATACAACTACTGAAAAGGCGAAGCGCTCTCAGAAGTTCATATTTAAAACACTGAGAGATACGAAACAATAATTACAAATGAAACAAACAATTTTTTTTACTTTATTATTTTTTACTGCTATAGTTTTAGTTTCCTGCAGAAAAGACAAGTACGATCCAAATATTATCCAATATGACGATGATCAAATTACAGCGTATATAAAAGCCAACGGATTAACCGGCATGGTACGTGACACCTCGGGCATTTATTATAAAATTGCTACACCCGGAACAGGCAGCGTTGTACAATATTCAGATAGCATATCAATGGTATATACCCTTAGCAGTTTTGACGGAAAATACGTATCGGCTGATACTATAATAAATCATTATGAAGATTTTACCGGGCATATTGAGTCAAAAGGCTATCCTTACGGCTTACAATTAGCTGTTCATAATATATTAAATCACAGGGGGGGGATTGCGCGTTTGCTTATCCCTTCACACCTGGCTTATGGGGTTAGTGGCTTTGGTTCGGGCAGCAGTTATGTTAATAATAGCAGGATAGCTGGTAACGAATGCCTTGACTATTATATTCATATAATTGGTAATCAAGATGTTTATGATCAGAGTGTGATAAAAAACTATATCGCGGCGAACGGTTTATCAAGCAGTATGAAACCAGACCCTTCGGGTATATGGTATTCAATAAGTACACCCGGAACAGGTACCGTAGCAATAACCGATAGCACTACGGTTACTGCTACGTTTACGGTTGCATTGCTTAACCTTACCCTTGCCAATCAATTCAATGATGGTGGGGGCGCTGCAATAGATATGCCTGATATTATACCCGGTATGCAAATCGCTTTAAAGAAATATGCCACCGCGGGAACGTTAATGACCGTTTTAATACCATCATCGCTGGCCTATGGAAAAAAAACCCAAACGGGAATTACTGCCAATAGCTGTATTAGGTATGATATACAAATTGTTTCCGTTTCGCCGTAATTTTTAATTAGCTACTTGTTTGAACCATTATTTTTGGGTTTTTATATTAACCCAATGTTCAAAGTCATAGCTCGGGACTATAAATTTCTTTAAGTGCACCATCAATTTCAGGATATTCAAAGGTAAACCCCACCTCCTGAATTTTTTTTGCCGATGCTTTTGTGCTGGTCAATAGAATGTCGCTCATTTCGCCAAATAGCAATTTTAAAATAAATACAGGTACATTGGGCAACCATAACGGCTTTTGCAATTGTTTGGCAATGGCGTGCGTCAGCTCCTTGTTAGTTACAGCGTTAGGGGCCACCATATTATAAACGCCGTTTAAATTTTCATTTTCTATCCCCCACAGGTACATGTTAATAGCGTCCTGTTCATGTATCCAGGGTATCCATTGCTTGCCATTGCCCAATGGCGAACCCATGCAATATTTAATAGGCAAAGCTATTTTTTTTAATGCCCCTCCATTGGCAGCAAGTATAACGCCCATGCGAAATTTTAATACCCGCAAACCCAATGATCGGCCTTCGTCTACCATCTGCTCCCATTGCTCACAGCAATTACCTAAAAAATCATTGCCCTGAGCGCTGTTTTCTGTAACAAATTCATCGCCGCAATCGCCATAATAACCCGTGGCAGACGCAGAAATTACTGAATTAACATTATGCTTTTTCTTTTTTAACAGCTCATAAATTAGCGTGATAGATTTGGTTCGGCTCGCAATTATTTCCTTTTTTCGTTTCTCTGTCCAGCGTTTCCCAGCAATATCAGCCCCGGCCAAATGCACTATGATAGCTACATCATCAATACAATGCTCATCTATTTGCCCTTTGCTAATATCCCACAAGTAAGTTTTTACCCTTGCATCATTGCCGGGGTTACGGCTTAGATGACTTACGGTATAGCCTTTGTCCAATAAAAGCCGGGTTAGCTTACTGCCTACCAAACCTGTGCCGCCGGTTAATAAAATGTGTTTGCTGTTCATAGTATTATTTAAGATGCAAACGTTATTCAAGGCCTATTTCAAAATTTCCTTAATATCATCAGCCGAAAGCGATTTGATGAAACTTTCTTCTGTAGTGATCAATGCCCGCGCCACGCTTAGTTTACGCTGCTGCAGGGCCAGTATTTTTTCTTCAACCGTATCCTTGGTGATAAATTTATAAATAAATACATTTTTGGTTTGCCCTATGCGGTGTGTGCGGTCAATAGCCTGTTGCTCAATGGCGGGGTTCCACCACGGGTCGAGAATAAACACGTAGTCGGCCTCGGTTAAGTTAAGGCCCACGCCGCCGGCTTTTATCGAGATCAAAAACACCCTTGTTTTCTCATCTTCCTGGAATTGCTTTACCACATCGCCGCGGTTTTGCGTACTTCCGTCTAGATAAACGTAGGGGATATGATGTTCGTCAAAATGTTCGCGGTAAATATTCAGTTGTTTTACAAACTGCGAAAATACCAATACCTTATGCCCACCGTCAAGCACAGTGTTTAAGGTATGGGTTACGTTTTCAAATTTGCCCGAATCGCCTTCATAATCCTGGTCTATCATATAAGGGTGGTTGGCTATTTGGCGCAGCTTGGTCAAACCCTGTAAAACCTGTATCTGCGTTTTGGCAAAGGTGCCATCTTCTAAACTTTTTAACAGCTCGTTACGGTATTCTGATTTTACCTTTTCATATACCGAGGCCTGGTCGTCGCTCATCTGGCAATAAAATAAATTCTCTGTTTTTGGCGGCAACTCGGTTGCCACCTGTTCTTTGGTGCGGCGCAAAACAAAGGGTTTTATCAGGGCTTGCAGCTTGCGGGCTTTATCCTCAT
>Ga0206969_1139_pt1 | contig 19890 bp, 23 predicted proteins | sample Alteio_BWOrgHeat_87_FD_153256 | JGI IMG/M metagenome (GOLD analysis project Ga0206969, IMG submission 153256) | Enriched cells from forest soil in Barre Woods Harvard Forest LTER site, Petersham, Massachusetts, United States -... | ecosystem: Environmental > Terrestrial > Soil > Temperate forest >... | reverse complement strand
TTACATTTATCCAAGAACGGTAATAATGGGATGCTTTTTTCTCCTTGCTTATCTTGGGGGTGCAGCTGCTATTACCTACAGGGCCGGCCTTGGCGGTCATCCGTATCTTTTTCCGGTCGTATTTGCTATTTTCATTTTGCTGGCAGAATTCCTGAGAAATACTACCGTGAGAAATATAATACCTTTTTCCTAAACCAATATTTATGTCATTTCAGGCCTACATAGACAACATTGTAATTAAGACGGAAAAAATGCCCACTGATCGCAACGACCAATTCCAATATTCCGGGGTCTATCCCCGGAATAAATAATTCCCTGGCGGGGCGGCAACAGGATTCCTGAAAGAACACCTGAATTTATCATTGCGCAGGGTGGGGTGGACTTTGAAATACTCGTCCTCCATCATGAATTTATACCGCATACTAACATTCCCAAATGTTGTCAGATGTTCATCTGCAATAATTTTTACTGCAAATAGCGCAGGAGAGAAATAATCTTCCTTATTTACAAGCAGTGTAATTAGAAACGTTGCTTCAGCATTTATTGAAATGCACGCAGTGGAAATAGATATATCAAATCTATGGGTAGTGTCGGTAATGAATTCCTCTATGGTATTGACGATAACAGGAAACTGGAGTCCGATCTCTCTCTTTAATAGCTCGTCATAAGGCTGTTCATTAATGTTGTCAGGGCCTGTTGTATTCTCTTTCACTTCCCATCCTCTTGGTGTAGCAATTTCACTTAACAGCTTGTAGTTAAACTCTTTTTCAATTTGTATCATCAGGTACCACGTTATCTATTGTTCGGTAGCTAACTAAGGAAAACCATGCCTGATAGGGCCGCGCCTCGAAAAAATATTGTTTTTAACAATTGATATTATACTCAGGGAGCGATGCCGGACTGCAATTGCCCTGGAATCTATCAAACCAATGTGGCAACAAAAAAAGGAAAGCTTACTGAATATATTTTCAGTAAACTTTCTTTAGCCTAGATCGGGTGTTAAACCGAGCCCTTATTTGTTTTCGGGCTGCTTATCTATAGATCTTTGTTCCCTATTTACCTTCCTTTGTTTCCGGTGCATTTTGCGACCTTTCTTATCAGCCTTATCCTGTTTTTTGTCCTGTTTGTACTTGGCTGAGTTGAGATCATGTTGCTGATCGTCAGCTCGTTTTTGCTCCCGATCATCTCTTTTTGTGGGAACCTGCTGTTGTGCGAATGAAGGCGTATAGCCTACCCCGATTGCCAGTACGGCAATAATAATGTACTTTTTCATAATTGTTGTTTGTATTTGAAAGGAAGGCTGCAACGGCAAACTCTTGCCGGATTTGATGCAACTGTTAAAAGTTAATTTCCTGGAGATGCCAAAAAGATGTGACAGTCCAAACATAAAAGTGTCCATAATCATGCCAGGTAATCGAGCGCCTGATATGTGTTATAGGCTTGAAAATGCAGGCCATTAAAAGGAAACGGTGAATTCGCTACCCTCGTTTACCTTGCTTTTCACGCTTACTGTACCACCCAGTGATTCTATTTGCCTCTTAATGATGTAAAGCCCTATGCCCTTACTTTCATACCCCGTATGAAACACCTGGTAGAGGTTGAAAACCCTTCTCCCGTGTGCCTCAAGATCTATCCCGATGCCGTTGTCCTTTACAGATAACATTTTTTTACCGTTCTCGATATATGTAGAGATGATGATCTTCAGCGGAACTTCAGACCTGCAATATTTTAGGGAGTTATTGATGAAGTTATAAAGAATGCTCTCCATGTAAGGCATCGGATAGCTTATATGTGGAATATCCAGGCTTAGCACTATCGTGGTGTTCTTTTGCTGCACGAACCCGCTTAACTGACTTGTGATATGTTCAACCACATACGCGATGTCGCAGGTGTCGTATTTTATTGTCTCGTTCAGCTCAATATCAGCGACCTCCATTAACGTGTTTAGTGTGTTCAGCAGGGAATTGCTGGCTTCATGTATGCACTGTATCGCTTCGGTCGTTGTGAACACATCGTCATCTGGTTCGGCATGGCAGTCATTAGGTATGTTCTTGTTCATCAATACCTCCGAGAGCATCTTTATGTTTGCTCCCGCGCCACGAAGGTTATGAGCAATCATGTAGTTTAGTCCTTCAAGCTGCTTGATCTTATCGGTAAGCGTGAAGTGTGTATGTGTATCCGTAGTTTCTATTGTCATATAGTTAGCTACGGTTATGCCATAAAACATCGTGCCATTAATTGCGTATCTTTACTTTATAAATTAAATGCGCTTTTTACGCGACACCAAAAACATAGTTTATGAATAAGAACGGCCCTATAATTGTCATTGAAGATGATTTGGACGACCAGGAAATGCTTGCAGAGATATTCCTGAAGCTAGGATATAAAAATAAGATCTGCTTTTTCGCCGATGGCAACAAAGCATTAGAGTTTATAAACCTGACAGATGTTCAGCCTTTTTTGATTCTCTGTGATATTAATATGCCCAGGATCAATGGATTTGAACTGAGGAACAAGATATTTACAAATGCCGAACTGCATACAAAATGCATTCCTTATCTCTTCTTCACAACCAGCGCTACCAAAAAAGCGGTTATGGATGCTTATGCCTTGTCTGTGCAGGGGTTCTTCATCAAGCCAAGTACCATGCAGGGGCTTGAAAGTGTTATAAAAAAGATCGTTGAGTATTGGAAAGATTGCATTGCTCCAAGTGAGTTTGAAAATGATTAACCCTATCTCAAACAATAAAGCCCGCTATTGGAGCGGGCTTTATAGCTTTTGAAATTTTGGCCTCGCGACTGGTTTCGAACCAACGATTCCATGTCCCGAACAGGTACCTGACTGGGGTACGCTGCACCATTTATTCCTAGTGCTGGGTAGAATCTCTTTTCTGTTTGCGCTTTTCCAGCAACAGTCCGGCTCCTGCGCCCAGAACGGCTCCAGCTCCTGCGCCTATTGCAGCGTCCTGCTTTTTATATTTTTCGTTTTTACCGCCTAATGCACCGCCCAATGCACCGGCAGCAGCACCTATCAGGCCACCTTCAGCAGCGCTTTTCAGATCGCTCTTATGCTCTGCTTTTTTTTGTGCTGCCACATCTGCGGCGCTAGGTTGTACCGGCGCAGCAACCACCGGAGCGGGTGCCGGAGCTGGCGTTGCAACAGGCGCAGGTGCGTTATTTGCGGGTGCATTCCCGCCATAAGAATGGTTGTGTTCATAAGAAGTTTCATGATGGTGTTGCTCACCGGCTGGCGCTGCCGCAGCCGCTGAGGTGGTTGTGGGCTTCACTCCATTCATCGAGTCGATGACGTGTTGCCTCATCATTACCTGGGCCATAGAGTCCACTTTCGTTTGACCTGCATCGGCAGGTTGCTGACTGTTGTTGCACGCTGCGAAAACGATCGCTGATGCGGCAAAAAATAATACCTTCTTCATGTGTTTGAATTTTTTTGTCTAAATAATCGCAAAAATAATGGTGCGAAAATAAACAATTATGTTTTACAATACGCCTTTTTATGGAATTCATATACATAAAACATTTTGGCATAAAGCAGTATCTACTTAATATTTTTATTCAATAAAATATTTGTTAATTATGTGTTTTATGGTATGTAGAGGGAAAGTTTTTGCAAAATCGCTCGGTGGTATGTGTTTTCGCTATCACCTAAAGTTGGGGCGACTGGAGGTTTCGAACTCTTTTGGTCAAGACCGTGACACAATTCAGCTCGTTATTATATCACTCAACATTAACTTGCGCGAACCAGCTTAAGTCGGCACAACTCAGCACAACATAGAATGTGGTTGAATGAAGAAATTTCGAACCATCTTCGGAACCTTACCTATAGCGAATTATTTTTTTCCTTCTTGCCTAATTCAATGTTTATTACTTTTGATAACCGTAAATTCGACCAAAAATGAAAGTATCGAAGATTAACATTAAACAAATAACAGAAGCAAGGTTTAAAGCCTTTGTGATGTTTACACGAGAACCAACAGTGACTTTTTTCACTCAAGAACTTGAGTTCTATTCAAATGATGATACTACCATTTTAGGAACTATTGTGTTGGATAGAGTTGATAATGACTATAGCTGTATAATTCTGTGCAGGGACGAGATTGGTAAATTCAGGGCAATTGATGTAAAGGTAGATTTCAAAAGTATTGAAACTGCGAGAGAATGGCTAATCCGCAAAATGAGATGGCATACAGGGAAAGGAATAAAAAAATTTGAACAAGGCGGCATTATAAAAAAAGGAGTCGACATATTTACACCGCAGGTATTAGCGGATAAAATGAACCCATATTTTAAACGATTAAGTGAAGATTTACATTTTCTACCAGCAAAGAAAATTATCTCTGAATTGTCAAGATATTTTGAAGATATAGACAATAATTTTGTCGAACAATTTCAGTCGACTGGCTTCGATGCTCGTCTTTGGGAGCTATACCTTTTTTGCTTCTTTACAGAAGAAAATTTCAAGGTAAAAAGAGAGAATGAAAGACCAGACTTTATTATTGATAAGCTAATGGAAGAAATTGCCGTAGAGGCGGTTATAGTCGATAGGAAAAAAGAAAACCCACCAAAATATTATACCCCATTAAAACATAAGCTACCAGAAGAAATTCGTCAGGATAATATCAATGATATGCCATTAAGATTTGGCAGTCCATTATTCAGCAAGTTGGAGAAGGAGTATTGGAACTTGCCTCATGTTAAAGGCAAAGCAATTATTTTAGCTATCGCTGATTTTCACGATGACCAATCCATGACATGGTCATTTAATGCTATAATGGAGTATTTATATGGCTTCAGATACCAACATTATCACGACAAACAAGGCCAGTTAATTATTTCTCCCGAGAAAATAAATTCTTATACCAAAAAAAGTGGTGCCAAAGTAGAATCCGGTTATTTTTTTCAGCCTAAAAGCGAAAATATTAGTGCTGTATTGTTCTCGTCAACTGCAACAATTTCTAAATTTTCAAGAATGGGTATGCAAGCAGGGTTTGGAGCAATTAATCATAAAATGTATCGAATGGGAGCAAAGTATCGCAATGATCCAAATGCTTCAATGGCTGAGAACTTCTTTTATGAAGTTAATGAAAGCACTCAAGAAACCTGGGGAGAAGGCGTAAACTTATATCATAACCCTAATGCCTTAATACCTGTTAACAAGGAACTATTTCCTTCCATTGCCCACCATGAACTAAAGGATAATTTAATTCACAGCTCCGTACCTGATTTTCATCCATACTTTTCTTACAATCAAAATATAGTATTCCGGTAATAATCTAATCGTCTAATATTTCGTCAATCCGCCGGTCTCGATAGTCGCCCAATGTGTAAGTCGCTCCTTTTTACGCGTTACAATATTCCCATTAGCATCTTTTAAAATAATCTGATCGTTATCTTTGTTCGTTTTGCTCGGTATTTGTTTATATTTTTTTCTATTCACCAAATCCATATAGACATTGATTTGCATTTAAAGGTTGGGATTAATACAGATATGGGAACAATCAGGCCAAACAATTCCAAATTGTGCCAAATTATTCCCATTTGCATCAAGTCGACTGGGCAGGTTTCGAACTCTTTTATTCACGACCTCAATGCAATTCAGCATGTTATTTCGTCAATAGAGATAAGTATTCACAACTCTACTAAAACAATATAGTTTAGCATCACTGGGAATTTGGTTACTAGACTTATTTTGAATCGTTCTTTTGTCTAATTTGCATTAGACAAAATCAATAGACAAAAATGCGAATACCATTACATACTTTAGAAATTGATCGTTACGTAAAGTGGTATTACAATCTTAGTGTAGATATTTCTTGTATGCCGCTAGCAAAAAATACTATGAATCGTTATTATAAGGCATCTATGTATTTGCATCAACGAACTTTGTTTAATGATAGTAACATTCAGAGTCTAAAACTCAAAAGTATATTTTTACAAGAAGGAAAAAAAATAGAAAAGAGTATAAATGAACTCACAGTATATACAGATGAGCAATTAAATAGCAGTTGGTACTTACCAACACTTGCAGAGTGGGAAAATATAAAATACCTCCGTCTGACCTCCTTCGAACATGATGTCGAAGAGTATAATTTAAGCATTAAAAGAACTCCTTTGCCTGAAATAGAGTTTGCGAAGTTAAGGCTGATAACAATTGAAAAAGAGAAATACCCAAAGTGGATTGAAGCAGCAAAACATGGACACCCAATATTTAAAACGAGTCTTTCTCTTGTAGATCTTTCAATAGGCTTGGGGGCAATTGATTTTGCCAAATATTTGCAGAATAGAATTTGCGAAATAGAAGACTGTAAGATTGAGTCAAAAAATGAAATAAATATAGAGAATATTACTTGGCTAGGGAAATCTGTAGAGTTATATACACTCTTTAGTGATTTGAAAGAGATGCAATTAATTAGAGGTAGCAATGCGGATATAGCCCGTATTATTTGTACGAATTTTCGAGATAGAACAGGGAAGCCATTAACGTTTAGCAACGTCCAAGTTAAATTAAATGGGGATGGAAGAAGCAAAAAGAGAGCAAACTTCTCTGATTGGAATTAGCTCAAATGCTGTGAATTGCTTCATCTTATCACAAAACATTTTCCGAATAGGTACATAGACAGGTATATACCTTGTTTTATATTTCGATTCCGATCACTTTTGCCCTGTTATAAAATATAAAGCTATGCTTGATGATAAATCAATCCTATTCTATCGGACCAAAAGAGAAATGTTGCATGGAAAGTCTCGGGACGTAATTCGTTTTAAAAGAGAGCAATACTTTTTTTATATTGTTAAACTGATATTGACCGGCATAGTGATATTCATTACAAAGTCCTTTTTGTAAATAGTCCAAACAATATTTGCTAAACTTTTAAATTTAAAAGGCAGAAAAATCCGCTATACGCTGTTTCGTCGCTTTCAATTTTTGCAAGTTGACTGGACAACCTTCAAACCAATTCATCAAGGACTTACTCGTTTTGAATGCACTTTTGGGAATGATTGGGGAAGAATGAGTAACAACTGGCAAGAACTAGCAAATACTTGCGTGTGCTTGGCTTTACAATTTTCGAACTTGTGTAAACATCAATGCTGGCACCGCAGTTTTGTTTGGTGGCAGAACAAATTGACAAATCCCGGCAATATTGGCATTTTGAAACTAATAACAATCAAGTAAATTCGACTTACAAAGTGGAATATTTTGCGCTGAAAAAGGCAATGACATTAACGCTAAAGATGGTGATATATATCCACCTGCTGTTAACGCCTTATAAAATAAGGCAGTAGCTTTTTCTTTCTCTCCTCTATTATGCAAACATAACGCAACTTCATACAGTAACATCGGGCATGGTCCCGGTTTTCTTGCAAGATCTGGAATATTTGAAGCAAAATCGATAAATAGCTCGCCCTCTCTTAGTCCAGTGTCAAAGAAAACTACTTTCACGATTGTAAAGTTTAAAAAGTAAAAAGTTAGCCCTCTACTTGCATTCTCACTTGCGAGGGTAGTATGTTCATTACTGAAATCAACAACAGTCATTAAGATTGGTTCCATAAACATTTTTCCATCTCGATGAACAACTGAACAACTATATCTTTCTGTTAGCTTTTTTACGTATATGGTCAATGGATTACGCTCGTCATCTAATGTTAATGAATCAACATTTTTATCAAAAAAAGAACTATCTGGGGATTCATAAGTTAAGTTGCTAATAATTGACAGAATTTCATTTCTTTCTGTATTCATTGTGGTGTGTATTTTAATGGTTATAACAAGACACGCAATTGGATTCGAAATGTAGAGCTGGAAATTAAGCAAAAACGGTAATAAACTAGCGATAACTGGCAAGTTTATTCCCGTTTATAATATATCGGGGCGACTGGATTCGAACCAGCGACCTCTTCGTCCCGAACAAGCACGCTACCGGGCTGCGCTACGCCCCGAAAAAAATACGGGCATGAAGTTAAAAAAAGCAACCGGAAAATGAAAACAACGGCCTAAAATAGTGTGGCCTGGGTGGCGTGTTTTTGTGCCGCTTTTGGGCGAGGTGGTTTTACTGCTGGGGTGGGCGTGCCGGTCACTTTATACACCTCCGTTTCGTTGTAGCGCGATGCTATGACCACATTCATTTGAGTTGCGAAGCGGCTAAATGCCTCGATCACCAGTTCGTGGGTATTGTTGTTCTTAGAGAGGTGTGCAAGCAATAAATGGCTCATAAATGCCGGTTTATGTGCAGCAACAAGTTCCACCGCCTCGCGGTTAGAGAGGTGACCATGCCCGCCACGGATGCGGTTTTTCAGGTGGGTAGGGTAGCCGCCGTTTTCCAGCATGGCCTCGTCATAGTTCGCCTCCAGGAAGGCGGCATGGCACTGGCGGAAATTGCGGATCACATGCTCGCAGGCCGCGCCTACGTCAGTTATCACACCTATGTTCACCCCATTTCCGGCCACCACAAAGCTATGGGCATGTATGGCATCGTGCAGTTTCGGGAAGGCGGTTACCGCCAGGTCGCCAATCTGTACCGGCTCGTATGCGCTGAACGGCCGCACTAAATGTGTGGGCAGCTTCATACGGCTGTTTTGCAGCGTAAGCGCGGTAATGTATATGGGCAATTGGTGCTTGGTAGCAATCACCTCCATACCCCGCACATGGTCTATATGCTCGTGGGTAATGAAAACGGCCTTTATCTTTTGCAGGCTTAGTCCCAGCCTTATCAGCCGCCGCTCTGTTTCGCGGCAAGATATACCTGCGTCTATAAGCACTGCTTCCTGGTCGTTGCCTATGTAGTAGCAGTTGCCATTGCTACCGGAGTTCAAAGATGAGATGTAAAGGGACATTTGTGACGGCAAAATTACTGCATCGCTATCTAAGGAAAACTATTTTTTGTGCACATTGCTACGGCATTGTAATCACATTGTATAGATTTACAAACAATCGTTAATTTGTAGCGAAATAGCGTGATATGCTCCGTGAAAATCTTGAAAAAGTAAAACCCCAGTCCAAAGACCGAATACAGTGGCGCAGCCACGAGCCAGCCCGTATAGAGACCTTCAGCGATGCTGTTTTCGCCTTTGCTATAAGCCTGCTTATCATTTCGCTAAGTGAAATTCCAAAGGGGAAATTCCAAAAGATAAATTCCAAATTCCAGGAACCACGGGCTATTTAAAAACAGCTTTCGACTTTATATTTTTGACTTTAGACTAAAAAAATGGCATACAAACGTAAAACCTGGCAGGAAAAATTGCACAATGGCTTGCCAGATAAAGTGGAGATAACCGACAAGAAGTTTGCCGATGTACCCATGGGCGCTTCCATGTACATCGCCACACCCGAAGTAGTGGATGCATACATCAGGCAAATACCCAAGGGAACTCACACTAATTTGCAGCAGATGCGGAAAGACCTGGCGGCTGAGCATAATGCCGAATATAGCTGCCCCATCACATCTGGTATATTTTTGCGTATTGTTGCAGAAGCGGCCTATGAAGAATACATGGCTGGCAAACCGTTGAAAAAAATAACCCCATTCTGGCGAATGATAGACAGCAAGGCCCCCGCAGCCGGGAAACTGACGTTCGGGGTAGATTTCATAAAGGAGCAACGGAGCAAGGAAGGATTGGCGTTTTAATCATTAACAATTCATTTTATCGCAATTCCCCCTGCGTACTAAACGCTTTCAGGAATATTATCTATTTTAGACCCCCGAGTTATCGTTGTGTATTCTACACAACAGCGCGGGCTTAGCAACCTCACCAAACATGATAGGTATTCAGAAATACGCGGTAATAGTGGCCGGGGGAAAAGGTACACGTATGGGCGCCATAGTACCCAAGCAGTTCCTGCCGTTGCACGGCAAGCCGCTGTTATGCCATCCCATCCAGGCATTTGCCGATGCATTGCCGGGTATCCACATCGTACTGGTGCTGCCACCAGACCAACTGGGCAGCGCACGCACCGTTTTGCGGTCTTATATAGGCAACATCAATGTAACAATAGTAGCGGGCGGTGAGACCCGCTATCACAGCGTACAAAACGGGTTGAAGGAAGTGAACGATGACGGTATAGTATTTGTGCATGATGGGGCCAGGCCGCTGATATCCACCGAACTGATACGCCGGTGCTACGTGCGCGCCACAGAAAATGGTAGCGCAATACCGGCAGTGCCAGTTACCGAAAGCGTGCGAATGGATGAAAACGGCATTTCAACACCGGTGAACAGGGAACAACTACGCATTATACAAACGCCGCAAACGTTCAGGACAGAGATCATCCTCCCCGCTTTTGAACAGGAATACGATCCGTCTTTTACAGATGAGGCTACGGTTGTGGAAGCGTTCGGTACCAAGGTGTACCTGGTAGAAGGTATGCGCGACAACATAAAGGTGACCAACCCCATAGATATGATCATAGCTGAAGCGCTGATGAAAGACCGGTCTTAACTCCGATTTTGCTTCAAACATCATTTCAGCATGTCATGGTTCGGCGTGGCTCACCATGACAGTTCTTCGATTTTTCTTTGAAAATAAAAATCACAAATTCATCCCTTGCGCAGTGTAGGTGTTTTCGTTTTAGCATTGTTGCCTGTTATATGCAATGCCCAGCAGTATGATACCGCCGGTGTTTTTAAGCTCCCGGTAGAGCTCGATTCATTTGTGCTAAAAAGTGGCTTTGACGTCAATGCCTTTATACGGAGAGTAAAAACAGACACTACTTTTTATAAGGCTTTTAAGAGCCTGCACTTTGTGCCCTATACTGCGAGCAACTATATACAGGCGTTTGATAAAGACCATGACCCGATAGCATCGCAGCAAAGCGAAACAAAGCAGGAAGTAAAGGATCATTGTCGCATCACAAAGCTTATTACAGAACGTGCAACCGGTGATTTTTATAAGCGCAATGGCGACTACAACTATTATACGGCAGAATTGTTTGCACATATTTTTTTTGCGAAAGAGCCGGTTTGTAACGAGACCGATGTAGTCGCCGGATCGCTGGACGTGATGCAAAAAGGCCCTATGGCAAAAAGCGAATACGAACTAAAGCAACTGATTTTTAACCCCGGCTCAAAGGTAAGCGGGGTGCCGTTTATGGCCAGCCGGGCTTCGATATTCGATGAAGGCGAGGCGGAAAAATATGATTTTAAAATTACGGTCGAATCCTATAATGGCCAGGACTGTTATGTGTTCAGGATAACGCCTAAAAATGGGTATGAACACCGCACTTTATACAATGAGCTCACCACCTGGTTTCGCAAGACCGACTATAGCATAGTGGCGAGAAATTACTCCCTGTCATACAGCACACTTGTGTATGACTTTGATGTGCAGATGAAAGTGCGCACAACGCAGATAGGCGATAAGTTATATCCCACCCATATCGACTACAACGGCAACTGGCATGTGCTCACCAAAAAAACGGGAACGGGTGAAATTTGCGGTTGACATCAAATACTAAGCCCCAAATTGCCGCAGATGATGGTCCACATGTTTCACCACCGAGTTGCTCCATTCCTGGGCCGTAAGCCTGCCGAAAAACGGATGTGCCCTGCCTTCAAGTGTAGCTGCCCCTGCTTCCGAAAAGCGGGTAAGCACATTTTTTAGCCGCTGCTTTTCTACCTCGAAATTGCGGGCATCTGTTATAACGAAATCGGGATTGGTGGGCATACTTTGTTTGAATGGTTTTTCGCCGGTAACTATCTTTTTTACAAACGGGCCTATGAGCATACCCATTAGCGTCTTTTGCCCAGGCCTTTCACCCAGTGCCACTTCAAGCGGAATGGAAGCATGAGCCAGCATTTGTGCCACGTCCATTTTACCCCATTGGCGTTGAGCCGCTGGTGTGAGGCTATTTATACGTTTTGTAAACTCCCGGAGTGTGGCTTGGTCGTAAATACTTTCCATGGTGCTGTGTTTTAATTGGCCAAATATACGACTTCAATTGTGCCGGGAATAAGAAGAAGAGGGAATTGTTAAAAAGTTAAAAAGGCGCGCAAGCAGAAAGGGAATTTACAATTTAGTAGTAACTTTACGTTGCAAATTTTTAAAAATATGGATAATTACAATCAAAGAGAATTCTCTAATTACACAGTACTCGACAGCCAACCCGCAACAGGTACCGGTACGGTAGCCAAGAAGTTTATGGCCAGCGTATTTTTATGGATGTTTGTGGCGCTGGGCGTTTCTTCACTTTTTGCATTTTTATACGCCACCAGTCCATCCCTCACTGCCGAGCTATATACGCAAACAGAAAGAGGTCTTCGGCCTACAACATTAAGTTGGGTTATCACGTTTGCGCCATTTGCGTTTCTGCTTATTATGCAGTTCGGCATGAACAGGCTTTCCGCTTCTTCGCTCACTTTCCTTTTCCTTGCATTTGCAGCCGTTTTAGGCATTAGCCTTAGCAACATACTGCTTATCTATACAGCGGGTTCAGTAATTGGCTGTTTTGCTTCGGCGTCCGTTATGTTTGGCATTATGGCGGTTATGGGTTATACCACAGATAAAGACCTGACTTCATTCGGAAGGATATTGACAATGGGGCTTATCGGTATCATAGTCGCGATGGTTATTAATATGTTCATAAGAAGCTCTGTTACGGGCTATATTATTAGCATTTTGGGGGTGGCTATATTTACGGGCCTTACTGCTTACGATACCCAAAAATTGAAACGTATAGGTGCCGGTCTTGAATATGAAGGCACTTCAGAAGGAGATACTAAGAAACTGGCTTTGATGGGCGCCTTGAGTCTCTATCTCGACTTCCTTAACATGTTCCTTTTCCTGCTTCAGCTTTTCGGTAACAGGAAGGACTAATTCTGGCTTAACTAAAATTTTTAAAGCGGCTGTTCGGAAATGGGCAGCCGCTTTTGCTTTCGGTTGAATTGGATTTATACTTCTCGCCGCATAAGTTTGTGCAATGATAAACGGGCAAGCCCGATAGGGCTTAAATGATGAATAGCCACCGGTGAAACCGGTGGAAAAATAGATGTGGTCATTGAACCCCGGCGGGGTTCAACTGGTATAACCCTGAAGACTCCGGGTTGCACCCGGAGCTATTCACATTAAAGCCTTCCAGGCTTTTTAAATTCAATGCACATTTTTATCCGGTGTATAGTATATAATCTAATTTCAAACGACGATCTACTATTTACTAATTACTATCTACTTTTGACCAACTACATCTACCACATATGATCAATCTGAAAATAATTATCGCCAGCACGCGCCCCGGGCGCAAAGGCCCTGCAATTGCCAACTGGTTTTATGATATTGCTGTAAAGCACACCGAATTTAATGTGGAGCTGATAGACCTTGCAGATGTGAACCTGCCGTTTCTCGACGAGCCGGAACACCCGCGCTTCCAGCGGTACCAGCACCAGCACACAAAGGACTGGAGCGCAAAAATAGCCTCCGGCGATGCGTTTGTGATCGTGACATCAGAGTACAACTATGGGTTCCCGGCGACGATTAAAAATGCCATTGATTACCTTTTCAAAGAATGGAATTACAAGGCGGTTAGTTTTGTAAGTTACGGAGGTGTATCTGGTGGTACCAGGGCGGTGCAGATGCTCAAGGCTGTGATAACAGCCGTTAGCATGATGCCCATATCCGATGCGGTTCACATCCCGGCATTTACCAAGCACTTAGATGAGAATGGCAAATTCATTAACGATCCAGGCCTCGATAAGTCGGCAGACATGGTGCTGAACGAGCTTTATAAATGGGCGGTAGCTTTGAAAACGATGAGAGAGTAGGGGGCTTTTAACTCCAATCGTCAATTTTCAATAACCTGAAAAAATCCGTTTCTTCCAGTTCACGAACCGCGCCGGGCTGTAGCGTGCCTAATTCCAGGTCTTCGATAGACACCCTTATAAGCCGCTTACAGGGATGGTTTATTGCAGAGACCATTTTGCGCACCTGGTGAAACTTACCTTCGCTCAGCGTTATAGATAGCCAGGTATGCGGGGCATATTCCCTTTTTTCACGTTGGTGCTCAAACAGGTTCACCGGATTGTCTATTATATCTATTTCACAGGGCGGGGTGAGGTAGTCTATATCGCCGCTGATGCGGATGGTAACGCCGCCCCGCAGCTTCTCTAAGCTTTCTGCGCTTACTATATTCTTTACTCTTACCAGGTATGTACGCTTATGCGGCACCGCACCCTGGAACAATAGCCTTGTCACCTTTTTGTTTGTTGTCAGTATCAGCAGGCCCTCAGATTTGTTGTCCAGCCTGCCTATAGCATGTATGCCTTCAGGGAAGGCGAACTTCAGGTCGCCCAGGAGGCCTACATTATCCGGGCTCACAAACTGCGACACCATGTTGTATGGCTTGTTAATAATAAAATACCTGTTCGGCGTTGTGGTCATATTGGTAAGTAGAAACAAATTACAGAAAAAAGCCCCGGAATATCCAGGGCTTTCTTATTCAAAGCATTATTTTATTGTTCGTCATCATCCCCGCCACCACGTGGTGCGGCTCGTTTCTGAAGCAGGTCCTGCACCTTTGGTGCCAGCAACCTCATTTTTTCATAGATCTGCTTGGCCGAAGTAGTATCACCTACCTGGTAGGCCGTACTGCTCAGCGACTGCATGATCTGGAACTCCTGGTTTACATCGTCTGCCAGCGCCGATTTTTCGTTGTCCCTGAGCGAGGCTATCCAGTTAACCTCATCTATCGCATTGCGCACTATCTTGTTAGAAAGGCTGTCTGCTTTTGCCAAAGCCCCTGCGCGATAGTAAGACGCTGCAATGAAATAGGCTGTATAATCGTAGCAATAAGATTGCTCCGTTACGCCTGCCATCACCCGGTCGAGTACCTGTATAGCCTTTGCTTTCTTATTTTCAGCGCTTAGCTGGTTGGCTACAAATGAGGCATCCATGCGGTAAGTGACAAACTCATGGCGGTTTGGCTCATCGAAGTACACATCTGTGCGCTCGCCACCACCCCAAAGGAACTTGTTTACAAACAGGTCGTAGCTCTTTTCTGTATTTATAGTGCCTAATACCTGCTGGTTCACCTTGGCTACATCGGCAAACTTGAATGGCATGAGCCTGTAAACCAAGCCTTCCATATGCAGGTAGTCACCGGTACCACCATAGTCGCCAGAACGGAGGCCCGCGTCAAAATACAGCGGGCGTTTCCAACCTTGGTTAGCTACAGCCGCTATGATATTGAGTATAGCCAGATCGCTTTTATACGCCAGGTTCTTAGGATAGTTGAACTTCATGTCTGTTATGATACGGTTAGTGTCTGCCGCATCCACCATTCCTGCCTTTATAAGATCTTCTTTGTTCAGCGATGGTACAAAGAAGTTTTTAGCTGGCATGTAATTCATTGCCTCCCCACGTCCAGACCCTTTATTCGCAGGGTCGTCGCTGTTCATAAAGTTACAAATATCAGTAAGGTTAAAATATTTGTCCTCTGGTATCTGCGGGCTTTTCAGGTAAGATATATAGTTGTGATGGTCGCCTATATAATCTTTCTTCGTCCAGATCATCGGCACGGCATCGGCATCGTTGATCCGGTAATTGAGCTGGTCCACATACCAGTCTATACCCAGCAGGCTGGTATTGATGATACGTACATCTTTACGGAACCCTTCCACCTCCTGAATATACCATAGTGGATAGGTCTGGTTGTCGCCAAATGTAAAGAGAACGGCATTCGGTGCGCAGCACGAAAGTGTATTGAATGCAACTGCACGGGCCAGTGTCTTCTTAGAGCGGTCATGGTCTTTCCATTCCACATTGGCCATTAGCAATGGCACAGCCAGCAGGCACAAACCAATAGCTCCATAAGCGGCTACACGGCCTTGTATCGCTTTTCTAAATAATTGATAAACCATTAGCACACCCAATCCTATCCATATTGTGAACGTATAGGTGCAGCCTGCAAAGGCGTAGTCACGCTCACGTGGCTGGTTTGGCGGCATATTCAGGTAAATGCCTATTGCCGCACCCGTAAAGAAGAACAGGGTAAGAACTACGATACCATCTTTTTTATTCCTGTTGAACTGGTAAATAAGCCCCACTATACCAAGGATGAACGGCAATAAGTATAGCTTGTTATGGGCAGCATTATCGCTTAAACCCGAACCCATTTTATCGGTATCGCCAAGCCCCCGCATCTGGTCAAGAAAAGTAATGCCGGTTATCCAGTTGGCCCTTTTTGCATCGCCCTGGCCTTCCACATCATTCTGGCGGCCCGCGAAGTTCCACATAAAATAGCGCCACCACATCCAGTTCATCTGGTAGTTTATAAAGTAGGTTATGTTATCCTTACCTGACGGCTCGTCATTTGGCCCCAGGCCCACCTGGGCGCGATAAGCATTTATGTGGCCTTCCTGGTTGTCGTACATGCGGGGGAAGAAATGGGATGCATCCCCATTATAAACGGGTTTCATTTTTTTGCCCACAATATCATAATGGTCTTTACCGCCAACCCTCGATTGGGCATATAACTTGCCTGATGTATCCAGGTCGCTCCACTGGCTGTTGAAATAAGGGCCAAAGAACAATGGCTGCTCACCAAATTGTTCGCGGTCCACATAGTCGAGGAAGCTGATGGGATTGTCGGGATTGGTCATATCTATAGGCACATCGGCACGGGAGCGAATAACCGCTGAGAAGTAGCTGGAATAACCGATAATGATAAACAATATGCACAGCGCCGAGGTATGCAACACATACAGTTGCCTTTTTTTTTTGCAAAAAACAGTAAGAATACAAGCAGTGCGATAACGAGTACAATAAAGGTGACAGCGCCAACATCGAAACCAGTGCCGAAGCTATTGGTGAACATAATATCGAACGATGATGCAATGCGCGGTATGTACTGTATAACGCCAAACTGCACAAACGCCAGCACCACGCAACCCAAAATAAACGCTATGATGGTACCCTTATAGGTGGCCTCGTAACGTTTGAAATAATAAACCATTGCTATAGCTGGAATAGTAAGGAGGTTGAGCAGATGTACGCAGACGGATACACCCACCAGGTAGGCAATAAGTACCAGCCAGCGGTCGGCATGTTTTTTATCAGCAACATTTTCCCATTTCAGCACTGCCCAAAAAGTAATTGCGGTGAAGAAGGAAGAAGTACCATATACTTCCGCCTCTACGGCTGAGAACCAGAATGTGTCGGAAAAGGTATAAGCCAGCGCGCCAACCAAGCCGGAGCCTATTATAAGGGCTATGTTGTTGGCGTCTGGTTCGTCATTGTTCGGGTTAGTAAGTTTTTTGGCAAAATGGGTGATGGTCCAGAAAAGGAATAGTATGGAAAGGGCACTCGTTAATGCCGAAAGTGAGTTAATATAAGTTGCCGCACCTACAGTACCAAGTGTGCTGATAGACGGCCCTGCGGTAGCCGCACCCGGAGCCAGCAGGGAGAAAATCCTTTGCACCAGCATAAAGAAAGGGGCTCCCGGGGAGTGGCCAACTTCCAGCTTATACGCACATGACAGGAACTCACCGCAATCCCAGAAACTGGCGGTGGGCTCCATGGTTTTCAAATAGACAATAAAAGCGATGGCGCCCGTGATCCAACCAAAAAGGTTGTTGACTTTGCGATAGTTCATGATATTTTATTAGAGAGGCGACAAAAATAGCAAAAGTTAGCACTTCATTGCGGATAGATAGGTATTTGGGTAAAAAAAGTTTTTGGGACATTTCAGTCTGAACCGTTGATGAAGCTGATTATTTTTGATTTTCGCTGATTTTCCTGAAGCTACCGTCTTGCCGTTATAGGTAATTTATTGATTGTCTGCGTGTTGCTTTGTGGTTTGGAAAATCCGGCAATTAGGCTGTATTTTTGGGTTACTTATTCATTCCTTAACCACCATAAAACGGCATAGTTTGCCACATCACGTTATGAAGAAAATGTTTTTAGCGCTCGCTGTAGTCGCAGCTTCGGGCTTTTGCCAGGTTGCAACAGCACAGGTGCATGTTGATGTAAATATCGGGGTTCAACCAATCTGGGGCCCGGTAGGGTACGACCATGCCGACTATTACTACTTCCCAGATGCAGAACTGTATTACAGTGTGTCCAGGCGGCAATACACCTACTTCGATAACGGGCGTTGGGTGACAACGGCATTCCTGCCCCCACGGTACCATGATTTCGACCTCTACCACTCGTACAAAGCGGTTATCAATGAGCCAAACCCGTGGATGCACCATGCGCGGTTCAAAGCGCAGTACGCGCAGTTTGCAGGCCGCCACGACCAGCAGGTGATACGCGACAGCCATGACCAGAGATACCTGGAAAACCCCAACCACCCGGAGCATAACCACTGGGGTGGTCGTCCCGCTGCCCCTGCCCGCGGCGGTGCAAGACATGACGAGCACGAACATGACCATGATCACAGATAAGTGACGATGACAAAGTAAATACCACCATCTGACTTGTTCTTTTTCATTTCTGCTTCGTTCCAAAAGTCCTTAAATAGCTCACTATTCGCGGATTTTGTGCCTTGCATAAACGAAAAATAACTTCGCCATATAGTGGTATTTATTTCGTCAACGTCACTGAGATACAGGTTGAACTAATAATTATCCCCGCCAGACTGCTAAAAGCGTCACCTGGCGGGGTTTTTAATGAGTTCTGAAGTTGGTCTTGCTTCTGACTAACATCGCGGATGTAGGGTAGATTGTATTATATTATAATATGTATTTTACTTAATTTACATCACCCTAACCCCATCGTGAAAAATCATTTAATCCGTCTGCAGTTATCCAAGGTTTTTTATGATTCGGGATGACCATTGGTGGTTCAATCATCCACCGCGTATCAGTTGGATGCCTTAACGGGCAATGCCATTGACCAAGCAAAAATCCATGCAAACTCATATTCAATACCTTCAGCACCTTCCAGCATAATTTTTCGTTGGCTAAACGGCAATGAGTACTAGGCCAGGACAACAACAATTTTACAATACCTGAAATTATCGGCATTACTCAGTTCCGGCAGGTTTTTTCGCAGAGGTTGTGTCCTGCAATTCGGCGTTGTTCATTTTTTGTTCCTGTAGTTTTCGCTGTTTTTCGGCGTATTTGTTGCTTCTGAAAAACTCGCCAAAGTTATCAAAGGTCTTTCGCCAGGATATACCCACACCGCTACGTATAATGTCGCGGTCGAGGGTTACGTCATAGTCGCTCGAGCGGAAGCAGTTGAGGCGCAGACCGCCGGCATCTGAGAGGAGGTACTGTATGCGGAAGTCGCCGGTGAGGTTAAAGTTGGATGTGGCGCTGGCGCTTGCCGGGCGTCCCCAGTCTGATGTGCTGCCTACTTCTACTATCAGGCGGTCGTTAAAGTAGCTTTTATTGATGCTTGCGTTCAATATATTCCGGTTTAGGCCGTTGCCCAGCGTTGGGTCACTATAGTTGTAGTTGATATATTTTACGTCCACATTCAGTTTTTTGTCGCCGGTAATTTTATTGATAATATTGGTAAGCCCCGTTGATGCCGAGCTGGATATGATCTGGCTCAGGTTGTTGATAGCGCCTGTAGCCACCGTGCTCGTACCTATACCTTCTGGGGGCAGAAAGGTGTTAAGTATTAATAAGGATGTTGCCTGTATTACTTTTTGCCGGTCATCTGTATTTATGAGCTTTAGTTTTTGGTAGGCAAGACTGGTCTGCGAATGCTTGTCTTCCAGGTCAAGGTCGAAAGTAAGAAGCAGGTTTTTTAATGGCCCGTTCATGTGCAGTATTACGTCCACCCACTGAGGTGTTTGTGCATCGGTGAGGTCGCTTGATGTGAGCAGTGATTTATCGGCGTCGGTCATCAGGTCAGACAACCTTGCTTTTGCTGTATATACTGCGTCCACGTTCAGGTTGGTTTCCCCAAAAGGTCCGTTGAATGTAATGGTGCTGCCCTC
>Ga0206969_1138_pt1 | contig 19967 bp, 15 predicted proteins | sample Alteio_BWOrgHeat_87_FD_153256 | JGI IMG/M metagenome (GOLD analysis project Ga0206969, IMG submission 153256) | Enriched cells from forest soil in Barre Woods Harvard Forest LTER site, Petersham, Massachusetts, United States -... | ecosystem: Environmental > Terrestrial > Soil > Temperate forest >... | reverse complement strand
GCGACCGCTTTCGCCAGGAGGGTCTTGCCAGTTCCCGGAGGCCCCATCAGGAGAAGGCCTTTGGGGATACGGCCGCCGAGACGGGTGAACTTCTTCGGATCTTTCAGGAACTCGATGACTTCCTCGAGTTCATACTTCGCCTCGTCGCAGCCCGCGACGTCCTTGAACGTGACTTTATTTGAGGACTCAGTGAGGAGGCGCGCCTTCGACTTGCCGAAGCTCATCGCCTTGCCGCCGCCCGCCTGGAGCTGGCGCATGAAGAGGAAGAAGAAGAGGAACAAGAGCAGCATGGGGAACCACGAGATCAAGACCTGTTGCCAGACCGGCGTCTTCTCGCTGCGCTCGTAGTTGGGCGTGATGTTGTTCTTATCGAGGATGTCATAGACCTTCTCATTATCCGGGCCTACGGTTTCGAAGAGTTTGCGCCCGTCCGGGCCAGCTTCCTTGAGTTGGCCCACGATCAAGTCGTCGGCTTTGTAGGTCACGTCGGCGATCTTGCCCTCTTTGACGTACTGGATGAACTCGCTGAATTTGATCTCGCGCCGGGCGCGATTGCCCTGATCGAAAACCTTGAACAGGCTCGCGAACAAGAGAATCAACACCAACCAGAGAGCGACTGTCTTGTGAGAGGGTTTCATTCCTTCGTAACCGATCCTTTTTCCCTTAAGGGGTGCCTTTGCGGGAGAAAAACGAGCCCAACACTTCTTTCGAAGTCCTGTGCCTTAACGATGATGACGAATACTTCCTTGGCAAAAAATTATTCGCCGCTCGTCCTCATCAGGGCCCGCTATGGGCCCTGTTCACAGGGTAGCATCTTGCGGGGGCAAATTCCAAGGAGCTGACCGAACTGCTCCGATTAAACTTCCGATTCGGCCGAACTCCTGCTCCGTCGATTTTTTAGCGGAGTTTTACCCAGAAAACTTCGAATTTCAGTCCTGAGGACCAGGATTATTCCGCTGTCCTCGGCTTAAGCGCCAGCCCCCAGGAAGCTCGAGTATTCCACTCCAGTTTGGGGTGCGATTTTTTTCGGCGAGAAGGTCCCAATGCGCCCTCCTTGGACGAGCGCCAATCGAGGAGATCATCGCTTGCAGAATTCCCCCAAAATGCGCTTCTCCCTCCTGATCACTTGCCGGAAGAGCACTCTGTGCATCCAACGCTAACGTCACCAAGTGCTCCACGGCGCGCGGAAAAAGCTCCTCCAAGAGTGGCCAAAGCTGGGTTCGCATCCGAGCTCTCAAAAACCTTGGGTCCTGATTCGTTGAATCGATTCGAGGGGTCACGCCTTCTTCTTCAAGGAACGCCTCAAGTTCAGCTCTTCTACAGGTGAGAAGAGGTCGAACGAAACTTTCGGAAGTGCGAACCAAAATTCCGCCCCCATGGGTCTTAGCCGTGCCGGTACAGAGACGCCAAAGGAGCGTTTCCGCCAAGTCTTCCGACTGATGGGCGGTGAACAGAACCCCGGGAAACTGACTCAATGCCTCAGAGAATACAGCTTTCCGTTTCTCGCGCGCGTCGGCTTCCCACGAGTCACTTGAGGACTTCTGGGGCGGTTCAACCCGACGGACATCTACGGGTATCCCAAGCTCGCCTCCGAGGTTTTGTACAAAGGCAGCATCACGATCTGACGCTTCGCCCCGCCAGCCATGGTTCACATGAAGAACCCGAATCCGCTCGCGCCTTCCGATGCGCATTCCGTATTTTCCGATCAGTATAGCGAGCGCCGTCGAGTCTACCCCGCCAGAGCATGCGATCAGGATATGCGAATCTTTGTGGGGAATTTGCTCGAACTTTCGAAGATGCGCGATCACGCGCCGAATGAGGGTTCCGCCCCAGCGCCCGGGTTTAGGCGGAGTTTCAAAAATGCGGACGGGGGGTGGATCGGAAAATCCGCTCACACTTGAGGTGTTCTCACGATCGGGATGACTTTCGCCATCCACAAAGGCGCGTTTAGAGGGATTATTTGCTAAGCTCTGAAACTCGTATGACGAAGCCCTCTTTTGTGTCGGTCAAGCCGGATGTGAACCTTCCCACTCAGGAAGAACAAACGATCGCGTTCTGGAAGCAGGGCAAGATTTTTGAAAAATCGGTCGCCTCGGGCTCGGGCAAACCGACCTTCACCTTCTACGACGGGCCCCCTTTCGCCACCGGCCTTCCTCACTATGGACACATTCTCCAAGGCGTCCTGAAAGACGCGATCCCGCGCTACTGGACCATGAAGGGCTATAGCGTCCCTCGCCGCTTCGGTTGGGACTGCCACGGCCTGCCCGTCGAGTACGAGATCAACAAGCTCCACGGAATCGAGAGCCGCAAAGACGTCTTCGCCATGGGCGTGGACAAGTACAATGCCGCCTGCCGCTCGATCGTCGATCGCTGCGCGGAGGATTGGAAGAAGACCGTTGACCGCATCGGCCGCTGGGTCGATATGGAAAAACCCTACTTCACCATGGACGTGAGCTTCATGAGCTCGGTCTGGTGGGTGGTTCAAGAGCTCTATAAAAAGGGACTGATCTACGAGGGCTACAAGGTCGTCCCCTACTCGACCGGCATCTCGACCGCTTTGTCGAACTTCGAAGCCAACCTGAACTACAAGATGGTTCAGGATCCGGCTTTGACGGTGGCCTTCCCGATCACTTCTTCCGGCCCGCACGCGGGAGCCTCGCTCCTCGCCTGGACGACCACTCCTTGGACGCTTCCGTCGAACTTGGCCTTGGCCGTTCGAACGGACATTCCTTACTCAAAGGTTCGCGAGAAGAGCTCGGGCAAAGTTTACCTTCTCGCTGAAGCGCTTCTCGGGGGAACTTGGAAGAAACCGGGCGAGGAAATCGAGATCTTGGGGAACTTCCCAGGCTCGGACCTCGTCGGCCTCGAGTACGAGCCCCTCTTCCGTTATTTCGCCGATCGCAAGAAGCAGGGCGCTTTCCGGGTCATTCACTCCGATCACGTCACGACCGACAGCGGAACCGGGATCGTCCACATGGCGCCCGCCTTCGGGGAAGACGACTACGCGGCTTGCCGCCGTGAAGGCATCCCGATCGTGAATCCGGTTGATGACGACGGCATGTTCACCGCGGAAGTGCCTGAGTATCAGGGCCGTCGCGTGAAGGAAGCCGACAAGGACCTGATCGCCGAAATCAAAAAAAGCGGCCGACTCGTGAAGCACGAGACGATCGAGCACTCGTACCCGTTCTGTTACCGTTCAAACACGCCTCTCATCTATCGCGCAGTCTCGAGTTGGTTCGTCGCGGTCGAGAAAATCAAGACCGAGCTCGTGGCCGCGAACGCGCGCACGAACTGGGTGCCCGAGCATATCCGCGACGGGCGCTTCGGCAATTGGCTCGAGAACGCGCGCGACTGGGCCATTTCACGAAATCGCTTCTGGGGCACCCCGCTTCCGATCTGGCGCAACGACGCGGGCGAAGTCATCTGCGTCGGCTCGCGCGAGGAGTTGGAAAAGCTCTCGGGCCAAAAGATCTCGGATCTCCACATCGACGTCGTCGATCACATCACGATCCCCTCGCCCACGGGCAAGGCGCCTCTTCGGCGGGTCGAAGGCGTTTTGGATTGTTGGTTTGAGTCGGGTTCGATGCCTTATGCGCAGTGGGGTTATCCGCGCGAGAATGCGGACGCTTTCAAAAAAGGATTCCCGGCGGACTTCATCGGCGAAGGCCAGGACCAGACGCGCGGTTGGTTCTACACGCTGACGGTGCTTGGGACTGCCTTGTTCGGCCAATCCCCTTTCAAGAACGTCGTCGTCACCGGCATGATCCTGGCCGAAGACGGCCGGAAAATGTCAAAGAGCCTGAAGAACTACCCGGACCCCGGCGAGATCCTGAAAGCCCACGGCGCCGACGCCCTCCGGCTCTATCTCATCGACTCTCCCGTCGTGAAGGGCCAGGAAATCCGCTTCAGCGAGACGGGCGTGCGCGACGTCGTCCGCAAGATCCTGCTCCGCTGGTGGAACGCCTATAGCTTCTTCACGAGCTACGCGGCGATCGATGGCTTCACGCCACGCGGGGATGCCGCGAAATCCGAGAACATCCTCGATCAGTGGCTCCGCTCACGCGTCCACTCCCTGATCCAAAACACGGATCAGGAGATGGCGGCTTACCGGTTGTACAACGTCGTGCCGAAGCTCCTCGGATTCATCGAGGAACTGACGAATACCTACATCCGCTTCAACCGCTCGCACTTCTGGCAAGACGGCATGCCTGAGGACAAGCGACTGGCTTACGAGACCCTGTACGAGACGCTCGTCACCCTCGCTAAAATCATGGCGCCCTTCGCGCCCTTCCTAGCCGAGACGACCTATCAGAATCTCTCGCAGGCGCTCCCGAACCGGAAAGAATCCGTTCATTTGGAATCGTTCCCCGCTTTCGACCCGAAAGCGATCCGGCCCGAACTCGAGGAAGCCGTCACCGCGATGGAAGCCCTCGTCACGCTCGGGCGGAACCAACGCGAGAAGATCGCCGTGCGCGCGAAGATCCCTCTCCGGAAATTGAAAATCATCCACCGCTCGGCGCGGGTCTTGGACACGCTCCGGAAGTTCGAGCCTTACTTCAAGGATGAGTTGAACGTCCAGACGGTCGAATACGATCCGCGCGAGGACGATTACATCCAGATTTCCGCTAAACCGAACTTCCCGGTCCTGGGCAAGCGCTTCGGGCCGAAGATGAAGGCTGCAGCCGCCGTCATTCAAGGCTGGAAGCTGGAGGAGCTCCTTCGCATCGAAAAAGGCGAGTCCATCCTCGTCGAAGGCGAGCCGATCACCGCGGCCGATCTCGATATCCGCCGCGCGCCGAAGGGGCAGAACGCGAATCTTGCGGTCCATCCCCTGATCTCTCTCGAACTCGACCCCACGGTGACGCCTGAGCAAGAGCGCGAAGGCCTCGCACGCGAAGTCATCCGGAAGGTCCAGGCCGCGCGCAAGAGCGCTGACTTCAAGCTCGATGATCGCATCGCGCTTGAGATCGCTTGCACTGGTGCTTTGCGGGAAGCTGTGGAGACGCATCAGGAGCGCCTTTGTTCGGAGACGTTGGCGAAGGAATTCCGTTTTACGGAGAAGCCTTCGGGTGCATTCACCGTGACCGAAGATCTAGACGGCGAGGCTATCGAAATCGGAGTCCGAGCATTACCCCGGGCTTAAGTGGAACGCGTTCAACATGACCGTTCCCAAAAAACCGCCCCGAAAAAAACGCCGAAAAGGGGACCTCGACCTCGAGCCCTGGACGTTCGCGCCGATTGGGATCGTCGAGAGTTGCTTCAAGGAGAAGTTCGGCATTCCCAGGCAAGGATCGCTTGCGACGACCGCTGTCGGCGCTCTTCAGTTTTTGCGTGAAGACGATTTCAAGACCGCGATTCGGGGCCTCGAGACTTTTACTCACGTCTGGGTATTCTTTGTCTTTCATGAACACGGCGGAAATCGCTGGAAGCCTTCCATCCGTCCCCCACGCCTAGGCGGCGCAAAAAAAGTCGGCGTCCTCGCCTCGCGCTCCCCTCACCGGCCGAATCCGATTGGCCTCTCCGTCGTGAAGATCGAGCGCGTGCTCCCCGATGACCCGCGCGGCCCGCGCGTCGAAGTGAGCGGGCTTGATATCTTGGATGGCTCTCCGCTCCTCGATATCAAACCCTATATTCCGTATGCCGACTCGCTTCCGGATGCGCGCGGGGGGTGGGCGCAGGAGGAGATTCCCCGGAACGAGGTGATTTTTTCCGCGCGGGCGGAATCAGAGCTCTCCTCGCGGGCTTTGAGGAGTTTCCCAGAGCTTGCGCCCGCTGAAGGATATGCGAAATTAAAAAGCATGATCCTCGAACTCCTAGAAATCGATCCCAGGCCCGCCGCCCAACAGCGCAAAATGCGCGTGGCCGCACCCGAGACGCAAGGAACCCGCTACGGTTTCTATGTGCTCGACTGGGACGTGAAATGGGAAATCCACGACGGGAAGTTCATCGTCACGGAAATCGCGCCGAGGCCAGAATGACAAGAAACCACCGGATTCAATACGCCCTTCTCACTCCCCTTCTGAGTGCCCTTTCCATCGCCCTTTGCGCTTCAGGGAAAGCGAACGCCACTCCCGCGAGTGGAGAACCGCGATTCATCGAAGCATTCGCATGCCCGAAGTCACAGGCCTCCTCCGGTCTCTGCCTGCGGGGCGAGGCTCCCCTCGGCATCGATGTCGTCGCCGCCAATGCCTCGAGGGAAACCTGCGCCGGAAAAACATGGAAGCAATTCGTTTTCGTGAATCATGACGGGCGCAAAATCAAAGCCACCTCGGTAAGCGGCGCCCCTTGCGCGCCGAAAGCCCCGCTCTTTTTTGCATTCCTTGCCCGAAAAGAAGCTCACATCCAACCGGTTCAGCTCATAGAAGTCCAAGATCCAGCGAGGATCGGAGCGCTCAAGATAAAACTTCAACATCTCGATCCCTATCCCTATTTAGGCGGCTACTCGAATTCCTCCAAAAATACGCCCCATCGACGCTCTGACTTGAAACCCGTGTTCTTGGAATTTGAAGGTAAAGGCAAATACCTCGTCCAATACCGAGCGGAAGGAGATCCTCGCGATACCGAGGGACCTCTCGATTATTTTACCGGGGAGGTTATCTCCCATCTCGCTAAGGAGTGTTCAAGAACCGCCGGGGCCTTTGAGTTCGAGGGCCAACATTACTTTGAAGTCTTCAAAGTGAAATGCGAATCAGGCAGCACAGTTCACAGCTTGTACCGAGTCACGTCGGGCGCGCCGAAGCTTCTCACCACAAATGAAGAACCCTGATCACGTAATCGTTATCGGAGCCTTTTACCCACCTGGACACTCATTTGACGTTTCAATATAAAGCGGTCTGAATGAGCATTGTAGACCTACAGCCAACACTAAAAGGGCAGCTTCTAGAGCTACGCCCTCTGTCGCGGACCGACTTTGAAAGCCTCTATGCAGCCGCCTCCGATCCCTTGATCTGGGAACAGCATCCTGAGAGAAATCGTTTCAAAAAAGATGTTTTTGAAGGTTTCTTTTTGGCTGCAATCGCTTCAAAAGGGGCCTTTGCCGCGATCGATCGGAGCTCAAATCGGGTGATCGGCAGTTCGAGATTTACGGCTTACGACCACTCAAACCGCAGAGTTGAGATCGGCTATACGTTTCTGGAAAGATCCTACTGGGGAAAAGGCTTTAACCAGGAAATGAAAAATCTCATGCTCAATCACGCATTTCAGTTCGTCAATGAGGTCCACTTTTACATTGGAGAAGAAAATTTCCGATCCAGAAGGGCGATCGAAAAGCTTGGAGCAGAATTCGTCGAGCGCCTAGACAGACAACCCAAAGAGGGAGCTAAGTACACTGCGGTCATCTATCGATTGAATAGAGCTTCGTCCGTTCTATAACGCCAAGCTGGTCTCACCTCGCCTCGCCAGCCTGAGCAGACCCAAATCCCCGCCCCCAAGATCAACAGCGGGAATATCCACATCCTTGAACTTGTCGCAAAGCCCGGGAACCCGCGCAAAATCAGCACGAGCCAAAGAAGACCCGCGAGCCACCCAAAAGTGAAAACTATGCTTCCCCACCAAGACCCGCTCAACGATCGATCCAGGGACAAACCGAGTCCAAGCCCTACGCCTCAGCACCTTGACCTTCGGATTCTTGAGAACGGATTCAGGCACACGCCGCCCGCGAATCACCCACAAGACCTGCTCGACCCAAGTGGCGGCACTCAACTCCTGAGGAATCGAATTCCCCTCGACCACGACGCAGCCGCGATCCGGCCGCCCACTCATCGCGCCGCCCTCCTTCACGATCTCAAAGAAGAGCGCGAAGAGATCCCGATCCAGAACGCCCACGGACTTCCCGCGAAGCACCTCGAAGAATCGCCGAAGCGCTGAGCGCCAAAGCCGGAGAGACTCCCGGAAGGACCTGCGCGCGATCGAGGGCGGAGTGAAGCCTTCCCAATGCGTCCCGCGCAGAGCCTCGAAGAACAGTCGCGCCTCAGGATAAAAAGTCGTCGCATTCCAAGGCTTATCGCAGGAGGTGAAGTGGAGAATCTTCCGATCCTCCAAAGCCATCCCAAGCGGCAACGATCCGGTTTCAATCCCGAACTCGCGCCAGAGAGGAACCTTCAACTGCCAGTTCCAGGAAGGATCAAGGACCTTCCAGTTCCGCGACAAGACCGCATTGAGAGCGTCCTGATCCAGGAGCGGAACAAACGGCAGATGCGCGAGCGCGTACTCGACCGTTCGCGCGAAGAGATTCTCGCGCCGGAATGCATCGAGGTCCATGAGCAGGACGCCCGAGTTGAAATAAGGCGCGTCAGGATCGAGCCCGATCGCCCGGTAATTCTGAAGTCCCAGGCGGCACGAGACGGTTCCGACCCCCTGATCGACGACCGCCCCGAGAGGATGGCCTTCGAGGTCCGTTCGCCAGAGTTCCGAGATTTCGCCCTGAACGATCAAATCGCAATCCAAGTAGAGGATGCGGGAGACTGGCTCCGGAATCCATTTGGGAAGCATGAGCCTGAGATACGCAGCATTGCTCCAATGCCCACCCGATCGCGGGAACAAATCGAGCGATGCGGAATCCGACTCCACCCAATTCGGTTTCAAGGAGACGGACTCCTCGACGAGACGGCGATTCTCCGCTGAAATGCCGCTCGAAATCACCCATGCGCAGATCGGCTCCTGCGTTCGATGATTGCGAACCAAAGACCCAAGCGCCGCCGCAAGCGGCATCACATAGGCATCGTCCGCGCAAAATACGACGTGAATCGCGCCCTCGTGATTCACTCGCTATTCCTGTGAGGCGCCGAACGAGCTTTCGAGCGGGCCACTGATGGAAGTCTTCAGAGAGTTGCCGAACTTCAAGCCCTTCACGAACTTCTTCAGCTTGGTCCTAAGCCCGGGATAAAGCGTGATCGGGCCCGAGGTGTGGCCCCAATAGAGCCAGTAATAAGGATGCCAGCCCTTCTTCCCGCGCAATCGATCCCAGCGCGTGTACTGCCAAGGCTTCGGGATATCGATGCCATGGCAGAGGACTTCGCCGGTACAGAACATCCCCATCGCCACGCGATCCAGCAACGTGAGCGGCACATCCGTCAGGCTGAGAGCGCCGTTCAGGCAATCCTGATCGAAGTAAGTGAGATGCAGCGGCGTCGCTCTCCGATAGTCATCCCGCGACTTTTCCATCACGATCGAACGACCGAGGCCGCCCACCTCTTTAGCCGCGATTTCTTGGAGGAGCTTCCAATTCTCAAGGATCGCCTTGTGTTCGACCTTCAGGCCCATGAAGCCCGCATTGACATAAACGCCTTGTTCACGAACCTCGGTCAACCCGGACGCCTCCAGCAGCTCGCGCCACTTCACGCGCTTGATGTGTTGAGGAGAACGGGGCGAGAGCATATCCTCGAAAAGAGCGACTCCGTAGCTCAGCCAGTCGGGGAAGAAACTCCAGTCCCGCATCAACACGATGTCGGCATCGAAGAAGAAGAGATGGGACAGGCCGAACCGCTCGAAGAGATCGAGCATGAACGTCGGCTTCAAGTTCACGAGCGGAAGGCCGGGCGCGATCGGGACGAATATGATCTCGACCTTCGGCGAATAGCGCCACGACCCGGTCGTTCCCGCGCAAGGGTGAAGCTCCTCAACCCAGGCTGGAATCTCACCCCGATAGCCCACCCATACGATTCCGGAAAAGTTCCAGTGAATCAGGGAGTTCAAAAGAGCGCCTAGACCGTAGTGGTAGGAACCCTCCATCAAAACGCAAACCTGAGATACGGAATGGGTGGTTGAGGATTCACTCAGGGACTTCTGGCTCACGCGGTTCTCCATCGATCTAATGAGGCGATCTGATGAGGCCACCGAGTCATCCGTTCGGATAGGCCCCTTCAAATCAGGTAGATGAAACGCCTGGCAAGATCAAGCGGCTTGTCGCCTGGCGCACCCCAGTATGTGCCGGGCGTCGAAGTCTTTGATCGCGGGGATGCCTATACTCATCACTTTTAGTGCAATAATTTAGTGCAATAAAAAGCTTTGTGTCAATTCTGACACATTATTTCCGGCATTAGACTGTTTTAGACTGGATAGTAATGAGAATCACACTGAGGTCCATCGGGGTATGCATTGTCGGTTCGCTTTGCGCTTTGGCGAGTTCCAGCGAATCCTTCGCGAATTTTGGATTTACGGCGATCTACTTTGCAGGGACCTGCAAAAAGGTGGCAGGAAGTTCCCAGCTTGCCTGCGTAGCACCTACTACTTCCAACGTAGCCACATGCTTTACCTATTCGAATGCATCCGACTGCACCAAAGATATAGCTGGATTCCTGAATGACAATGCTGAGTGTATTTTACCGGACGATTTGGGTGAACCTTGTGAGGCTGGACGATACGTTGTGAACGATTTTTGTGACGCCAGTTCGGTGCCCGCGGGCCAAGCTGCGGCATCTTTCCCGGAACTGGCCAGGGTAAGTATCCCAGGGTCACAGCCACCGCAGACACGCCCGAATCCAGTTCAGGGATCATCTTGCAGTTTGCAGCAAACCTGTTATTCACTCAAATCCATTGGGGAGGCATGCCCCACCAATTTTACTGCTCATTCGTGCACCGCCACTATAAAACTTGGAATTACTCCCTCAACGACTTCAACCTCGTTTTACTGTTCTTTCGGGGGGGATACCCAGTGTTTTCCGAAAAATACTCAGTTCAATGGTGGCTCTGCAGGAGCCGGAAGCGTGACCTATCGGTGTCAGTAACCCACAAGCCTCAATGAAATTGCGAAATTCCGACCGAAGTCCACTTGTAGTCCGCTTCACGATCCCTTCATGATGGGGGGATGTCGAACGCGCCCATTTTAGAAACCCGCAAGCTCACCAAACGCTACAAGGAACTGACCGCCGTCGACGGCCTCAGTCTCTCGATCCGCCCCGGCATTTGCTTCGGCCTCTTAGGACCGAATGGGGCGGGCAAGACGACGACGCTCGAGATGATCGAGGGCATTCTCCCGCCGACGAGCGGAGAGGTGTTGTTTCGAGGCACTCCCGTGGGCTTGGGCTTTCGCGAGAAGATGGGGATTCAGTTTCAGTCCACTTCCCTACCGGACAAGCTCCAGGTGGGAGAGGTTTTTCGTCTCTTCTCAGCCTTTTATGAGCAGCATGCCGACATGGTGGAGCTCAAAAAGCTCTGCGACCTCGAACCCATTTGGACGCAGGACGCTTCTCAACTTTCAGGCGGCCAGCGCCAGCGGCTGCTTCTCGCGTTAGCGCTCGTCAACGATCCCGAGATCGTCTTCCTCGACGAACCCACGACCGGCCTCGACCCCCAGGCGCGCCGGAAATTCTGGGAACTCGTGCGCGTGATCCGCGAGCGCGGCAAAACGGTCGTCCTCACGACTCATTACATGGAAGAGGCCTATGAGCTCTGCGATGAAATCGCGATCGTCGATCACGGAAAAATCATCGCGCAAGGATCTCCTGATGAACTTCTCCGTGAGCACTTCCGCGGCCTCTCCATCCGCATTCCCAAAGACGCCGAGCACCCCTGGGATCCAAACCAGGTGCCGGGCGTCGAAGTCTTCGATCGGGGGGAGGCCTTCGAACTCCTGACCGAAGATCCCAACGCCACTATGCGCGCCCTTCTCGATCGCTCAGTCCCCCTTCAAGGGATTCAGATCCGCTCCCGCAACCTTGAAGACCTCTTCCTCAAATTGACCGGCAAAGGATTCGCAACATGAAGAAGCTCCTCGCGCTCATCTCGGCCCGAAACAAGGAGTTTTACCGCGACCGTTCGGCGATGATCTGGACGCTGGTTTTCCCGTTCATCGTGCTGATGGGTTTTACCTATGGTTACGGAGGCCGAAAAGACCCGATCCTGAGGGTCGCCGCATTCCCGACGTCGGTTCAGGACTCCCCTGTTTTGCGCACGCTAAAGGAAACACCGGGTCTCGAGGTCGTCGCATCCGACGATTCCACGGCGCTTCTGAAGAAAGTCGAACGCTACGACCTCGACCTCGCGGTCACGCTCGACTCCTCCTCCAATTCCTCTTCGTCGCCCGCGAAAATCATCTATTCGCGGAACAAGGATTCCGACAAAGGCCTCTTGGCTGAACGCCTGCTGCTTGAATCCATCCACTCCCAGCCTGAAGGCGCCCGTCCCGCGTTTGAGCTCAAAGCCATCGAAGGCCGCCACCTCCGCTATTCGGATTGGCTCCTGCCTGGGCTTTTGGCGATGAATATTATGTTCGGTTCGATGTTTGGCGTCGGTTACGTCATCGTCCGCTATCGGAAGAACGGGGTATTGAAGCGCCTGCGCGCGACTCCTTTGAGCGCCTTTCAATTCTTGGCGGCCCAGGTGGTTTCCCGCATGCTCCTCATGCTCGTGACCTCTTACATGGTCTTGGGCGGGGCCATGCTCTTGATCGGCTTCAAACCTCAAGGGTCCCTCATCGACTTCGGGATCTTCCTCTGCGTGAGTTCGGCCGCGATGATCTCGGTTGGACTCGTGGTGGCCGCCCGGATCTCGACCGAGGAAGTGGCCGAAGGCGTATTGAACCTCATGACCTGGCCGATGATCTTCCTTTCGGGGATTTGGTTCTCGGTTGAGAACGCCTCGCGCTGGGTGCTCTTCGGATCGAAGCTCATGCCCCTCACCCACGTCGTGGACGGATTAAGAGGGATTCTGAACGATGGGGTCGGGATTGTTCAGCTTCTCCCTCAGGTGGGGATTCTGGTCACACTCACATTCGTGTTCCTAGGCGTGGGCTCGGCGGTCTTCCGCTGGAGATGAGCCATGAGATCGCCCTCATTTTATAAACCGTCTCTCGCGGTTGACACTTAGCGCCAAAAATGATTGTTTGCCCCCATCTTTTAAGGTCTCTGGGGGAAGATTCATGCGCCGTTGCCAAGCTCGTTTGCTGATCGCCTTGTTTTTAGGCTTTTTGGGGGGCGCCCATTCCGCGCACGCCGACTTGAACCACAAGCTCTTCCTCCGCAACATCGAACGCCTGGCGAATGAAGCCGCGACGGCTGAACAAGAAGAACAAGCCCTGAACGGCCTCCTGAATTCCGACGCCCACCTCGATGATCCGAGCCAAGGCTCGTCCACTCAGCTGACTCTCGCTCTTCCCATCGACCCCGCTCAACCGAAGCTCGGTACGTTCAATCAAAACTATTGGGTGAACGCGACCTACGCTTCAGGCCCAAACGCGCCTGTCCTCTTCTTCCTCTGTGGCGAGTGGACCTGCAGCGCGAACTACAACTCGATGACCACTCCGATCGCCAAAGCGCTCGGCGCCTACCAAGTGGCCGTCGAACATCGCTTCTACGGCGCCACCCAACCCTTCACGACGCTCTCGACTGAGAACCTCCAGTATCTCCGGACTGACTTAGCGCTCGGGGACTTCGCGGCTCTCCAAAAAAACCTGATGCTCCAAGGGATGACCGGTCCGTGGATCGTTGTCGGGGCATCTTATTCGGCGGCACTGGCCGCCTATTACCGGCAGGCCTACCCGGAACTCGCTGCCGCGGCTTGGGCTTCTTCCGGCCCCGTCCATGCGAAAGCCGATTTCTACGAATATGACCGTCACGTCGTGCAGGTCCTCGGACCTGAGTGCGCGGGCCGCGCTCGCGAAGCGCTTCAAACCATCGAATCCGCGCTCGCTGACCCGACGACGAACTCAGCGATCAAAGCTCGCTTCAATGCGCCCAGCCTTTCAGACGACGAATTCATGGACGATTTGTCAGGCGTCCCTTCGGGGTATGTTCAGTATGGCGGTTATGACGGCTTCTGCTCGACCCTCATGGCCCCGACGGCTGCAGCTCCCGTCGACGGCTATTTGACCGCGGTCCAAAATCTTTGGGGAACTGGCGAGCTCACTTCCTGGATTGACGTCTTGAAGGCGGAAGACGATCTCACCTCCGGTGAACGCCAATGGTTCTACCAAACGTGCACGGAGTACGGATTTTGGCAGACGGCGCAACACAGCCCGGCGATTTCGCTCCGTCCCCAACGCATCGGCCTCGCCTATTACACCGACATTTGCTCAAAGCTCTTCGGAATCACGAGTCTCGTCAACACTCGCCCCATCAACCACGACTATTACGAACCGATCGTGCTGAAGGGGAGCAAGATCTTCTTCGCGAACGGCTCGAATGATCCTTGGTCTGAGCTGTCGATCCAACCCGACAATCACAATGACCTCAATCCAGGCCTAGCGACTGCCGTCTCCTATGGCGCATTCCATTGCGGCGACTTATCGGGCAAGGACTTTCCGGATGGGAGCGCACTGGCTGCGACCCGCGCATTCGGAATCTCCAAACTTCGGGAATGGCTGGATTTGCCGACGCCTCCACCTGCACCACCAGTACCCGTACCCGCACCCGCAGAATCTCCCGCGCCACTGGCCGCGCAGTAATGTGAGAAGATGGCGCCAAGCGTCGTCTTCTCGATTCCCAGAAGAGGCCGTGTCAGTCCGGGTTTTGCGCGTAGAATGGCGCACCCCTACATCTGCCGTTGCTCTCTCCTTCGGAAGCGGGTAAGAAAACGGCTCTTTCTACATTCCGGATTAGGTTCTTGGAATTGGCTGGGTAGCTCAGTTGGTGAGAGCGGCGGATTCATAACCCGCAGGTCGGCGGTTCGATCCCGCCCTCAGCCACCATTCAAGTCTTTATCCGAACCGAGTACCGATATTTTTTTAGTGAATGAAAACGAGGGGGAAGCCAAAGCTCCCCCCTTTTTTATATGGTCCGCCCCCACGAAACACAACAATTCGAAGCCACCGGATAGGACCACGACCTTGTGAACGAGCGTATGAATCATCCGGCGCTTCGACTCGGGCGAAACATCCACCAACTGATCTTTGAGTTTGCCTAACAACCGCTCGTACTCCGCTAGGCTCACCACGCGTTGATTTTCCGCGCGCACCCTGACGCCCTTCAACCGCTCTTTTAACTCCGCCTGGCTCGCTCCGAGACGTTTCATCTCCTCATAGAAGGGCTCGGCTGAAACGCCTGACGGAAGCTCAGCAACCCGGCGTACGAGGTTTGAGAGTTTCTCGGCCGTGGCGATCAGATCCAGGTCCCCCCTCTCACACTCCTGCTGGCCGGGTTTGCTTTGGGACAGCGCAAGAATCGCATGAAACAGCGGCTCGCGACGCTCGGGCTGCTCAATCAGAGCGACGATCTCCCGCCAGACACGCCCTTCAATCGCAAGCCCAGGGACTCGGAAAGGGGTACAGCGGGGTCCCTTCTGTTTCAGGGCGTGCTCACGCCTAATCTGGGAACCGTGGGCATAGTACGGCACCTTGCCGGAACGTCCGTGAGCAGAATTTCCGATCAAAGGCGCTGAGCACTCCCCGCAGATAATCCGCGTCGAGAGCAGATAGGGATACCGCGATTCGCGTCCCGTCTTTTGGATTCGTCCGGCTTCGAGAAACGCTTGAGCCCGGTCAAAGACTCCAGGGTCAATCAATGCGGGCCAGACAGCGGGGACGATTTCGACTTTCCCACTTTTATGCCGGATCACGCGCCTGCCGGCGTAGACCACGTTCGAGAGCAGTCGATGGAGCGAATCAAACGAGAACTCCATCCGTCTCGGGCGAAATCCTCCCCCTCGAAGGGGTCCATGCAGCCGGTAGCCATTTTCGTTGAGCCACTTGGCCGCTGGGGAAACCGACCCTTGAAGCAAAAGAGCTCCGAAGGCGGCTCGGATGACTACGGCCTCATCTTCGACGATCCGTAGGCTTCCCCGATGCTCGGGATCAGATTCGTAGCCCATGGGTAGCGTTCCGCCGTTCCAAAGGCCACGTTGGGCGCGGCTTAAGAACCCAGCCGATACCCGCTCACTCGTTTGTCTGCGCTCGAACTGGGCGAAGTTCGCGATCGAATAGAGCATCATTTCGCCCGCCGCGGTCGACGTATCGAAGTTCTCGCGAAGGCTTAAGAACCCGCATCCATGCGCCTGCATGAACTCCCAAATTTGGGAGAAGTCCTTAATCGAGCGCGAAAGACGCGACAGCTCACTCACCATCACCATGTTGATTTCGCGTGCCTCGATGGCTTTCAAGAGCCGCTGGAGCTCTGGCCGCTTCATGTCCTTACCCGATCGCCCGGCGTCGCAATAAACTCCGCCCAGAGTGCCAAACGGCTGATCGCTATTTTTGAGGGCGAGCGTCATCTTCAGACGCTCTTCTTGGTTTTTAATACTCCCTTCCGGGTTTTCCGCCTGCTCCTCCGTTGATACGCGAAGATAAAAGGCCACGCGCCGCTCGGTGGAGAGCGGCTTTGCCAAAGTGGAGCGGCCCGCCTTAGGCCGCGACTTTAAGAGATTCATTTCCATCCCGAGCTCCATCATCCCCTCGGGCAAAAGCCCCAGGCGTTAAGGTTGAAGATTCCAAACAGGGATGGAGCAAAGAAGAAGACTCGACTATTTGACTCGGCCTAGACGACTGAGTCTCTCGGAGCTGGTGACTCAAGTCATACAGCTCACGCGCCACGGTTTCAAGGATGCGCTGCCATTCGGTGGCGCTGACGGGGACTGGAACCAGTTTTACCTCCTGGCACTGCCAGCGCGGTTTCCGTTTCGATGACGATGCTTTTAGGTTTCCCATGCGCTCGCCTACCCTTCCTCGGTGACCTGAAGTCCTCTGACTCCTTGCCTCCGATCAAATTCAATTGTTCCTCCTCGCATTGAACTGCCGACGATCCTCTGCTGACTTTTTGTATTGGATTTGGCTCCCTTGGCCTTTCTTAATTTTTGAATTCTTACCTATTTTTTATCTGGCTCCTGTCTTCCTGCCGCCAGAACCCAGAACACTTCCCCCACCCAGCATCGCTGACCTCTCTCCATCGTAGAGGGGGAGAGGTCAGCGATGCTGGGTGTCTTGATTTAGCTTCTGGATTCAGGCGGCAGGTCTTTGCTTTAGCTCGCAATTTGTAGAATCTGGTTTTGGATCTCAGCAGCGTCTTGCCTGCCCACCGACTGGGCAGGCAGATCGGGTGCCGACACGAGCTCTGGAAGCTTAAAGTACTCCTCGACCGAATCCGCTTTTCCGTTCACGAAATGCACGAGCGCTTGCCTAGGACTCTTCTCGAAGTCACTCATCACTGTAAAAATGAGAGTCTCGTCTTTATGGTGACGGTACCGATTAAGATCGTTCCATTTCGCACGAAGCGAGTGCCCCATGGACTGCGACTTCACGAAATACCAGACGAGTCCCAATGACTTCTGGTTCATGTATTTGGTAAACACCTTCTCATAGCGGCTCATGTTTTTCGCATGGAGTTCAAGTTCTAGGGCCACCGTTCTGACCTTCCCGTTCCAGGTCAATGCCGAGAAGATCCCATCGGGGACATTGCTCAATTCGTCTCTCTTTGATCGTTTTGAGTCGAAGGTGGATCGGCGGATGCTCCATTCGGGGATGAAGTTTTGCGCTAAACCGATCGCTTCCATGGACATTCGAAAGTCAGTCAGAAGTACGTCATGCGCGATCCCGTTTCGATTGGGTCGAATCATCGGGGTACTGACCCCGATTTTGTCTTCGCCTTTGCGGCTCAAAATCCAGACGAGTTCTCCACTTTCCAGGGCTTTAATCCGGTAGATCCATTTCTCTTCCTCAAGCACGCGGAGACGCCTGAGTACGGTAGAGTTCTGGACTCCCGGGAAGACCTGCTTGGACAATTGTGATGTCGTGAGCAACCCATATTTCCCCAGGGCGTGGAACAGCGCCTGGTCTCGAGGCGTCAGGAGACTCATCTCAATGCCCCCGCTTCATCTCGCTCAGGAGCGCCGCAACTTGGTCATGGCCTTGGTCGAGCGCGAGTCGTTCGACCCTATGACGAGCCTCGCGAGCGGTCCATCTAGCCGCTTTTTCCGTGATCGCGAGATCAGCCGCGATCATGGCGTGAACCTGCCTTTCGAGCTTTTCGATCTGGCTCGATGCTTGGGTGAGAGCTGAGTCTTTAGCCGATACGACGCAGTCACAGCGCTCGATGCGTTTTTTGAGCTCAGACCTCTCAATGATGAGTTCCGCGTTGGCTGACTCCTGAGTTCGTAACTCCTGGCCCAAGACATCGATTTGAGCCGAGAGGTCGCCTACCTCATTTGAGTACTTGGCTAGGAGTAAACCGGCTCCCGCTAAAACCGTCAGCAATGCCGCCGCGAGAAACTTGGCCAAGCGCGACCCTTCCGGTGCCTCCTGCGCAGTCGACGATGATGCTGGGGGCAGAACAACATGCCTCGGGTGAGCCGCAAAGCACACCTGGGGCGACGCCATCAGGCACGCAAAGAGGGTTGCCCGAACTAGTTGGCAGAATATCTTCCGCATTAAAATTCCCTTCTGCTCGCGACGGGACGCGAGCGAAAACAGGTTTCAAATGAAAATCCAGATGAGGAAGCGCTGAGCAAATAGACATACGACTCAGGTGGCGCCAAGACAGCGCCCCCATTCAAAAAGTACGGCAACAAAAACACTCCCTCTCACCTTGATAGATTTGAATGTCATCTGTCTGAGGGTAATAGGAGTGAGAGCGCTCCCCGAGCCTTTGCTCTTCCTAGCGGAGCCGCTGTCCGAGCGGGCGCAGCTGGCGGTAGTTCAGTAACGGGCAGATATCGCCGCATTTTTGGCCATAGCCCCTTTTCCCGCTGGGGAACCGTTTAAGCGCTATGGCGGAAACTCTCGATTTGATTGAGCGAATCGGCGGCCAGAACGATTGGGTTGGTGGACACAAAAAAAGTTCATTGGTAGTTTAACTGTAATGAGAACATCTCCCTCTGTATTTTTAATGGTTTTTCTGTTTTCGTTATCATCGCCCGCATTTTCATACGAGGACGCACCTCAAGCGAAACCCGGAGTGTATGGATCATCTAAGAATATTAAATGCCCCATACGGATTAAACCTGGCTTGGGTATTGGACCCTTGGAAGTTGGACGTCCTTTGAAAGAGGTTGAAGGTGTCGGAATGGATCTAAAGACCGTTCAGAGATCCACGACCCATATGATCGCAGGAAGATTCAGCATTGGTATAAATGAGCATGGTAACGTGCGGTATGTAGAAGCGGAGATAGGGGATTTGCCCGACTGCATTTACTATGAAAAACACAAAATCAAAAAGTCCGCCTCTGCGAAGCAACTAGCCACGCTCTTCCCAGGCTGCGGAAAAGAGGAGTCATTAGTAGGCGGAAATTCGATAAAATGTGATGGTATTTCTATTACGACCGGCGGCTGGGGCGGAAAACAAAGAACTCCTGCATTAAAGATATTGGCCAAGTGACACTCAAAATCCGAGTGACCGCTGATACGGGAATTTGGAATATTCAATACCAGTGGTGTATCAATCGGTCAGGTGCCACATGATCGGCCTGAGCGCGCCAGGGATCGCCGATGTTTTCAGTTTTAATCCCTTGCTCCTTTCTCGAGCCTGGTTAAGGCAGAGATTAGGGCCGGGAACAATCAACTGAAACGCAGAGGGTTGCTTTGATGGGAGAAGCATAGGCAACAAATGTAAGCCTAGACTCACTCTCCTTGAGCGCTTAAAGTCTTCGATTAGAGGACATTTTATGCGCAATAGACCACTGACGGCCTTGCTCGCCCTGCTTGGGCTTTACTCGGGGTGCTCCACCGGGAGGATTGAAAAAAATCCCGATTTTACTAACTCAGCGGAGCTCCCCAATTTGGCGAGAGTTCCATCCTCGTTGGATACTCCTCAATGTGCATCTCCATGTTCTGCCACTGAAGTTTGCATGAATATATTTGCCCCGCATGCAGCACCTGACTCAGCAAAATGCGTAACAATTCCTTCCGAGGCACCAAATGATTTTATTTTTCCATTTGACGTTAGCACCCAAGCGTTTTGCGTGCATTCATCCGGCTCAGGAAGTCATTCAAGCGCAAATGGGTTTTATGCGTTAGATCTTTCTAGCGACTACACTCAACCCGCGGCGACTATTCATGCAGCGGCAGACGGTACGGCATATGTTTTTGGTGCTGATCCGAATGGCGTCGC
>Ga0206969_1133_pt1 | contig 20026 bp, 17 predicted proteins | sample Alteio_BWOrgHeat_87_FD_153256 | JGI IMG/M metagenome (GOLD analysis project Ga0206969, IMG submission 153256) | Enriched cells from forest soil in Barre Woods Harvard Forest LTER site, Petersham, Massachusetts, United States -... | ecosystem: Environmental > Terrestrial > Soil > Temperate forest >... | reverse complement strand
AAGGATCCCTGGTCAGTCGACGAATTCCCCGGCCGGCGCGAGGGCTATGGCGCCACTTCGCCCGTCGGCAGCTTTCCCGCGAATCAATTTGGCTTGTTCGACATGGGCGGCAATGTCTGGCAGTGGTGCGAAGATTGGTACGACCAGCAGCGGCAAGACCGGGTCATGCGCGGCGCCGCCTGGCCCGATGCGGATCGCACCACCCTGCTGTCCTCTGGCCGCGGCCACCGCGATTCCAGCCGCCGCCACCCCGTCCTCGGCTTTCGTTGCGTGCTCGCTTCCATCGAAGCAGCTACTGGAGGGACACGCTCCGGCGTGTCCCAAACTTTCGAGCCCGGCGCGATCAAGCTCTGGGACGCGCCAGAGAAGATTCCCTCGGCTTCCAAGGCGCACTGGGAGGATAACGCTGTCCGGCTCGATCAACAAACGGGCCTCGAGTACTCCGAGGTTCCTTCCCGGGATGCCATCCTGCGCGCCGCCATCCGCATGAATGCCAAGACCAACATGGATGGGCCGCAACTCAATCTGCGCCGGTCTTGGGGCAGCAAAGGCGAAGCCAGTTTCTATCGGCTCGTGCTCTACCCTCAGCCTCAGCGTGTCGAGCTTTTCTCTGTCGTTCAAGGCGATGTCAAGAGGCTGGGCCTCTGGCCTCTCCCGCGCCAGTATTCGCCGGACGAATGGGTGCGCCTCGAGTTTAGAGCGATCGGCGATGAATTGACCGCGTTGATCGACGGCAAAATGATTGGTACGATTCACGATCAGGCGATCGCTGGGCCAGGCAGTGCGTGGGTGTATGCGAATGGCAACGGCTACTTCCGCGACATCGTGTACGTGCCGCTGGACAAGCCTGCTGGCGCGGAAGCATTAGCCAACGCACCCGCCACCGCCACCAAAGACGCCCCCTTCGCAAACACCCTCGGCATGAAATTCGTCCCCGTGCCGATCACCGGCGGACCAACCGCCGGGCAGCCCGTGCTCTTCAGCGTATGGGACACCCGCGTGCAGGACTACGCGGAATTTGTCAAGGAAACCAAACGCGAGTGGCCGACGGCTGACTTCGAGCAAGGCCCCACGCACCCGGCGGTGAACGTGAGTTGGGAAGACGCACAAGCGTTCTGCGCGTGGCTCACCGAGCGCGAACGCAAAGCAGGACGGCTTGGAGGGCAGCGCCCCGTCGCTGCCACGAGCGGAGGCACCGACGGAGCGGTGCCCTCCAGCGCCGATCAGACGGCGTGGGCCTATCGCCTGCCGACCGACCACGAGTGGAGCTGCGCGGTCGGCATCGGCGACAAGGAGGACGCGGCGAAGCTGCCGGACGAGAAGGCTCAAAAGATCCAGGATGTATTTCCGTGGGGCTCACAATGGCCGCCGCCGGAGAAGGCAGGCAACTATGCAAGCGAGGAGTTGCAGCCTGCGTTGACGGCGGGAAAATACCACTTTGCCAAAGGCGTGCTGGCCGGCTATCGGGATGGCTACGCCACCACTTCCCCGGTCGGCAGCTTCGCCGCGAACCCATTTGGCCTCTACGACGTGGGCGGCAACGTGTGGCAGTGGTGCGAGGATTGGTGGGACAAGGAACAGTCATCCCACGTGCTGCGCGGGAGTGCGTGGAGCCATGGTGACCGCGGGAGCCTGTTGTCGTCGCACCGCGATCGCCACGCCGCCACGGAACGCATTGCCAGTTTCGGCTTCCGCTGCGTGCTCGCGCCCGTCTCCGCTGCGCCACCCACCGCTGCGCACCCGCCCACAACCGCCCATCTCTCGCCCTCGACCGAACCGTGGCAGGATGTGCTCCACGATCCCACACAGCTCGTTCTCTCCGGCGCGGTGGAGCGGACGCCGGAAGGATTGCGTTTCACCGACGCCCACGGCACAGCCGTGCGCGGCAAATCCCAAGGCCCAAAGCGGGACGGCGCTGTGCGCATGCGGGCGATCTTCGGCGGTCTGCGTCCGCAATTGCGCGCAAACGCCGCGCCCAACGCGGGTCGATATCAGCTCTTCGCCCGAAATGAGAATGCGATCATCCTGAATCGCTTTGACGGTGCGACCAATCAATGGACGTCCGTGCGTGAATTTCCGTTGCGCGAGCCTCTCAAATCGGGACAGATCTATGAACTCGAACTGCGCATTGTCGGCCAGGCTCTCACCGCGAAGTGCAATGGCGAAATCCTCGGCACGGTTTCAGATGGGCTCGGCTCGGAAGGCCAATTTGGCATTGAAGTTAGCGACCACAATGCCGCCCCGGTGCTGGTCGAGACCATGGAAGTGCTCGACCTCGATGCGCCTGCGGAGGGACGCGCTCCTGCGCGTCCCCAATCTGCGGCGGCGCCCGCCGTGAATGACGGACGCGCTGGAGCGCATCCCTCCGAGGCGACGAAAGACGCGCCGTTCGTAAACACGCTCGGCATGAAGTTCGTCCCCGTGCCGATCATCGGCGGGCCGACGGACAACCAGGCGGTGCTCTTCAGCGTGTGGGACACGCGGGTGCAAGACAACGCGGAGTTCGTCAAGGAGACCAAGCGCGAATGGCCGAAATCAGACTTCGAGCAAGGCCCGACGCACCCTGTGGTGAATGAAAGCTGGGAGGATGCACAGCAATTCTGCCAGTGGCTGACGGACCGGGAGCACTTGGCCGGAAAGCTGCCCGCGGAGTGGCGCTACCGGTTGCCGAGCGACCACGAATGGAGTTGCGCCGTGGGGCTTGGGGCGGGGGAGGATGCCGCAAAGCTGCCGAGCGAGAAGAGCCAGAAAATCAGCGATGCCTTTCCGTGGGGTAGTGGATGGCCACCGCCTGTGGGGGCTGGGAATTATGCCGGAGAGGAATTGCGGACGGCTCTGGCGCCGAGCAAATACGCCAACCTCAAAGACGTGATTGCGGGCTATCATGATGATTTTGTGAACACGTCGCCGGTGGGGAGCTTCGCGGCGAACCGATTTGGCCTCTACGACATGGGCGGCAATGTGTGGCAATGGTGCGAGGAGTGGTTCGACAAAGAACAAAAAGACCGTGTCCTGCGCGGTGCAGCATGGGACGATGGCGACCGCGGCGTTCTGCTGTCGTCGAATCGCAGTCGCGGGGCGCATGCGCTTCGCTACTACAACTACGGCTTCCGTTGTGTCCTCGCGCCGGCGGGGCATTGATTTTGTTGCCCGATGCGTGTTGTGGTCGATACCAATGTTCTCGTAGCGGCGTTACGCACCCGCTCCGGCGCTTCGTTTCGCATTGTCGAGGAAATTGACCGAGGGCAGGTCCAGGCGGTCATTTCCGTGCCGCTAATGATGGAATACGAAGAGGTGCTCAAGCGTGCCGGCGTGCTGCCGCACGTGAGCGCGGCCGATGTGGACGTGTTCCTCGACCGTTTGATGGCGTGCAGCGTGGAGCAACGCATCTTCTTCCTGTGGCGCCCCTTCCTGTGCGATGCCGACGACGACATGCTCGTAGAGGTTGCACTGGCAAGTGGAACGGAATATATCATCACCAGCAATATCCGCGATTTCGCTCCCGCCGCCGCGCTGGGCGTGAGAGCGATGACACCGCGCGATTTCTTACCATTACTGCCAGGACCGTGAGCACCATTTCCATCCAGATTCCTGATTCTGTCCGCCGCCATGCGGAGCGATTGGCAGCGAGCGACGGTATCACGCTGGATCAATTCATCGCGCTGGCCGCGGCGGAAAAGATCGCAGCCCTCGAAGCGGGCGAATACCTCGCGCAGCGGGTGGCGCGCGCGGATCGGGAGGCATTCCTGCGGGTGTTGGCCAAGGTGCCCGACGCAGAACCGGAGGAATGGGACCGGCTGCCGGAGCGCTGAGCCGCCCGGATCACGCACGTCCACAGGTGGCTCTCAACTATCAACCATCAACTCTCCCGGCCACAAGGCGACACAAGGCGATACAAGGTGGCACAAGGTAGTTTTTTTGCGTGGGCTTTTAAGGCCGTGAATTCATCAATGTTACTTTGACAACCACTGGATAGTTCCAGCGTAACGTGCAATCTCGACGGCCCATGCGCATCGAAGTCCTCAATACCGGCACGGAACTGCTCCTCGGCAGCGTGCTCAACACGCACCTCCAGTTTCTGGCCCAGGCGCTGTTCCCGCTCGGTTTGCGGATTCAGCGGCAGGTCACGGTGCCGGATGGCGCAGCCATTCGCGAAGCGGTGGCGGAGACTTTTGGCCGCGCCGACGTGGTGCTGATTACCGGCGGACTGGGACCGACCACCGATGACATCACGCGTGAAGCCGTCGCGGAATTGCTGGGGTTGGAATTGATCCACGATGAAACGGTGATGGCGGCCATCGAGCGGCGCTTCGCCCGGCGCGGCCTGACGATGAGCCCGCGCAATCGCCGCCAGGCACAACGTCCCGCGGGAGCGACGGTGCTGCACAATCCCTATGGTACCGCGCCCGGCCTCTACCTGCCGGCACAGCCGCACGGAACAACCACTACTCCGCATATCTTTCTATTGCCGGGGCCGCCGCGCGAATTGCAGCCCATGGTTACAGACCAGGTATTGCCGCTCCTCGAGAAGCTGATGCCGGCTCGCCCGGCGGTCGAGATGCGCATGGTGCGTGTCGCCGGGCTCGGCGAATCGGCGGTCGAGGAATTGGTCGGGCAGCAGTTGCTCGCCCTGGAACTCGAACTCGGTTACTGCGCGCGTCCCGGCGAGGTGGACTTGCGGACCATCGGAGCGCCCGACGTGCTGGCGAGAGCCGAACGGATCATCATCGAAAAGCTCGGCCCGCACATCGTTTCCCACGATCAGCGCCCGCTGGAGAAAGTGCTCGTCGATCTTCTCACCGAGCGCGGCGAGACGCTGGCGTGCGCGGAATCCTGCACCGGCGGACTTCTGGCGAATCGCATCACCAATGTTCCTGGCGCCTCGGCGGTCTTTCTCGCCGGCTACGTGACGTATGCGAATGCCGTCAAAACGAGCGCCCTCGGAGTGGATTCGGCGCTCATCGAGGCCGACGGCGCCGTGAGCGAACCAGTCGCTGCGGCCATGGCGGAAGGCGCCCGGCTTAAGGCGGGCGCCGATTACGCACTCGCCACTACGGGCATCGCCGGTCCGAGTGGCGGCAGCGAGGAAAAGCCCGTGGGAACGGTCTTCATCGCCCTGGCGGGGAAATTCGGTGCGACCGTCGTCGAACAGCACCGCTTTCCAACCGACCGCCAGACCTTCAAGGACCTCGTAACTCTAACCGCCTTCAACCTCTTGCGCCGTCAGCTTACGCCGCGGTGAATGCGAGCGCGAGGAGGGGGGCGGCTGTAGGGCGTCTGTGTCAGACGCCACCTTGCCCCCGCCGTTTCACAGAAACGGCCTACAGCCCTCGCCAAATTTTTGCACCGTTCTTACTGCTCAATCACCGCCGGTGTGCCGACTTTCACCTTCTGGTAAATCAGCGGCGCGATGTCCGCCGGCAGGCGCACGCAGCCGTGCGAAGCCGGGTATCCAGGCAGAATCCCGACATGCATGCCGACGCCCTGCTCCGTCAGCCGGCAAAACCACTTCATCGAAGCGCCCACGTAATGCGTGCCGCTCGGCGCGGAATCGGCCTGCGTGCTCACTCCCGAGCGGACGGTGCGCCCACTGCGATCCACGAAATCGCCATAGATACTTGAGTGATGGTCGGGATCTTTTTCGAGCACGTGTTTTTGGCCGGTGGGCGTTTCGTGCCCGAGCTTTCCCGAGGAAATGGGACTGTCGATGTAGATCTGGTCGCCCACCATGAGATACACCCGCTGCTTGCCGAGCGAGATGATCACGTGGGAATTGTCCTGGTTGATAACCGACTCGAGGCTCTTGTCGATCTTCGGCCCCGGCTGCCCGCGGCGAATAAGATCGCCCGGCTTTTTCATTGGCGGCGACGGGTTGCGCGACCCGAAAAACTGCGCCGAGCCTTGCTGCACGAGAATGCCGAACGTGCAGAAAAGCAGGGCCAGGAGCGTTTTAAAATAACCAGCGAATCTCATGCGACGGAAAAAATGTTGCTGTTTCATACGGAGCGCGCCGCCTGTCGGCAATCACATAAATCGCGCGTCGCTCCCGAGTCCGTGCGAAAGTTTTGGACGCGGGGGCGGGTTCACAGCAATTTTGTCGCCACCGTGCGCCCGACCATCCCCCGTCTGCTCCTCATTTTCTGCGCGCTGTGCCTTGCCTCGGGGGCGCCGGTCCGTGCCGAGCGCAAATCTGCGCCGATCATCGGCGCCGCGCCGCAGCAGCCGGTCGAGATGAACTTGAAGGTCCGGCGTGAAGCCAAAACGGAAATCACCCTCCGCATCTACGGCAAGGCTGGCGAGCCGTTGAAGTATCTCGTCCGCGTGCCGCCGGCCCACGGCCGCCTCTCCGAGCCGCGCGCCACGGAACGCGAGGTGGCTGTCGTCATCTATGAGCCCCCCGCGGATCTCGGCATTACCACCGACAAGTTTGCCTACGCCGTCCAGAGCGCCATCGGCGTTTCCGCGGCGGTCGAAGTCACGCTGACCATTGTGGACCAGCCGCCGCAACTCGCCATTCAGGACACGATTGATTTTTCCACGGTCCGCGCGGGCGCCAGCAATTCCCGATTGCTCGAGATCAGCAATCATGGCGGGCTGATCGCTCACGGCGAGGTGATCGTGGATGAACCGTGGAAGATCGAGGGGAAGACCGGCTACCAGTTGCGGGCCGGCGATGTCGCGATCTTCAAGGTCATCTTTGCGCCCGCTGTTGGCGGAAAATTCGAGGGGGTGGCCCGCTACACTTCCGACCGCGAGCACAGCACCACTTTGCGTGGCACCGCCGAGGCGGCCATCGCCGCGAATCCAGCCCAGTGGGTTTTGCAGCAGATGCCCGGCGATCCGGTCCGTTCCGGCGCCTTCGAACTCGCCAATCAACTCGATGAGCCGCGCACGCTTCAACTCAAGACCGATGCACGGCTGAAGATTCCCTCCCAAGTGACTATCCCGCCGCACGGCAAAGTCACCGTTCCCGTCGAGGCTTCGTCCGAGGATGCGCACGGCCTCGACACGGAGATTCGACTCGAGGCCAGCGATTTTTCCACCTCCGTGCCGGTGCGCGTGCCGGTGCTCGAGGCTGTCCTGCGCACCACCACCCCGGTCATTGCTTTTGGCCGCCTCGCCGCCGGGCACAAAGCCAGCGCGACTTTCGACCTCGAAAACATCGGCGGCACACCGGGCGCGGCCTCGTGGGAAATCAACCCGCCGTTCCATGTGCCGGAAAGTTCGACGAAGTTGGAACCGGGGGAAAAGAAAGTCTTCCAGATCGAAATCGACGGCAAGACGCCCGGCCGCTACCGGACGTGGCTCCAATTCAAGGCTGGGCCGCAAGCCTTCGACCTGCCGGTACAGGCCGAGGTGGTCGCGTATCAAAGGCCCTCGATGAGCACTGGCAGCGCTCCCGACAGTGCCCCCCCTGTGGAAACGGCCGCCCCAGCCGACACCACCGAGACGACGGCGGTCGATTTCCAGGCCGCCGTTCTACCGGAGTGGATGGCGGATCACGTACTGCCCAAGGGTGTGGAGGTCAGTCACATCACCCAGACGAGCGCCGTCATCGAGTGGCCGGCCAGCCTCGCGCCGGGAATCAGCCGCTTCCGCGTAGAGGTGCGCCAGCTTCAGAATACCCCCGACCGCACGCTCGAGGTCTCGTGGTTCCCACTTACCGACGTCCCGATTCAATCGCGGGGCACTGCCTTCGCCGCGCTTCTTACGGATTTGCCGCCTGGCCAGCCGTTTACGGTGCGGATCGTGCCGCTCCAGGCGAATGGCGAGGCGGGCGAACGGCTTTTCGCACTCGATTTCTTCACGCCACCCAAGTCCTCGCTGCTGGCGGGTGTGACGAGGCACTCGCTCACTTCGTGGTTGATCGGCGTCCTCGTGACCTTGGTGGTCTGGAAGGTTGTGCGCCGCTGGCGCCCCCGCGGGGCCTCGTAGGCGCAAATCCCTCTCGACGCCGGCGAGTGCGCTGGCGGAATCTGCGCCGATGCAAGTCCCTCTGCTCGATCTCAAGCTCCAGTACGCTCCGCTCAAGGCCCAATTGCTCAGGGAGATCGAAGCGGTCACGGATTCGCAGGCCCTGCTGCTCGGGCCGCAAACCGAGAAGCTGGAAAAAGCCGTCGCCGGGTATGGCGGCGCCCCGCACGCCATTGGCGTTTCGTCCGGCACCGACGCCCAGCTCGCGCTCCTCATGGCCCTCGGCATTGGCGCTGGCGACAAGATCATTACCACGCCCTACACTTTTTTTGCCACGGCCAGTTGCATCGCGCGCCTCGGGGCGACGCCGGTCTTTGTCGACATCGATCCCGTCAACTTCAACATTTCCGTCCCCGCGCTGGAAGCGGCCCTCGCCCGCACGCCGGAGGCCAGGGCCATCATTCCCGTGCATCTCTACGGCCAGTGCGCCGATATGGCGGGCATCGTCGTCTTGGGCAAAAAGCACGGCATCCCGGTGCTTGAGGACGCCGCTCAGGCGCTCGGCGCGCGGCACCCGCTGGGCGGCGCGGGCGCGATCGGCGAGGCCGGGTGGTTCTCGTTTTATCCCACCAAGAATCTCGGCGCCTTCGGCGATGCGGGCATGGTGGTGTGCCGCGACGGGACGCTCGCCGCGAAGATCCGCGCCCTGCGCAACCACGGGATGGAAGCGCGCTATTTCCACAAGTGGATCGGCGGCAATTTCCGCATCGATGCCATTCAGTCCGCCGTGCTCAACGTGAAGCTGCCGCACCTCGACGAATGGAGCGCCGACCGGCGCGCGCGCGCGGCCTTCTACCGCATGGCATTCGCCAGGCACGCCCTGCCCATCACACTCCCCACCGAGGTCTATGCCGGCAGCGGCGTGCCCAATCACCACATCTACAACCAGTTCATTGTCCGCGCGCCGCGGCGCGACGACCTGCGCGCGCATCTCACCAAGGCGGGCATCGGCACGGAAATCTATTACCCGCTGCCCCTGCACCTTCAGGAGTGCTTCGCCTATCTCGGCCATCGCGAAGGCGAATTCCCTGAGGCTGAGCGCGCCGCCAGGGAAACCCTGGCGTTGCCCATTTTCCCGGAGCTTACAGAGGAACAACAGGCGTATGTCGTGGCACAGGTCGCCGTCTTTTATCGCTGAAAAAAGTTGTAAATTTTTGTTTACGCCATTCGCGCAATTTTGGTATTCGCGTTTTCACGGACTGTCAGTGGGACAGTTCCCACCACATAACCACAACCAAATAATCGAACATGAATGGGTCGATATTCATCCGCAAGGTTGCGGCATTCGCCGCACGCGCCAAGAGTCTTCTTAAATCAAAACCCTGCTGTGCCCGTGCGCTAACACCGCTCTGGGCGGTCCTGTTAATTCTGCCTTTTGCTTCGGTGGCGAGAGGACAGTCCGGTTCCGAAACAATCGGCTTCTTTGGCACGCTGGGGCAGGGGAACGCCTCCGTGAATGGCACCCAAGCCGTAAAAAATAACTCGTGCGCTCCGACAGCGGTGACGAACGGGCTGACTTATTTGGAGAATTACCTCATCAACAACAGCCAGGCCGATCCCTTCAACACCACACCCAATACCTATACGCAGCTCAACAACCTGCAATCGGGCATGAGCACCGGTTCGACCGGCACCTCACTCACCAATCTCTGGAGCGGCTTGCAAACCTATTCCACGTCGCATACGGGAGGGACGGTGACTCTCTCTGGCCAGCAGGATTTGACGACTGTGACCGGTCTGGGCTGGGGTTCCCAGGCGGGAGCGACCAACGCCATTCCCACCGCCACATTTTTGGCCAACGCGTTGAATGCCAACGACGGCGTCGAGGTATCCATCGAGTGGGGTTCTTACAGCGGCTCGACGTGGACTCCCAAGGGCGGCGGGCACGAGTTAACGCTGGACGCCATCAATACCGCAGGCAGCACCATCGGATTTATCGATCCGTGGGGGGCGTCCAACACCGCAAACGCGGCGACCTCAGCCCTGAGCATTAGCGCCACCTGGACGTTGTCCAATGGATATATTTACGTGACCTATCCCAACCCGACTGGCACCAACGACATTCCTGACGACGTCACCCCCGGCGATGGAACGACCACCGTGGGATCGGCGCCGTCTCCAACGGGCCGGATCCTCGCCGACACCGTGGAAGGAGTGCCGGAGCCCGGCACTGCCGCGCTGGCGCTCCTCGGCGGCGTGGGCTTGTTGATGCGCCGCCGCCGTTAACTCAGTCCTCGGATTCGAAGGTGTAAAGGGTTCGCCGTGCAGGAAGGCCGCGTCGCTACATCACGAACGGCTCAGGATTTTTCCCCGCCAGGCTCCACGCCCAATACGCATCGTCGAGCACCTGCGTCTTCCAAATCTCGACGTTCAGAGCATACACCTCAGCCGGCGTCATTGCGTGTCGGACTGGCCACGGGACATCAGACACCGGGAGATTCAGGTCCAAAAGATCGCGGGAGAGTTTGGGCGAGTTTTTGGCGGGTGGCGTCGTCGGCATAGCGTTTAAGTATCTCCTGACACTACTTCATCAACTCCGTGAGCTTCGGCGTGATGGCATCGGCCCAGATTTGGTAGCCGGCGTCGTTCGGGTGCAGCGAGTCGGGCATGATTTCCTTGGGCAGAGTGCCGTCGGGCTGGAGGAATTTTCCGCCGATATCCATGTAAAAGACATGCTGGTCGTCCTCGAGTTTGGCGATGACGGCGTTGACTTCGGCGAGCTTCTCACGAGCGGGATTTGGGCTCTCTTTTTCGCCACGCGGGAAAACGGCGAGCAGGAGAATCTTCGTGTCGGGCGTCTTGGCGCGGATGGTTTCGACGATCTTCGTGACGCCCTTGGCGATGCCCTCGGCGGAGTCGGTGGCGACATTGTTGGTGCCGATCATCAGCACCGCTACCTTGGGCTTGATGCCGTCGAGTTCGCCATTCTCGATGCGCCAGAGGACGTGCTGCGTGCGGTCGCCGCCGATCCCGAAATTGGCCGGCTGCCATTGGGTGAACGCCTTGGCCCACACGTCCTTGCCTTTGCCCGCCCAGCCTGCCGTGATGGAATCGCCGAGGAACAGGAGTTGCGTTTTGCCCTCCTTGGCGATGGCGACATATTTCTCATGCGCGGCGAGGAATCCGGTGTTCGGCTTCCCGGTCTTTGGATCGTATTTCACCGCCGGAACGTCCGGCGGTTGCACGGGCAGCGGGAAGGGCGTGGCCGCCGGAGTGGCCGCGGCGGATTTTTCTTTAGCGGGCTTTTCGTCCGCGCGAAGAGCGGGAGCGAGGATGATGGCCGCGGCGAGGAATGCGTAGAGGGAGGATGATTTCATACGAGGTAGAGAAGCTGGCACGGTAAACGAGGATGGGCACTGTGCGGCAAGCCGCGCCTTGGAGGCAAGCGCGCTTTCCCCGCCAGAACTCGGCGACTTGTGTCCTTGGCAAGAAGTGGTTTCCCAACCTAAAAAAAGACATAGAGTCCTCGCCACCATGAAATACCTTCCCCTCCTGCTGCTCGCCGCCCTCCTCGCCGCCTGCGACACCAGCGAGGAGGACCGCAATTTCTACTATAACGGCTGGATGAAGCCGGAGACCGATGCCAACAAGCGCATTTACGGCGGCGATGTGCCGGGGGCCGGAAAGCCGCTGCCCGCTTCCGAGTAAACGCTTCGCCGGAGAGGCGCCCAAGCAAGTTTTGGCTTCCTTTGCGGGCGGTTTCGGATTGGACTCCCCGCTCTTCGCCCCGACCGATGTTCTCATTCCTCCTTCCCAAGTACGTCAAGCAGGGCCGCCAGTTCGTCAAGGACGCGCGGAAGATCCTCGATTACAAGCGCGACCTCTGGGAGCCGGAAGCGGTACAGAAGTTCGAGCAGGAGATTCAGGCCCTGGAAGCCGGCTGCAAAGAGCGCGATGCCCAGCAAGTCGAAGCAGCCGCCAAGGCCTTGAACGCGCAGTGTGTGGCCTTGCTGCCCAAGGTCGAGGACATGGCCTGGCGGGAAAATTGCGAGGTTTTCCTCGTGGCCATTGTGGTGGCCCTGGCCGTGCGCACCTTCTTTCTCCAACCGTTCACGATCCCCACCGGCTCGATGCAGCCTACGCTTAACGGCATCCTGGGCTATCCCACGACCGAAGAGCCGCCCAATGCGCTGGTGCGCTTGTGGGATTTCGCGATTCACGGGCGCTCGTGGGTCAACGTGGTGGCCCGGGATGACGAATCGATCGCCAGCCTCGACGAGGTATCGTGGCTCCTCTTCTTCACTTACACGCGGATCGATACAAGCAAAGGGAACACTTACTGGATTCACGAACCACGCGATGTGGTGACTGGGAAACTCGGCCTCACCTCGATCCTCGATTATAAACGCGGCCAGCCGATCATCCGCGGCTACGTCGAAACCGGCGACCACGTCTTCGTGGATAAGATGTCCTACCAATTCCGCCCGCCCCGGCGCGGAGAGGTGTTTGTCTTCAATACGGAGCGGTTGCCCACGGGCGACCCTGGCCGGCGGCACAGCAGCAGTGAACCCAATGATCCAGCCGACTTCGACTTGCCCGAGGTAGCGAGGTTGGCCGACCGGCGGGGCATCAAGTTCGACATGAGCGCGCCCTCGCAGTTTTACATTAAGCGGCTGGCCGGTTTGCCCGGCGACGAATTGCGGGTCGATTCGCCGCGCCTCTACGCCAATGGCAAGCTGGCCGAGGGCAAGCCGTTCGAACGCGTCATGTCCGCGCAGAATGGCTACAGGGGATACGGTTTCGGCAGATCGGATTTCCTGCTGCCGATTCTGCGCGCTTCCGATGATCCCTATAGCGTGCCTCCGAACCACTACTTCGCCATGGGCGACAATAGCTATAACAGTTCCGACAGCCGGGACTGGGGCCCCGTGCCGCAGCAAAATATCATGGGCCGCGGCCTGTTCGTGTATTGGCCTTTCGGCCCTCATTGGGGGTTCATTCAATGAAAGGCGGAGGGCGAAAGGCGATGGCCAATCCCAAGCAGGAAGTTTTCCCAATATTGCGCGCCGATATGTGAGCCTTTTGTAAAGTGACATGACAGCTCACCCTCTCACGGTTAATTCTAAGGGTATTCGCATTTCGCCTTTCGCCTTTCGTCTTTTCCCCCATGGCCCGTCGCGCTAGCTCTTCTGCTCATCCCGTCTGGATGCTGCTGGCTGCCGTGCTGGTCATTGCGGCGCTCGCCGGCGGCTATTTCCTCTTCGGGCGCTCAAGCGACCCCTACCGCACTTACACGCCGCTGCCCGTTCCTGATTATTTGCAAAACGCGAACAGCCTCCGGGGCAATGTCTACAAGCTCGAAGCCACGATCGGGCAATCTTTGCAATGGTCACCCAGCGTGGGTCGCTTGTTTTCCGTCGAGGTAAATGGCGAAGTGCTGCCGGTGCTCGTGCCGCCCAAGTTTAACAGCGTCAACATCGAGCGCGGACAGCGCTTCTTCTTCCTCATTAAGGTGGAAGAGCATGGCATTTTGACCGCAGAGGATGTAAAGAAGTCCTGATCATACTATGAAAACGTCCCCCCTGGAAAAATCCGGCCTCATCTCCTGGAGCATCTCCCTCCTGCTCGCGAGCGGGGTGCTCGCGCAAGTGCCAGACGCGCCCGCTCCTGCGCCCGCCCCGGCGCCCGCGGCCGCTCCCGCCGCCGGTGGAGGCGCCGCCGCGGGAGGTGGCGCCAAGAACGGCGGCAGCTTCCTCGGCAAGGACGTGCCGTCCTTCGATCCCGGCACCGAGATCATGACGTGGGACGGCAAGAACTGGAACGTCAACAACAACCGCATCTTCCAGGCGCGCTTTGAAAAGTACCTCAATGCGCCGGAGGAAACGACCCTCACCGACCGCGCTTACCAGACCGTCATCAATGCCATTCTGAACAACCTCGCCTCCGGCAACGCCACGACGCAGAACATCGACAACGCCTTTCGCCTGCTTACCCAGGGCTCGCGGTTCGACATCGATGCGCACCTTTGCGATTCCGTGGCCGATGCCGTTTACAGTGCCTGGCGCTCGCAGAACGCCCAGAACCGGCTCGCCTCGGCCAATGAATCACTGGAGGTGGAGAGCAAGCAGCAGTACTGGAACGCGCAGCACGTCAGCGCCGGTGACAATGCGCGGGAAGCGGATTCCACGCAGCAGAGCGGCCGGAGCACCAAGGGGGGTGGCGGCAATACGAAGGCGCCTTCGCAAACGACGGCCTACGAGGACACCATGCGCATGACCGAGCACACCAAGAGGATCGCGGAGATCGAGGCGCAGATCAAAGCCAACCAGGTCAAGCGCGAGCTCAACTCGATCCAATCCAAGGTCGAGTTCCAGGCGCTCATCCTGCAATTCTTCCTCCAGCGCCGCTTCCAGCACGTGCTCATCGCCTCGCGCTTTTACCGCGCCGTCTTCAACGACGGGGACACCAAGCTCAACGTGGGCAAGGATACCAAGGACCTTTTTGAAAAAAGCTCCGGCATGCCACCCACCGTCGGCACGCTCGATTCCATGGCCAACGAGGCCCTGCGCGACGTGCGCGAGGGCGTGCAGGCCTATCAATTTCTGCTCAGCAAGCAGGAACTCGAAAGCGCCACCAAACGGCTCGGCGAGGCCTTCATCGAGGGCGAATTCGTGCCCGAGATCCGCACGCTGCCGCGCGAGCAGAAGCGCCAGGCCCTCGAGTTCACCCACAAAACCAACCAGCTCATCTCTGCCATCGACGTGAAGGATTATACGCTGGCCGAGCAGCTCGTAAACGACCTCGGCAAGATCGCCAAGGATTTCGACAACTCGAAGCCCATGGGCATCATCGAGACCTCGAAGCAGATTTCCGACATGCACCTGGCCAAGGCCCGCAACGCCGCGCTCAAGGGCGATGACGCCACGCTCCAGACCGAACTGACCGCCGCCACGGAGCTCTGGCCGCGCAATCCCGCGCTCGCCGAGCTCTCGAAGAAAATCTTCACCCAAGGCGACGTGCAGCAAAAGGCGGTCATCGATTTCGAACAGCTCCTGAGCCAGAAAAACTACCGGCAGATTTTTGACGACCGGGCGCGCTTCATCGGTGCGCTCGCCTTCTACCCGGACAAAGCGGCCAAGCTCAAGGAAGTGCTGGACAACGTGCAGACTATCGAGGTCGCCCTGATGCGCGCCGACGAAATGGTGCGGCAGAACAATTATCCCGGCGCGTGGGAAAGTGTGGAAAAGATCGCCCAGCAATTCCCCGACGACACCAAGCTGAGCAAGACGCGCGCGGACCTCACCCCGCACGCCGCCGATTTCGTGCGCACGCTCCAGGATGCGCAGGACATGGAAAAGCGCGACCAGATCGGCTCGAGCCTGGCCTATTACTTGAAAGCCCGGAAGATGTATCCCGCCAGCGACTTCGCCGGCGACGGCGTCAACCGGCTGGTCAAGAAGATCGTGCCGGATAGCTAGGCCAGGTGGCAAGGCGGCGGCGGTCCGCTCTTAATCTTAATCTTGCTCGTAATCTTAATCCGGTCCTACGAGTACGATGAACCGGAACACGGTTCCACGCCGATGCACCATCCGATCGACGGCACAGATCATTGGCCACGGGCGTCAGTCAAGGCGAAGCAAGGCCAGTCTAGGCTGGTAAAGGCTCATCAAGGCTGGTCAGAGGGCGCGAGGTCTTGCGGGCTCGGGTGCCTTCAATAAATAAGAAAATTATACGGTTCAGGCACTCCTTGTATTATATTGGTATACACGGCGTTTCGACGGTTTGTGCATATTGTGCCTACGTAGTTACCCCTTCACGGGTTTTTGGGCTTGTGAATCTTACCAGGGACACTACTACTTCTTCGCAAATGAATTTGCCCAATGAGGCGGGCTCAACCCGTCCGGATGATCTGGAGCGCGGTGAACGCAGGGCGCCCCGGCAGTTGTCGGATCTGCAAAAAACCATCACCATGGCGCAAATCGCCAAGGCGGCCGGTGTCTCGCAGGGGGCCATTTCGTCGCTTTTGAACGATCGGGATTACGGCATCCGGGTGAGTGAGAAGACCCGCGAGCGTGTATTCAAGGTCTGCCGGGAAATGGGCTATATCCCGAATGACTTGCGTGCGGTGGTGCGGATGTATCCGGAACTGGGCGATTTCTGCCTGCTGCTTTCCACGGCAATCGAAGGCGGCCTGCTCGATCCTTTTGTGCAGCGGCTGGTGGCGGCGGCCATGGCTGCGGTGCCCGAAGCGTCGCATCCGCTGAGCCTCGCTTATTACGACGAAACCCAGGATTACTCCGTTGCCGGTTCGCTGCCGCATCCAGTGCGCGTCGGCACCTATTCGAAGTTTCTCCTCCATGGGACGCCCAACCCGTCGCTGGTGGAGGCGATCGTTCGTCGCGGGTTGCCGGTCGTGTCTCTCGGCTACGAAGCGCCGTTGGCGGGCCTCACCAGCCTCGCGCTGGATTACGCCCAGGCGGCCTTCCTCGCGCTCGAACACCTGGCCCAGTTGGGCCATCGCCAGGTGGGAATTATTTCCGGCGCCTTCGGATCCAACGAGCCGAAGATTCGCGAGCTCAATCATGGGGTCGGTGCGGCTTGTGAAAAGCTCGGCCTGCCCATCGATGCCCAGCACCTTGTTTACGGTGATCTCTCCGAGCAGGCGGGGCGCTCCGCGTTGGAAGAGTTCCTCGCGCGCAAGCCCGTGCCGACCGCCATCTTCGCCATGAGCGATCGAGCCGCCTTGGGAGTGCTCTCGTTTGCCCAAGCGCGCGGCTTGCAAGTGCCCGGAGATTTGAGTGTCGTCGGGTGCTCGGATGATCCGGGCAGCCAGGCGGCGTATCCGCCCCTGACGACGATCCATTTGCCGGCGGAGCGGCTCGCGGAAGACGGAATTCGGGAAATCGATCGTCTCACCAATACCGGCGCCATCGAGACGCCACAGAGACAATTGCTGCCTGTGCGCCTTGTCAACCGGTCGTCCACGGGGCCGGCTAAGAGGGCGCAAAAAGTTTAAACAAAAGCCGATTTGCGCCTTGACGCCCCCCATCGCCTTGGACGAGAAGTGCGCCCCCTTCATGAAAATCTACTTCTATATATCGGTTGCCGCGTCGGCGCTCTGCCTCTTGCTGAGCATCGTTCTCTTCTTTGAGGGCGGCGTGAATCAAGGCATGCAGAATGAAATCCAAGCGCAGCAGGTCAAACTCCAGCAGCAGCAGGAAGAAATCAACAAAGGCCAGGCGATCAGCCAGAAAGTGGGACCGGAACTGCTCCGCGACATGGCTGTGTCCTCGACCAAAAACGAGAAGATGAAAGCGCTGCTGGCCAAGAACGGCTACACCGTGAACGTGGCCTCGCCGACGCCGGGCGCCTCGCCCGCGCCGGCCAAGGCGCCTGCTGCCACCCCTGCCGAACCCGGCCGTCTTCAACCCTGATCCATCCCATGAGCTCCGAACCCGATTACAATTTCAACCAGCCCGCCGCCTCGAATTCCGAGGGTGGCGCCCTGATAATTCCGTTTGCCTTGATCACCGCGGCCATCGCCGTTCTGATGGTCGCGCAGACCGTCAACGTTTTTAAGGGCCATAGCGGTTTGCGCGATACCCAGGTCCAGTACGCCAAGGCCTATACCCAGCGCGAGGCGCTGGTGAAACAATCGCAGGACCTTCAGCAGAAACTCCAGAATCTGGTTTTAGATCTGCTCATCCTCGCCAAGACTGATGACGACGCCAAGGCGATCGTTCAGAAGTACAACATCCAGCAGAATGCGCCCGAGGGAGCCCCGGCAGAGGCGCCCAAATAGCGAACTACAACCTTCCAGCCGCAAGGCAAGCAACGAAAGCCCGGCCTGCGTGCCGGGCTTTTCGTTTTTCTTGTGCCCGACCAGAGCTAAGTTTTGACAGATCGCATAGACACCTCGATTTCCACGCGCAGCGTTGTAGAGGCGGCTGTGCCAGCCGCCTTTCCAAGGAATAACAGGCGGCTGATACAGCCGCCTCTACACCATCGTTGGAAGCAAGCGTGAAACCTGCGGCATAAACAACATCATGGCCACACTTGTCCCCCTGGCTGAATCCGCACGCGGCATCGTGCAACGATTGCAGGATGCCGGATTCATCGCGTACTACGCCGGCGGCTGTGTACGCGACAAGTTGATGGGCGTTGAGCCGCACGATTACGACGTTGCCACCGGCGCGCACCCGGACCAGGTGCAAAATCTCTTTCGCCGCACGGTAGCCGTGGGCGCGCACTTCGGCGTCATCGTCGTCCTCGAGGGCGGTCATGAATTTCAGGTCGCCACCTTCCGCAACGACGGCCAGTACCTTGATGGACGCCACCCGCAATCGGTGAGCTTTGCCACGCCGGAGGAGGACGCCACGCGGCGCGACTTCACGATGAATGGGCTCTTCTTCGATCCCATCACCGACAAGCTCATCGACTACGTTGGCGGCCAGGAAGACCTTGCCAAGAAATTGCTGCGCGCCATTGGCAATCCCTACGATCGCTTTCGCGAAGACCGCTTGCGCCTGCTGCGCGCGGTGCGCTTCGCTACCACGCTCGGCTTCGACCTGGACGGCGCCACCTGGCGCGCCGTTTGCGAGAATGCGCGGCACATCGAGGAGGTCAGCGCCGAGCGGATTCGCGAGGAACTAGTCAAGATTTTCACTTCGCGGCGGCGGCTGCGCGGCTTCGACCTGCTCGACGAGAGCGGCCTGCTGGCGGCCATCCTGCCGGAGATCGACGCGCTCAAGGGCTGCGAACAACCGCCGCAGTTTCATCCCGAGGGCGATGTCTTTGTACACACTCGGATCATGCTCGGCCTGCTGCCTGCGCGGGTCTCCGTCCCGCTCGTCTTTTCCGTACTGCTGCACGACATCGGCAAGCCGAAGACCTTTGCAGTCGATGAGGACGGGCGCATCCGTTTCAGCGGCCACGACAAGCTCGGCGCGGAAATGACCGAGGCCATCATGAGCCGCCTGCGTTTTTCGCGGGCGGAGATCGACGCCACCGTGGAGATGGTGGGCAATCACATGGTCTTCAAGGACGTGCAGCAAATGCGCGTGGCCAGGCTCAAGCGATTCCTCGCGCGGCCGCACATCGACGACGAACTGGAACTGCACCGGGTCGATTGCCAGAGCAGCCACGGCATGCTCGACAACTACGAATATCTGAACGCGAAGCGCGCGGAATTCGCCAGCGAGCCGCTGATCCCGCCACCGCTCGTCACCGGTCGAGATCTCATTGCGCTGGGGATTGCGCCGGGACCGCGCTTTGGCGAAATCCTCGAAGCCGTGCAGTCGCGCCAATTGGAGGGCACGCTCACGACACCGGCCGAAGCCCTGGCGTGGATCCAGCAGGAATGGCGGCGCGCCAATTGATTTTTTTTGCAAAGAATCTCGTGCGGCGGCGCGAAATGCGCTCTTCTCTTGCTCCGCCATTCGCGTCGTCGAGAACCCAATCACCCGCACAGCACTGCCATGTCGTACACCGAAATCCCCGGCGGAGTCACTGCGGCCCAAGGCTTCCTCGCCGGCAGTGTGTATTGCGGGGTGAAGGCTTCCAATGCGAACCGGCCGGATATTGCGATGATCTATTCGCCGCAGCCGACCGTCGCAGCGGCCACGTTTACGACGAACCAGGTGAAGGCCGCCCCGGTGCGGGTGTCGATGGCGCATCTGCACGGGCGCGATGTGCGCGCCATCGTGGCCAATGCCGGCAATGCCAATGCCTGCACAGGCGTCGCGGGTCTCGAGACGGCCCGGCGCATGGTCGCTGCCGCAGCGAGGGCGCTGAAGGTGCGGCCACGGCAGGTGATGGTGTGCTCGACCGGTCGCATCGGGGTCCCCCTGCCGATCAAGAAGATGGTTACGGCGATCAGAAAATTGCCGGTTGCCTTGAAAAGCAACGGTAGCCGGCGCGCGGCCGAGGCGATCATGACCAGCGACACTTTTCCCAAGGAGTTCGCAGTCGAATGCGAGATCGACGGCAAGCCCGCGCGCATCGGCGGCATCGCCAAGGGTGCCGGGATGATTGATCCAAACATGGCAACGATGCTCTGCTTCCTCACTACCGATGCGGCGATGGAGAAGAAGCAGCTTCAGGAGGCGCTATC
>Ga0206969_1136_pt1 | contig 20052 bp, 13 predicted proteins | sample Alteio_BWOrgHeat_87_FD_153256 | JGI IMG/M metagenome (GOLD analysis project Ga0206969, IMG submission 153256) | Enriched cells from forest soil in Barre Woods Harvard Forest LTER site, Petersham, Massachusetts, United States -... | ecosystem: Environmental > Terrestrial > Soil > Temperate forest >... | reverse complement strand
AACAGATGATCGATGGGATTATTAAGGCCGCCAGGCAACAACAATTGCCAATGACAACATTGTTGCTGTTCTTCGCAAGGTAAAACGCATAAAATGCCAGCGCAAGGCCCAGGCAGAAGATACTAAAATACAGGTTCGACCGGGTGGAGCGATAGTACAGGAATAGCAAGAGGTGCAACACGGATAGTGTCATAAAAATGGCAAAAATGAGAATAGGGTAAAAGGTGATTTCATTAACACTTACCAACTGGTTGAAAATTAAATTGTCGGCGCCACCTATGTACATACTGAAGCCGGTAAAGGTGTTATTAAAAATATCATAGTTGTGTTTTGCGTTTATTTAATTCTTATTGTATCCGTGTTGCTTGAGGCAATAATACTAACGGTGCGGGCCATTATTAAACATGTTAAAGGAGCCCGGATCATTGGAACGGGGATCCTATTCTTTACGCTTTTTATTTTAACGTTACTACTTTTAGCAGTCTTTAAAAAGAATGGATTATCGTTTAATGAAGGGTGGTCGGCTGAGATTTTTTTGTACACTTCACTGTGTGCTATAATGAGCATTCCTGCCTCCATGTCCATATACCTTTCCTGGAATGTGGCTACGATGAACAGGGACCTGAAACGTCAACTGGAGCATGTGGAAGAGCTATCGAAGCAAACCATAGCCCAGGAACAGGAGAAGAAGAGAATGCTGGAGACAGAAAAAGACAGGCTGGAGGAGGAGGTGGCAGTACGCACCACTGAGGTGGTAGCCCAAAAGGAAGAGATACAGAAACAGCACACCGAACTAAAAGCAGAGAAGAAGAAATCTGACGACCTGCTGCTGAATATATTGCCGGAAGAAATTGCGGAAGAACTGAAAGAAAAAGGCCGGTCTGCGGCCAGGCTCTTCAATGATGTTACCGTGCTCTTCACAGATTTTGTTGATTTTACTAAAGCAGCCGAAAAGATGGCCCCACAACAACTTGTGGACGAACTTGATGTGTGTTTCAAAGCATTCGACGAGATCATATCGAAATACGGTTGCGAGAAAATAAAGACCATAGGCGATGCCTATCTTGCAGTCTGTGGCCTGCCCATGCCCGATGCCGCCCATGCCGAAAAAATAGCACTATGCGCCCTGGATATTATCCAGTTCATGGCCGACCGAAAACAACAGGGAGCCAATACCTTCGACATCAGGATAGGCATCCACAGCGGCAGTGTCGTGGCCGGCATAGTAGGCGTGAAGAAGTTTGCCTACGACATCTGGGGCGATACGGTGAACACTGCCGCCCGTATGGAACAAAACAGTGCGCCAGGGAAAATAAATTGCTCCCAAACAACCTTCGGCCTCATAAAAGACAAATTCAACTGCACCTACCGTGGCGAGATAACCGCCAAAAACAAAGGGGAACTAAGTATGTATTTTATCGACAACAGGCGGGACTAAGAAATCCGCAATTTTCACTGTTCATTTACGGCAGGAAATATAATCTTCGTTTTACAAAAAAATATTAATTTCAAACTTCATAAACACACATAGTAATGGATACTTCGGGCACACAAAAGTCTTCGGCTTTGGCATTCGTGATGAGGATGGGATTGATTCTTGGAGCGGTTGAGATACTTAACCTGCTGGAAGGGTACTATAGCGGACAACTGGAAAAGGGCGGCAATACCATTGTCGAACTTTGCTTTATGGTATTATTGGGAGTAGTAGCAGTGCTGCTCACTAAAAAATTCAGGGACAGATCGCTGGGCGGTTATATACCCTTTGGTAAAGCGTTTAGTCTAACTCTTCAGTCGTTTACCCTTGCGGCGATTTTGAGTGCCGCATTTCGATTTGTTTTTATCCACGTGTTGCACCATGAGTTTCTTGAAAAAATGTTCAAGACACAGGAGCAGGAGTTGGTGGCCAAGGGCCTCCCGGATGAAAAGGTTGAGATGGCTATGAAGACTGCAAGGCTTTTAACAACAAACCCGGCAATTTTTTTCTCCATCCAGGTTGTAGGCGGCGTTATCCTGGGGCTTATCATAGGGCTCATTGTTGCGGCAATTTGTAAAAGGGAGCCGCACGTGATCGTTGCAGACTAATTAAATTCACCCGGAAAACTAAAAAAGAATGCTACAGCTTTTTATCAAAAGATTTACTGTTGGTGTTCTTTGCATAATGTTTTGTGCAGTCAGCGCTCATGCCGACCCCGGAACCGTGAGGCTGGATTACCTGGGCACAAATGAACTGTCTGGTGGCAAGCCTACAAGAGACACCACGCCCTCTATTAATATCCTTGATAGATTTTACTGGAATGTAACCGTTATTAAAAACGATAAGGACACAATACGGTTCGGTACATCGCAACCGGATACTATCAGCTATAACGAACCATTTACTGCCTGCCTCAGTAGCAACTTCCAGGTTGCCCCGGCACTACTCAATCAATTATACTCCTTCTATTATAATGCAGAGGGTTCAATGATCGTTAAGCTCAATGGGAGCATTCTTGTTTCAACCGGGAAGTACGATCCTGGCAAGACAAATAATGAATTGAAGGACGGGTATGTCAATTTCTTTTTCAAGGACACGCTCAGCCGGCTCGATATAATCTACCTGCCGCACCGGGGGAAAAACTTCATTAATGTAAATTTAATGATCCACCAGCTGAAAAGCGCTGAATATGAGCAGAAGATCCATGTAAGAAATATAAACGAGAGCTTTGCCTTTGGGTTTTACTACCTCGCCTTCGGTATCATCTTTATTATTCTGTTCGCTTTTTTCAGGGAGCGGAAGGAAAACCTCTATTTCTCGCTATTTTGTTTATGCGCCGCCCTGTCATTTCTCTGGAAAGACATGTTTGGTAACACGCTACAAGGCAACAGTACCTTTTTCTTTATTTTTTCCTTAGAATTCCTTTCCATCTTCTTTGCCAGGATCTTTAAAAATAAGGAAAAATCAAAAATACCACTCCTCGTTATTCTCGTCATCTCCATTATCTCTTTTCACCCGTTCATCCTCTATTATTACATCTTCCTTTTCGGCAACCATGTACCTTTGATACGCGGAATAATTTTTGCAGTGCTGGGCGGTTACGCTATCCTGTCTTCTATATACTTTTTGATACAGGGCATAGGGCAAAAGCAATGGGAGGCCAAAGCTGTTGTGTATATTATTACTATTACAGCTTGCGTATTTTTTGTAGCGCCATTTATAGTTTTCGGCATTGTTGCCCCACGGCACATGGAACTTATACCTATCGCCAACACGATAATGCACTATATGTCCGATATTGGCTTGTGTATTTATCCGCTATCCGCAGCGATCGTATTGGGCCGCAGGAACGGCCTTAACCAAAAAAAGCTGATCGAGCAGATTGGTTCTATACAAAAGCTATCGGCAGAAAACATGGCTAAGGAAATTGAAAAGCAACAAATGCTGGAGACAGAAAAAGACCGGCTGGAGCAAGAAGTGGCTGTGCGTACCACCGAGATAGTGGCACAAAAAGAAGAGATACAGAAACAGCACACCGACCTGAAGGCTGAAAAAAAGAAATCGGACGATCTTTTGCTAAATATTTTGCCGGAAGAAATAGCCGAAGAACTCAAAGAAAAAGGCCGCTCCGCCGCCAGGCTCTTCAACGATGTTACAGTGCTTTTCACAGATTTTGTCGATTTCACCAAGGCCGCTGAAACCCGTCCGCCGCAGGAATTAGTTGATGAGTTGGATGTTTGCTTCAAGGCGTTTGATGACATTATCTCGAAATACGGATGTGAAAAGATAAAGACTATTGGCGACGCCTATCTTGCCGTTTCTGGCCTGCCTGTGGCCGATGCCGCCCATGCCGAAAAAATAGCCCTGTGCGCCCTGGAGATCATACAGTTTATGAGCGAACGGAAACGGCAGGGGGCAAATACATTCGATGTGCGGATAGGCATACACAGCGGCAGCGTTGTCGCCGGTATAGTGGGCGTGAAGAAATTCGCCTACGACATCTGGGGCGATACGGTGAATACCGCAGCCCGAATGGAACAAAACAGCGCCCCCGGCAAAATAAATTGCTCCCAAACAACCTTCAGCCTCATAAAAGACAAATTCAACTGCACCTACCGTGGCGAAATAACCGCCAAAAACAAGGGGGAATTAAGCATGTACTTTATAGAGGGAGCCATGGGTTAATAAGCCATGAAGGAGGCAGTCACTAAAGTTGTCCTACACCCGGTCGCTGGCCGAAGCGTCTCGCTTCGTCCTCATTTACCGAAGCGTCTCGCTTCCGAAAAACCACTTATTATTCTGACTGCCCGGAAGCGAGACGCTTCCTCATTCCAGGACGAAGCGAGACGCTTCGACCAGTCGTGCGTGGAACAACTATACGCAACTCAACTCAATTAACCTATTAACCAATTAACCATTTAACCATTTAACCTATTAACCTACTACCCCACCCCCGCAATTTATTTTGCCATTATACCGTTATTAAATATATTGCACTAAAATCTAAAATAAGATGTACAGATCCGCATTTTTGGTGTTGCTGGTAGCATTATGCAGTTTTCGTTTTTCCCCCGATCAGACTAACGACCTAGTGATGAAGGCTGCCGAATCCCAGCTACCCGTTTACATTGCCAAGATACCTGCCGGCCAGGAAGCCGCTTATGGCTTTACCGACCAGGATAATATGGACCAATGTACTGTAGGTAAACCATTTAGGATGCTGGTATTCACTAACGACTTCTACATCACTAAAACAGAACCAGAGGTTAATTACCTGACCATAAAAAATGAGTGGCGTGTGCCGGTATCCATCAATGGTCAAAACCGCACACTGCTTACACTTGATGGCAATCCTGGCAATTTCAGCGTATCGGGCATGGGTGGCACAGAACTGTCAAAGGAACTCCAATTGAAAAGCGCAGGCCTCCCCGCCACCGACAATTTTTATCTGCTCCGTGTGTTCCCATTATCAGCCGACTTCCTGGTATCTGAGCATGATAATTCGTTTGCCGATGCCCAGTTCATCCCGCTGGCATCAGCAACAGTCGCTATACCATCACTTGCCAAAAACAAAAAAGCCACCTATACGCTCGATGAGGTGCAGCAGATGGTAAAAGATGCCGTAGGGAAAAAACCTGCCCAGAAAGATACCACAAAGAAAAAATCACAAAAGAAAGGCTCTTCAAAATAACAGCTATGAAAAAGATACTTTTGATTGTGTTGGTTGTTATCGGGTTCAGCGCGCAGGCGCAGGTACTAAACGTGCCGCAGATAACACAGGAGCAGGACGAATGGTGCTGGGCGGGTTGCAGCAAATGTATGCTCAACTATTATGGCGATTCTATAGAGCAATGCACTATAGCCGAGTACGCCCGCGAGGTCATTTCATGGACAAGCTTCGGCACAAAAAACTGCTGTATAGACGGCCACGATAGCTGCAACACCCCCAACTACGACTGGGGCGCAAACGGCAGCATTGCCGATATACTGCACCACTTCAAAGGCATAAGCTGCACAGGCTTTAACGGGGTGCTGACCGAAAGCGAGATAACCGCACAGATGGCCGCAAAGGAGCTTTTCGTAGAGCATTGGTCCTGGGCGGCAGGCGGTGGACATTTTGTAGTGGGCAGCGGCATATCTGGCGGCACCATTTACTACATGAACCCCTGGCCCGGCGAAGGACTATCTATGTGCAGCTATGCCTGGATGCAAACCGATGGAGACCATACCTGGGATGAAACCCTTTCCATCTCAAATGTACCACAGCTCGCCGTAAGCGAACTCCCCGCCCTGCAAACCGAACTTATATACCCCAATCCCAGCACCGGCCTCATAACCATAAAGGGCCTCGGCCAAGGCGAAACCAATGTTACCATATACAATGGCACTGGCACGGAGGTCTATCACACTACCACGAACAGCAACGGGGCTGCCACGGCAATAGACCTTAGTAGCCTGCCGCGCGGGCTTTACTTAGTGAGAATGAACGGTGGCACGCAGAGTAAGTATGCTAAGTTGGTGTTGCAAAATTAAACCCGCAATGTGTGATTTTTACCTTGCAAATCGAGCACGCAGTGTCCGATTTGCAAGGTAGAAATTATACAATTTAGTTATTATTTACATATTAAAATACAAAGTATTACCTAAGTTTTGCGTTGGGGTTTGTTTATTTTTCCGACCCTGAAAACCACCACCCCACCACGATGAAAAAAAACAATTGTGGATATCTTCGTATTGTCTAATCCTTGCTATGATATGCCTGTTGGGCATTGTAGCTGATGATCATTTTTTAGGTGACCCCATTGGTGACCCTATTTTGTGGGGTGATGGGGTGAGCGAAATTTCACGCGAAGGGCGCAAAGGCCGCGCAAAGAAATCGCAAAGTTGCTCAGTTTTCTGAAATTATTTTGTAAACGCTGAATTAATTGATAATCAATTAAGGTGTACTATAATTGTTGCTCAAAAGTTGCTCAGTTGTTGCTCGACTTTAGCACCCTCACCCCGACCTTCCCGATAGTAGATCGGGACTGGCTTCCAAAAGAGAGGGAGCTTGACTTTTCGCAACAAAGGTCTGTAAGAAAATGATACAGCCCAACACGTTTTATCTATACCTGTTAAGGTTATGGCTATAATGTCCATCGTTTCCTGCGCGATACGCCAGTTGTAAACTGGTTCAATTGAGTAGGCACGAGTCGGCTGCGCTCATGGCTATGCTACAGACTCGCGCCAGTGGGTAGGGCGGAAGTTTTTCTTTTGCAATAGTACCTACACATACAAATTCTATCTACTTTTACGTAGGGCGAATGCTTACTATGAACAAGAGACCTCTTTTTATTTTAATAATACTGCTTACCTGCGGCTGCAATATGCTGCGGGCACAGGAAAATATTATTGTAACCATAGCGGGAAAAGGGGGCGTGATGCCTGGGTTTAGCGGGGATGGCGGACAGGCAACTAATGCAAAATTGTACGCTCCTGAATCATTGTGCCTTGATAAATCAGATAACATTCTTATTGCAGACGCGGCAAACAACCGGATACGAAAAATAAATTCTGCTACCGGGATTATTACCACAATAGCAGGAAATAGTCCCCCATTAGGCGTGGGTTCTTATGGCGGAGATAATGGGCCTGCTACCAATGCCTCATTGTGGGCTCCCTGCTCGGTATCTATAGATACGGCCGGGAATGTGTATATCGCGGATGCCCTAAATAACAGGATACGTAAAATAACCACTGCAACCGGTATCATTACCACTATTGCCGGTAATGGAGCTATGGGGGGGGGGGGAGATGGAAGTGTAGCAACCAATGCAGCGCTTAATGAGCCTGTAGGCTTATGCTTAGACAAAGCGGGGAATATCTATATTGCCGATTATAACAACAATGTGGTGCGGAAAGTAGCCGCTGCAACAGGTGTTATTACGACTTTTGCAGGAAACGGAAGCGTAGGCTATACCGGTGACCATGGGCCTGCTACTAACGCGACATTTCAAGGACCGATACAGGTATATGCTAATAACGCAGGAGATATTTTTATTTGCGACCAATATAATAATGCCGTGCGCAAGGTAGCTGCATCAACGGGTATCATTACTACCATTGCCGGTAACGGCATGGCAGGAAACACAGGGGATGGGTCTGTGGCTACCGATGCGGAACTAAACCAACCGGCAGGAGTATATGTTGATAACGATGAGAACATCTACATAGCAGATTTCGGCAATGGCACCATAAGGAGGATTGACGGCACAACGAATATTATTACAACCGTAGCCGGGGATGGCACATGGGGTTATTCGGGAAATGGTGGGCCAGCCACTGGTGCACAGATGATGCCGGATAATATGGTGTTTGATAATGCTGGCTCAATGATAGTAGCTGATTATGGTACTAATACAATACGAAAAGTGTTTAATCCTACCTTATGGCTGACTTCTCCCACACTATCGAATGCAGAAATAGCATTGTACCCAAACCCGGCGCAAGATGAAGTGACTATTACTAATGATGCGCGGAATGATCTGCGTATTTATGATGCAGTGGGTAAAGAAGTTTATCACACCTTTGTTATTTCTGATAAACAACAAATAAGTACTAAAGCCCTATGTAACGGGGTGTATGTGGTAATTCCATCCGCTTTGTCAGGCAAAGCAAAAAGATTAGTTGTTCTGCGTCAGTAATGCGGTTAGTTGCGATTGACTTTGAGTAGCTTTTGTTTATTCTTTGCATGAAAATATTCTGTTTACTTTTACCTCAAACAAACCAATTATGATACGATAGAGATAAGATACATAAAAGAGTAGCGTAGTTTAATTTTCCCCCGTAGAAAAAGCCGCCAAAATTTTTAAAACACAGGGAATGTTAGGACTCCGCGCCCCAAAGGGCGTGGCCTTCCTGCATTCTGTGTGTTTGGGGCTTGGCGGTTCCTTCTATGGCAGATGTAGACCGAGGTTCACGCCCCTCTATTTTCTACCCGCTGAAGGAACCTGCGGCATAGTGTAGCCAGATGTTTCCCTTCTTTATTTCATATCCTGATAGCTATTTTCTGTGTATCCCGCCATAGTTGCGATGAATTTCTTTAGGCATTCCGCTTACATCCAACAATATTTTTTCACACAAAAACAAACACACAAAATGAAAAAGACAATATTATTATCGTTGCTTATTTTTCTTGGCGCAATACCCGTTTTTGCGCAATATAATACCAACCAGAATAAAGTATGGGCCTTTGGCGACTTTGCCGGGTTGGATTTTACATCTGGCAGCCCCGTTGCATTTCTCTCCTATAGTACCCAGTATGAAGGATGTGCATCTGTGAGCAATGGCGCGGGGCAGCTGTTATTTTACACAGACGGGAAGCATGTAATTGACAGCGCAGGGTACTACATGCCGCACGGCAGCTCTATAGTGCCCGTCACAGTGTTTAGTTCGGCGCAGGCAGCGGTGATTGTACCGGTGCCCAATACCGCCAACAAGTATTATGTGTTTTCGTCAGAGCAGTATCCCGGCGGCCATCTTTATTACTCATTTGTGGATATGTCGCTGGATGGCGGCAATGGCGATGTGGACAGCGCAACGGCAGGAACACCCCTTGCAACAGCAATGTCGGAAGCAATGGTGGCTGTGCGTGGCAATAACTGTAATGTGTGGCTGATAACCCACCGAAGGGATTCGGCTGTTTTCTTGGTATATAGTATATCCCCGTCAGGTATCAGCGGCCCGGTAGTTTCACACACCGGTGCGTTTACGGGGACAATCAGCTATGGCATTTCTATTGTAAAGCCCAGCCATAACGGTAAGAAATTAGTGTTGCAGGATTACGATGTTGCCAGCTCGGGCCACGGGACAGAACTGTACGACTTTGACCCGACAACAGGTATTGTTTCCGGTTTGCAGATACTTGATTCCTCCACCACGAGGTATGGCGCTGAATTTTCTCCGAACGATTCCCTATTGTACATTGATGAATATGGTACGGGTTATGTGGCACAGTATAACATCAGCCTTTCCTCTACTGCCGCTATCGTTTCCTCACTGAACACAATTACTACCACAGGCGGCGTTTTCGGGGACATGAAATTAGGGCCGGATAATAAGATATACATCACTTCTGCTTCGGACACATTCCTTGCCCGCATAGGTTCTCCAAATACCTATGGTACCGGATGCGGTTTTGTAAGCCATGGGGTTACTTTAATCCACAGTACGAACGGTGAATATGGGCTCCCCTCTGTTGTTTTTCCGAATATACCGGGAGATACAGCTTACACAAGCCACGATACTACCCTTTGTATGTACCGGGATAGCAGCGTTGTAATATACGCCCACGATACGGGTGCGGTGTGGGGTTATTTGTGGAACGATGACACAACAACTACGCGTGGTAAAAGCATTACCGCAACGGGTACTTACTGGGTGCGAATATTCAACGGATGCAACCTGACGATAGATACAATACATGTGGGCAGCTATACCGTACCAACACCAATAACAGGTGATTTAGGTGTTTGCACCGCAACCACTTTAACAGACAGTGTAACCGGCGGTACGTGGAGCAGTGGTTCCCCCGGCATTGCAACAATAGGTGCATCAACGGGAATAGTTACCAGTGTAACCCTTGGTACTACGCTCATCACATACAGGCTTTCAGACGGTTGCGCTATTACAGAGACATTAACCGTGAACCCGTTGCCTGCACCAATAACAGGCGCTACAAGTATTTGTGTAAGCGATACAGCCACGCTGCATGACACCGCTTCCGGCGGCGTATGGAGCAGCAGTTCTGCTGTTGCTACAGTGGGTTCGGGTACTGGATTTGTAACGGGTGGAGCATCTTATGGCGTAGTTACTGTAACCTATACGATAGCTGCAACCGGCTGCTACACAACCTACCCGGTGACGGTTGGTGTGCCGCCGATAACGGGGGTAGCAAATGTATGTGCATACGATTCGCCCGCGCTATATATATTTGATGCGGCGGCCGGAGGTGGTTGGACGTCAACCTTAGTTGGGGTTTTCGGATTTGGGTCATCAGAGGTGGTGCAGAGTTTTGCCGCCGGGCTTGCAACCATATATTATACGATGCCGGGCGGTTGCTTTGCGTCAGCTTCGCTAACGGTATATCCGCTGCCTGCCCCAATAGCAGGCGATTCAGATGTATGTGTTGGCGAGACAATTGCGCTAAGCGATGTTAGCACAGGAGGTACATGGAGCCGTACAAATACCCATGCTACCGTAGGCTTTGGCACGGGCATTGTTACCGGTGTATCAGCAGGAGTGGACAGCATAATATACACTTTGCCAACAGGCTGTACACAGCAGAAAAAGGTAACGGTAAACCCCTTCCCAACTTCAATTTCAGGAACTACGACGCTATGCCCAGGTACAAGCACTACGCTAACAGGAACACCTGGCGGAGGTACGTGGAGCAGCAGTGCGACGGGAGTAGCTACCGTAAGCACGGGCGGCGTGGTAACAGGTGTTACAGCAGGAACTGCTGTAGTCACTTACACATCGGCAGGCTGCCCCGGTACAGTAACAGTTGTAGTGAACCCTTTACCAGCAGGTATTACAGGGGGCACGAGCATATGCCAGGGCGGAAAAGACACATTGCTTGATGCCTCCAGCGGCGGCTCATGGAGCAGTGGGTCAACAGGTGTAGCCACTGTAGGAGCGAGTACAGGAATTGTAACCGGGCTTACGGCTGGCCATGCAACCATTACTTATACTTTAGGCACGGGCTGTATAGCTACTACAGCTATAACCATAAACGACACTATAGGCTCATGCACGGCCTGCGAGGTATTCAGGCACAGGAGCTATGCCCGGCTGGGCGCGGGCGGCAGTATAGGCACGACAGTAGGCGCAGGATTTTATTACATAGCCAATGATGTGGCTATAACGGATACGGTGACGATGACCGATGCAATAGTGCTGATAGCGCCGGGGGTAACCGTATCTGTGAACCCTACGGCATCGCTCACAACAAGGGGCAGCCACCTGCTGGGTGAGTGCGGTATGTGGAACGGTATAGTGCTGCTGAATGATGGCGTGAGCAACACGGGCATATTTGCCGGGCTGGAAGATGCAGGCGGCACCTGCTCCATGATAGAAGATGCGGCAAAGGCTGTAACGGTGATAAATGCGAAGGGCACGGCCACAAGCCTTGTGAAGTGCGACAACGTGATATTTAACCGCAACACATACGGGCTGGACATAGAAAAATATTACTCGCTGGTCACCGCTTATCCATTCACGGTGCGGAATACGGTGTTTACCAGCCGGGACTTTACGGGCTATACAGGCTACCCGTTTGCATGGCCGCAGGCGAGCGCACTAAAGGCGCTGTATGCGCCGGGCAGCGTGTTTGCACCGCCTTATAGTATCGACGACTTCTCGCTGGGCTATACCGGCGTGAACTGCAAGGACGGCGGGGCGGCATATGCGGGCATAAAACTAAGTGGCATAGGCTCCTATACTGCAGCACCCACGAGCTTTGGGCCGCCGATACCGGGCTACTATGCCGGGATAGTAGTAGGAGACACAGCCCAGACCACAGGCAATAAAAACCTGAACATTTTTGATAATCTACAGAACGGTATTTTTGCGCTGAACAGCAATGTGACGAGCGTGAACAATGTGTTTATGTATATGTGGCCTGTGCATCTAAGTTACGGCGGTTCAACCCTGATAGGCGGGGATGGTGTTTATGCGGCTACCACAGACAATTCTATAAGCCTGAACAGGCTACAGGTATATACACCAACGGGAAGCCCCTACCACAACCAGTTTTACGGGTTTTACATAGGCGTGGAGTGCTACAACTATATGCGGGTAACAGGGCAGAACAACTATATGATAAACAGCGGCAGCACGACGGCCAACCCCACGGGCGTATATGGCTACTGCGTGAAAACGGCGCAGTATGATACGGTGAGCATAAGCACGGATACGATAAACAATGTGAGTACCTGCATAGCCTTCTGGGCTACAAATGCTGTGGTGGCGGGGACTGCACCGGCAACGCACTATCCCGGCTTGTTACAGATAAATAACAATGAAATAGTAGCTAATCCAAGCGGATACGTATTTGATATGATACAAAATGTGGGCCTGGGTATAGCGGTGCAAGGTACGCTGACCGCCCCCCTGTACACCGGTCTTGGAAGCGGGGCCAACTGGAGCGAGATAAACAACAACCATATGCATGATGTAACAGACGGCCTGTTTGTGAACAACTTTGAGAGCGGGGTGGTGAATACTGTAGGCAACGTAGTAACGCTGAGGCCGACGAAAGCAAAGCGGCTGTATTACGGTATAAACCACACGCTGTGCCACGGCAGCAATATGTATGACAACATAGTGACCACATCGGCAGACAGCGCGGGCAGCGACAGTATGCGGGCCTACTATGCGGCCAGCAATATGGGCATAAACGTGGGCTGCAATACAGAATACAATACCGGCAGGGGCTATGAATTTTTCCTGCAAAACCATGGCAGCGCCTGGCACGACAACAGCATGGACGACAACCTGAAGGGCTATGTGCTGAATGGCGCAACCATAGGCAAACAGCAATATGGCGGCCACCCGATGAATAATAATTGGGCAGGATCAGGATGGAGCAGCAGCCATCCCCAAACATATATATATCACGGAGCGAACGCAACGCAGGATACGCTTTACACAAGCTATCTGCCAATATATAATGACGGGAACCCGACTCCACAAATATATTCAACTGTCAATGGCAGCTTGCAATACCAAGCAGTCTATCCTTATGGTATGCCATGTCCATTTGCCTATGACAATACGGATAGCCTGAAAATACGTGATGCTAAACGTGTGGCCCGGCAGCAGATAGAGTATGCTAACAACATAATAGCTAACAACTGGATAGCGCAATACGAGTTGTGGAAAAGCATAAAGGCGGATACCTCGCTTATAGATAGCAGTGCAGTAATAGCGAAGTTTGCAACAATGGCTGTGAACAGCCGTTACAAGTATTTAACGGACTTGGATAGCATGATAACCATTGGTGATTTTGCAGACGCAACAGTGGCACTCGGGTACAATATAGATTCTATGGCTAATACAAGTATAGATACCACACAGGGGGTGCAGATGGCAGATAATATAGGGGCAGATAATATAGTGGAGAACTACCAGAATTTCTACGCTCTGTTTATGAAATATGCTGATGGCGCATTAACAAGTACAGACAGCCTACAGGTAACGGCTATGGCTCAGTTATGCCCTGAAATCAACGGGAATGTAGTCTATCAGGCCCGTGCTTTGTATAGCAACGTATTCAATGATTTGAGTGTGTTTAATGACGACAGTTGTTTGGATGTGGATACTGGTTATATAGCTGCGAGACACAGTACGCCACCAGTTAAGAAGGCTGACAGCAACCAAGATCAACAATATCAACTATTCCCTAATCCTAACGATGGTAACTTTATTATACGGCAGTATGTTCCTGATAATGAACCTGTCGCAATAGAAATAAATGATATGCTTGGTAGGGGTATTTATAAAGCCAAACTACAATTTGTACAGGCTAAAAGCGTATTGAATTTAAATAGCGTTGTACCGGGCATCTATTTATTAAAGTTAACGGATAGCCACGGAACACAGTTTATGTTTAAATTTGTTGTGGAATGAAAAGAGCAGCATTAATATTGATATTTTCCTGTGCGTGTAGCTTTATACATGCACAGGAAAATATTATTACAACAATAGCTGGTACAGATACAGCCGGTTTCGGCGGTGATGGAGGTCTTGCAATAAATGCTAAACTAAATTTTCCGGATGGAATATGTATTTACAAATTAAGCACACTTTATATAGCAGATGCCATAAATAATAGGATTCGTAAAATTGACCTTTTATCTGGTGTTATTTCAACAATTGCAGGCAACGACACATCTGGTTTTTCAGGAGATGGAGGACTTGCTTTACTGGCTAAGTTGAATGTTCCAGAAGGAGTTGTTGCGGATACCGCCGGAAATATATTTATAGCAGATGCTGCAAACCAAAGAATACGAAAAATAGAAATCACAACTGGCATAATTACAACTATTGCGGGCAAGGGGGTAGCAGGCCGCCTTGGCGATGGTGGGCCTGCGACTAATGCCGAATTAGCTGGTCCAAGTGGGTTATGCTTAGATAGATTAGGAGACCTGTATATTGCGGATTGGGGTAATCAAAAGATACGTAAGGTGAATTTGGCAACAGGTATAATAACAACTGTTGCTGGAAACGGAACAATTGGGTATTCTGGGGATAACGGACTTGCAACAAGCGCAGAATTATCTGGCCCTGTAAGCGTTTCAACGGATACCTTCGGTAACGTTTTCGTTGCCGATGAATACAATTCTGCAATTAGAAAAATAGAAATTTCAACCGGTATTATTACAACTATTGCCGGAAATGGAAGTTGGGGTTATTCTGGTGACAATGGGCCAGCCACCAATGCACTATTGGATGAACCTTCCGGAATATACATTGATGGACAAAATAACATTTATTTTTCGGAATATGAGAATGGTGTTATAAGGCGAATTAGTGGAATTACTGGAATTATTACCACAGTTGCAGGAAATGGGAGTCAAGGCTTTTCGGGTGATAATGGTTTAGCGACTCATGCTGAATTAATACCCGGAGACATTTGTTTAGATAATTATGGAACTATTTATATTGCCGATTACGGCAATAGCAGAATACGAAAGGTGTATAATCCAACGCTGGGGGTGGCCTCTCCCAGCCTCTCCAAAGGAGAAGTGACGATCTGGCCGAACCCGGCAAGGGATGAGGTCACGGTGGAAAATGCCGCCGGCAGTGAGGTAAGCATATACAATATGGCAGGACAGGAAGTGTACCAAAGTAAAATTCTCTCCGACAAACAGACTCTTAATATAGCCTGCATAAGTCCAGGTGTTTATGAGGTGCGGGTAATTAACTCATCGGTGGGGCTATGGACAACCAAGAAACTCGTGCTTGTCCAATAGAACCCCGAACGTACAAGGGAGTGACACAACGGACGGTGATAGTAGCAGTGAAGCTAAGTCCCCCTTTTTCATCCAATCGGCTTAACTTCGCGGTAATGATATCCCCCGCCTCTGTACAGGAAGTGATGAACCGCGCCGACATTGTAGATGTGGTGGGGCAGTTTGTGCGCCTGCGGAAACGGGGCACCAATTATATTGCCAACTGCCCGTTCCATAACGAGAAAACACCATCGTTCAATGTATCTCCGGCAAAGGGGATATACAAGTGTTTTGGGTGCGGCAAGGCGGGCAATGTGGTGACTTTTATACAGGAGCACGAAAAGCTTACCTATCCTGAGGCTATAAGGTGGCTTGCCGACTTTTATAAGATAACTCTTGAAGAAACAGAGCGCAGCCCGGAGCAGCAGCAGAAACAGCTTGCCGAGGAGGGGCTGCGGATACTTAATGAATATGCCGCAACTTACTTCCATGATACGCTGCTGAACACTGATGAAGGGCAGGCGATAGGCTTATCGTACTTCAAGCAGCGGGGTTTCAGGAAGGATATTATGGAGCGCTTCCGGCTGGGGTATAACCCGGAGCGTGGTGATGCGTTCTACACAGCAGCCACCAACAAGGGCTACAAGGGCGAGATGCTGGACCGCGCGGGCCTGGCTAAGAACCGCAATGGCGGCTACTATGATGTATATAGGGGGCGGGTGATCTTCCCGATACAAAGTATGACGGGGCGCATACTTGGCTTTGGCGCCCGTATCCTGAAGAGCAATGAGAAGGCCCCGAAATATATAAACACGCCGGAGAATGAACTGTACGTAAAAAGCAAGGTGCTCTATGGTATGTACCAGGGCCGACAGGCCATAGGCAAGCAGGATGAATGCCTGCTGGTGGAGGGCTATACCGATGTAATATCGCTACACCAGGCGGGGGTGGAGAATGTGGTATCGAGCAGCGGCACATCGCTTACCGAAGACCAGTTGCGGCTAATAGGCCAGCTCACCAAAAACCTGACCATACTCTATGATGGCGATTCTGCGGGCATAAAGGCCGCGCTGCGCGGGCTGGATATGGCGCTGGCGCAAAGCTTTAATGTGCAACTGGTGCTGCTGCCTGATGGCGAAGACCCGGACAGCTTTGTGCAGAAGTCGGGCGCGGAAAAGTTTCATACCTATATAAAGGAGCATAAGCAGGATGTGATCAGCTTTCGCCTGCAGGTGGGGCTGAACGATGCGGGCACCGACCCGGTGAAGCGGTCGAAATTGGTGAACGAGATAGCGGAGAGCATATCGCGCATCAATAAAGCGGAGGATTTTTCGCTGCAAAACCACTACACCCGCGAGGCAGCCCAAAAGCTGAACGTGGATGAGGCCGGGCTGATAAACCTCGTCAATAAATACATCCGCGACCGGATAGAGAATGAGCAAAAACACCATCGCCGCGAAGAGGCTATCCCAAAGGCAGAGACGCTGACCAGCGAACCTGAACCAGAGGTAAAACCGCCCGCCCAAGAGGAACAGCAGGAATGGCAACTGCTGAAAATACTTATAGAATATGGCCACCAGCCTTATGAAGGCTACGAATCGGTAGCACGGCTGATTGAAGACCGCGTGGGCCCCGACCTGATAGGTGAGCCGCTGGTGCAAAAGCTGTTTGTAGAATATTTTGAGCATTACCGGCATTTTGGTGCTACGCCTGAGCTGCATTTTTTCGTTAATTATCCCGAACAGGCTATCCGCGACAGGATGGCGTCGCTGCTGCATCCGCCGCAGGATATTAGTGTAAAGTGGCGCGAAAAATATGGTATCGAATCGGTGTTGCCGGCACTAATGTATGTGAATGATGTGGACAGTACCCTATCCTACTTTGAGCTGAAAAAGATATTGATCATACAAGACCAGCTGACCACCCGCCTGCGCCAGGAAACCGACCCCATAACCCAGAATGTGCTACAGGAGCGGTTTATGAAGCTCAGGATAATGGAAAAAGAGATCCTGAAACGCCACGGAACAGTTGTTTTTAAATCGCAGAAGTATAAATAAAAATGGCACGGATAATAGCAATAGATTACGGAAAGAAGCGGACGGGCATAGCTGTGAGCGACCCCTTGCAGATAATAGCCACCGCTTTAGAGACTGTTGACTCTGGCGAACTGATAGGCTACCTGAAGAAGTACCTAGCAAAGGAAGATGTAGAAAAACTGATAGTGGGTTATCCATTGAACATGGATGATTCCCCCACCCATGCTACGCCGCTGGTGGAAAAATTCATACTCAAATTTGGCAATGTTTTTCCGCAGATGCCGGTGGAGAAAGTTGATGAACGAATGACCTCTAAAATGGCGTCGCAAGCCATAGCTGGCATGGGTCTGAAAAAGAAAGACCGGGAGAAAAAAGAACTGATTGACACAGTAAGCGCCGTGATGATGCTACAGGAATACCTTGCTAAGTAAAAACTTAAAAATAAAAAATAAAAATTGACCTGCAATTGCTGCAATGATTTGCGAAAGTCAAATACCAGGTAAAAACTTAAAAATCAAAAGTAAAAATTGACCTGCAATTGCTGCAATGATTTGCGAAAGTCAAATACCAGGTAAAAACTTAAAAATCAAAAGTAAAAATTGACCTGCTATTACTGCACCGATTTGCCATAGTCAAACACAAGCTGGCAAAAGGCTTTTATGCCTATATCCAGCCGGCTGTCGTCAATGTAGAAATCGGGTGTGTGATGGCTGGGGGCTTCGGCCATAGTGATGTTTGGGTCGCGGGCGCCGAGGTAAAAGAAGAAGGCAGGTATCTTCTCGCCATAGAACGAGAAATCCTCTGCCCCGGTAGCCCATTTGTAAGGCACCACGTTATCTGCCCCGCCAGCTGCTGCCTGTAGCGATGGCAAAGATCGCTACACTAACTGCGGATTGTTGTACGTGACCTGTGCTTTGTTTTCCACAACTACCTCGGCGGTAGCGCCACTGGCTGCGGCAATGCTTTGTGCGGTGAGCTTCATTTTATCAATCACGTCCTGCCTCATTTTTGGGTCGAACGTTCTTATAGTGCCCTCCATTGTCGCCTCTTCCGGCACTATATTGAAGCGCAGACCGCTTTGTATTTTGCCAACTGTTATTACCACCGGGGCTTCAATTATATTCACCTGCCTGCTCACTATAGTTTGTAATGCCTGTATGATCTCGGCACTTACTACTATCGGGTCTATCCCCTGCCAGGGCGTGGCACCGTGGCTCGATTTCCCTTTCACTTTAATAGTGAACAGGTCGGCACTGGCCATAAAAGGACCGGGTTTGTAGTATATCTTGCCCAGGTCGCCAAATGCTTCTATGTGCAGGCCGAAAACCGCATCAGGCTTAGGATTTTCCAGGCACCCTTCCTTTATCATTAGGCGCGCCCCACCCTCTTCTCCTTCCGGCGGCCCTTCCTCCGCCGGCTGAAACAGGAACACCACTGTGCCTGTAAGTTCATTTTTCAGTTTACTCAGCACCTGTGCTGTACCCATGAGCATGGCGGTATGGGCATCGTGCCCGCAGGCGTGCATCACCGACACGGCAGCCCCATTGTATTTTGCTGTCACTGTTGATTTGAAGGGCAGGTTATTCTTTTCCTCCACAGGCAAGGCATCCATATCTGCCCGCAGCGCTATGACCGGGCCGGGGTTATTTGTCCTTAGTATAGCTACCACACCTGTTTTTGCCAGTTTCCGGGTTTCCAGGCCCAGGCTTTTCATGTACTTATACACTTTTTCCTGTGTCTTGTATTCCCGCATAGAAAGCTCTGGATTTTTATGAAAATCCCTGCGCCACTCTATCACCTTCGGCAATATATGCTTCACCAAAGTATCATAGTTAGCTGGCTGCGCCTGTGTAAACGTGGAAGATAAAAGAAGGCATATACCGGCCCATAACTGTTTTGCCATAATGATAGTTTATTACCCAATGTCATTAACTTAAGCTGCTCGATTTTTTCCAGACATCCCCCTTCCCCCCTTCGCTGACGCACAACGCCTTCGCGCAAGGGGGAATGCGCCTGAATATCCCATCAACTTCATCATTCTACTCCACTTTTTTTCGTTAAGTCAATGACATTGATTTGTTACCTTGATTTTCTTAAATGTATTGCGATATTCTTTAGCGTCACTTTCTAAAGCAAATATAATAATACCCTGGTATCTTCGAATCAATACCGAATAAAACTGGAACAAACAGTGCTGGGTGAGGGTAAACGAATATTTGAAAATGTGAGCCAGATACATTAACTCTAACCTATGCGGTATTGGGAAAATAAAAAATAATTTGTACTATTATCCCGAATTAAAACATAAACGAGATGAAAATCCTGAAAATTATCTGCATCGTTGTTGCCATTATTATTGCTGTTCCGCTGATCGTAGCATTGTTTACGCCAAAGGAATATACTGTTGTGCGGGAAGTAACCATCAACAAGCCAAAGCCAGATGTGTTCGAGTATGTAAAACACACCAAGAACCAGAACTACTATAGCAAATGGAACATGATGGACCCTAATGCTAAAATGGAAAATGATGAAAAGCACCTACCCCGGA
>Ga0206969_1135_pt1 | contig 20173 bp, 13 predicted proteins | sample Alteio_BWOrgHeat_87_FD_153256 | JGI IMG/M metagenome (GOLD analysis project Ga0206969, IMG submission 153256) | Enriched cells from forest soil in Barre Woods Harvard Forest LTER site, Petersham, Massachusetts, United States -... | ecosystem: Environmental > Terrestrial > Soil > Temperate forest >... | reverse complement strand
GATGCCATCATTAAAAACCTCACCAATGGCAGGCAATTGGTCAGTTTCGACCTTGCCGTAAACGATTATTACAAAACCCGCAGCGGAGAAAAAAAAGACGTGGCGACCTACTTCGATTGTGCGTACTGGATAAGCACAAAGGTTGCGCCTTACCTCACCAAAGGCAGCATTATTGCGGTGTATGGGCGCATGACCGTGTACGCCTACAAAGACAGCGAAGGTAAACCACAGGCCGCGCTAAATTTTCACGTGAACCACATCCGGTTCATCGCGCAGGCCCCGAAAGCAGGCAGACCCGCCGCCGCCAGCACCACCGGGACGCCAGCCAGTACCGCTGCCGTTACACCAACCCCGCAAACGATTGATGATTTACCATTTTAAAACCATACGACCATGCAATACTTTAATGAATGCAAAACGATTGAGGAAGTAAAGGCGACCTACAAAACACTCGCCAAACAGCACCACCCGGATTGTGGTGGCGATACCGCTACCATGCAGGCCATCAACACCGAATACGCCTTTGCCTGCGCCAAAATTCTGAAAGGCGAAAATCTGAACGCCGAGGAAACGGACGAACAGATACGGCTCTCCGAAGAATACCGCAAAGTGATCGAGCAGATTATCAACCTTGCCGGAATTGTGATTGAGGTTGTCGGTCACTGGATATGGGTAACGGGTGCAACCTTCCCTGTGCGAAAGCAACTGAAAGCGGCGGGTATGTTTTTTGCCCCGAAAAAAGTCGCGTGGTATTACCGCGCCGAAGCCTACAAAACCAAAGGCGGCAAGAAAACGCTTGATGAAATCCGCGAGAAATACGGCAGCGAAAAAATCAACGCAAAGTATCAAGGCCGCCGGACGCTAAACTAATCCACCGGAGCCTATCACGTAAGCAGCAAGACGCATATGTTTTGCTGCTATGCGTTTGCGCGGACTTCTTTTCTTTGCCTCGGCGGCAAAGAAAAGAAGCAAAAGAAAGCGCCGTCCACCGCTTCGCTCATTGGATGCAGTGATTTTTTGAGGTGGGCGTTAGTCGGAAAGGTAAGATTTGCGCGTATCCAAATCGTCAGCAATAAGAAGCGCGATGTAAAGGGCAAGTTGATTGATTTTCTTTTTGGCCATACGCTTTTGTATTTTTTTGAGCATGGCAGGGGGAAAATCAAAGGACACTATGGTGCGCCCGTCATGTTCGTCCAATTTTTGCTTCACTTCCGAGAGGTAAGTAAGCACGTTCTGCATCGAAATTTCTTTGGGTTCACCAGATAACAATGTCCGTGCGTTTGTTTGCATACCACATTCTCCATGTGCAATTCTACGGCCCTGCTACTACGTTTCAGGCGAAATTTCAATTATTTTTCCACACGCGTCCTACATCTCCATGATTTTCGCATTGTAATCGTCCAGGATATTGCTCGGCAGGCTTTTTAAATAAATCTCGGTCGTTTTGAGGCTTGAATGGCCTAGCATGGTGCTTATGGCGTTTATCGGAACTTCACTAAGCATGGCCTGTGTGGCGAAAGAATGGCGGCTTACATAAGTCGTAAGGTTCTGTGAAACGCCGCAGAGTTCGGCCAGTTTCTTTAGTTTCTTGTTATAACGTTTCCTCGCCCATTGTACTTCTTTATCCTGCTCTTCCGGCGTGTCACGTTTTAAAATAGGAAATACATAGGGTGAGCCGGGGGAGAGATTGATGTAATTGGAAATTATCTTTTCCAAGGCCGGCGTGATCTTAATGTCGTATAACTTTCCAGTCTTACGCCTGCGGTAGTTAATGCGGCCATCGGTTACAGCGCTTTTTTCGAGATATGCCATGTCCGTGAAATTCATCCCATACATCATATAACTCGCGACAAAGTAATTACGTGCGTAGAAACATTCATGTGCGGCATCCAGTTCAAGTGTAATGATCTTTTTGAGCAGGTTCCAATCCAAGGCACGTTTTACAGTCGGTTCCGTTTTGATTTTATAGTCGTCGAAAGGGTAGGCCTCTTTATCAATCAGGCCATCCTTAACTGCTTTATTGTAGATAGCGCGAATGGCTCTCATATAAAAAGAAAGTCCGTTGACAGTATTGCCGTCTTTATAGTGCGCGGTCTCAAACTTCGTCAGGAATTTATGCGTGATGTCCTCAAACTTTATATCCTTCCCTTCATAAAGTTCCCCCGAATTGTTCTTAGACTTCCCCGTGTTTTCGTAGGGCTTGTCATTTACAAAGTCTTTTAAGACGCTAACGGTCGAGGCGTACCATCTTGCCGTTCCAAAGCGCCGCGCCTCATTAAGCGCCGCTACCTGTTCATCCGCATAAGTGATGAAGGATGCCGACGCGCTTTGCCTGAAAATCCTATTTTTTATATCGGCAAGTGTCATGCCATCAAGCTTTTCCGTTTCCTGCAACTTCAGGATAATATCCCGCGCATTCTTCTTTTGCGATGAAAGGATATTGTTCAGCCTGGCTACCGAAGTCAGGCCCTTGTAGGAGTTCTTAATCTCACGTTTTTTATCATCCCAATCATTCAGGGGAACGCTGTATTTGCTCGGGATGGGCAAGGTTCTTTCATCTCGTGAAAGACGCAGGATGATCGGGTAGGTGCCATCCTTCTTTTTCCTTCTTGTATCAAGTGCTATAATGACGTTTACGTTCATGGTCCAAGTGCATTGTATAGCCTAAAGGTACGAAAAATTTGCACAGGATTTGCACAGGATTTTTGGTTTTATGTGGATTCATGCGGACTAATTTGCTTGAAGATGCCCTAAAATAGAGTGTTTCACCGATTGATAAAACCAAATGACACCAATAACCCTTCGCTTCCCAAGCTGAGGGTCGCGGGTTCGAGTCTCGTTTTCCGCTCTGAAATTTTTAAGGCTGCCTGTGTTGGGCAGCCTTAGTTTTTTTAAACACAGACGGATTAAAATTATCAGATTACAATGTATCAATTTCCTCTTTTGAAAGGCTTGTCGTTTTAATAATAATTTCAATAGCCACTCCATGATCTTTAAGCGCCTTTGCAACATCTTTTCTCTCTTTTATCCTGCCGTTTAACTCTCCTCTTGATTCTCCTCTTAATTCTCCTTCACTACTTGCGGTATCAATAACATTCTTCAAATCACGATAAATTTTAAGGCTATTTTCGTAACTGTCCATTTCTGAAGGGTCAAATTTCGATAATTCCGCTTTCTCGAATGCTTTTACAAATACTACTTCATCTTTAAATATCTGGGGGATATGCTGAAAGTCTTCGAGGTGTTTAATAAAATAGAGCCATTTATCCAATCTTGTTTGTAAATCAGCTTCTTTTTTCGTGAAGTTGGGCATTTCAAGGTAGATGTAAGTGAGCTTATCATAAAAGGTTTTCCCTTCCTGATTCTTCAACTTTATCTCATGCACAACATCATTTTTCCCTTGTTCACTTCCATAATCATCAAAAGTGAAATCAAGCACGCCAATACAAAAAACAGCTTTCAGATTATAATTCCATTCACCTTTCTCCGCCTGTTCCCTTATCGGGAAAGTCGAATAATAAATAGTCCTTTCTTTAAAATAATTTTGTTTGGCTTTTTGGAGCTCAACAATAAATTTCTCTCCTTGTTCATTTTCACAGTAGATATCGTAAATCGCTTTTCTATCTTCTATCGTTTGTCCAAGCTGTTCAGTATTTTTAAAAGACAGGTTTTTGATATGGGCTTGCTGCGGTAATAGCGCATTCAGAAAGTCTAGCAGCATAGGCTTGCTTGCTTCCTCTCCAAATATTTTTTTAAATCCAAAGTCGGTAAATGGATTTACATATTTTGCTCTCATCTTTTATCCTAATAATGCAAAATTAAGCTTTTTAGCCAAAGTATCAGAACCGGGACTTGACCATGCAGCATGTCTCTGTTTCTTATTTATGCACCACCACAATCTTCTTTGATCGTATGCTCCCATTGGTTTGCACCACTACCGAATAGCTGCCTGGCGGAAAGCCCTTTGTGTCCAGCGAGTAGGTATTGCAGCTTTGCTCCAGCGGAATGGCGACCATTTTCTTGCCTTTCACATCATACAAAGTGATCGTTCCATTATCGTCTGCCGACAGGGTGATATGCACCTGTTCATCGGCTGGGTTAGGGTATATTTCCATTTTGGCAGGGGCAACGGACTTTACAGAGGCCGGGGCGGCTTTGTCGTAAATAGAGAAGTCATCTACCCCGCCTACGGTTATCGTTTGCCCATCGTCCACCCAGGTGTTCAGTATGGAGTCGGATGCGAAGAATTTTAATTGTATCTGCGTTGCAGTTGCCGGCAGGAACTGGCTTACCGTGAATATCCGCCGCCGCCAGTTATCATCTGCCTGGTAGGTGTTTTCCACTGTTTGCCATGCGCTGCCAGAGGCATCGCGGATCTTCACTATCCAGGGATCCTTCTTAAAATTCTCCAGGTACTGCTCGTTTGAAAACCAGCGATAATATTCTACAACGGGAGTTGAAAAGCTACTAATATCAAAAACAGGGGATAGTACCGTTGACGTTCCCCCGGTAATTGCGGTACCAAACATGGCGCCGTCGCCCGCCCCGGTTACCAGGCATTGCCCGGCACCCGAGGTATGGTCGCCTGCGGGCCATGAAGTATAAAATGGATTAGGCACAGGATCATCCTGGTGCCACAGCCCCAAGGTTGCATCATCGCCGGGGTTCAGAGCTATGCCCCAGCCAGATACCGGGCTTTCAAAATCGAAATCGACCGCGCTCGCAATACCTACACCGAACTGGTAGGGTATAGTAGCTTGATGAGGCGGTAAGGCCGGGTTGCAGGTGATGGGGAAAAACGCATTTGGTACATTAAGGCTGTCATGGACCACAAAATAATATTCTATGGTAGTGCCAAACGGCTGCGGCGGTATAGTGCCCGTGAAGCTCAGTGAGGAGTTGGTGAGCACCACCGGGTTCCACGCCCCGGAGCCATTCACACGGTAATAGAGCGTGAGGTCGTGAAAAAAAGTAGTTGCGGTAATATCCAGGACAGCAGTTACAGGTATGGAAACCCCTGCAGGTTGCGGCATTAGCTCGGGATGATAGAGCGTGGCATCGCCCTCCAGGTATATGCCATGTTTGGCAAAAGCCGCCACAATTTGTGCGTAGTGGGGCGTGCCGTCAGACAGGTTGCTATTGTTGTCATCGGCCATCAGTGCGTCTATTAGAATAGATTGGTAAACCTCCCCTTCAAGCCCATCGGGGCCATCCGGCGCATCATAGTAAACATCGGTAAACAGCTTAGTCATAGAATCCACAACGCCAAGGTTTAATGCCACATCCCACCAGGTACCGGCTATTATCTGTCCGTCTTTATGCACATCTATACCTTGCAGGTCTATCGGGTACACCTGGGGTGTAATGTCGTACCGGCGTATGAAGCCGCCATTGTGCACAAAGGCATTAGCTGCCAGTATGGGGTTATGGGTAATGCTCAACGCCCAAATGTCGGAGCAGGCCTCGTTTAGTGCGCCGTTCATAATCGAGGTCCCGGTAAGCTCGGTGTAAAAGTGGTCTGATATTCCGTGTCCGTATTCATGGTATATCACATCGCCCATTTCAGCAAATGAATGACAAACAGTATCGGCGGCGAAAAAATTAATAGAGGTGCCGGAGTAGAAAGCATTGCAGTCACCGGTGGGAAGGTCAATATTCGTTGGCAGCGAGAAATCCATACCCGTGAACGTGGGGAAATAACCCTTCATAAAGTTATGTACCCTGTTTACATGGTAGTATGCATTTACATGCCTGTCGCTGCAAGGGGTAGTGGTGGGGTAATTATAAGTGGAAGTCGTTGCCGAGATGAGGTCGGTAAAAAGCGGGACGGTACTTGTTGGTGAATCGATAACTGTGGACCATTTCCCAGCCAGAGGGATGGTTGTCGTTACTGGCAGTAATGCCAAAGGGTCAGAATACAACCCTATGGAATCGGTATAAAGGGTGTCTATGCCGATATTCAGTCTCAGATCGGTGAGTGGCTCGGATGACGTTGGGAGTAGCGTACCGTTTTTATAAACTACGCCTTTTACGGTGACGTCATATCCTGTTTCTTTCACCTTATTAGTCCGGTATAAAAGATCGCCGTTTGTTGCGTCCACATAACCTGTGAGTATAAGCGGAAGGCCGCCGGGAACTCTGCCGGTAATGGTAAATGCCCAGGCAGGATGAAACGTATAGCCTTGTGACGAAGGTATAGGGAACCAGGACCAGTCGGGTTCAACTGCTGTGTTGGTGATGGAAACCTCATTTAGGTCTTTTATTGCAGCGCTAATAGCTGCTTGTTTCGAAAGGCTCACCTGAACCTTTCCAGAAGGGCTGCCATAATTCCTCATTTGCATCCTTGCAAGTCTTCCCTCTTTTGTGAACCGGAAACCAAGCCGTGAAAACACTACGTTATGACCGCCAACTACCTGGCGGTAGTTCACATAGTCTGCTTTGGGCGCATTTATATAACTTACCTTGGTCCATTCCGCGCTGTTCACGCCAAGTGTACCCAAGTTTTGGAACAGGCAATTTTGCGCTTTATCTGTGTCCGTAGCGCCGTCAAGAAGTATGGGGGAGCCGAATATGTCGGTGAACAGGCCGTTGAGTTTATCGGCGGTGACCGACCATCCCGGGAATTGGGTGTGTACCTCTATGACCGACTTATTCATGGCAGTTTTATTCGCTTGCAACGTTCCGAACGACCTGAATACCGACTTATCAAATGTCCTTTTGGGCGTTTTCGCAAATAAGGCTCCTGCATATAGGCTACAGAAAAAAAGAATGCCGGTAACAAATAAGTATTTGCGGGACATAGGCAGGCGATTGGATAATTAATGAAATTATAAATAATAACGGATATGAGCAATTTTTATTTTCTCTGAGATTTCATGGCGGGGTTGGTGTAAATGAAAGGCCGCACAACAATTTTATATATTAAATAGGCGGGAAAGGTTTTTGCTAAATTATTTATGCTAATTTTCCTCAAAAAATAATAGTATGAAGAAAATAGGGATCATTGGCTCGGGAGTAGTGGCACAGTCATTAGGAAATGGCTTTCTAAAGCATAATTATGAAGTAATGTTAAGCTCACGCGATCGTTCTAAGCTCAGTGCCTGGAAGGAGCAGGGCGGGGAAAGAGCGCATACCGGCAGTTTTGAAGAAGCGGCAAAATTTGGCGATATCATAGTGCTTGCAGTGAAAGGCAATGCTGCAGCCAGCGCAATTGAAGAAGCAGGGCCGCAAAACCTGCAATGGAAAACAGTCATAGATACAACCAACCCTATGGCGGATGCGCCGCCCGAAAACGGTGTTTTGAAGTATTTTACGAGCCTCGAAGAATCGCTGATGGAGCAGTTGCAGTTGCAATTCCCCGAGATACATTTTGTAAAGGCATTCAACAGCGTGGGGAATGCTTTTATGGTTAACCCTCCCTTTGCCGAAAAGCCAACTATGTTCACGTGTGGTAACAATGATGCATCCAAGCGTGCTGTGCATGAGATACTGGAGCAGTTCGGCTGGGAAGTGGCAGACATGGGCAAGGCAACAGGTGCACGGGCTATTGAACCATTGTGTATATTGTGGTGTATTCCGGGTATGCTACGGGGGGAATGGAAGCACGCATTCAGGTTGGTAAAAGCCTGATCTAATAAAAATTACTTTTGAACAGCTAGTATATGCAGCCAATAATTACAGTTAGCCATTTGAACAAGCAATATGGCCAGAAGACGGTTTTGAACAATATTTCGCTCGATATATATCCTGGGCAGATCATTGGGTATATAGGCCCTAATGGCGCCGGGAAGTCAACCACGGTAAAAATTCTTACCGGTATCATACAAGATTACCAGGGCGATGTGATGGTAATGGGCAAAAACCTTCGGGATAATATCCTGGAGGTGAAAAGCAAGATAGGGTATATACCCGAGCTTGCTGAACTATACGACCTGCTGACCCCACGGGAGTACCTGGCTTTTATAGGCAAGCTATACCACCTGGCCGATGATGTGATAGAAGACCGCTCACGCAAAATGCTCGACTCCTTCAGCCTGCTCGATAATATTGACCAGCGCATGGACAGTTTCTCGAAAGGCATGAAGCAAAAGGTATTGATAACCTCCGGGCTACTGCACAATCCCACCATTGTAATAATGGATGAGCCGCTTTCCGGGCTGGATGCAAATGCTGTGATATTAGTGAAGGAACTTTTGCAGGCCCTGAAACAGGAAGGGAAAACCATCTTTTACTGCTCGCATATGATGGATGTGGTGGAAAAGGTATCTGATCGGATAATACTTATTAATAATGGCAGCATTATAGCCGATGGCACAATAGATGAATTGCGGCAAAGCAGCGCAGACTCGCTGGAACAGATATTCTCCAGGCTCACCTCTGGAGGAAACCAGGTTCAGAAAGCGGACGACCTTGCGGCGGCAATGAATAGATAATTGGGGGAAATTCCAATGGTTAAATTCCAATGGTTAAATTCCAAATTCCAAGAATCAAATTCCAGTTGTCAGATTCCAAAAACTAAAAATTCCAAATTCCAAGCGTGAAATCCCAAAAATTAAATTCCAAATTTCAAGAATCAAATTCCAAGAGACTAAAAATTCCAAACGAAAAAACAAATATCAAATACCGCTCACAAACCAGCTTTCGACTCAATACTAATAACTTTCGACTATCTACTAATTACTATGGACTATCTACTCACCAGCTTTATACTTTCGACTTTCTACTTTAGACTAAAAAAATGAACAAACTATTTCTGAATATGGTAATGCTGCTATCGGGCCTTTGGCGGAGCCTTGGGGCAGACGTAGTGCAGCTACGTGCCATACTGAATATACGCCTGATATTGGACGACCGAAAGCCAGCTGCGTTAGGCCGTCCGCAGAAAGTGAAAAAAGACCGTAAGCATGGAACGTTACTTAATGTTGTCATCTTCCTGGCTATGGGGTTCTTTTATATGCTCCCCATTGCGGTGGTGCAGGATAGGGTATTCTCGCTTACCATCTATTTTTCCTTGTTGTTCGCCATCGTCACCTTCATGCTTATCACCGACTTTTCAAACGTTCTGTTCGATTCCCGCGATAAGTATATACTGTTTCCACGCCCTATCGACGACCGTACGCTGGTACTTGCCCGCCTGTTGCACGTGTTCATTTACCTTTTCCGTATCATCATTCCGTTGTCGTTACCGGGGTGGGCACTGCTGGGTTGGCAAGATGGCTGGAAGTCTGCAACGCTCTTCATTTTGCCACTGCTGCTGCTTGTGTTTATGGCATTATTTGTGGTCAACGGTATTTACCTGATGGTATTAAGAATTGCAAAGCCGGATAAATTTAAAGATGTTATCAACTATTTCCAGGTGGTCACCTCCGTCATTTTCTTCGCCAGCGTTTACTTCCTGCCCAGGGTATTTGACACGAAGCACCCACACGATTTTAATATCCTGGCTTATCCGTGGGTGCGCTATTTCCCATCTTACTGGCTGGCTGCGTGCTGGTCATGGATAGGGTATCCGGCTACTTTTTCCGGTACGGCTTTGTATAGTGCGCTGGCGGTCATCTTCCCCTTGCTGTGCATGTACCTGCTTGTGAAGTATTTATCTCCACAGTTTGCAAGCCGCATCGCGGGTATTGATGCAGTGGACAATGGAGCATATGTAGCGCCGGGCGCAAAAAGGGTACCACCCAGCAAGTCTTACCAGAAACTTGCCTACTTCTTTAATCGCAGCGATGAGGCACGGGCGGGTTTTATGATCGCATGGTTGCAATCTTCGCGCAGCCGGTCTTTCCGTATGAGGGTGTTGCCATCGTTTGCTTTTGTGCCAATATATTTCGTTTATATTCTTACGCAGAATTCGTCTTTCAGTGATGCGTTCCATCATATGTCTAAGCAACCCAAACACTTGCTGTTGCTGTATATGTCATCTTTTGTGATGATCTCTGCTTTAAATTATCTTACTATGTCAGATCAATATAAGGCCGCATGGGTGTACTATGCTACCCCGGTAGAAACCCCTGGTAACATCATGATTGGCGCATTCAAGGCTTTGTGCGTAAAATACTTCCTGCCTTTTTACATTCTTTTGTCTGTTTTTATTGTTTATGTGTGGGGTGGCGGAGCCATTTTAGATGTCATACTCGGCTTTATAAATGTCGTTTTGTTTGTGTCTTGTATCGCGAGGGTCAGCTTCCGGCACTTGCCGTTTTCTATACAGGAGCAGACCAAGCAAGGCGGTAGCCGCATACTGAAGTCGCTGCTGGCCATGCTTATCCCTTCCTCGCTGGGCTTTGCACACTATTTCTGTATCCGGTTCGATCTGTTGTGGTTGAAGCTAATTTTCCTGGTGTTGTCGTCTATTTTACTTTGGCTGGTGTGGGAAAGTTACGCAAAAACAAGCTGGGCAACTATGACGAAGGCGGCGGATGCGGAATAAGAACCTCTCCAGGCCTCTCCAAAGGAGAGGTGAAGTAACGCATGTATTAGAAATGCCATAGATGTAAGGTGATGTTATCAACCTAATACATTCATGGTATCTTCTTTATCCTTGTGGAGCTGGTCTTTTAGCGCGTCAAGTGAATCAAATTTTTGTTCATCCCTGAGCTTTTTAATGAATAACACCTCTAGGGTGTCGCCATATATTTCATTATAAAAGTCAAACAGGTTGGCTTCTATCCGCAGTTCTTTTTTGTCGGTTACGGTTGGGTTGAAGCCAATACTAAGCATACCGTTATACAGCACACCATTGTGTAGCGCTCTTATAGCGTAAATGCCAATACCCGGTACAATCTGATCTGGATCAATAGGTTGCAGGTTAGCGGTCGGGTAGCCAATGGTCCTGCCCAGTTTATTGCCGTGCATCACTATGCCGTTTAGCGCGTATTTACGGCCCAGCATATGGCTGGCATCTTCCATGCGCCCTTCCGCAATTGCCTGCCGTATTTTGGTGGAACTTACTGCTGCTTCATCTATCAGTTGCGCGGGTATTTCTATCAGTTCATAATTATGGATGGGTGCATATTGTTTCAGTAGTTCTATATCCCCCTTCCGGTCGTGCCCGAAACGGTGGTCGTACCCTATGATAATGCTGTGCGGATGAAGGACACCCACCATAAATTGCTCAATGTATTCGCTGGCAGAAAGCCCTGCAAACTCCCTGGTAAATGGCGCAACAACCACATGCTTTATGCCTGCTGCCATTATTAGCTCCAGCTTTTGCTGCAAAGGGGTAATGAGGCCGAGGGGCTGACCAGGGAAAAGCAATTTCCGGGGATGCGGTTCAAATGTTAGGAGCACACTTTCACCATTTATTTTCGCAGCATGGTTTACTACCTTCTGTAGAATGGCTTTATGGCCCTTGTGTACCCCATCGAAAAAACCGATGGTCAGCACTGCATTTCTAAAGCGGGGTAAATTTTTTATGTCGGTAAATACTGCCATGTAAAGTGGCGCAAAGGTAGGCAGTGCAGGTGAAAATATTTTTTGAAATTTTTAGCGGAGTGGGCGGGTGTTGACAAATTTTCTCCGTTCCCCGTAGTCTTCTAAAAACTATAGCTGGTCGTAAACTCTGTTTACGTCCTCATGGGTGCCAGTCTCACGACCGGGTGTAAATAAGTTTCTGTCCTGATTCCCGGAAAATATTCGCAATGTTTTGTCTACACCTTACCTTGTCAGTGTTATATCCCCAGATGCCCGCCTTGCTGAATCTGGAAGAATGGGGTGTAGTCGGAGGCAAGAACCAACTATAAACATTATTTTTTTAAGTATAAACCAATGATCATTACTGCAATTGCTGCGAAAAAGGTAAATACCCATTTTATTAAATCTACTTTTGTTTCAGCAATTTTGATTTCGAGCCTTGAAATATCTTCTTTGAGGGTCAAAATATCCCCTTTTGTAGAAAACTCATTCTTTCGGGCCTCAAAAGTGGTATTTACTTTTTGTTCAAGACCAGAAATTATGTTTTCAGCTTCCCGCTCAGTGAACTTTGTTTTGAGAATTTTATATAGCTCTATTTCAGCAACGATCATATTATGCTATTTGTATCAAAAGTAAGTATTTTTTCGGAATCTATATCCGCTGGGCGAAGTTATCCCGTTAATAAGGCAACCCCCTGTTGCCCGCAATCTTCCCAAAAAAACTATAAAAGTTGGAGGCGGTTTCTGACTCTGCTATTTACCGTATCAGTGTTACATCCCCCTTTTGTTCCAGCGTATTGCCGCCGCAATCATAGCTTATAAAGTAGTAATACACGGCCATGTCCTGGGGTATGCCATTATAGTTGCCGTCCCATTCCATCTCGTTATTGGCTGATTCAAAAACCGTTTGCCCCCACCGGTTCATGATCACCATTTTGTGCAGCTTGTGATACCCGGTGGATATTGGCCGGAACACATCGTTCCGGCTGTCGCCATTGGGAGTGAATGCCGATGGGAAGGTTATGGTGCAGCATGGGCTTGGGTTTATTTCCATGCTCGTAGTAGCCTTGCATCCATATGGGTCTGTAACGGTCAGGGATACAGTGTTAGTCAATTGCGTCATTTTGCCCCATGCGTCCGGCTCATTGATACTATTGAAGAAAGCCGATGGCGACCATAAATAATAATAATCATTCCCGGTTTCCACTGCTTTAAACAGCACGCTGTCTTCCAGGCAAAGAGCCGATATGTTCGTTTCCACCGTAAATGCCGCATTGGGTATGCCATATACCTTTACTGTATCAAATGTGCTTGCCGACATGCAACCTTCCTTGCTTTGGGTGGATAGCCCAATAATAAATGTGCCCGTCTGGTCCCACCTTATGGTAAAGGGTCCACCGCTATTGTTGTCATGTGTTATCATGCTCACATAGCCCGATGTGAATAACGGATCGTTATTCAGCGTCCAAACGAAGAAATACGCATTATCTGAATGGTTACCAAGGCCGAGGCCCACGGTGTCACCTATGCACACATTGTTGGTCGTTGCAGGGCTGGCCGCTGGGTCTGGCGTTACAGATATTATAGCTGTATCAATAGCATTGCATTTCCCGCCAGGGCCTTCCACCGCTAAGTAAATATATTGTTTGCCTGGTGTGTCAAATTTCACCACCACCCCCGGACCGGTCATGCTGCCGTCCACGAGCGTGCCATCTCCCGGAAGTTGCCACGCATACCCGGTAGCCAGCGAATCGCCACTGTAAGTGAACGACGCAGAATCGTGCTGGCAAATGCTAACGGTTGAATTTAATATTGACGAGACAGGGTAGGCCGCCACCTTCACATTGATCGCGGATCGGTCGCTCTCACATCCGTTCACCACCTCACTCACATACCATGTTTGTGTGCCGGTAGATGTGGTTGTTGGCACAGGGGCAGACGAAGAAGCCGGCCCACCTGAAGAGTAAGAATACCACAGCAGTCCGGAACCCGTGGCCGTTAGTGCAACAGCGGGCTGGTTTTCACAGTAAAATACATCGGTAACAATGGGTGGATACGGTTTTGTATTGATGGTGACAATGGCCATTGCGCTATCGCTGATGCAGCCCAGCACAGTTTGCGTTACATAGTAGGTATCTATTGCCGCAAGTGTTGTTGCCGGGGTAGGCGCAGTTGTGTAGCCAGCCGTCAGGCCGGTACCATACCACATTAAGCTGGTACCGGTAGCAGATACCGGCGACGCGACATCAAACTGGCAATACGCCACAGGTGTTACTGTCGGCTTAGGAGGGATGGCGTTCACGGTAAGGTTTAGGGCCGACATGGAATCGCAGCCAACCGCCGTTAAGAAGGTATCGGTATATACGCCAGAGACAGTGTAGGCGTGTCCGTTGAAGACATAGGAGTGCCCGCCGCAGATGGTTCCATAAATATTGGTAAGTACAGGTGGCTTTATATAAAGATAGAGGTTAATGATGGAGTCGCATCCACCCGGAACAGCCACAGTATCGCTATATACTCCCGAAGTGTTATGAGATACCCCCCTGAAAATATAAGGCACTGTGGCGCAGGTAGTATCATGCAGCGATACGGTGATTGCCGGGTTTACGAATACATGGTAGGTGACGGTATCTATGTAGCACACGCCATTTCCCAAAACAGCGGTTACAACATCTGTGCCTGATGTACTCCATGATGCAGCCGGTGACGACAAAGTAGAGGTTACAGGAGTGGCGCTACCACCAAAACTCCACACATAAGAAATTCCAGTGGTGCCTACTGCGGGAACGCTAAACGATAACGGCACATTCATGCAGATAGTGTCTGACCCGCCGGGAACAATTGCAGCGGAAGACGACGCAACCAGGCTAAGATTGTCCACGATCATACCCAGCGTAGAATATCCGGGCGTATTATCCGTGAGTGTTATCCGCAACCGCACTACTCCTGCCCCGGTTGGAACCGTAATTGTGGGGATTCCGGTTACCGCAGTCAGGGCAAATACCGTATTGGTACGGGTAAAGTCCATGCTCACATAGGTACCCACCACTGTGCTGCTTGCATCAAGGCCGCTTATATCTAAGTGCGTGGTGACCGGGTTTGGTCCGCCGGCGGTTCTTCTCGATGCATCCATGCTGAAAACATAACTCGCCCCTGGCAGCACACATACATCCTGGTGCATACACGCTTCATCATCTATTTCTGCCACGTGATTGGTAGGGTCTGTACCTCCGTATGTAGTTTCAAATGCATAGGCTTCTACGGAGACACACGATGTTGTCCACCCCGCGCTCATAAGGTTAAAGTCGCCATTATAGATCAGATTCTGCCCGCTTGCCCGTAGTCCATGCAGGGCAACGGCAAGCAGCGTTAAAATACAAAGTCGTAGTGTGCGTGGTCTCATAAGTGCGAAAATGATAAGTGATCCTATGGGTTATAATATATAGACGGGTAATTAACATAAAATGTTGGTATTTATTGAAAAAAGGCACGTGGATGGCCGCTAAGGTCACGAGCAAAAAAAAACTGCAACAGATCGCTCCATTGCAGTTCTAAATTTGAAGTTTCAAAAAACAGCCAAATGCCTGGTCCCCCGGACCTTGTCCCGATTTTTTATCGGGAGGGGTGGGGTGTCGTCAGTGGTTCTACCTCGCTATATTCACAGCCCGCAGTTCCCTTATAACGGTCACCTTTATCTGGCCGGGATATTGCATTTCCTTCTGTATCTTATCGGCTATCTCAAAAGACAGGCGTTCGCTGTCGGCATCGCTTATCTTTTCGGCTTCTACAAGCACGCGGAGTTCGCGGCCTGCCTGTATGGCGTATGCTTTTTCCACACCTGTATAGGTCATGGCCAGGTTTTCAAGGTCTTTTATCCGCTGCAGGTAGCTCTGCATCATTTCGCGCCTTGCGCCGGGGCGGGCGCCGCTGATGGCGTCACATGCCTGCACAATAGGGGAGATGATGTACGCCATTTCCATTTCATCGTGGTGGGCGCCTATTGCATTCACAATGGATGCATGTTCACCTGCTTTTTCGGCAAGTTTTGCGCCCAGTAATGCATGGCTCAATTCTGTTTCTTCGTCAGGCACCTTGCCTATATCGTGCAGCAGGCCGGCGCGTTTTGCCAGTTTCACTACTTTTTGTCCCAGCCCAAGTTCTGCCGCCATTATGCCGCAGAGATTTGCTGTTTCTTTGGAGTGCATCAGCAGGTTCTGCCCGTATGACGAGCGGAAACGCATTTTGCCCACTAAGCGCACCAGGTCTTTATGCAAGCCGTGCACACCAAGTTCTATAATGGTGCGTTCGCCTATTTCCATTATCTGGTCTTCCAGTTGTTTCTTGGTTTTTTCCACCACTTCCTCTATACGGGCGGGGTGTATGCGGCCATCCTGCACAAGGCGCTGCAGGGAAAGGCGCGCTATTTCGCGGCGTAGCGGGTCGAAACAGCTCAGGACTATTGCTTCCGGGGTATCGTCTATTATCAGGTCCACACCGGTGGCTGCTTCCAGCGCACGTATGTTACGGCCTTCACGGCCTATGATCTGGCCCTTTATTTCATCGCTTTCCAGGTTGAATACAGTAATGGCATTCTCAATGGCTTGCTCAGAGCCCAGGCGCTGTATGCTTTGTATAATTATCTTCTTGGCTTCTTTCGAGGCGTTTATTTTTGCCTCTTCCATTATATCTTTCACATGTGCCATGGCACGGGTGCGGGCTTCTTCCTTCACCACCTCCATAAGCTCCGTCTTGGCTTGCTCGGCACTGAGGCCTGCCACCTTTTCCAGGCGTTTCAGGTGTTCTTCGTGCTGGCGGTCCAGTTCGGCGCGCTTTATATTAGATACTTCCTGCTGGCGCTCCAGCGTTTCTTTAAGTGCTTCATTCTCCTGCACCTGGCGCTGCACGGCGGCAGTTTTATCTTTCAGGCCCTGTTCCTGCTGCTTAAAGCGGTTCTCGCCTTCTACCAGTTTCTGTGTACGTTGAACTACTTCTTTCTCGTGTGCGGTTTTTAACTGTGAAAAATGTTCTTTTGCTTCTAATACCTTCTTTTCTTTAATTGTATCGGCAAGTGTTTTTGCGTCTTCAAGTGTCTTTTTAGCTTGTTCTTCAGCTCTCCTTTTTTGTTCTTCGGCTTCTTCAAGGTCTTTCTTCGTGTTTTTGGCAAAGATCATCTTGCCCAGAAAGATACCTATAAGTAGAGCCCCTATCGCGGCTACGACAGCGGCTATGATCGCGGATGATTCCATAATTTTTTTTAGCTTTTATGTGATTAACATTCATTTTCAAAGACCTTTCCATAAAATTAATAATATAATATTAATAACGGATTTGGATAAGGAATGTTGACAAAATAACTTCCACCATCTTACTTGTTCTTTTCCATTTTTACTTCGTTGTAAAAGTCTTTAAATAATTCATTATTCGCAGATTTTACGCCTTGTAAAAAAGGAAAAATAACTTCGCAATATAATAGAAGTTATTTCGTCAACATTCCTAAGCGGCTAAGTTACTGAAACATTTTGGTTTAGGCATACTGCGTTAAATACAAATAAATACCTAATGTTTAAAACTTCCTGCTATTAAAATAACACTGCATCTTATCTTTGAAAAACAGAATTTTCAAACCATGGTTTTACCCCTTGCCTACGCCTTTTGCAACGTTCCGGTAATGCCCCTCAGGAGCGAGCCCGATCATAAGGCCGAGCAAACCAGCCAGCTTCTGTTTGGGGAAAAGGCCGAGATCATAGATGTAAACAATAAAGATTGGGCGCATATACACTGCGCATGGGATGGCTATGAGGGGTGGTGCAAATATTCGCAATTGGCGGATATACCCAAAAAAGAGTTCCGTAAAGAAACAAAATACCTTGCCGGCTCCCATTCCGACAGGTTGATAATGCCTGCGGGCGAAATGTGGCTACCCCTCGGCTGCGACCTTACGGGATTGAAAGGCGGAAAAATAAAACCTACCCATGAGGCTGGTAAGTATAAAGGCGCTAAACTAAGGGTAAAAGACGCCACACTAAGCGGCGACAAGCTGGAAAAAGCCGCCCTGCACTACCTCCATGCCCCCTACCAGTGGGGTGGGCGCAGTATAGCCGGCATAGACTGCTCCGGGCTTACACAAATGGCCTTTAAGCTGTGCAACCATGCGCTCCCACGCGATGCCGCCCAGCAAGCCCAGGCGGGGCAACTGGTTGACTTTCTGCAACATGCCGAATGCGGCGACCTCGCCTTCTTCGACAATAAAGAAGGAAAAATAGTGCATGTAGGCATCATCCTCAATAGCCAGAACATCATTCACGCCACCGACACATCGGGCAGAGTAGTGATAGACCGCATAGACCAGGGCGGCATAGTAAGCGTATCCCTGAAAAAACGTACCCATAGCCTGAGGATGGTGAGAAGAATGGGATAAATGATGCCTTTTGTCCCGGCATATTGCTCCTATTCTGCCCCAGTGGCGTTGGCACCATTCATCTGTCGTTCTCTATTGGGCAATACAACTCCCGTCATTGCGAGCCGCAGAATAGCCTTTGTGTGCGGGCTGCAGCGAAGCAACCTCACGATACAGCGTCTCTCGCGCATCCTACCATCTTTGTCATCCTGAGCGAAGTCGAAGGACTAAAAATCTTAGTCCTTCACCAATTTTATTGTCATCCTGAGCCCCGCCGAAGGATTGGCAATCTCCACTACATACACACCACTAACTAAGCCAGCTATATCCACCACCTGTTCATCACCAACAACCACCCCCCTGTACACCTCCCTGCCCAACACATCATAAATAGAAAGCCTACTTCCAGCCCCATTACTAACCATTAGCTGACCCTTTGCAGGATTCGGCCAAATAGATGGTTCCCCGGCACCTGTCCCGATCCTTCTATCGGGAGGGGTCAGGGGTATCCCCTCATTCGTAGCAGTATCACAGTCCTTCACATAGATCACATGTATGGCATGTGCTGTGCCACAGCTATTGGTTACCGAGTATGATATTATAGCCGCACCCGCACCCACCCCGGTTACTACGCCTGTGCCGCCCACTGTGGCTATGCCGCTGGCGCTGGTGGTCCAGGTGCCGCCGGTTACGGTTTCTGTTAGTGTGGTGGTGGCCAGCTCACATATTGTTGCCACGCCGCTAATAGCGCCAGGGTCGGGTAGCGGGCTGGACACGGTGATGGGCTTTAGGGCTACTACTGTGCCGCAGCCATTGGTAAGCGCATAGGTTATGGTCACGGAGCCTGCGCTTACACCTGTCACTGTACATGTCATGGTGAGCGGAGCCGAACCCACACTTACTGTTGCGTGTGCATTGCTCGCGCTCCACACACCGCCCGGTGTGGCATCAGCCAGCGTCACCGCAGTGCCGCCGCACAGTGTTGACAGCCCCGTTATGGGGCCGGGGCTGGGTAGCGGATCCACGGTTACTACCTGTGTTGTTGTTGCTGTGCCGCACGTGTTGGTCACTGCATATTGTATGGTGTCCACGCCGGTGGTGATACCTTCTACTATGCCTGCCGCACTAACGGTCGCATGTGCATTTATGGCGCTCCACACCCCACCTGTCATGGTGAGCCCCGTCGAACCCACGTCCGTTAGCGTTATCGTTGCCCCCTGGCATACCGTATCATGCCCGGTAATACCGCCCGCAGTAGGGAACACCTGCACGGTTACTGTAGCTACTGCGCTGGTAGCCCCGCAGCCATTGGTTACAGTATAAGATATATCGTCGGTACCTGCCGCTATTCCGGTTACTGTTGTCATGGTGAGCCCCGTCGAACCACTACCTATAGTAGCTGTGCTGCCCGTACCGGTACTCCACGCCCCGCCTGTCATGGTGAGCCCCGTCGAACCAGTGTCTGTAAGCGTCAGTGTGCTTGCCACACATAGCGCTCCCGCGCCACTTATGCCGCCTGCATCAGGCAGAGTGTTCACTATTACCACTGCCGTAGATGTGGCAGTGCCGCATACATTAGTTACGGCATAGCTTATGGTATCTATACCTGCTGCCATGCCCGTCACGGTTGTCATGGTGAGCGGAGCCGAACCAGCTACCGCACTGGCATTGCTTGCACTCCATGCCCCGCCACCGCTGCCGCTGGCGGCGAGCGTTATTGCCGCCCCCGTGCATACACTGCCTGGCCCGGTTTTTATGCCAGCTATGGGTAGTGGGCTTACCGTTACCGCTATTGTGGCCACGGCCGTGCCGCAACTATTGGTTACTGTGTATTTTATGGTGTCTATGCCGCCGCTTATGGCGGTAAGCGACCCTGCGGGGTCTATGCTGCCTATAGCAGGGTACTCCGAACTCCACACACCGCTACCGGCAGGGTCTGTAAGCGCACAGGTGCTGCCCGCACATATGGTCCCCACAGGCACACTTATGCTGCCCGCCGCGGGCGTCAGGTTCACGGTTAGCGTATATAGGCTGGTGGCGGTGCCGCAGGCGTTGCTGGCTGTGTAGCTTATAGTAGCCACACCCACACCAGCCGCCGCTACCGCGCCTGTGCCTGCATCTACCACCGCTATGCTGCTGCTACTGCTGGCCCAGCTCCCACCACTACCAGTAGTGGTTACCGTACCCGCTGTGCCGGTGCACATACTGCCCGGCCCACTTATAATGCCAGAAGATGGTATAGAATTAATAGTGACCGGATACGTTGCGATAGTGGAATAACAACCATTTACTTTTGTGTAAGTAATAGTGTCAACACCATCGCTGATACCCATGACGGTGCCAGAAGATACGGATACATGGCTGT
>Ga0206969_1131_pt1 | contig 20591 bp, 21 predicted proteins | sample Alteio_BWOrgHeat_87_FD_153256 | JGI IMG/M metagenome (GOLD analysis project Ga0206969, IMG submission 153256) | Enriched cells from forest soil in Barre Woods Harvard Forest LTER site, Petersham, Massachusetts, United States -... | ecosystem: Environmental > Terrestrial > Soil > Temperate forest >... | reverse complement strand
GCCGCAAAAACCGATTGGGAAAACCTGGCCTGGGAACAGCGCGCGGCCATATTTTTAAAAGCCGCCGACCTGCTTGCAGGGCCTTACCGCGCAAAAGTTAACGCAGCCACCATGCTGGGGCAATCAAAAAACGCCTACCAGGCCGAGATTGATTCGGCTTGTGAGTTGATAGATTTTTTGCGTTTCAATGTATATTATATGACCGAGATATACCGCCAGCAGCCACCCATATCGCCCAGGGGCATATGGAACCGTGTGGAGCAGCGCCCGCTGGAAGGTTTTGTATTTGCTTTAACGCCGTTTAACTTTACTGCCATCGCAGGTAATTTACCAACTTCGGCAGCTATGATGGGCAACGTGGTAGTTTGGAAACCGGCTTATACCCAGGTATACGCCGCTAATGTGCTGATGCAGGTTTTCCGCGAAGCGGGAGTGCCCCCGGGCGTAATCAATTTGATCTATGTGGATGGCCCTGTTGCCGGCGAGGTAATATTTAACCACCCTGATTTTGCGGGTATACATTTTACCGGTTCAACCGGGGTATTTCAAAATATGTGGCAAACCATTGGCAACAATATCCATAAATACAAAACCTACCCGCGTATAGTGGGCGAAACGGGTGGCAAAGATTTTGTGCTGGCACATGCAAGCGCCGACGCGGATGTTGTTAATACCGCATTAATACGCGGCGCCTTCGAGTACCAGGGGCAAAAATGCTCGGCTGCTTCAAGGGCATATATTCCGGCGTCATTATGGCCCGCTGTTAAGGAGAAAATGCAGCGCGACATCGCGTCATTTAAAATGGGCCCAGTTGAAGACTTTGAAAATTTTATTAACGCCGTTATTAGCGAAGTATCTTTCGATAAACTGGCAAAATATATTGATGACGCTAAAGCAGATAAACGTGTGGAACTGATAGCGGGCGGAAATTACAATAAAAGCAAGGGCTGGTTTATTGAGCCTACCGTAATTAAGGTTGATGACCCGTATTACGTAACGATGTGTACAGAGCTGTTTGGCCCTGTATTAACCGTATATGTTTACGAGGATGAAAAATTTGATGAGGTATTAGATATCGTAGATAAAACATCCATTTACGCCCTAACAGGCAGCATTATAGCTCAGGACAGGGATGCCATAGCTAAAGCCACGCACCATTTGCGCAACGCCGCAGGTAACTTTTATATTAATGATAAACCAACGGGCGCGGTTGTAGGGCAGCAGCCGTTTGGCGGGGCAAGGGGGTCAGGCACTAATGATAAAGCCGGTTCAATGCTTAACCTGCAGCGCTGGGTATCGCCGCGAACTATAAAAGAAACTTTTGATCCTCCAAAGGATTACAGGTATCCGTTTTTGGGGAAAGAAATTTAAGTTTTCAACTGCAATCTCCGTTGTACAGGTTCACAGTGTCAATTGCATAGCTGCGACAATAGTTGCAATATGTATGCTTTTGCATTTCATTTTAATAGCGAAATATCTTATTTTTGCATTTCAAAAAAATAAACGCTTATGTCATCAGTAGAGACTGCTTACACCAAATACAAAGTAAAAGACTTTTCATTGGCCGAATGGGGCCGCAAAGAGATCGGGTTAGCCGAAGCTGAAATGCCGGGCCTTATGGCGCTTCGCAAAGAGTTTGGCGCGTCAAAACCATTAAAAGGCGCACGTATTGCCGGCTGCCTGCACATGACCATACAAACTGCTGTTTTAATTGAAACATTGGTTGAATTGGGCGCCGAGGTAACCTGGTCGTCATGTAATATATTTTCAACGCAGGACCACGCCGCCGCCGCTATAGCTGCCGCGGGTATCTCTGTTTATGCCTGGAAAGGTTTGAACGATGTTGATTTTGACTGGTGCATTGAGCAAACCCTATTCTTCGGCGAAGACCGCAAACCATTGAACATGATACTGGACGATGGCGGTGACCTCACCAATATGGTATTTGATAAATATCCTGAACTGGTTAGCGGTATCAAAGGTCTATCAGAAGAAACCACTACCGGCGTTCACCGTTTATATGAGCGTATGAAGAATGGCACTTTAGCGGTTCCTGCCATTAACGTAAACGATTCGGTTACCAAATCAAAATTTGATAATAAATATGGCTGCCGCGAATCATTGGTTGACGCTATACGCCGTGCTACCGATGTAATGATGGCCGGTAAAGTTGGCGTTGTTTGCGGTTATGGCGATGTGGGTAAAGGATCGGCCGATTCATTGCGCAACGCCGGTGTGCGTGTTATTGTAACCGAGATCGATCCTATATGTGCCCTACAGGCCGCTATGGAAGGTTTTGAAGTTAAAAAATTAAGCACTGCTATTGCTGAAGCTGATATTGTTGTTACCGCTACAGGTAATTTAAACATTGTTCGCGAAAAACACTTCCGCGCGTTAAAAGATAAAGCCATTGTTTGTAACATTGGCCACTTTGATAACGAAATTGATATGGCGTGGTTAAATGGCGCTTACGGTAAAAGCAAAATAGAAATTAAACCACAGGTTGATAAATACACTATCGACGGTAAAGATGTAATTGTTTTGGCCGAGGGTCGTTTGGTAAACTTAGGCTGCGCTACAGGGCACCCAAGCTTTGTAATGAGCAACTCGTTCACCAACCAAACTTTGGCGCAGTTAGAGCTTTGGGGTAATTCCGCAGCTTACGAAAATAAGGTATATACTTTACCAAAACACCTTGACGAAAAAGTTGCCCGTTTGCACCTGGCTAAAATTGGTGTTGAACTGGAAGAACTGGAGCAGGTACAGGCTGATTATATTGGCGTACCGGTTAACGGTCCGTTTAAACCGGAGTATTACCGTTATTAAGCTTAAAGGCGAAAGCATAAGGCAAAGGGCTTGGTTTTAGGACCAGGCCCTTTTTGTTGCTCCTGGTTAAATTGAGATTTAAGGTATGAGTCGGTAAATCCAACTACAAAGAATTCCCAAAAGGCTATTACAAATGATAAAAGTAAAAAGGTTTCTAGGAAACAATAACAAGTTAGCTTGCTCAATCATAATCGAATTAAAGTGAAATTGTACCAATAACCAATTCATGAAGACTAATAATGGGATGCAAATAATCGCGATAGTTAGGCTAAGGAAAACTTTTACCTTAGCGACAGTATATTGTTTTGGAATTAAATAATGGGTTATTTGCCAAAATAAGACAATGGATGGTATGCCTAATAATATCTCAAAAGGGATAGATACAACTGATGTTATATATGCAATAAAGGCAAATTCACCGAAATTATTCATTGATACAAGTACGATTGAAAATATTATTGGGCCTACCAATAATACAGTCAGCCAAACTTTTGTGCTATATATAAGCGCTTGTTTCATGATTAAGATACCACCAATATACAACAGTTTATATAAGACCTACTAAGTTTTCAAAAGCCTCACGATTTTTTCACTTATCCAAAAGCCCACTAATATCCGCTGCCTGTACTGTTTTTATTCCACCCAGGGTAGTTTTATAATTCGTTTTACCGCCAAATACATACAGTATATTGTTAATTACGGCCGCGCCGCCGGCGCGGTGGCCTGTCATGTTCGAGTTTAGTTTTACAAAAGTGTTATTGCTGGTATTGTAATAGCCCAAAAAGGTTTCCTCGTTATAATCGCCCACCACAAATATCAGATCGCCGCATACAGCAACCGCGTTGGATGATATGCCCCGCGGTAAAGTGGCTACGGTTTTCCAGGTATTGGTTTTAATATCGTAGGCATTAATATTTTTCGACTGGGTATTTAAAAACTGATCGAACCCGCCAAATGTATATAATACGCCGTTTACTATTGCTCCGGCTGTTTGCACACTTTCGGGCATATCTGCCAGCCGGGTAAATTGTTTGTTTTGCGGGTCGAAACTATACATAGAGGCTATAGTATGATCGGCATTTTGCGTCCCGCCAAAAACATAGATGAGTTTATCCCAGGCTGCCGCGCAGCCGTATACCGTTGGCATGGGGTTAATAATCCCAAGGTCTTTTATTTCGCCTGTATTTGTATTTATGCTTTCCACACCGGCAAATATTTTCCATCCGCCATTCACTGTTCCACCAAAAACGTAGATGTGGCTATCAGTTGGCGACCAGGCAGCGGCGGCCTGTATTTTTTTGCTTGCAGCGGTACTGGCAACCGCCCACTTAGCGGTTTTGGGGTCAAACCTTATTACAGCAGTAGTAATTCGGGCACTGGTATATGGGTTAACTACATAAACATATCTTCCATCGGTGACGGTGGCTGGCCATTCCAGCACCGTTGGCAGATCATTAAGGCTTTGAAATTTAAGATAAGGCGCATCTGTTTTTTGCGCGCTGACAATTGAAGCATCAGCAACAAACAGCGTTACGGTGAGTAGAAGGTTGAAAAATATTGATCTCATAAGATTAGGATGATGCCGCCAAATTACCGCATAAAATAATTTTTTTCAAATTAAATTTATAAGGCGTTGCTTAGATCAGATTTACGAAGTCTTGAAAACTTCGTAAATCTTCTGAGTAACCTAACATCCGCCCGATCTCCACATAAACATCCTCCGCCGTTTTCCCCTGCTCACGCAAATATTTTATTGATGTTGCCCCTGCCGATTTGGATAGCTTTTTTCCGCCCGGTTCCACCAGCAACGGGTGATGATGAAAAGTGATATGTTGAAAAGCATCTTTTTTCAATACCGATGCAAGGTAATGCTGCGCTATGGTTGATGGGTACAGATCCTCCCCTCTCACTACTAGATCAACGCCAAAATATAGATCATCAAGCAGTGAAGCTACCTGGTAGGATGGGAAACCGTCTTTCTTTCTCACTATAAAATCTTTCATTTCAGCGGGAAGTTTTGTTTTAATTATACCATCATTTAGCATATGGATATTTAATTCCTTTTCATCTGTATAAAGCCGCCAGTTAGTGTTTGGCATATCAAGCGGAATAGCCAGGTGGCGGCAAGTTCCCGGGTAAATACGGCCGTCTATTTGTTTTCGTGAGCATTGGCAGGCAAATACATCTCCCTGCTCCTGTAACTGTTGTAGCGCGCTTTTATAACTATCGGCCCGGTGTAGTTGCGACCAATTTTTTTTATAATCCGCAACGTCGCGAGGGCCCTCGTCCCAGGGGATGTTTAAAAAAGTAAGGGTATCAAAAATATCCTGCACGTACATAATGTTTACCCTTTCCTGGTCAAGGTCATCTATGCGCAGCAATATTTTAGCGCCGGTTTTGCGGGCGAGCGCGGCGGTAAGGGCAAATGATAAAGCATTACCTATATGCAAAAACCCGCTGGGGGTTGGGGCTATACGGGTTTTGTTAAACTGCAGCATTATTTTATTAAATATGGTTTATCCGATTTAGCAACAAATGTTAATAAATGATTAAAATAGTTAAAACATGTGGCTAACCTTTTTCGTTAATCAAGGTAAACATTAACCTATGAATACGATGCTTAACCTGCACGCAAAGGTGCATAATTGGACGGATACTATTGGTTTTAGGCTCAATACATCACAAACCAACAAAAAAAACAGGGTAACAACCAATCATTATTTTTTTGAAACTTTTAACTTTTTTGAAAGAAATAAAGACGGTGATACAAAAAATTCAAAATTTTTGTGCTTTGATGCTTATGGCGAAAAAATAAATGTAAGATCGCTTTTAGACTTGCAGACTGCTTTTTTCGAGAATATCAGTCAGCTTTAAGTACGGTATATTTTTTAGATCCTTCTTTTCAGGATAAGGGGTAGCCTGTAATATTGCTTATCTTCCGCCCGATAAATTACCAGCACCAATACGTGCCCATCTGACGATTTAAATAAATTGTCGATTTGCTGGAGCGACATTTTTGTTACCGGCCTAAAGTTTATTGATACCAATTCATCTCCTTCCTCTAACCCAATATTATCAGCCGGCGAATCCTGATCAACCTTATTTATAATAACATGGTTATAATCATCCCCTGCCGAGTAATAGGATAACCCACTCATATCATGTTCGGCGGGGGTTTTGAAATCAGCATTGGGCCTCAAATACATCACACTGTCGGGATAATCAAATATAATATCAAACTTCTTTAGCAGGCCCATACCCAGGTTACCGTCACGTTTTATAGTTAATGACCGGGTATCACTATCCGGAAAAGCAGCTATCAGGTGTCTCATTTTATATTTCCCTAAATCAACTTCAGTTATACGGCTAAGCGATCCGGTTATCAATCCTTTAATACCCATTCCCAGGTTTGCCCTGATCGATTTTTTTTCAAACCGGGTTTTGTTTTCTACATTTTCCATTGATATAAAATGCCCCGCACCGAGGTCAATTATTAGCTTGCTGCTTTTTTCTGTACCATCGGCATAAACAATTTTTGTGGTGAAATATGGTTTGCGGTCCTGTATACTTATGGGTATCCGGGTTCCTCTTTTAAAAAAACGCATATCTTTTGGATCGGCAACATTAATAGTGCTGTCAGAAAAATTTACCCTAACGGCCAGGCGGCTAAAAAACTCATAACCCAGCAAACCATCTATTTGCATGCCGGCATAGTTAGAAAGGTTAAACAGGTCTTTTTTTAATATTGAAGCAGTTACATTATGGCTCACCAAGCCGGGTATTTCAACTTTTAATGGCGGGGTTGTATATGCTTCAAAATCCTTACCCTCACCAAAGCCGGATATTTTTATGGTGCGTTTATTAATAATATGAATAGAGTCGGCCAATGAAGGTTCCGTTATCAGCATAAAGCCAACACCGGTATCCAGCACAAAATTAAAATGACCTTTATTGTTTATTTTTAGCTGTATTACTACCAGGTTACGTACCAGTTTAAACGGAATAGTTGCATGCCGGGTACTATCCATGTCAAAATATTGCGCATTTGCTGTTAAGTAACAACAACACAATAAACAAGCTAACCATGCGGTACCGCTACGCTTTATATAATACAAAAAGTGAAGCAAAATATTTACAATTAGTTACCTAATTTACGTTATTATTATGCTAAAAAATACGATGATCAGGAAACCTTCTTCTCTCGGGGAGTTTCAGGTGTTTTAAGTTTACCCTCCAGCTCGGGGTTTTGAGCGGGCAGGGTATTTACTACCGTTTCAATTTCTGTTTGCTGTACAGATACCGCGTATTCCGCAGGTTCAATACGGCTGCCTATAGCTTCGGCATACACCTGTGTAAATTCTGCACCAAGATATAATATTACGGCAGTATAGTATATCCATAGCAGCAATACGATCAATGAGCCCGCAGCGCCATAAGTAGAGAGGCTTTTGGTTGAAACATCAATGTATAAACCGATAAGGTATTTACCCAGCATAAAAAGTATAGCGGTAAAAAAAGCGCCCGAGCGTACATCCCTCCAGTGTATTTTCGCATCGGGCAAAAATTTAAATATGATACCAAATAAAACCGATGTTACTATAAATGCCATTCCTACATTAAGGCCGTTTATTAACCAAATGGTAACTCCGGGTATAAAATGCGCTATTTTATGGCTTAGTGACAGGATAAGCAGGTTAATAACGAGCGAAACTAATAATAAAAACCCCAGGCTGATTATTAATGAGAAAGATAAGAAACGGTTTTCAAGCAACTTAACCCAGCCGCGTTTTGGCTTTGCCTTAACCCGCCATATGATATTTAATGATTCCTGTATATCAATAAACATGCTGCTGGCGCCTAACAATAAAGTGGCAATTCCAATTATAACAGCTATGCTAGTTTTACCTGATAACTGCAGGTTTTTTAACATCTCCTGTATTTGAATAGCCGCTTCGCTGCCTACATAGCCTTTAATTTGCGGGTATAAGGTGTCGGTGATAGCAACATCGCCCAAAAACAACCCCGCCAGCGAGATAGTTAAAATTAACAAAGGCGCTATTGAAAAAACGGTATAATATGCCAGCGACGCGCTTAGTTTTAAGCCGTTATCATCAACAAAGCCGTTAAACGTGGCTATTAAAACTTTTCCTATCCTCTTTAGATATTGTTTACTAAAAATTGTCATACTAAATCGGCCATATTGTGTCAGGTTTTGTTATTACTTAGCAATTTTAATGCCCCTTTACACAAAAGGCCAGTACGGGCGGAATATGTCGGCGGGTCCCAAACTCAAACCAACAACTATTGGTGGTTTACCGGTGTGAAACAATGAGCAGGTCAAGGTCTTTACAAGGCAGCGAAAAACGTTCGCCGATATGCTTATTGGTTAAATGGCCCTGGTAAATATACACAGCCTCGCGCACGCCCGATTTTTGCCATATCACATTTTTCATCCCGCCCTGCTCGCCAATCTCTAATAATATTGGCGTGAAAATATTGGTGAGGGCATACGTAGCCGTACGTGCCACGCGCGACGCTATATTGGGCACACAATAATGTATTACATCGTACTTTCGGAATACCGGGTGGGTGTGATTGGTAATTTCAGACGTTTCGAAACAGCCGCCCTGGTCAATGCTTACATCAATAATTACCGAGTTAGGCTTCATACGGCTTACGGTCGATTCGCTTACTATACAGGGGCTGCGGCCATCTTCGGCACGCATGGCGCCAATGGCCACATCGCAGGTAGTAATGGCTTTATCCAGCACGATAGGCTGTACAACCGAGGTAAATACCCTGCTGCCTATATTGTTTTGCAGCCTGCGCAGTTTATAAATAGAGGGATCGAAAACCTTTACTTCGGCGCCTAATGATATGGCTGTACGCGCGGCGTACTCGCCTACCGTACCTGCGCCCAGTATTACAATTTCTGTAGGCGGCACACCGGTTATACCGCCCAGCATTAAGCCTTTACCGTCAAACACATTGCTTAAATATTCGGCAGCTATGAGTATGGATGTCGCGCCAACTATCTCGCTCATAGCCCTTACTACGGTTAATGAATTGCCTTCATCACGCAGATGTTCAAAACAAAGCGCGGTTACTTTTTTATTTAATAATGCTTGCAGGCACTCAGGTTGCAGTGTTGATACCTGCAGGGCCGATATCAGTATCTGGCCGGGTTTCATCAGTTCAATTTCCTGCAATGTAGGTGGGGCAATTTTTATGATTATGTCAGCCTCGTAAACCTTTTTGGTGTCGAATACTATTTGTGCGCCCTGCTCCGCATAGTCCTTATCTAAAAATTTTGCCGCCTTGCCTGCATTGCTTTCCAGCATTACCTCATGGCCATTATTAATTAACAAAGCAACGGATAACGGGGTTAACGGAAGCCTGTTTTCCTGGAAGGAAACCTCTTTGGGTATGCCGATATAGAGTTTGTTTTTTTTGTTCTTTACCTCAAGCATCGATTCCTGGGGCTGCATCATTGCCTGTTTGGCAACGTCTGAGAACCCGCTGTATTTCCCTGAACTCATACTGTATGATTTTTATGGCTGATGAAGGTAAGAAAAATACCTTATATTTTTTCAACTATTATCTCGCGGCCATTGTCATTTAAAACCTTTATGCTGATGCTGATATAATGTGCGGGAAGCATATCAGGTATTTTTTCGGGCCACTCAATAAAACAATAATTGCCCGAATAAAAATACTCTTCACAGCCTATATCCAACGCCTCGGTTTGGTTTTTTATACGGTAAAAATCGAAGTGATAAATTTTAACATTAGCAGCTGTATATTCGTTTACCAGGGCAAATGTGGGGCTGGTTACCACCTCTGTTGTACCTAAACATTCGCATAACGATTTGATGAGCGTGGTTTTGCCTGCGCCCATATCGCCGTGGAAAAGAAATATACGATCGTCACCACCAAAAGTTATAATTCGCGATGCGACAATTGGGAGCTGGGTTACAGATGTGGCGGTTAATATCATTTATAAATTCTAACTCATCTTCCTTATACCGGCCCCGCCATTTCCTTACTCAAAATATCCAAAACATTTGGCGTAACATTCCCAAAAAACGATACGCCCGACGCGCCGTTTTTTAAAGCGACCCTTATCCCCTCGCGTATTTCATCATCCGATTTAAAATCAGACAAATAAAGGCCGGCATAAAGCGGGAACGAGCCTGCCAAAAAGTGGATGCCCTCGGCAACGGCGTCGCCTATCCAGCTTACTTTTTCGCGGTAAAAGCCATGATAGGTCATGGGGCAAATGCCATCCAGTTTCCAATTGGTCCAGTCCTGCCGCACATTACGGCGCGCTACTTCGGGGGTTGGAAATACCGCTGCGGTTATCAGTTTTTTATGCTGTTTCGCCACCGCCGATAAACTATTCACTATTCGGGTGATATTATTATACCTGAACAGCCGCCACGAAAGGCTTGCCTCGGGGTATTGAACAGCCGAAATATCGGTTCCGTATTGCTCCTTAAATTTGGCTTTGCAAACTTCGCAGTAACAATAGTCATATTCGGGCAGTTCTTTGGTTTGCTCTATTTTATAATTTGCCCATAGGTTTACGGGGAGTATCACGTCGCAATAACGCACATAATCCAGGTGGATACCATCTATGTAATCCTTATCCAGCTCATCGCTCACCTGTTTTTCCAGGTATTGCTGCACTTCGGGGCGCGAAGGGCATAGCCATCGGTAATTATTTACATAGGGCGGTTTATCGGCGCACGAGTCGCCTTTGCGATTCTTGCTATACCATTCTAGATGGGTGGTTACCAGGTCAGGTCGGTTCATGGTCCACATCCAGCGGTGCGCCTCTAAGCCTGCCGCTTTAGCCGCCCTGAAATGTTTTTCGCTGTCATTCTCAATAAACAACCCGGTTATACCGGCCGCTTTAAAGGCAGTATAGCGGATTTTCAGGTCACTCTCTGTATCCTTTTGGTTGGGTATTACCCATACCCAGTTTTTATGTTTCGGCTTTTTTTTATTTACCGCTGCCGCGCTGTTTAAAGGCAGCTGCGCTGCCGCGCCCATTAATAATCCGGCTTTTAAAAACTCGCGTTTATTCATCTAACCGGGTATTAGTTATTACTAATTTCTAAAATACGGTCAAACTCCTCGCGCTTTAATCCCATTACCGATAATCGCCCCTGCCGTACCAAATGAATATCCTGTAGTGGTTTATCGGCTTTTATTTCCTCCAGCGTAACCGGCCTTTTCAGGCTTTCAACAGGCGCGAGGTCAACCACCACCCAGTTTGGGTCGGTAGTGGTGGGGTCCTGGTAAAACTCTTTTACCACTTTGGCAATGCCTACTACCTCTTTGTCCTCGTTGCTATGATAAAACAGCACCGGGTCGCCCACCTTCATTTCCCTTAAATTATTACGTGCCTGGTAATTACGCACGCCATCCCAAAAGGTACGGCCCTCTTTATTTAGTTTTTCCCAACTGTATTTTTCGGGTTCTGATTTTACAAGCCAGTAGTTCATGGTTGCGTATATTGTTATGTGGTAAAGCTATTAAAAAGTGTAATAAATAAAAAGAATGCGGATGTAATGATTTTAATGGGTAAGGCTCAAATTCAACTTTGCAAATAAATTTTTCACACGGTGAATATATTGTATATTAGTTCATTATACTAAACATTTATGCGTTACTTTCTTTGCCTCATTTTACCGCCGGTAGCCGTATTAACCACAGGGCGGATCGGTGCTTTTATTTTAAATATTTTTTTGACTTTGTTTTTTTGGATACCTGGCGTAATACATGCCATATTGGTGACTAACGATTATTATTCAGCAAAAAGGCACCGGGAATTGGTTAGAACAATGAAATACAACAGGTAATAAAATAGTATAATTACAACCATCAAAATGCCTCGTACTTGAATATTAATCCAACTTTACTTCAATCCCAATCTGCTTCAGCAATAAAGTAGCGTTAAAGGTTTTGCACTCGCCTTGTTTCATTTTATAATCAAACAGCATTTCGCCGTTTTTTACCTGTATGTCAAAATAAAAGTTGCGCACGTAATCCGGGTATTGCTCCTCTAACCGGGCTATCTGCAGGTCGTGGGTGGCTACCATGCCTACGGCGTTTTTCGCTATCAGTTGCTCAATAACGGCTTTCGACCCCCGGTACTTATCAACCGAATTGGTGCCGCGCAGCATTTCATCAATCAAAAAGAAAACTTTGTGTTCGTGGCCCACGGCAGCCAGCAGCATTTGCAGGCGGTCAAGCTCGGCTTTAAAGGTGGATGTACTTTCATTGAGCGAATCTTTAATGCGCATATAGCTTACCATCGTCATAACCGATACTTGCATAGATGCGGCACAAACCGGAGCGCCGCACAGTGCCAGTACCGTATTGATGCCGATAGTGCGCAAAAAAGTGCTTTTCCCTGCCATGTTTGAGCCGGTTATGATATCAATTTTATACGTATCGGTAAGCTCATAATCGTTCGGTACCCGGTTTTTGCTGTTGATAAGCGGATGGCCAATAGCTTTGGCTGTTAAGGTATAGGCTTCGCTAGCTGCAATTTGGGGGATGGCCCAATCGGGGTAATTAACCTGCAAGCCGGCAAAGCTTGACAGCGCTTCAAATTCGGCTATAACATCAAACGCATCTTCAAGATTTTCATGGTTATCGCGTTTCCAGTTTTCAATAGCGATGATCTGTTTAAGCGCCCAAAGCGAAAACACATTCAGCACAAACCCAACTATCATAATTATACTATAGCTCAGTTTATTGATAAGCTTAGATAACTCCTCAATATTTTTAGACGTTTGTTTTTCCTTGATCGTTTTAACCAGCGCGGCATTATAGGCCGAATGCCATTCCTCATTTTCTATTTGATTAAATACAATGGCATAGCCGGCTAATACCTTGCTTATTTTATCGGCGATGAATGACGATTTGACAATATAGCTTCCTTTCGCTGTGATGATAGTGAGGTTCATTATTGCTATAATCAAGGCAATGAGTTTAAAAACCGGCAAAAAATAACCCGCTATAACCATGATTACCAATAAATACGGGGCCACTTTAATGTACCTCACCAGCCACTTTTCGTTGGGCAGGTTTAACGGTGTATGCAGGTAATTAAAAAGACTTTGCAATTGATTGGCATCTGCATTATTGGCGAATAAAAGCAGGGTTTGCAGTTCTAATTTCCATTGATTTTTACCCGCTATTTCCTTAGCCGCATCCTGCCGATCTACTATAGTTTCTTTATTTGCCGGCACGCTTAGCCAGTCTTTCAGTTTGGTATTGCCCAACGCTGTAGCCGCGCGGTTTACCAACTGAAACAGGGATGAAGGGCCAAAAATATCCAGGTCGGCCGTATAAAAATGTTTTTCGCTGGCAAACCCGGCCCCGTTATTATATAAGTTGTCGCGGGTGAGTATACTGGCTATCTCATTTTCGTTAATTTTTTTAAGATCATTGAAATATTTCATTTTTTGCTCATACGCGCTCTGGCGCGATACAAGCCATGCAAAACAAAACAGCAGTATAATAAAGCTAACCGCAACAATGGTAAAATTATCATTAACCACACCCAAATAAATAGCTATGACTATTAGCGCGAAAACACCGAGGCGAAGGAACGAATAGGTATTAGCCAGCTTTTTATACCGGGCAGCTTCCTGCGCCGCCAGCCCCGCGTTATTTTTATAATTATCAATAATATCCTGTTCCATGCCCTGAATAAAAATCAGGCTAAATAACCACTAATATTTTAAATTACCGTTTATTTGTTTTTTATGAAAATAACTTTCCTCACCGTTGGCAAAACCGAAGACGCTTATTTAAAAGAGGGCGTTGATAAATACGTAAAACGCCTGAAGCATTACACCCGGCTGGAACTGGCAGACCTTCCCGAACTAAAAAACACCAAAGCCTTAACGGAGCAGCAGCAAAAAGCAAAAGAAGCGGAGCTGATATTGAAAAAAATATCGCCCACAGACTATGTTGTACTGCTTGATGAAAAAGGAACAGAATTATCATCCAAACAATTTGCCGCCTATTTGGAAAAAAGATCATTAAGCACTGCCGCAAGCCTGGTATTTGTAGTTGGGGGGCCGTATGGATTTGACCGGTCGGTTTACGACCGGGCCAACGACCGGCTATCACTATCACAAATGACCTTTTCGCATCAAATGATACGGTTATTTTTTACCGAGCAGCTGTACAGGGCTTTTACTATATTGAAGGGTGAGCCTTATCATCATGAATAAAGGCATGTGGTTGAACGCGCGCCGGTTACTCACCCCGCGGCTCTTCGAGCGCGACCCTCTCTCCGGCAAGCCGGAAAGAGGGTTGGGATTTTTTTTAAATTAAATGCTCTTTTATTTTATTTAAAACTGCTTGGGTGTCATTTAGTATATGCTCGTTTTCAAACCTGAGAATGGTGAGGCCTAAAGCTGTTAATACTTCGTCGCGGTTTTTATCATATTCCTTTTTTAGCAAATGAATAGGGCCGTCTGCTTCTATCACTAATTTTGCTTTATAACAATAAAAATCAGGAATATAATATCTATTGTAACCAAATGCTGAAACACAAATTGGATATTGTCGAAGAAACTTATGCATAACTAACTTCCTGTTTCTCAAATGCTCCCACAATACTTTTTCAGCAGATGTTTCCCGCTGCCTTAACTCACGGCAAAACTCGATGATGGATTGCATAAACCAAGATAAAATAATTTTTTTAGAAAATCGCAACCCTCTTTCCCGCTTGCGGGAGAGAGGGTGATCGAGCGTAGCGATGATCGGGTGAGTAATCGCCGCCATGCTTAACAGCCTACTTCAAATCCGGCAACCTATCGATCTTCACGATCTCCATATTCCTATAATAAGCCTCACCGCCTTCTGACTGTAATTGAATTTTACCCTTAACCAGCGGTGTTTCGGTAATTATGTAGGCGCCCGGCGAGCCGGTTCTTATTAAGGATCGCGAATTTTCTAATACCATTACCACGTGGCCGTTCACTACATGGATGCTTTTATCGCCGAAGCAATACAGATCGAACGTGTTCCATTCGCCTGACGGTTTTTCATAATCGCCCGAATTGGTGCAACTGTTGGTGGGCGTGCCCATCGCGGCGAAATGTGTCAACGGCGACGCCGGATCATATATCCATTTTGATCTTTTGCTGGTATCGATCTTGCGGGCATGAATATCAGCGCCGACACTGGTAAAGGCGTAATAATGGCCCAGGTTCTTCTCCTCGGCCTGGAAATTATGGCCGCTCATCCAGGCGGTCCAGAACTGGCCCTGCGGGTCGTGGGCATGGTATACCATACCGCCATCGCGTGCGCCTTTGGGTTTGGGTTCATATTGTTTTGTGCCCCATTTAAATTCTATTCTTAAATGATAATTGCCATATTCTTCCTTGGTGCTCAACCCGCCGTATATCTCGCCAGAAATGTGCAGAACAGGCTTGCCGTCAACCATTTCAGTGGTAAAAACGTGCAGCGGATCGTTATTTAAACCCAGCGGTATGCCTTTCATGCCATCACCTTTGGGAACGCCCGGCAGCGAGGTAAGGCTGGTATGCGGAACACCGATAAAGATGTCGAAGTTTTTAAGGTCTTTAGTAAACAAGGGTGTCCACTTGTCGGTTTGGGCCGATGAATGGAGCGTTGCTAAAAGAAGCAACGCGCTTAAAATTGATAATGGTTTCATTTGGGTTTGGATTGGTTGTAACGAATATAGCATTTTTTAGACTTACAACATTCTACAGACAACAGGGGAAAGTCAGAACTAACCTGGAAAACTGTTTTACTTAACTTTAAATACTTTACTTAACTTTGTATATGCAAACTACAGTTCAAAATAAAAATATGTTATTGTCGGCATTGATTGATAATAAACAGAAAATAAGATCATTTGGCGTTACAAAGCTTAGTGTTTTTGGTTCGTTTATTACCGGCAACGTAAAGCCGGATAGTGATGTTGACTTTTTGGTTGAGTTTGAACCCAAGCAGAAGAATTACGACAATTTTATGGAATTGTCTTTTTACCTGGAAGATTTGCTGGGCAGAAAAGTTGAACTGGTTACCGCTCAGGGTTTAAGTAAACATATTGGCCCTAATATCCTAAAACAGGCAGAATATGTTGCCATCTGAGTTAGAATTATTAAAACATATATTAGATGAAATATCCTTTGTTTTGAAGGCTACCGCCGGAAAAGATAAAGAAACTGTTATTGATGACCCTGTATTATCAAGGGCAGTAATAAGAAGTTTAGAAATAATCGGCGAAGCTTGCACAAAGTTAGACCCTGATTTTAAAGCTGTTCATCCCAATATCGAATGGCGAAAAATGAGCGGTACCCGCAATCGTCTCATACACGATTATTTTGGTGTAGATTATGATATTGTATGGGATATTATTATTAATAAACTTCCGGTTTTGAGTGATGGCATCGCAGAAATTATTGATGAATATCCGCAATAGTTAGTTAAACTTCGTAAACCTGCCTTTCTATTTCAGTCCGCCTCGAAGGATGAATTTTTTTCCAACAAGACGCGTCTTGTCGGCACTTTCGCGCGGAACAAATTTCTCGACGCGGTTGTTGAATACCTCCACCACATAAAGATTGCCCGCCGAGTCGACATCGATCGTATGGGGGTCGTCAAAATTACCGGGCCCCCTGCCATACATACCCCAATAGGTGATGAGCTTGCCGTTGAGGTCGAATTTGGCAATCCGGTTACCGGCCCCGGAGACGAGCCAAAGCGTTCCGTCGCGCATCATCAAAAAATGGCTCGGGTTAGGAATGTTCGGCCATTGGTCGAGAAAAGTCCCGTCTTCGCGGAATATCTGGACCCTGTTGTTGCCACGGTCGGCAACATAGATACGGTGTTGCGCATCAACGGCGATGTCGTGGATCAGGATGAATTGCCCGGGGCCGTTACCTTTGGTGCCCCATTCCATGAGGTATTTTCCGTTTTTGTCGAATTTCACCACGCGGGTGTTATGATATCCATCCGTCACGTAGAAAGACCCGTCAGGCATGATAAATAAGGATGACGGCCAGTTGAAATGGCTGTGGTCCGTCCCCGGCACGCCTTTTTCGCCAATTCGAAGCACCAGTTTCTTGCCGTCGTTAGTGAATTTGAGAATTTGGTCGCCCTCGCGGTCCACCACCCATACATGCCGCTCCCGGTCACGCGGATCTAATACGACACTGTGCGGGAGCATGACATCATTGTTCCACTGGCTCCAATCTTCAACCACTTTGCCGTCTGCATTCAGGACCAGGATAAGGTGCTCGTGGGTCGGGTTCAGGATAGGCGGCGGTGTGAAATTACGCACCGGGTTCAACGTCGCGCCATCGGGCCCCAGGATCAGCGATCCCGGTTCCGTAATTTGCTGACCCGAAGAAACAACGAATATCCGGTTGGGGTTGTCAACCGCCACGCCCGTTACGGGCTGATTCCAGTTTTCGACACCCGGCTTGAACCAGTTCTCGACAACACGGTACGGGCCTGTGGCATCCAGGCCGCCTTTTTCGCGCGTGGCTTGTTGCGCCATTGCTGGCAGCGTAAAAGCCAGTAACGCGGCAACGCAACGTAAAGCGCTAAAAATTGATAATAGTTTCATTTGGGTTGAATTGGTTATAACGAATATAAGGATTTTTAGACTTACGAAATTTTTGTTTCATCTTGTTACATTCTGCTAAAATTGTCAATTTTTATAATTAATTGTTTATCAAAAAGTTAAATACTAATTATCCATAAAAACACTGACGAATACGTCGTTACATCTTGTTTCATTCTGTTTCACCCTGTTTTGGCAAATTGTTGTATTTCAATTAATTAACTCAAAATCTTGTTTCACGTGTTTCATTTGTTTCACACTCGCGTGAAACAAAACACTTGCATATCCCTGCCTGCGGCAGGCAGGCACGCATCTGCATATCTGCACATCCCCAAACCATCACATCCAAAAAATGTTATTACTTTTGGACCTGTTAAAAAACACACGATTTGGACAAAGAACTAGTACGCCATTTTATTGATATCGCCCTTAAAGAAGACGTAGGCGACGGCGACCATACCTCGCTGGCCACCATCCCCGAAGGTACAACCGGCAAAGCCAAGCTATTGGTTAAAGACTATGGCATCATTGCCGGCGTTGAGCTGGCCGAATACATTTTCCACCGGGTCGATAAGGGCCTGAAACTAACCGTATTCATAACCGATGGCACCGAGGTTAAGCCAAAGGACATTGTATTCGAGGTGGAAGGCAGCGTGCACAGCATATTGGTAGCCGAGCGCTTGGTATTGAATTGTATGCAGCGTATGTCGGCCATTGCCACCAAAACCGACCAGGTTGTCGATCTGCTAAAAGGTACCAATACCCAGGTGTTGGATACCCGCAAAACTACTCCTGGTATGCGTTACCTCGAAAAATGGGCCGTGCGCATAGGTGGTGGGGTTAACCACCGTTTTGGTTTGTATGATATGATACTGATCAAAGACAACCATGTAGATTATTCGGGCGGCATAAGCAGAGCGATAGAAAACACGCGACAGTACGTAGCCAATCAAAACAAAAAACTCGCCATCGAGATCGAAGTACGCAACATGGACGAACTGGAAGAAGTTTTGCAAACCGGCGGCGTTGACCGTATATTGTTGGATAATTTTAACTTCAACGATCTGCGGCAGGCCGTGAATATGATAGGGGGCCGGTATATTACTGAAGCATCGGGCGGTATTACGGTTGATAATGTACGCGAGTATGCCAATTGCGGGGTCGACTATGTATCCATAGGCGCCCTAACCCATTCTGTTACCTGCCTCGACCTCAGTTTAAAGGCGGTTAAAGCGGCCTGATCTTTTAAATTGTTCTTATTATTGTTTAATTTCAAAGTTTTAGGTGATACATATAAATAGGATTAAACTTGTTAGTACAATTATCAATTTATAATATTGCGCTGATATGATAACCCCACTCTCCATCACGGCGCTTATATTAGCTTATTTATGCGGTTCAATTCCTACCGCGGTATGGATAGGCCAGGCATTCTTCAATATAGATGTGAGGGAGTATGGCAGCGGAAACGCCGGTGCAACCAATACTTTCAGGGTATTAGGCAAAAAAGCCGGGATACCCGTAATGCTACTCGATATTTTAAAAGGCTGGACAGCCACTAACCTGGCCTTTATGATCGGTATAACCACTACCGGGGCATACCACTCTGTACCATTTACTAATTACCAGCTTGCTTTAGGCATTGCCGCGGTTATGGGGCACCTGTTCCCGGTATTTGCAGGCTTTAGGGGCGGTAAGGGAATAGCCACGCTGTTCGGGATGATATTGGCTGTTAATTTACCGGCGGCTTTGTTATGCGTATCGGTATTTATAGTGGTGCTGCTCATTACCCGGTATGTATCGTTAGGTTCAATTATGGCAGGGTTTACTTACCCCATTGGCGTAACCTTTATTTTCCCTACTTATATTAAATCGGTTATTATTTATGGGATGTGTATGTGCCTGCTGATATTGGTGACCCATCAAAAAAATATAGAGCGCCTGCTGAAAGGCAGGGAATCGAAAGTTAATTTCTTCAAGAAAAAGCCGGTTAACTACGCGGAGCAGGCTGACCCAGAACTTCAAGAATAGCCTTTGCCTTTAACAGGCATTCTTCATACTCCTTTTCGGCATCGGCATGATAGGTAATAGCGCTGCCAGTTTGGAACGACAAATACTTTTCTGTTGAATTATATAATAAGGTCCTGATCACTACATTGAGATCAAAATCATTATCAGGGCTAAAATAGCCTACGGCCCCCGAGTATACACCACGCCTGCTGCGCTCATATTGCTCCATCAGCCGCATTGAACTGATCTTGGGTGCGCCTGTCATGCTTCCCATGGGGAAAGTGTTGCGTATAGCCTGAACGGCTGAAATTCCATCCTGCAACTCACATGCAATGGTCGATATCATTTGGTGTACCTGGTTAAAGGTATAAATGCCGAATAATTCTTCGGTTTTAACCGTACCGGGTTTTGCTGATCTTGTAAGGTCGTTACGTACCAGGTCCACTATCATTACATTTTCCTGTAGTTCTTTGGCGTGGTTGCGTAGTTCTTGTTTAATGGCTTCATCCTCCTTGTCGCTGCCGCCTCTTTTGGCTGTTCCCTTAATAGGCTGCGATACCAGTTTATTGCCGCGTTTGGCCAAAAAACGTTCGGGCGACGCGCAAAGGACATAATTATCATTCCATTTATAAAATGCGGCAAATGGGGTGGGCGATATGCGGTTAAGCTGTAGAAAAATGGCAACCGGATCTATCTCCGCGTTATCCGCAAAAAATTCCTGGCAAAAGTTGGTTACATAAATATCGCCCCGGCTGATGTGTTCTTTAATTTTGGCGGCTGTATTTAAATATTCCGCCTTACTAAAACGCGATCGCAGGTTGATATCGCCCGGTTTTGAAACGGCGGGTATTTGCTGGTCTATATACTTAAAAGCGGCATCGGCGTCGTCAGAAACAATTTCAACCTCGTTGCCCTTAATTAATATTAAATGCTTTGGCGCGAAAAAATACAGGTCAGGAAAATGAAGATGATCCGGGTTTGCAGAGGATAAGTTCTCTGTTTCATTCTTAAGGTCATAACTCAAAAAACCGGTTAACCACCCAGGGTTTTTTTCGCGAAACTTTTCCAGTTCCTCAAAAGCCGACCCGGTGCCGGCGGTAATAGAATCTTTAACACCGGCGGCAAT
>Ga0206969_1130_pt1 | contig 20766 bp, 11 predicted proteins | sample Alteio_BWOrgHeat_87_FD_153256 | JGI IMG/M metagenome (GOLD analysis project Ga0206969, IMG submission 153256) | Enriched cells from forest soil in Barre Woods Harvard Forest LTER site, Petersham, Massachusetts, United States -... | ecosystem: Environmental > Terrestrial > Soil > Temperate forest >... | reverse complement strand
GCGGTGCTTCCACACCGAGTCATGGACCTCGCCATGCGCCTCGACCGACTCGATCTTGGGCAGATTGAAGAAGGCGATGATCACCGCGAGAGCCATTAAGGCCAACCCCAACCCGATATACGGCCCTTTCACCGAAGCTGCCTGCGATACCTGGTAGGCGTGCCGTTGGTCGGCAGTCATGCTGCGCAACACTGCAATCGCTACCGGAGCGGACACCGCGCCCAGGATCAGTTTGCTGCCAAAGGTCGGCGCAACCGTCGTGCCCAGGGAATTGAAGGCCTGGGTGAGATTTAGCCGGCTTGACGCAGTGCGCGAAGGACCCAACACCGCTACGTATGGATTGGCCGACGTCTGCAGGATCGTCATGCCCGCAGCCAGCGTAATGAGCGCGGCAAGGAAGAGCGGAAAAGAGGGAACTGCCGCGGCCGGAACGAACATCAAGGCTCCGACTCCCATTGTCACCAGGCCGGCAACCATCGCTTTCTTGTATCCAAAGAAATCGATAATCTTGCCGGAAGGGAACGAAAATACGAAGTAGGCCGAGAAGAAGGCAAACTGCACCAACATTACTTCGGCATAGTTCAGATCAAAGATGCTCTTCAGGTGGGGAATGAGGATGTCGTTTAGACAGGTGAGGAAGCCCCACATGAAGAAGAGAGTCGTCACCATGGCCATGGCGCGATAGTTTGTGGTTCGAGCAGTTGCGTCGTTCTGCTGAGCGGAACCGATTGCGCTCGTTGCGGGCATCGTTAGGGTGGCCTCGTTGAAGTACTACTGGGGCGGCGCGATGATAGGCCGTTTCGTGGGCTCCGCATTGCTGCAGAGGATCGGAACCGGAACTCTTCTCGGATTCAACGCCATCATGGCTTGCCTTCTGGTCAGTGCGTCCATGCTGACCTTCGGACACTTCGCCGTGTGGACAATTCTCCTGGTCGGCCTATTCAACTCAATCATGTTTCCAAGCATTTTTACCCTCGGTGTGGATGGACTCGGGCCTTTGACAGGCGATGGCTCGGCGCTCTTAATCGCCGCAATTGTCGGTGGTGCGATCATTCCTGAATTGCAAGGATTGCTCGCGGATCGCATCGGCATTCATCACGCGTTCATCCTGCCGGTGCTTTGTTATCTGTACATCGCCTACTACGGATTCAAAGGATCGCGCCGCACGGGTGCGGCAACGACTTAACCACGCCAAAGTTTTATTGCTTCAAGCAGGTGGGCTCAGGGCTTCTGTCCGCCCTGAGCCAGCACGAAACACATGGTCGGTTTCTGGGCATTGCCACAGGACAGGCGCAACTCGGCCCCCTGCGGCGCGTTGGCAAAGTCGATACTTAAAGTCTCCGCGGTGCGATCGTAGGAAGACGCCGTGACAGGCTTGCCATCCAGCTCGATCTTGTCCGGTTGCAGCCTGACTCCATAGATGACTGCCTGAACACGGTCGAACCACGGCTTGTAGCCTCCCTTTTGCGGCGATATCTTTACCTTCAGTGCATCCTCATAGACTTCGCAGGAATAATCGACGCGCAGATAATCGCCTTTCAGGTAGTTGAAGCTGACACCGTCGTCCATGTAGAGCGATCCCTGACAAGAGCGATCAGGATAGACGCGTAACTCGAGCGGTCCCTGAGGCTTCTCGGTCGTGTTCTGCACCAGCGGCTGGCGGGCAATGATGGCGCCACCGCGCACAAAGACAGGCAGCGTCTCCAATGTGGGATTGACGTCGACATTGCCCGGCTGCAGTTGCTTGCCCGTCCAGTAGTCGTACCAGAGGCTGCCCTGCGGGAGTTGAACGGGATAGCTGTGCGCGAACTCATAGGGCTCGGGCGCAATGAGCAGATCGCGGCCAAAGAGGTATTCGCTGTCCTTCCAATTGGCTTCCGTTACCAGTGACTCCTGCTCTGGATATTCCAGAAACAGCGGACGCATGAGCGGCACACCGTCCCGAGTAGTTTGCTCAACGCTCGTGTAGATGTACGGCATCAAGCGATAGCGTTCTTCGATGTAGCGCTTGCGGATGGACTCATGGGTTGCGCCATGGACCCAGGGCTCCTGGTCGGCCGAACCTTTCTCCGTGTGATCGCGATCGATGGGATTGAAGGTTCCCAATTCGATCCACTTGGTAAGCAGATCCGGTTGTGGGCTGCCCGCGTACCCGCCGATGTCGTCGCCGATGAGAGCAAACCCGCTGATGCCGAGGTTTTCCAGCATCGGCACGCTCATGCGCATGTGGTTCCAAGTGCTCGAATTGTCGCCAGTCCACGACGCAGCGTAGCGGTGACCACCGGCGTAGGTAGCGCGGGTGAGCACGAATGGACGCACGTTCGGTCGCAGCTTCAACAGGCCTTCGTATGTACCCTCCGAATTCAGCATGCCAAAGACATTGTGGATTTCGCGCTGATTGGTTGTGCGCGGCGGCTCCCCTGGCTCTTCGATGCGATCGACGACATCGACCGGCATCGTCTTGTCTGGGCGTTCAAAGACCGAAGGCTCATTCATGTCGTTCCAAAAGCCGGCTACGCCGTCATCGATAAATTCCTTGTACAAACTGCCCCACCAGTCTCGCGCTGCTTTGCGCGTGAAGTCGGGAAAAACGCTTGGGCCGGGCCAAACCGGCCCCACAAATTCGGTTCCGTCTGGATTCTTCACGAAGAAATCGCCGGCTTTGCCGGAATCGTACGGCGCATAGCCGGGCTCTCGCTTGATATGCAAGTCGGTGATGAGGACTGTCCGCACTCCCTGGTCGCGAAAGTCATGAATCATGCCAGTGAAATTGGGGAATCTCTGGGCGTCCACCGTGAATGGACGATTGCCGCGCTGGTAGTCAATGTCGAGGTAGATCACATCGAGTGGAATCTTCTTCTGGCGATAGGTGCTGACGATCTCTCTGGCTCGCGCTTCGGGATAGTAGCTGTAGCGCGACTGCTGGAATCCAAGCGACCACAGTGGAGGCAACGGGGTGCGGCCAACCAGCGCGGTATAGGCTTCCACCACGCGCTTTGGACTCGGACCGTAGATGAAGTAGTAGTCAGCCTCTCCGCCTTCCGCTCCAAAAGAGTATTGGCCGGCGGCACGCTTTCCGAATTCCCAGTGCTGCCGATAAGTATTGTCGAAGAGTATTCCGTAGCTCACGCCCTTGCGCAACGCAACCAGGAAAGGGATCGTCTTGTAAAGAGGATCGGTGGATTCCTGCCATCCGTAGGCATCGGTGTTCCACATCGTGAACGCCTGGTTGCGATGATCCAGCGGACCTGCTTTATCTCCAAGTCCAAAATAGTGTTCATCCTCCGGCATGTGTCTGGTGATCGTGAACTCCTGGCCTCTCCAGGAAATTGGGACAACATCACTACCGAGGGGCACGCCTGCAGCCGAAAGGATGCTGACGGCGGAGTTCGCGCGAGCGACACGGACTCGCAGAGCTGGCGTGTCGAAGGCAATGGCATCCGCCGTTTCCGTTACTGCCGATTCCAGACCGCGCGAGGGATTTTGACTTTCCGGAGCCTTGCTGGTAGCGGGCAGCACCGCATAGGAATGTCTAGCAGCGAAATCCGCTCCACGCGTCGCACGCACTCGAACCATGCGCTCTTCAAGAGCTTCAACGCGAAGCGAGCCATTCTCGCTGCTGATCTCGACCCCATTGGGAACGGCGCGGAAGTTGCGCACGCTTCCCAGTTCAACCTGTTCTGCACGCTCGGCGCTTGTTTGCCGATTCGGCCGAGCTTGCGGGGCGCCGCTGCGGGCTAGAGGGCTATCGGTAATTTGGGCGTTGGCATACGGCGTGACAATGAGCAGGAGGAAAAGGTGGATGTTCTTCATGGAGATTGAGCGAAGCTGCAAAGTAGGACAGTGCGTCAAGCTTGTCAAATCTTTACGTTCGAGAGTCTCACCTCAGTGCGATTCAAACTACCTCGACTTCGAGTCGAGCAAAACCAGCGTGACTCCATTCGTCCAGCCAAAACCAACTTCATTCGTTTTGTATCCGGCTGCAACCTGTGACTGAGTCGAGCGGGTAATCACGTCGTATTTCTCGCGAATGGTTTGGTCGCGCTTGAAGTTGTCATAAACCTCGGAGACGAACTCCTGCGAGACGCGGTCGCCGTCCTCACGAAATCCATAACGGCGTAGACCTTCGATTGAAATGAGCTGGAGCGGTGCCCACCCATAGGGCAGATCCCACTGCATGCCGGTAACGCGAGCGCTCATCGCGATTCCGCCCGGATGTTCGAAGAAACCGAGGTTGCGGGCCGTCGCCTGCGCCTGCTCTGGAGTTGCGAGGCCTGCCCACAGTGGATAAAAAGCAGTCGCGTAATAGTACGAAGACTGGCGATCCTGCAGGAAGTCGTAGTCGAAAAACATCCCGGCCTCCGCATTCCAGAAATACTTATTCATTGCCGTTTTGCGCGCTTCCGCAGCTTGCTTCCACTTCGCGGATTCCTGTGGGAGTCCCAACCTGTCAGCCATGTCGGCGAGATCCTGCTCGGCTTTGTAGAGCAGACTGTTGAGGCAGACGGGCGCGTAATGATGCGTGGATCCGCTGTATGGACCAAAGCGGAACGACGGATCGAAGCCGGACTCGCGCATGGCCCGGTCTCCTTTGTAGAAATCGTGGGAAAGAGCGACGTATTGCGGTTCGGAACAGTGATGCGCCGCTCCCGCGGACGTCTCTTGCGCTGCACAGACCTCCACTTGGAAGGCGGGGCCGGTCTGTGCCGAATCCTTGCCGGCCATCCCCACATAGTTTTCAGTGTTGTCAGTCCGGGCTGCCAGCAGGTTGCTGGTTACGTCGGAATAGTATGTGGGATCGTCGCCCATTTCGGGAACCGGTCCTTCACCCAGGTCGAAGTACCGGGACAATCCAGTGTTCCCGGCAAGCTTGGGTTCGCGCATCCAAAGCTCGTGGTCACGCTGCGCGAACCTGTAAGCGCGCGCCAGCCAGTCACGATCCTCGTGTCCCATTGCCTTTTGGGCGTCGTTGTAAGCCATGATCATCGAGGTGAGAAAGGGTGGCTGCGAGCGCGTGAAGTAATACGTACGATTGGCATTCAGAATCGCGCCATAGTGCTCGATCTCGAAAAAGAAGTTCTCGATCATGTTGCGCGCCATGTCGAGTTCCCCGTCGCGCACCAGACCGCGAACAATGAAGTAACTGTCCCACCCGTACATCTCATTGAAACGTCCGCCGGGCACAACGTATGGATTGGGCAAGTAGAGAAGACCGGGTGGCTGAACCTCGGCGACTTTCACGTCGTCCATCTGGTGAATCGCCCGGGGAAGACGTGCCACATGGTTGCCGCACTTCAACTCCACGGCCTGCACCGCCGCCGGAATCTGGATGTCAGCGGGCACGTAGAGCACCGGCTTGGTCGCGAGTTTGGAGTCCACCAGCGACTTACAGTCAGTTTGCGACCGCGTGAGCGTCTGCCACGTGGAATGGATGTAGGTTCTTAGTTCAGCGGCTTGAGCAGAAGTGAGCGGGTGACTCGAATTCTGACTCTGCTGCGCAGATGAAGTCGCCAGACAGATCAGCAGCAGGAGCAATGAAGGGCTGATACGTTTCCTGATTGGTTTTATCAAAGGATTAAAACCTTAGTGTGATTTCCTGTTGGATGTACTTTGATCCACGATCGGTCGGAGGGATGACGATCTCAACCCGCTGGGTTACAGCGCCTGCCGATTTCAATTCACCTCCCGAAACTGACGCGATCTTCGCACCGTAGGCTTGCAATTCATATCTTCTTCCGCTGAGACCCGATACTTGCACAATCAACTGCTTCCCATCGGCGCTCCAATGTTCATGGGATATCTTCAGATTGCTGCTCTCGGCCCCCGGTAGTGGAAGATCTTCCTCGGCAACCAAGCCGAAATCATCCGCGACTTGAATGCTGGCTTCACCGGGAACGCTCAAACGCAAGGTTACGTGCTGGTCTTCTGTGGTTGCGTCTGTCTTGTAGGCGACCTTCTTCCCGTTGAACGTGGCGCCCAGAACTCGAGCGTGTCTGCTGAACGCCGGAGATATCTCAAACGTGCATCCGGAGGCCGGACCCATGAAGCTGAACTCTACTGAACCAGGCTGGCGATGAAAGACAACGTCGTACTTCCCGCCACAGTTGAGATTGTGCACTCTGAAGCTGTTCCAATCAGCGGGAAGATGCGGAGCGATGCGGACATTTTTCTTCGTTCCGTCGACGGAGATTCCAAGCAAGCCGCGAATCAGCGGACTGATCACCATTGCCGACGACCATATCTGATGCGGCGAAGCGGTGCCCAACTCTTCGTAATAAGTACCGGAAAGAACCTCGGTCACTCGTCCGAGCGAACCGTCCAGCGAGAGCAGCGAATTGGCACGCAGGTTAGCATAGGCTTCGAGCGGTCGATGGTAGCGATACTCCGCGACGGCGGCCCATCCGGTGAACAGCGGCCACACCGAACCGAAGTGATATCCCGTAGGACCGTAAAGCGGGTGTTCCTTAGAGATGATCCGCATTCCCCAATCGGCGGCGTGATCCCAATTGGCGATGTGGTCGATGGTCCCTTGGACTTTCTCGGCATCGAAAGCGCCAAACCACATGGGAGCGGTGCTTAGGACGGTCGGCGTTTGCACCTGCTTGTTGTCCTGATCGAGGGCGAAGACGAGCGTGTGACCGCTGGGGTCCCAGAAGGCCTGGTTGACTCTCTTTCTCTGCGCCTCGAATTCCTTTGCGACTTGCTCGGCCTCCGGCTGTTTGCCCGCGAGTTGCGCAAGCGAAGCAAGCGACTCCAATGCCGCCGCTCCGAGTCCGCTCTGATACGACTCGGTCTCGACCGGCAGCAGTGGACCGCCTTCGATCCAGCCATGTCCTACGCCAAAGTTGCGAGGCAGCCCACTGCTGTCGCAGGTCGAGCTCAAGAACTTGTAAGCGCGCCACACATTATCCCAATGATCGCGGGCAAACGCCACGTCGCCCGACGCTTTCACGTAGTCGTCAATTGCGATAATGAAGAGAGGCGTGGCGTCAGCAGAGGCGAATCCGTAAGCAAAGCCCTTCCACCAATCCACCAGGCTCGCTGTTTGCGAGATCTCGTGCTCGACCTTTCCATCTTCACGCTGAAACTTGGCAATAAATTCGAGCGCGGTTCGCGTTGTGAGGAAATCGCCGATGGAGTCCAAGGCCAGATCGGTCCAGAGCGAGTCCCGACCGAAATACCAGGCAAATCCCGGACGCGCGGACTCTCCGGAGGATCGATAACCGGCAACAAGACCCGCTCCCAGAAAGGGATTTGTCACCAATCCCTGCATGGTACTGATCCGGGACCAGTCATATGCGGCCTGCAGCTTGGCATCCGGTAAGTCGAGAGCGAGGGTACGCGACAAGTAATCGTCGTAATACTTACGCGCATCGGCAAAGAACTGGCTCGGATGATCGGCCAGCTGCTGGTAAGTCGTGCGCGCCTCGTGGGAACCATTGCTTGCGCCCGCAACAAAGATGTACTGCACCGCCGTTCCTTTGTTGACTGTGCTGAGGCGGAATTTGCTGCGCGCGCTTGTATAGCTGTTGGAAAAGAATTCGGGCTCGGCAGACACGGCTGAAGGGGACCCGACCATCGCTGCGAACTTGCGGCTTTCCTCTCCCAAAGCGAAAGCGCGAAATTCCGCATCCCAACTCATGTAGGTGCCCCCCAACCCGGCGGGCCACATCAGTTGGAAGTCGCGAGTAAATGACGCCTCAATTTCAAGGGGCTCCCAGGTGTTGATTTCGAAACGAACGATTGCACCATTCTCTTCTGGAGGTGCGAGCCATGATTCGTTGACGGTAAAGGAATCGGAAGCGAATGTTAACGTCGGACCCTCGGGACGCATGGTCAACCTGCGCACCAGCGAAGCCGCCGGAATCCTGCGGTTGCCTGTAACGAAGGTGATGTCGAAGTCGCGGAAGATTTTTATGGGATATACCCAGGCTTCGAATCGTCCGCTTTCGCTTCCGAAAAGACTTGAATGCTTGCCAACGGCGTCGAGAAATTCCCAGGAACGCGCAGGACGTGAGAGCTCGCGATCACCGATTTCTATGGCATCGCCCGTGCCAGAGCCCGGCTGTGCGTGCGCTGCCGCTACCAGGACAAGCAGGGCAAGAAAGCACGATGGTCGATGGGATCCGCTGCGGCAATTCAACATTGAAGCGTCGAGTCTCCTGAATCGGCACGCTACGTTTGACTGTTTCCAAAAGCGGCAGAAATCCTAACACGTCCAAAGACATCTCCAGCAGTTGAAGACTCGTGATTTCTCGCAACATCAGCACACTGGAGCGCTCGATTGAAATTCGATTCTCAAGGAGCTTAAAGTAGCGGTAGTTGAATCCGTCTCAATTACACTGTGTCGTTCCACGGCTCACTTCTACATCGCCTGAAGGCGCTCGCAACGCTCGCTGTTGTGTCCGCGTTCGTCATCGACCCCGCGCTCTTGGCTCAAAAACAGAGCTCGTCCTCGGTTTCCAGCACGAATGCTGTGTATCAGCGCGGACTGGCTGCCTGGCAGTCAGGGGACCTCGCCTCAGCGCATGTGGCCTTCGAATCCATGGTGAAAGCAAATCCGCGCAATGTTGATGCGCAGAGCGCATTCGGCCAGGTCTTGTGGCAGCAAGGCAATCTGGATGCAGCGATTTCGCACCTTCAAGCTGTGACTCGACTCCGGCCAGATCTTGCGATAGGCCATGTGCATCTCGGCCAAGCGCTCGCGCAACAGGGCGCGCTAAGTGAGGCAGCCCGCGAACTGCTGAAGGGAGTCGGCCTTGCTCCTGGTAATCCTCAAGCTCATGAGGCCCTGGCACGTTTACTCAGCTTGGAGCAGAAAACCGACCAAGCGATTGCTGAAATGCGAAGAGCTGTTGAACTAGAGCCGGATCGGCCTGAGCTGCGCGACGAGCTTGGATCGTTGCTTGCCCAGAAGAAAGATTTCTCAGCCGCCCAGATGGAATTTCGAACAGCCCTTGGATTGAATCCGCAATACCAGCCCGCGCTGCTCCATCTAGGCGTGGCCATGCTCGAGAGCGGAAATCCGGACGAAGCCAAGCAAATGCTGCAACGAGCTGTTCAGGCCAACCATAACGACGGGCTCGCACATTACTACCTGGGCAGTGTTCTTGAATCTCAACCGGATCAGAGTGCAGCTCTTGACGAGTATCAGTACGCAGCAAAGCTGATTCCGAATTTTGTTCCCGTACAAACCAAACTGGGACTGCTCGCGCAAAGAGCAGGCGACACGCAGACGGCAATCTCATCGTTTCGTGCAGTCATTACTGCTCAACCGGACAACCCGGAAGCACGCAGCAACCTAGGTCTGGCGCTCCTCCAAGAAGGAGATTTCGACGCTGCTGTACGTCAGTTTGAGCTCGCCATTGGACTCGCTCCGGCCGACAGCAGCTATCGGAACAATCTGGGCGCTGCCTATCTGCAGAAAGGCGACTTCGATTCTGCGATTCGGCAATATCAGCAGGGATTGACGCTCGCGCCGAACAACGCTGAGCTCCATTACAATCTCGGTCTAGTTTTCAAGTTGAAGGATGATCTTGCCTCGGCAAACGAAGAGCTGCAAAAGACGATCAAACTCGATCCGACTTTGCCTGATCCGCATTACACGCTGGGCGTTATTCTGTGGCAACGCGGTAAGTTCGACGAAGCTACCGAGCAGTTGAAGGAAGTAGCGCGTCTCAAGCCGGACTATGCCGAGGCCTACTACACCTTGGGCACAGTGTATAAGCAAGCGGGAAATTTGTCCTTAGCCTCGGAAGCGCTGCGCCGCGCCATCCAGCTTCAACCCGACTTTGCCGGAGCGCACATTACGCTGGCAGCGGTGTTGCGCCAGCAAGGAAACACCCAGGCTGCCGCCGCAGAGAGCAAGCTGGGCGCCGACCTTACCCAACAAACGATGACGCTCCAAGCGGCGACGTTTGCGACGAACTCCGGGATCAAGATGATGAACGCAGGCGACCTCGACGGAGCTATCGCGCAGTTCGAAAGTGCGATTAAATCTGACCCTTCGTATGCTCGCGCCCACCAGCAAATGGCCACTGCCTTGGAGCGAAAAGGGGACAAGGACCGGGCCAGCCAGGAACTCGAAGTATCCCGGCAACTCCAAATGAAGTCGACGTCGGTAAAATGATCCGAGGCTTCCGTGCCTGGATTGGCGATGAAATCCACTGGAACCGTGGACATCGCTCTGCTATTGCCGAGTGCCTTTGCGCAGAGCTACCAATTCACTTTCGAGCGGCACTCCCCGCGTCACTTTAACGTGCAGAACCGCCTCGAAGGGCTCCAGCTCGCCGGTTGGGGAGACAGATAACCGAAGCAACAGCCGCTCTACCGTGTTCTGGCGACAAACGTACTCAACTGCCGCCTGCGTACCCAGAGTGGTGGTGCCGGCCAGAATCAATTCCGAACGCGCCGGATTCAGACCCTTCACCAGAGCCAAGACGGCATAGTCGTCGGTAAGCTGGAGATCGTTCGGTGTGCCCAGGAACTGCTTTGGTTCATCGGGCTGCGGATGAATGCTGACAATCGCAAGATCGCCCTTGCGTGGCCCTTGGGAAAGCCTCTGAAAGACAAATTCCTGCGTGCCGGGGATATCCAGCAGGGTGAGGTTCTCGGCGGGCGATCCGACAAAGATCAAATTGTTATTCTTCACGTCGTCGAGCGAGAGCAAGCTGCCACGCTTTACGACAATCTGGCGGTGCAGTGATGCGAACGCCCGATCCAGTTCGTGAATGGCAAGCACTTCCCCTACGCCAGTGTAGTGGTCGAGGATTTTGGTTTTCGTCTTCGCGTCGCGGGCTGCATCCAAGTATCGCATTCCGGTTTCAGGACGTCCCACGAACGCGGCATTGCTGAAGATCACCCACGGCTCGTCCGGAACTGATGCAAAAGGCTTCCAGAAGACGCGAAGCGCGGCCGGGGAATCGCTCACCGCTGCCTCGGTTGCGCTATTCCGGCCCCCCGCCACCCGCTGGGCGATGATGATGGCAACGGCAACCACCAAAAGCAGTGAGAGAACGACTACAACCGTGCTCCAGTGGCGTTGGGTGGCTTCTGAAGGGCGAACAAGCACTTCCTGGCGGGCTGTGTCTTTTTGGATGGCTCCCGGCTCGCGACGGTGGAATTCCAGCGCGTAGGAGCCCTTCGGCAAGTCAACCAGGATGGAATCTTCAGCACCGTCGGAACTGTAGTATTCGTGGAGCTTCTGGCGAAGCCGCCCGACCTGCACGCGGACAGTCGAATCCATCTGCGGGTCGAAGTCCGAAGAGCGTCCGAAGACTTCCGTTGCAATCTGGTATTCCTTGAAATGAACTCCGGGATGGTCAAGAGAATATCGGGCCAGATAGCGCAGGAGTTTGCAGAGCGACTCCGAACCGTGAAGCACGCTGCTGTGGGCGATCTTCTCGATTTGTGTCAGGTACCGGTCTTTTTCCGTCAGGACAACTCTGTTACTGGACATTTATCAAGTGAGTAACAGAGCGTAACAGGCCTGCAAAAACGCTGCAAGCAAAAGAAACTTCGTCTCGTAACCGTATCAGGCATTTCACGAAACCTCCCGAGTCTTGACTTCATTCAGCAACCTCGAATAAGTTCCGCCCGCGACAAGGAACTAATCGAAAACTACTAGTTCCCGCAGTGTGTGTTTTGCTCTGGGGGCAATAAGCGCTGACGTGGAATCCTGGGGCTCGAAGTTTGGGCTCATTCTCAAACGATCGCTGACAACCGCGATGCTCTTTAGCCAGTGAGGTCAAAAATGAATCGTGCGAGATTTTTCTCTGTTCTGACCCTGCTACTCGGTCTTTCACTTTTGCTGCCGATGCCAAGCTTCGGCCAGGCGGTTTACGGCTCGATTTTCGGCACGGTAACGGATCCGTCGGGCGCGGTAATTCCCAATGCCAATGTCACGATCAAAGACCTGCGCAAGGGAACCACGGATAGGGTTACAACTGATGCCTCGGGCAATTACAGTGCCACTCACCTTATTCCAGATGTGTACCAAGTAAGGATCGAATCTCAGGGATTCGAGACTTCGGTGTCTGACAATGTCCAAGTTTCTGCTGACACCGGCACCAAATTCGATGCTGCTCTGAAAACTGGCGCGCAGACCGAGACTGTTCAGGTGACGGGAGAGGCGCCGCAGTTGAAGACTGATCGAGCAGATGTGGCAACAATCTTCAATGAGAGATCGCTCGAACAGCTTCCGACATTTAATCGAAACTTCACTAACTTCCTGCTGCTGAGCCCGGGCACGACCAAGATGGGCTGGTCGCATGCGAGTTCGGAGAACCCGCAAGGAAGTCAGCAGATTTTCGTGAACGGCCAGCAGTTTGCCGGAACCGGCTATGAGCTTGACGGAACGGACAATCAAGATCCGATTCTGGGAATCATCGTGGTCAATCCCAATTTGGACTCGCTGACCGAGACCAAGATCACAAGCCAGAACTACGACGCCGAATTTGGTAAGGCAATCGCCGGAATCGTTACTGCCCAGACAAAGTCCGGGAGCAACAGTTTGCACGGCAGTCTATTCGAGTACCGCCGCACCGATGCCTTTCAGGCAAGAGATCCTTTCACGCAATTTCAGCCGGACCCGATTACACATCGATTGATCCCTGCGACTCTTTGGAACCAGTTCGGAGCATCCGTCGGGGGGCCGATTCTGAAGGACAAACTGTTCTTTTTTGGTGACTATCAGGGCACGCGAGAAAAGACGGGTAACTCTTTCTTCGAGACGGTGCCCACCAACCTGGTGCGTAGTACCTGCTTGAGCGGTGCAGCCTGCAACTTAAGTGAGTATCTGAACGGCGGTCAGAACCAGATTTATCAGCCCGGAACAACCACACCGTTCGCGAACAACACCATTCCAGCCAACATGATCTCCGCGCAAGGGATCGCTCTGTTGAAGCAACTTCCTGCGCCCACGACGGGCGGGACCGTCAACAATTATGTTGCCAGCGGATCTGGAATCTTCAATCGTGACGCGTTCGATACACGCATCGATTACAACACCACTCAGAATCTCCACGTGTTCGGCAGATACAGCCTCCAGAACTTCAGCCTGACGGGTGCTGGCGCATTCGGCGTGGCCGGGGGTAATGGATTTGGCCCGGGCGGTTTTGCGGGGCAATCGAAGACGCGGAATCACAGTCTGGCCTCGGGCTTCGATTATGTTTTGAGTCCCAGCTTGATCACGGACTTCCGGTTCGGGTACTTCCGCTACCACGTAAACGTTCTTCCCAATGACGCATCGTTGACGCCAATGAAAGACGCCGGTGTCCCCGGCATTAATCTGGGCGACGCTTTCACCGCCGGATTTTCGCAGCTTAGTTTCGCGGGCAACAGTTCCAGCGACATTGCCAAGGCCGCGGGTATCAGCGAATTTGGCGAAGGTCTTGACGTGGGCCGGTGCAATTGCCCTCTGCTGGAAAGCGAAAACCAGGTTCAATTCGTAAATAATTGGACCAAATCGGTAGGCAACCACTCTTTCAAGTTCGGGGGCGATATACGCTACGCCTTAAATCTGCGCGTACCCAGCGATCGCCATCGAACCGGAGAACTTTCCTTCGATAAAGGCTTTACCTCGAATCCAGCTAATATTGCGCAGCCAGGCGGCTCTGCTCTCGCCACTTTTCTTCTGGGTGAAACGACTGGAATTGCCCGCTACGTTAGCACCACGACGAGCGCCGCGGAACGCCAGAAGCGTTGGTTCTTCTATGGGCAGGACACCTGGCGAATCACTCCGAAACTTACAATAAACTACGGTCTGCGATGGGAGATATATTTCCCCGAAACTGTCAATAAAGCCGGAAACGGCGGTCTGCTCGATCTGGCTGATGGCAATGTTCACGTCGCTGGAGTCGGTGGCGTTCCGCTCAACATGGGCGTCGAAAACAGCTACAAGAACCTGGCACCTCGTTTGGGAATTGCGTACCAGTTCGACAACAAGACCGTTGTTCGCCTGGGCTATGGACGCAGCTTTGATATTGGAGTGTTCGGTTCGATCTTCGGCCATACCGTTACCCAGAATCTGCCAGTCTTGGCAAGTCAGCAACTGAATGCCCCAAGTTCCACCACGGGTGTATTCACGCTGGCAGCGGGCCCGCCGGCGCCAACCTTTGTAAGCGTACCAACGAACGGCTTGCTACCGCTTCCAGACGGGATCAATGGTCGGGCTCGTCCGTTCCATGTTCGGATCCCGACGCTCGATGCCTACAATCTCAGCATTCAGCGTCAACTCAGTAACAGCATTACCGCCGAAATAGCCTATGTCGGGAACAAGGGCACCCATGTGTTCGCCGGCAATAATCCGGACATTAACCCGAATGAGCCCTCGGTCGTGGGATTCCACCCTCAGCTCGCAGCCTGCTCGGCCGTGCTAACGACCAACTGCAACGTACCTAAGAACCAACGGAGGGCCTTCTTCGGCAAATACGGTTGGACTCAGGACATCACTTACTTTGCGAACGCGTCGAGCAGCACCTACAACGGGCTGCAGACGAGAATTGAAAAACGCTTCACCCATGGCCTGCAGTTACAGGCTCACTACACTTGGTCTAAAGCTCTCAACTTCGACCAGGACTACTTTGCTATCCAACCGCACCATGGGCTGGTGGACTTCAACCGCAAGCACGTGTTTGTGTTGTCAAGCGTGTACGATCTACCCTTTGGACACGGCAGAACTTACGCGGCAAACCTTCCCAAATGGGCTAACTACGTGGTGGGTGGGTTCCAAATGAGCGGAAATCTCACTTGGAGCAGCGGCTTGCCATTCAGTGTGAGCTACAACGAGTGCGGTTCGGATATCGACGCCGGTCCGTGCTGGGCGGCTCATACCGGGAGCACGAACGTGAATGTAGGTGGACTGCAAACACCTTCGGGCGGATCGCCCTTCCGGCAGTTCTTTACGCCCGTGGCGGCATTCACCACCAATGGAGCTTCCGGTAATGGATTTACTCGTCCTGCCCAGGACACGTTCGGCAGTCGCAACTCGCTCTACGGCCCTCGGTATGCGAATACTGATTTTGCAATCGCTAAGAACTTCGACATTACGGAGCGAGTCAATGGTCAGTTTCGCGCGGAGGTGTTCAACCTCTTCAACCATCCACAGCTGGCCACGCCCAATTCTTGTATCGATTGTGCTGGTTCCGGCACGATTACTGATATTCAGGGAAATATTGCCCAAATGCGCAACATTCAGTTGGGCGTGCGCTTCCAGTTCTAAGCTGCGGCGCGCAAGCGTTATCAACCGGGGAGCGGATTCCGCTCCCCGGTTTTTTATGGAGTCCTGGATTGTGATTGGCCAATGAGCAAAGCTCCTTTCTTCCCTCGATGTCTTACCTATCTGCTCCTCCTTTGCGGCTCTGGCATGAGTGGCATGAGTCTTGCCCGGCAGATTGCATTGTCGGCTCCGGCTCGGGAGGCAGGCTCTCAGATTGCTTCGCCAAGCCCACTTGACGAGGCCAGGCGCCTGATTGAGGAAAATAAGCCCGACGAAGCTCTTCGGAAACTCGGCGAGTTGCGACAGAAATATCCGGAGATGAAAGGGCTTGAACACGAATTCGGTGTCGCCTACTACCGCAAAGGAGATTTCACCCGAGCAGAGCGGGCGTTTGCTAAAGCGATTGAGGAAAATCCGGAAGATCGAGAGGCGACTCAGTTGCGCGGCTTAAGCTTGTATCAACTCGGTCGGCCAGCCGAGGCGATCATTTTTCTCAGGCAAGTGCAGTCCTGGATTGGATCCGCGAATGTCGACGCAAACTATGTGCTCGGGCTCTGCTTGGTACAAACCCAAAACTACGACGAAGCGCGGAGATCGTTCGCGCAGATATATGGAGTCCCTCCGGATTCTGCTTCTGCACATTTGTTTCTCGCTCGCATGTTGCTTCGTCAGGGATATGACCCCATCGCCGAGCAGAACGCCCTGAAGGCGGCCGCTATCGACCCCACACTGCCTCTGGTGCACTATCTGCTGGGCGAGTTCTATCTCTACAAGTCCAATGTGCCGAAGGCGATTGAGGAACTCGAACTGGAGCAGAAGATCAATCCAGGATACGCGGGGACGTATGACCGGCTGGGCGATTGCTATTCGCGACTCGGCAGGTATGACGATGCACAACGCGCCCTGCAGCGAGCGATCTTGCTGGACTCCACTGCTACCGGTCCCTACATCTTGATGGGCAAGGTTCTGATCAAGAAAAAGGACTTTGTTTCCGCGGCTAACTACTTGCAGAGAGCGTTGCGAATGGACCCGGAGAACTACATCTCTCATCATTTAATTGGCGAAGCCTATCGTGGTCTGGGGCGCACGGCCGACGCCGAACGCGAGCTGAAACGCGCAGAAGAGCTGCAATCCACGAAAGAGCCGACACCGCCAACCAAGGAATAAAGGAATAGATGTTTTGGTAGGGTGACGGCCCGCCCTCAATCCACTGGTTCCAGCAGGCGGAAGCCAACCATGCTGAAGATCGCACTTTTAGTCCTGGTATTGATCCTCGCGAGCGCCGCGCAGATATCTGGCGGCGTAAAGGGCGCACTGGTTCAAATCGATGTCGAATGGAGCAGCCCTACGCCGTTCATCTCTCCCTCGTCCTCCGGCCCTGCCTCGGCCGGGGCCTTCAATCCGGCTGCCATCCGGCTCGACGGCAAGACCGTTTTGCTCTATCGCGAACAGGACACAGCCGGCACCTCGCGCATCGGCTATGCCTCCAGCAGGGACGGAGTTCATTTCACAGTTCGTGATCAGCCCGTTTTAATCCCGGAAGCCGACTATGAAGAGGATGGTGGTGTTGAGGATCCCCGCCTACTGAAGATTGCCGACACCTTTTACATGACTTACACCGGGTACAACAAGCGCGACGCGCAACTCTGCCTGGCGACTTCAAATGACTTGCTCCACTGGGAACGCAAGGGAATTCTGCTTCCCGCCTACAAGGGCAACTGGAACGCCGGCTGGACGAAGTCGGGCGCAATCATTCCGCGAAAGATCAACAACAAATGGTGGATGTACTATCTGGGGACGGCCCCGGACAAGCGGGACTATATGGGGTTGGCGTCGTCTGAGGACCTTCTACACTGGACCGACGCCACCAAAGAACCGGTGTTGCCGCGCCGGCCGGGAGCGTTCGATTCCAGAGTAATGGAACCTGGACCACCGCCCATCATCACCGATGCCGGCGTTCTCCTCATCTATAACGGAGCTGACGACGCTCTCGTCTACACCACAGCATGGGCATTGTTCGACAAGAAGGATCCGCGCAAGCTGCTGGCGCGCTCTGATCAACCTTTTCTGCGGCCCGAGACTGACTGGCAACGAGTTGGGCAGGTACCGAACGTAATCTTCACGGAAGGCTTGGTGCAAGACGGTAAGCAGTGGTGGATTTACTACGGCGGGGCCGACAAATACATAGGAGCCTCGCGCATCAAGATTTCAGTAACGCACTGAAACCCTTCCAATTCCGAACACCGGAAGTCAATGGTGTGCAGCCGCGCGCGCGCCCCCCAGCCGCTTCTGCATTTCTTCGAGCGTGATTCCTTTGGTCTCGGGATAAATCAAGAGCACGACGAAGAACTGCACAATCATCATCGCGCAGAAAAACGCGAACGGATACGCGCCCGAACGCGCCGCCACTAGCGGAAAAATGCCAGAGATGAGAGCGTTCATCACCCAATGGGTAAAACTGCCCAGACTCTGACCTTTTGCGCGCACCACGTTGGGGAACACTTCGCTGATATACACCCAGATCACCGCTCCCTGCGACGCCGCGAAGAAAGCGATGTAGCCGACGAGCAGCCACACCAACAGGTTCTGGTGCTGATCGAAAGCGAAGATTGTCGCTACTCCGGCAAGGCAGACCGCAGTCCCCACAGATCCGATCAGTAGCAGGGTCTTGCGGCCCACCTTGTCGATGACGGACATGGCAACCATGGTGAAGACCAGATTCGTGGCTCCAATGGCAACCGCCTGCAAATTGCCAGAGACTTTTCCGAAGCCGGCGCTCCGAAAGATGTCGTTCAGGTAATAAAGAATCGCATTGATGCCTGCCAGTTGGTTGAAGGCCCCGATCGAAATGGCGAGAAAGACTGGGAAAGCATATCGCCTCTGAACGAGGGCTTCTTTGCCGCCGGTCTTCGATTCTGCAATGGAGTCCACGATCTCCCGCAGACGTTGTTCATAATCTTTTTCGCTGATGAGCCGGAGCACCGTGCGAGCTTCATCGACGCGTCCGACTTCGGCGAGCCACCGCGGACTGCGAGGGATTCCGAACAGCATCAGAAAGAATAGGAATGCAGGAATAGCCGACACTCCAAGCTCCCATCGCCATTCCGTCGCGCCTAACCCCGCCAGTCCGAGCAGATAGTTCGACAGATAGGCGAGCAGGATGCCAAAGACGATGTTGAATTGGAAGAACCCAACCAGCCGGCCTCGCCAGTCCGCCGGCGAAATTTCGGCGATGTACATCGGCCCCAGAACCGACGATCCGCCGATGCCGAGACCACCGATGAAGCGAAACAAGACTAGCGCCGGCCAATTCCAGGCAAACGCGCAGCCCAGTGCCGAAATGAGATAGAGCACGGCCATCACTCGCAGACTGTCGCGACGTCCATATCGGTCTCCGGGAAATGCGGCCAGGGCAGCGCCGACCAGGGTCCCAACCAACGCGCTGGCAACCGTGATTCCCAGTGATTCAGCAGAGAGGCCGTACTGATCAGTCAGCGCTCTAGTCGTGCCGGAGATGACAGCGGTGTCAAAGCCGAACAACAGCCCGCCAAGCGCCGCCACGATCGTGCTTTTGAGCAGGTATCCGTTAAGCTGCATTCTGGTCCGATTCCGTTCGCTTCACAACATCGTCAAGCAGTTGCCAACAGTTTCAAAGCAATTAACGACGCCTCACAAGCCAATCCACGCAAAGACCTTCCAGAGTTCGCGCTGCGCTCAAAGGATGCATCCTTGCCGTCTGGCCCCTAGCTGAGTTCAGTAGTTCTCCAAGCCAGATCAACACGAGAAAGCATTGCGATCTCATGTTTATGGATAAGTTCTCCATCGCGGAGGCTGATCGCCGCGGATGTATTTACATTTTCTCGATTTCAAATTGCAGCTATTCGAAGATTGTGAGGTCGGTTGCACGTACTGAAACCATGCAAATTGCATCTGGCCAAGCACGCGCTCGGTTACTATATCGCCGTCTTCGAATTTCGGCATGGAGGCGTGAACACCGATGAATCGTCGTGAGATTTGCTCTCTTTTGCCCTTCCTGGCTCTTGCCGGATACAGCAGCGCGGCCGACCAAACACTTACTTCCGCCGAGTTCCCTTTCGCCGATCTGCCGGTCAAAACCAATGGTGGTACAACCACGCGCAAGATCGTCGATGGCAAGACTCCGACCGGCGAACACGTTGAAATCCACGAAACCACGCTGGCTCCCGGCGCAGCGCCCCATGCGCCCCACAAGCATGCCCACAGCGAGTTTTGGCTCATCCGCGAAGGCACAGTGGAACTGAACCTCAACGGCCAGGCTCATCAACTGACCGCCGGATCGGCCGGGCTGGCTGCATCGAATGACCTGCACGGCATCAAGAATGTCGGGGCGACGCCCGCAACCTACTTCGTCGTGGCAATTGGCACGATGAACGCATAGAGGATTTTGGCCGCTTGAGCGGCCGAAACGTTTCGGTTGGCAGCTTGCATCGGCTATTTCTTCCCTAGAAGCGTATTCGCCAAATGAGTCATTTCTTCAAGTTTTCTTGACAGTTGCCATACAAAAGGTGAAACATGCAGAACCAATAAGCCACCCCGTTTCGCTGTACACAACGGCCGAGGAGGAGCAAATGCTCACGAGCAATAGAGCCCGTACAGGTCTGGTTTTCACAGCGTGCGTACTAGCAATCGCAGCGGTTCATCTCGCCTTAATTCCCATTCCGGCACACGCGCAAGCGGTGAACGGCACTGTGCTGGGAACGATTACCGATTCTTCCGGAGCCGTAATCGGCGGCGCGACCGTCATCATTCGGGAAACTGGAACCGGTATCAGCCGGACTACAACCACCAATAGCAGCGGCAACTACACGTTTCCCGACCTCTCGCCTGGTCATTACACGGTGACGGTTGAATCGAGCGGATTTAAGAAAGAAACGCGCGCAGCGGATGTGCTTGTGGACAACACAACGCGTGTCGATCTGCCGTTACAGCCTGGAAGTGCTAGCGAGGTGATCACCGTCACGGATGTACCGCCACTGCTGCAAACCGATCGCGCCGACATAAGCACCAAGCTTGAGGCGCAGCAGGTTGCGGACATGCCGCTGTCGGTCAATCGCAACTTCCAGTCCCTGCTGAATCTGGTACCGGGCACGTCACCGGCTACATTTCAGCACTCGCAATTTTTCAATGCGCAAAGCACCTTGCAAACAGAAGTCAATGGCCAGCCACGCCAGGGCAACAGTTATCAGATCGAAGGAATCGACGACGACGAACGGACGGGTTTGTTGCAGATTCTGGTTCCGCCTGCCGAGGCGATCCAGACGGTTGACGTTTCCACTAACGACTATGATGCCGAGCTCGGCCGTGCGATTGGCGCCGTAACCAATGCCATCTTAAAGTCCGGCTCGAACACGTTTCACGGCGCAGCGATGGAATACCTGCAAAACAGCGCCTTCAATGCGCGCTCCTACTTCAACCCCGTCCTCGGCCATGTGGCCTACAACTACTTCGGCGGCAGTTTTGGCGGTCCCATAAAGAAGGATAAACTTTTCTTTTACGGAGATTACTTCCAT
>Ga0206969_1129_pt1 | contig 20861 bp, 19 predicted proteins | sample Alteio_BWOrgHeat_87_FD_153256 | JGI IMG/M metagenome (GOLD analysis project Ga0206969, IMG submission 153256) | Enriched cells from forest soil in Barre Woods Harvard Forest LTER site, Petersham, Massachusetts, United States -... | ecosystem: Environmental > Terrestrial > Soil > Temperate forest >... | reverse complement strand
ACGTGGCGCGCAATCCGAACGGGACGTGGCTCACCGACCCGACGGGCAAGATTCCCGGCAAAGCGACCTTCCAGTGTAAAACTGTGCCCCATGTGGAACTTGGTCGTAGTATCGCCCGCAATACTTCGCTCGATCCCATCTTTGCCAAGCACGAGCCGATCCTCGCCGAGAAGCTGGAGAAACTGAACCGCGAGGCAGCCAAGGTCGGTACGGCCTTAAAGGAGAAGCTGGTGGAGAAGCTGATCCGCAAGCATCGTGAATCCGGCGCGAACGCTGTAACCGACGCCGACACACGCCGCTGGCTGCTGCCGGATACGCGGGCGGTGTTGATCCGCTCATTTCCCGCAAAGAAGCCGCTCAAGGGCGTGACGCCGAAGCAAGCCGAAGCTTATCGTACCGCCATTCCCAAGGGCGGGTGGAAGGAATGGGAGGTGCCCTTTGACACCGATACCGACTGGCCGAAGTTGCAGGGCATGCTAACCTCATACCGGACCGCGTGGCGGGAGAAGATGGACGAGGTGAATGCCTGCATTTCCGCCAACGCCGAAATGGAGGAACTGGTAGACAAGCCCGTATCGATTACAGGTATCGTGCGCGTGAGCGGCCCGTTCTCGATGGAAGGCGTCATTGCCGTGGACGACGGGCCGGACACACCGATTGGCGGTGCGCCGGGCGAGTTGGACACGTTCGACGGCGAAGCGGAGGTGCAGAACGCCGAGGCACATCTCGATAAAATCATCCGCCTGCTCAAGGCGAGCGGTGTGGATTTTCCGGCCACGAGAGAAACCCCAGCCCGCAACATGAAGTTCAGCCGTCTCGATCCGATCACGAGCGCGTCGCTCATCCATGCCGAAGGCGAATGGATGAACGGCGACCACAAGGAGCGCCGCATGGCCGTGAGCGTTGGCCCCGAAGTAGGCAGCGTGACGGCTATGCAGGTGGAGGATGTGATTCGCGACGCAAACCGGAAGGGCTATGACGATGTGGTGTTCGCAGGCTTTGGTTTTGACGCATCGGCACAGGATGCCATCGAGAGCGGCAGCCATCCGAAGCTGCGGCTGCACATGGCACTTATCCGCCCCGACGTGGCGATGGGCGACCTGCTCAAGACCCAGCCCGGCAGCCAGCTCTTCACCGTCTTCAGCGCTCCGAGAGTAAAGGGACCTACAAGGCAGGCGGACGGCGAGTTCACCGTGGAGGTCGAAGGCATGGATGTCTATGACCCGGTGAGCAACACGCTGTTCCCGACGGACAAGGACCGCATCGCTGCATGGTTCCTCGACACGGATTACGACGGGCGGACGTTCTGCATCTGCCAGGCGTTTTTCCCCGACAAGAGCAAATGGGCAAAGTTGGCCAAGGCCCTGGGCGACGCCGATGTGATTGAGGAAGACGCCTTCGAGGCATTGAGTGGACTGACCAGTCTGCCCTTCCCGCGCCCCGAGCGACTCGGTAAAGGCGAGACGTGGCGCGTGGCGGTGAAGGTGATTGACCCGCGTGGAAATGAGGGGCTGAAGGTGCTCACCATCAATTGAACCAAGGAATCCCATGTCCGAAGAACAGATTCCCATTCAGCCAGTCGAGAACCCGATTCTCTGCTCGCCCTACAAGGAGCCAGACCAGCACTGGTATTATGATCGCTCAACTGGAATTCCGCAGAAGCGACTGAGACGAAGGGATGCGCAGTATTGGTATAAGACAGAGCGGGCTGGGAGCGCGCAGATGATGTTGGGTGGCATCGCGACCCAAGAGGACACTGACGATCTTCCGTTGGTCAACGCACTCCGAGAGGACGTACGCCGTTGGCGAGATTCCGGCTGGGAGAACGCGAGCGAGACGACGAAGAAACTGCTGCGCCACTGGTCGCGCCAAGATCGCGAAGTGCGGCGGCTCTTCTTCTGCCAGGTTGAGGCGGTCGAGACGATTATCTATCTGCGCGAGATTCTGGCGCTGGGCAAGAAGCCGCGCTGGACGCCGAAGCTGACGCTGGGGGATTTCACCGCGCTAAGCGAAGGGCGCAACCCGCGACCCGGCGAATGGGTGGCCAAGGTGGCGCAACATCCGAAACTCGTTGACATCCCGAACGAGGTCGGCGTAAAGGCGATTCACCGCTACGCCTGCAAGATGGCCACGGGCAGCGGCAAAACGGTGGTGATGGCGATGCTCATTTCATGGGTGTTTTGCAATCGCGGCACGAAGCCGGGCGATCCCCGCTTTCCGCGCCGAGCGCTCGTGTTGTGTCCAAACCTCACAATCAAAGAGCGCCTGAACGTTCTGCGGCCCGGCGACCCGAATAACTACTACGACATGTTCGACATCGTGCCCTCGACGCTGCGAACGGAACTAGCAAAGGGCAAGGTGCTGGTGACGAACTGGCATTGGCTTGCGCCGGAGGCCGAAGTACAAAACGTCGGCGGCGCACCTATCGTGAAACTGGGGCCGGAAAGCGTCGAGGCGTTTGCGAGGAATCGCTTGGGTGATCTTTGGGACGATGAGCCGCTGATGGTGCTAAATGATGAAGGCCACCATGCTTATCGGCCTGCACCCGTTCCTGAGGGCATGACGCTGACCGCCGAGGAAAAGGCCGACCGCGAGGAAGCAACGGTGTGGGTGAGCGGGCTGGATAAGATCAACGCAGCTTGTGGCATCGGAATCTGCGTGGACTTATCAGCGACGCCGTTCTACATCCACGGCAGCGGTTACCCGGAAGGCTCGCCGTTTCCCTGGATCGTCAGCGACTTCTCGCTGGTAGATGCCATCGAGAGCGGGATTACAAAGATTCCGCGCCTCCCGGCGATTGATAACACCGGACGGCCCGATCCGAAATATTTCAAACTGTGGGAACACATCACCCGTGACTTACGCGCTGGAGAGAAGCTGACCGGTGGCAGGCCGAAGCCAGCCGTGGTTTATCGAAAAGCCGAGGATGCATTGTTGACGCTGGCAGGCGAATGGAAACAGAAGCTCGAACAGGTGACTTCATCTGCACCCGGCCAGGATCGAACTCCGCCTGTGATGATCGTGGTCTGCGACAATACGGACATTGCCACGGAGTTTTATCGGGCGATTTCCGGCGAAGAACTCATCGAGGCTGATGTGCCGAATGATGAAGATAACGATGAAGATGACACGCCGAAGCGGAGAAAGAAAAAGCCGAAGGCAAAGAAACACTACGGTGCGGGACTGTCCGGCTTCCCCGAGCTATGGAACCGGGAAGGGGCCGAAGTAACGTTGCGCATCGACTCGAAACTGCTCGCAGCCGCCGAGAGCGAGGACCCAAATACCACGAAGAAGGAAGCGGCGGAGGAATTGCGGAAGATCGTCTCAACCGTGGGAAGGCCGGGGGAGGCGGGGGCGCACATCCGCTGCGTGGTGAGCGTGAACATGCTCAGTGAAGGATGGGACGCAAACAACGTGACGCACATCCTTGGTTTGCGGGCGTTCCACAGCCAATTGCTCTGCGAGCAGGTCGTGGGTCGTGGATTGCGCCGGATGGATTACACTCCAGACCCGGCGACGGGGCTGCTGACGGCGGAGTACGTGGACATCTTTGGCGTGCCGTTCTCACTGATCCCATTCAAAGGCCGCGAGCCGAAAGGCGGTCCGCCACCGGAAGACCGCCCGAAACACGAGGTTATGGCGCTGCCAGAACGGAAGGCTTTTGAAATCCGTTTTCCGGTCGTCGAGGGCTATGTGGTTTCATTGAAGCGGAATCTCATTATTGCGGATGTCGGCAAAGTGGAACGGACAAAACTTGATCCGTGGGCCACGCCCACGGCGGCTTTTATACGCCCGCAGGTCGGCTATCAAATCGGGCACACCAGCGCACACGGAGGCTTCGGCTTTGAGGTAGTGGATCGCCAAGAATACTACGACTCGGTCCACGCGCAGACCATCGAGTTCGGGATCACACGTGAGATTGTTCGGGCGCTCACCGATGTGGCTCAATCTAGCAAGAAACGACTGCGAAGCCAGAGCCGCAGCGTGTTGTTTCCACAAGTCCTCCGAATCGTGCAGGCTTATGTGCGTGAACGGGTGGATCTCAATGGGCTGAATCCATGTGAGGTGGGGTTGCAGACCTACGCCCAACGCATCATTGGGCTGCTCATCGCCGCTATCACACCGGACGATGGCAGGGGAGAGGCTCCCCTGTTGCCGAGATTGAATCGCTCAAGGCCAATCGACAGCACTGAGAGAGTGCGATTCAAAACGGTGAAGCCCGTGCAAATGACCGGAGCGAGCCATCTCAACTTTGTGGCCTGTGACACAGGCTCTTGGGAGCAGGCGGCGACGTTCCAACTCGAAAAACTCGCGAAGGAGGGCGTTGTCTATTGCTACGCAAGAAATGACCGGCTTGAGTTCAACATCCCCTACGAGCTTTACGGGAACCCGCACGTCTATGAACCAGACTTCATTGTCCGGCTGCGTAACTCCGTTAACGTCGTTCTCGAAATCAAAGGCAAGGAGCACGAGGACACGGATGCCAAACATGAGGCCCTGAAACGCTGGGTCACGGCGGTAAATCATTGGGGCAGACTCGGCGAATGGGACCGTATCGTCTGCCGAGAGCCACAGCGATTGGCGGAAGCATTCGCTAAACTCATCGCCGTACGGGAGAAACGAATCCGCGCCCTCCCAAACGCGTGACGGCCACTTATGCTGCTTCCATGTCCCGCGCGGCGCGCCATGCCTGCGCGTCGGAGATGGCCTGGCGCATGTTCACGCCGTCGAAGCCAAGGCTCTCGTCGGGCAATGCGCCCTTCACGATTTCGGCGGCGATCTCGGCGGGGATTTTGAAGCGGCGGCGGAGGAAATCGGCGGCGTCTTTCGCGCTTGGGCCGGCTACGGGGATGCACTTGATCCGGCTCTCCAGCCGGCGATTGTCGGCCTTGCGGAGCGCATTGTAATCATTCGTCGTGGCGAGGATGAGATTCTTGGGCGGAAGGTAGTCGAGCAGACTCAGAATCTCGTTGCGCGCGGGCTGGCTCGCGCAATCAAACTCGTCAATGCGTTTGATCGTCCACGCCGAGAAAAGATTGCCGTAGGCTGTGCGCTCCCGCCATTCACGCACGAGGTCCACGGACACGCTCTGTCCGTTTACTTGCTCGATAGCGTGTTTGGTGCCGGCGATGTCGAGGGCCATCTTGTCGAGCAAGTGCGTTTTGCCGACTCCTGGCGGGCCGTAGAGCAGCGCGGCTTGCAGCTTCTTCTTGGCGTGAAGGGATTGGAGAAGCCCGTAGGCTTCGAGGATGGGGCCGATGAGTGGGGCGTTGAGGTCGATCATTTGATTTGGTGATTTAGCAAAATGGCGCTTGGACTCAGATGCAGAGCTGATAAAAAAGTTCATGGCTCGCGTCCAAAAGCCGACCGGCAGAATTACTCCTCTCTGGATCGTCGCCACCTTTGTCTCATTAACCGAGGTGGCCTTGGCATATGCGGTGACTCAGACGAAGGATTGGGTTCAGGGAATTCTCACAGTCTTCGTGGTATTATTCGCGCTCGGGGTCGCCAGCGCCTTTTTCTATATCCTTTGGCACAGACCATACGTGTTTTTTTCGCCTTCCGAGTACGGGGACATCGACCCGACCACGTACATCCAAACAATCAGGGAAGTTTCGCCGCAAATTGCGGCCCTTGCCGAGTCGGTGGAAGAAAACCCGACAAGCGAAGATGCCAAGTTCGCGCTGATCGATGGGATGGCTGAAAAGCCAGTGTGTCTAGCGGTCATCGCAATGCACGAGTCAGGGCGCGACTTATCGAAAGGGGCTAAGTACGTGTTCGGAAATAAAGATATGGGGGGCGGAGCCGGGCAGCTTTTTTGGTTTGGTCGCGACTTGGACAGCGTTGGGATTACCCGTACATGCGGCGGCGGATCGAAGGTCGGGCTAACGGAAATGGGTCACAGGTTTGCAAAGTGGCTCATTTCCAAAGACCGGAAGGCAGACTATTTTCGAACGAGCGAACGCGGGATCGGATGGGGCGAAGTGATTAAATCACAGTTCAATCCATCTTGGCTTGAAGGAATAGACTCGGGCGACGGACCTACACCTAAAATGGGAGATGAATCGTGATCGTCTGCACGCCAACGTAGTCGCGTTTTCGCGTGCCACTGCGGCATTGCGCAAAGAAGTCGCGCGCGGCACACCCGTCGATTTCGAGTGCTTTCATGCGGTTTTTCCGGTGAGAGGGTTGAAGCGTTTCGACTCGTGCCGCGGCACGCCGGGCTGCGATTCGCCCAACAGGGCGCGCATTCCCTCCTGAGTCTGCGGCAAATCGGCTGCGATCTCGGTTTCCCACACGAGGCGTTGCAGCGGCGGGGCGTCTTTCTCCGCGAGCCATTTCCTGAGCAAGCCGTTGTAGCCGCCTGCCTCGGCGGCGAACATCCCGCCAAAGGCATACATGCGCCGGCAGTGCTCGGCTTCGGCAGCGGGGCCGCGCGGCGCGGCCACAAACTCCACTTCGGGACCGCACACGTATTGCTGGCCTTTGATCGTCACGATCTCATTCTCGTAGCTGAAGGGGATTTTCTCGGGCGCTTCGCCTGGTTTCAGCGGGCGAATGGGCGTGCAGCGGGCGCTGTGGCCGCCGCCGCCCCAATTCACCCACTTCTTTCCATCGTGGTCGAAGGTCTTGCGGATGGCCACCTTGCCGGATTCGTGGCGGGACACTCGCGCAGCGGTAATGTCGCCATCCTTCGGATACCACAGGTCGTCTTTCAGCCGCTCGAAGGGCACGGTGATGACGGGGCGTTTTGCTGGTTTTTCGGTGGCTTTCATATCTGGATAGGTGACAGGGCGAACGAGAGAGACGTTGCTCGGCATGAGCCGCCAGTTTCGTAGCCATGCGGGTTTGCGTTTCATTTTGCTGGGTGGTGAGCGCGGCGCCGCGCTTGGTGGCTTCAACGGTTCGTGCTGGCGTCTGGCCGTGGCATCCGGCACTGCGCTCGGGGGAGAACACGTTCAGTTCCCATACTCATAGCCCCCGAAATCCATGAGACTCTCACCGTGAGAGTCTAATCCGGTAAGCGGTCTTCTAATTTTTCAAGAAGCGGATTCTGCCTTAGTGTTCCTTTTGCGTCTGGCAGGAATCTTTGTTTTGTTGTGGGCGTAATGCATGAGTATGTCATCAAATCCTTGCTTAGCCTTTAGGACGTTTATCAGTTCTGTTGGGGAAACGTCGAGATCCTCCGGCATCCGTGGATGCATAAGGCGATCTCGCACTCGGATAGACTCTCGAAGGTGGCACCACCACTCGGAAGACGGGTCAAATGGGGGATGAAGCTTGTGTGCCCTCTCGTAGAGTACGAGAGCGAATCGGATGTTCCTGGTAAGTTTGATACGGGCGTTGCGCTCCACAACGGCGCCTTTGTCGTCCACCTCGTAGTCAACATCGCCTGCAAACGCACGTTCCTCGGGCGAAATTGGGACTCGCCTCTCTAAACAGTGTTTGGCTGCTGTAATCTTTACGGAAAAGGTCACGGCCTCAATGTAAGCAAACGCCGCTCGGATAAGTTGTCGCGCATGGAACTCGTAATCCGCGTCCAGAAGGCCGTCTTCGTCGATCGTGCCTTCGTCAAACGATTGAAGGATGTTTCGGTAGCACCGGTCGAAGTCCTCGCCCAGCGTTTCTATAAGTTCTTTAGTCGTTCGCTCTTTCATGCGGGCAGTGGCCTAACGAAAAAAGCTCAGCGACGGCCATGTATGCACTTTTACACACGGAATCTTGTTGCGTCGAGCCTAGAAGTGCCAGCGGTGCTTCACCCAGGCCGGCGAGGTTTCCTCGGGATTGCGAAGTTGGACGGGGTAGAGCGAATCGGTGCGCTTCATCACGATGCCCTCGAACACGACCGTTTTGTACTGCTTGTTCGCAGCGCGGGCGGCGTCCCACATCGCTTGCGCGGCTTGCGGCGTGTCCATCAGCGTCTCGATGGTGCTCGGGGTGAGATAGACGGTGTTCGGCTTGATTTCGGTGAGCATGGCGACGGGAAGGGGCGAGAGCCACGACCGGCGCTCCGCGTAGGTCGGGGCTGTCTGGTCGCGATAGGCTTGCGGCGTGGGAATCACGTCGAGCACGATGAGCGTGCCGCGTCCGATGCCGTGCCGCCGTTCCAATGCTTCCACATCCACCCATTTGAATGCCTCGGCGTCGAGGGTGGCGCGGAGGATCTCCAGGCTCTCGCGAAACTCCGGGGCGATGCTCAGCGGTTTGCCGTGCCGGTTCCACATCGCGCCGCTTGGGACGTGGACGAGGCCGCGCCAGCCGTTCCATTTCGGCTCTGCGGCCCATGTGCCGCGCTTGGGCGGAGCTTTGTCGAAGGGGCCGCCATTGATTGGGCGGGCCGGATACGTGTAGAGCGCCGGGGACGCGATGCGCGGGAGAGTGACGCCAACGATCATTCCGCTTCACCCCTTCCCTTGGTCTTCACCATCGCCACGATGGGGCAGATGAGTTGGAGCGCCATATTTTCCTCGGCGGTCAGCGCGGTGTGGCGCGCGGCATGGAAGTCTTTCACCGGCTTGATGCCGCTGATCGCGGTAAGGGCGGCGCTCGCGCCGTGCTCGCGGAACAGTTCGATCACGCCCTCGATGAGCGCGTCCGCTTTGTCGGCGGGAATCTTGTCACCGCTGATCTTCAGGTCGAACGCCTGCTTGAAGTAGCGGGCGGTGCGGTCGTCGCCCAGGAGTTCCACGATCGGCGCTTCATCGGGCACGACCTTGTAGCGGTTCTGAAACGTGACGAGCGTGGTGCGCTCGCCGCTGCGCGCTTCGACGCTGCTGGCGATCTCGTGGGAGCCGTGGTGATGCGTGAAGTAGAAGGATGCGGCCAAGCCTTTCAACTCGGCCTTCTTCAATTCCAGCGAGGCTTCCAGCGCCTCGAGTTGGTCGGTTTCGTCGAGGATGTCGGCCACGAGTTTGGCGACATCGCCGGTTTCGTCAGGCAGGACGGGGTAAGCCGTCTTGGCCTTGGTATCAGACTTCGCGGCGATGCCGGCGAGGTTGATTTTTTTGATGCCCGTCGCTTTTGGCGCGGGCGCGGGTTCGGGTGCCGCTTTGGCCTGCGGCGGGGCGGTCTTGGTTTTTGGCATAGTTAGGGCGTGTGTGTTGCGGGAAAACTTCTTTGCCCCTGACCGAACGGGAATCTTTTCAGACGTGGATCACTTCACCCCACGGCGCTTTCCTGTGCCTGGCATCCACGGCGATCCACAGCACCGGATATTCGGGCGCGGTGCGCGGGAAGCTGCCGTCCAGATCGGTGAGATAGACGACGCAGATCGGCGGGTCGTCCATTTCCAAGCCGTTTTCATCGGCCTTCTTCGGGTCGTCGATCACATCGAACACCGGGCGGAAATCCGTGCCGCCTCCGCCTTTCGCGTCGATGGTCACTTTCTCTCCTGGCTCGAAACTCTGGACGTGCTGCACGCGAGCATCGCACACGATCACGTCGATGCGCTCAGGTTGCACACTGTCGAGTGCCGCTTGGATTTCGGTCGCGTAATCGTCGGCGTAGCGAACCGTCGAGCCGCTGGAATCGAAAGCGAACACGATGCGTCCCACCTTGAGATTGTTCAGCGTCGGGAGCAAAAAGCCGCGGTGCAGATGCCGGCGATTCGGGCGGGCGAAACTCCAATCGGTTTTGGCTTTCGCCTGAACAAACTCACGGAGCACGTCGCGCCAATCCACCTTGGGATGGCGGAGGGCGTTGGCGAGGTTGGATGCGGCGCCGGGGCAATTCCCCTTCATCTTGGCGATCTGCTCGGCTTGGGCCACGGCGATGCTCCAATCGCCCTCCAAGCCGCTCTCCGCTCCCGGTTCCTGGCCGTCCTGCGGTTCGTCGGGCGGCGGCGCTTCAAAATCGCCGGGGCCGGGTTGCTGGCCTGGCTGTGGCTGCCCTTGCCCGCCACCGCCCCCACCCTGCGACGGGGGCGACTGTTGGGGCGGCGGCGGGTTCCCCACCATCTCACGGTAAATTTCCTCGGCGCTCAGTCCGCGCCATTGCGGGTGCTGGCCGATGTCCAGCCATTCCTTCGGGCGAGTCCACGGCACTTCCCGGCCTTGCTGCACGCAATCGGCCGCGTAATCGTCGAGCATCTGATTGACCACGTAATCGCAAGCGCGGTTCCAGAGTTCGAGGTCGCGGCCCTCGATGCGGAACATGTGGAGGAAGGCGCAATGCGCGATCTCGTGGCAGAGCGCGTAGCGGATTTCTCCGTCGGTCAGCGTGTCGGCATACGCTTGATTATAGCGGATGCGCTTGCCATCGGTGCAGAACGTGGGGCGTTCGTAACCGGAGAAGACGGGCAGCCGCACCATGAGCGCACCCCAAAACGGTGCGTCGAGAATGAGGCTGTAGCGGGCGCGCTCGATGCGCGCGTCAGGCGGTGGAGTTTTCATTCGGCGGTGGAAAGGCGCGATGTCCGTCGCTGGTGACGACGAGCGTGTGGACGGTGTTCTTTTGCGGGCCGGCGAGCCAATGCACTCGGAGCTTGAACGTGCCGACGAAGCCGTTGGGTCGATAGCCGGCGAGGAAAGAATCCACGACGTTGTTCAGCTTGCGGAAGTGGCGGGTACTGCCGTAGCCGCGGTATTCGTCGGATACCCAAACGTAAGCCTTGGTGCGGTTGCGAGTGTTCCAATGTGCGTTCTGAGGGCGATTGCGGTGTTTCATGCGCGCGAGCCTAGCTCATCACGTCGTCATTGTCGGAAGCCCATTGATTGAACGCGGAGCACTGCGTCGCCTCGGGCTTGGATTTGATGATGTCCTTCATCGTCATCACTTCAAAATCGCGGCTGCCGGCACTCGTACTGAGACGCTTGAGATAGGTGCAGATGCGGCTGAGATTCTCCTTGCTGGCGCGCTTCACGAGGCCGCTGCTCACGGCCCACCGCGCGCCGATGGTCGAGGGCACGATGGCCTGCGTCGGCTCGAGCAAAATGCCGTCGATGCTCGGCAGGTCTTTGTAAACGCGGAGGAAACTGAGGAAATCGAGCGCCCATGCCTCGCCGCACGCACCGGCCAGCACATCCTTGTCGGTGATGCCCAGGCGGAACAAATCGCTGGCGTGCTCCACGGTGCGCGGGCAGGGCGAATTCTTCCAATCGCGAGTCGGCTCGAATTTGTCCAGGTGCTCGGGCTTGAAGCGGATGAAGGCGATCACTTCCTCGGCGACGCGCCCGCTCTTGTAGGCCCAACGGCACCAATCGTTCACGTCCACTTGCAATTCGAGGAGCGACCAACAACGGGACTTGACCGGCTCCAGAATGGCTTGGACCGCGGCACGGTCGCCAGTGCCGTTCGTGGCGATTACCCATGTGATCTTGTCCATCGGCAACTGCACATCATTGAGGCGGCCACCGTGCAGGAGCTGCATGAGCGCGGCCTGGACGGCGTGCGGCGCCTGGCCCAGGTCGTCGATGAAGACGACCGTGGGCTTGGTGATTTTCAGCAAACGCTGAATGATGCCGATAGGCGCGAAGTAACAGGAACCGTCCTTTTTCTGGACGGGCATGCCTTTGTAATCGGTCGGGTCGGCGATGGACGGATGTTCGAGGATGATGTCCATGCCGCACTCGATGGCGGCTTCGCAGATGATCTGGGTCTTGCCGCCGCCCGGTGTGCCCATGAGCGCGATGATGTATCGCGCGGGCAGAATTTTCAGGAGCAGGGCATGGAGGCGCGATGGCGTGATTTTTTGCATTGTCGCAGTGGCGTGTTGTTGTGGGATTGTGCCGCGCCGCGCGTGAGACTCTCACCGTGAGAGCCGCACGCGGCGGGCGTGGCGGTGTTAGGTGGAAAGCAGTCCCTCCCGGCGCGCGAGGGCGTCGTGCCGGGCGTCTAGCGCCTCAACGGCGTCGTGCTGCTACGACCGGGAGGGAATCCGATTAGGCCGCTTCGGCGGGCACGACGGGCGCCCCCATGAAGTCGGCCATTGCGTCCACAATTTCCTGTGCCTTGCTGGCGACCACGGTGCGGACGACTTGACTATTCTTGAGAGTTTCCGGCTCGTAATGGGCGATGCTCTTTTGCGCGGAGAGACGGAACTTCTCGATGCGCGGATCGTCGAGCACGTTGAGCTTGGGCAGGAGGTCGAGGATCTCCCGAAGATTCTCCACCAGCGGGACGGTCACATTGAGCGTGAGCTTTTTGTCGGGGTCGCCCAAGCTGCTTGCCATCTTCTGCAACGGTTCGGCGAGGCGGGCCATGAGGTCGCGACGGGCGATTTCCTCGGCGTTGCTGATGCGGGCGGCGACGTTCTGTTGCAGCTCGATCAGGTCTTCCTTGCTCACCGTGACGCGGAAATCCTTCCCATCGGGGACGGGCGCCACATCGAGCTTCATTTCAAACTTGTCCCGCACGAGAAAGCGATCGGGGTAATCGTCGGGATTGAAAGCGGTGCCCAGGGCGGTGCGGTCGGCCTGCACGAAGGCGTCGTAGCCGGAGAGGAAAGAACGAACGAGATTATCACGCTCGGCACGGGCGCCGCGCATGTAGGTCATGTATTCGTCGTATTTGAGCGTCGGCAACAGGCGCGTGCCGGCGTCGTCCCACGGGAGGGTGTGCTTGCGGTTGTACGCGCCCAGGCCGGAATCATACTTGCGAATGAGGTCGTAGGCGGCGTTGCCCGCGAGCAGGCGTTTGGTTACGGCGAAGGAGGCTTCATCGCCACCGTGGCGGGCGGCGACTTGCTTCGCTTCTTCGGCGTCTTTGCGATTGAGGCCAAACTTGGAGAGCGAAAGACTCACAAGCATGGCCCGGTCATGTAGGCTCATGTGTCAGGTCGAGAGGGTTTAGATTTCCGCCGAAGGAGTTCCGCCAGCCCGAAGAAAGCCCTCGCCGCCGGAGATCGGCGGCGAGGGTCTTGCGGGACGGGCAGGAGCATCGGCGATTCCCGGTCGGTGTCACGCGCAAAAAGCGGCAATTCCGACTGGCGGACGGATGGCTGCCTGGGCATCAGTTGGCCGGGATGTGAGCGTTGAGCGAGACGGTCACGACTTTTCCGCCCACTTGCAGGGCGGTCTTGCCGCTCTCGCTGGCGACCAGCAAGGTCTTGCCAGAGCTGGACGGACGGGGCGGGTTGATCTGCGGGACGCGGATGACGATTTCGTTGGTTTTGGTGTCGATGGTGGCGGTCATGGTGTTGTTTTGGTTTGGAGTTGCGGTTGCGACTGCGAACCGTCCCCCTCACCGCGACTCTCACCGTGAGAGCCATCGGCTGTCGGCACATCGCGGCCAGGTGTCCGTTGCGCGAACCAAAGCGCCTCGGCGGTCGCTTGGGAAATCCAGCCCAAGCCCACCACGCGCCATAACGTATCATCAGATGGACGGTTCATAGGTCTTCACCCGAAACGGCAAAAGGCCCGCCCCGCGTAAGCGGGACGGGCCGGGTGCCGTGCGCGTTTCGGGATTTCTGACCCTGTGGCGGCTAGGCTGCCTTCTTCTTGGCCGGCTTCACCTTGGCCCGGAGCAGGGCATCGGTCGCCGCCCACGAAGTCGTGATGAAGACGCGCTGATCGTCCTCGCTGGCTTCGGCCAGCTTCAGGAGCAGATCATCCAGCATCTTGCCGAGATCGGATGCGGTCGGCTTGGCTTTCGGCATCTGGGTGATGTTCGTCGGAGTGCTCTCCGGTTCGGCCGGGCCGGTTGCGCCGGTGTGCGTCGCGGTATCGTTGCTCTCCGGTTCGGTCGGGCCGGTCACGCCGGTATTGCTCGATGCGGGCTTCGTGTTGCCGGTAGGTGCGGCGGGCGGGTTGCTGCCGTGCTTCTTGGCCTTCTCCGATTCGTCGATGTCGGCGAGCAGGCGCTTGGCTTCCACGTGGTCTTTCTCGTCGGCCAGGACCGCGTTGGCAGCCTTGCGGGCATCCTTGAACTTGCCATCGCCGAGAGCGGCGCGGCCATCGCGGATGAGGCCATTCAGCTTGTCTTGGCGGGCCTGTTCTTCGGCCAGCTTTTCCAGCGCTTCGAGGGAGCAGCCGTGCTCATAGAAGGCGTTGAACTCGGCGGCGATGTCCGCGCCAGCGGCCAGCATCTTTTTCAGACGGGGCAGGGCATCTTGCGGCTTGAGTTGCAGCTTGGAATTGCCACCCATGACCTGCACGAAGGCGGTCATGTCCCGGCTGGTCAGCCGGTTGTATTCGTCTTCGGTGATGTGCTTGGAGGCAACCCAATGATACGCTTTGCAGGCGTACGCCGTGTGCGAGATCGTGCTGGCGGAGAGGCCGCACTTTTTCGACAGGAAGGGCGTCACCTTGCCCTTGTCGAGTTGCTTCTCGGCGTAGAACCGATAGATGCCGTAGGCGGCATACGCGCCGCGATAGACGCTATCGGTCTGCCGAATCCCAGCGGCGAGGCCGTCGAGATCGAGCTTGGCAGCCTGCGCGCCGGTGATGAGGACGGCAGGCACATTGACGACCGCGTTAGCGGACGTGTGCGGCTTGGCAGCCGCTTTGGTCGAGGCCGGCGACTTGGCCGGCGTTTTGGGCGGGTTCACCGCCGGTTTTGCTTTTGGCATAAGCCTTGCGCCGCGCCTTGGCGAACACGGCGAACGGAATCACATTGTCCGGTTTCATAAAAATCGTGCGCGCTCTCACAGTGAGAGCCTTGCGCGTTTTGCAGAGCGTGGGCGGGTGACGCCGTGCGCTTCGTGCGCCCCTTGCGTCTCGCGCTCCCCGCGCTCCCTCTCCCCGCATCACATATCAAAGCGCATTACACCTTGCGCCCCGCGCTCCCCTTTCCCTTTGCGCCTCCCGCGCTCCCTCTCCCCGCATCACATATCAAAGCGCGTTACACCTTGCGCCCCGCGTTGCCCTTTCCCCTTGCGCCTCCCGCGCTCCCTCTCCCCGCATTCCCTATCAAAGCGCGTTACACCTTGCCACGTAGGGAAAGCAAAGGGGCGCGCCCTTGCGAGGCGCGCCCCTTGCCAGTGTCGCGACTAGGTTACGCTGTGAGCGCGTCCAGTGCGGCGCGTGCGCTCACGGGGAGCGGGGCGCGCATCACAGATTGCGCCTTGCGCGCGTGCGCTTTCCTCGCGCTCTCCCGTCCCTCGCGCTTATTCGTCCCGCGTGCGCTCCCGTGCGTTGCGGCATCACAGAGGCGCAAGGCGAGCGCGGGAAGCGTGCGCTTGCGCAATGCGGCGCGCCACTCCGCGCAAGTGTGCTCTGCGCGTCCCACTGGCAACGTGATAAGCGCGCGTTGCGTTGGATTCTCCCGCGCGAGGCGCGCCGCATGATTGCGGGAGAGCAAATACTCTCCCCGCGCTTGTAAGCGTGCGCGCTCCCGCAGCATTTTTACTCCCTCAGTAACGCGCTCTCCCAAACGATGCGCGGCCATATACTCCGCGTTGCGCGCGTTGTCCGCTTTTCTGTCCGCTGTTCTCATGCTCGCCATATCTTCCCGCAGAAACACGCGCCAAGCGTAATCACGAATCGCCGCAATATCGGCGCGCACTTTCGCGAATCGGAAAGGCGATTTGCACGCCATCCAATACGCCACAACGCCCCGCATCCCTTGCAAGGCGAGCGCGTAGCATTCGCGCTCCCATGATTGCGCCTCTGTGCTCTCCGCGCTTTCGTCAATCTCCGCGTGAGACTCCGCGCTTGCGTGCGCGCTCTCGTGCGTCTCTCCCTCATGCTCTCGCGCCTCGCGTTCAAACTCCGCTTGTGCGCGTTTCCAGTTTCTATCCATCGCACGCGCCGCTTTCGCGTGCGTGTCGGGGCCGTTGTCGTCACGTAAAGCGCGCGCAAGTGTCAAATACGCTTCGTGATTCGCTTCTTTCCACGTTCCCCCTTTGAGAAACACCGCACGCGCTGCAAGGTGCATTTCATGGACGCATTGCGCATCCAAGGGCCGCCCCGTCCCTTCCCGCGCGTCAATCTCAAACGCGCCGCTTGCGCTGGCGTCAATCACGGTCGCACCTTGCGCGGGAGCAATTACTCGCGCCGCTTTGCGACCGATGCGCGCCCCGCTCTCTTTCTCTTTCAAGACAACGGCGCCGAATGCGTGAAAGCGTGCGCGTTGTCCAGCACATTGCCAAGCCATCGCATCGCAAGCGCGTTCAAACCGGAAAGCGCGCGCAAGGCGCAATCTCCGCACGATATAGCGGCGCGCCGCATGGCGCGTTGCTTTGTCGCGTGCGTTCCAATTCGCACGCGCCGCACGCTTGCGGCGCGCAACGCGGAGTTTATGAAGCACCTTGCATTCGCGCGGGGACAGGTGCGGGGAGATTGTCCACGCTTCGCGCGTGTCGTCTGTGCTCTCCGCTTGGATGCTCGCCATAGCATCGGACAAGGCGCGCCGCGCATTCATTCGCGAGAGCGTGAGCGCGTCCAGTGCGGCGCGTTCGCATTGCGACAAGTGCGGCGCGAGAGCGTGGGCGCGTGCGCGCATCGCTTGCGCTTCAGTGTCCCCGCACGGTTGCGCGAGGCGCGCACGCACAGCGGAAACGGTTTCCCCTTCCCGCATGAGTAACACGCGCCCCTTGGCAAGTATGCTCTCAGCGGAGAGCGGGAACGCATGGGACGTGTCCCGCTTCATTTCCGCATGGACACGCGCCGCGATTGCGTGAGCGCGAGACGCGCTCCCCGCTTTCGTCATGCCCGCGTGTCCCTTGTCACTCTCTCCGCGCACGCGCCGCGCTTTCAACTCCGCGCTTTCCAAGTGCGGGGCGCGAGGGACAAGGGCGCGCACTTGGCGCGCCTCTGCAATCTGCATTGCGCGCTCTGTGTCCCACTGGCAAGCGTGCCAGTGGAAAGCGGGAGCAACGGGAGCGGGAGCGGGGAGCATCGCGTCTGCAATGCTCTCCGCTTTGGCGAGTAGCTTCTCAGCGTAGGGTGTGAGCGCGGGAAGTGGCGTGTAGCGCGGCCCTACAGTGTAGGGGCGCACGTTGCTACGGGTGGCGTTGCACAGTGTAAGCTGTGCGCTTGCGGCATTCGCGCCGCTTGGCGTTGGATGTGATGTGATATTCACGGTGTAAATCCTATCAAATCAGGGAGTTACGTCCAGAAAAAGCCGTTACACCTTGCCATTTTTCGCGCCTTTTTCCGCTACTGTGCTATGCGTATGTTTACTTATGTATAAGTAAGTATAACACTGTGCGAAAACGGGACACTCTCACAGTGAGAGCGCGGCGAATTATCAGGGCAAAAAAATAGCCGCCCGCGTGTTTAGCGCGGGCGGCAGCCGACCTCACGAGAGGGCGACAGGCGTGAATATCACTTCAACGCCAAACTATTTGTCGGACACGAAAGCGTACCCGTCAAGATACCTCGCCGTCCGCTGCCCTAATCTGAATTCCACCAATTCAAATAGCATCTCAGCGCCTTTCCGAATGCTTGAGAATGCTGACACGCCCAGTTCAACGGAACGTAGAAAACTACTACCCACCGAGGGGGAGGTGGATCTGCATGAGTCCTGAAGTAGACCTTCGCCACAGGCCCGAATGATAGCGGGTACGCGATCAACAGCGCGCAAAACAGCAGGGCTGGAATCAGGCGGCGCGGCTTCATTTCTTGGATTGGCTGACGATCAAAGCGCGCACGGAACTAGGACACCACCCCGTCCGGCTGCGCTATTTTGCCCCGCTCAATCCACAATTCGTTGTCTTCGAGAATCATGGCCGTGAGTCCCCGCCTGCGAAGCTCGTAGAGCTTGTCCATCATGTCGGAGATCGTGAACGCCTGAGCGTGGCATTCCGGCTTTTCCTCCCAATCAAGTGGGAGCGCGTCCAATAGCTTCTGGATGGCTGGCCGGGGCTTCACCTTGAACGTGACGAACTTGGGTCCGTCCAGGAATTGCGCCCGGATGTCGGGGTCGTCGAGATCGAAGCCGCCCGTCTTGTGCCCGTGGGCGAGGAATGCCTCAGCGTCGGCAGCGGCAATATCGGGGCGTTTTTTGTGGATGCCGGGAAAGATGGCTTCCGTTGGGAAAGGGTTCGAGCTGGGTTTGCGTTTCATGGGCAGGTGTTGGGTTGAAGGGTTCTCTACTTATCAAAGTCCATTACACCTTGGGGGACTCTCACTGTGAGAGTCCCGAGGCGCAAGCCAGATGAGTTGACACGGCTGGACGGGGCATATGGACATCGCCATCACGCCCGCCAACGTCATCCCCTCCGCTGGCGCTTCTTTCGTTCACGGCCGCATCGCTGGTGCCGCCATCACTGCCGGCCAGCCGGTTTACAAAGACACTGACGGCACGATCAAGCCGGCCAACGCCACCGGCGCGGCCCCGATCTGCAATGTTATCGGCATCGCCGTGAACAACGCTGCGGTGGGTCAGCCGGTTTCCTACGTCACGGCTGACCCTGCCCTTGCGCTGGGTGGCACCATCGCCGCCGGTCACGCGGTCGTCGCTTCGGGGGCGAACACTGGCGGCATCGCTCCCATCGCGGACGTGGCCACCGGCTGGTTCTCCACCATCCTGGGCGTGGGCATCGGCAACAACAAAATCAATCTCAACTTGGTCGCGGCGGGAGTTGCTGCGCCCTGACTCTTTCAACAGCGGGATGGCGCAGCCTGGAAGCGCGCATGGCTCATAACCATGAGGTCGAGGGTTCAAATCCCTCTCCCGCAACCACTCACCTAATCGACGCATGGCCTCTACCGCCTGGTATGAAATCTACCAGAGCTACACCAATGCTGAATTGGCAGCGGAGATTGCCACTCTCAAAAAGCGGAACACCGGCTTTTCGTCGATTAGCAGCCCGAGCGGAAAGGGGCACACAGCGGCGCTCGACGAACTACGCGAACAACTGGCCGCAGCGATCCGCGTGCAGACAGACCGTGGTGGATGCAAACAGCCGCGTGTCTTCCTCGCTGTTTTCTCGCGGTGGGCTGACCAATACCCCGGCCAAGGCATGGCCTCTCAAGTCCTGGGCTCCGTGAAAGACTCCTTCCAAATGCTTTTGGGCGACGGCGCGGCAACGCAAATCGTGGTCCCGCACAGCCTGAACGCCACCGGCCTTTACGTGGTGGTGCAAGAGAACAAGCCGAACGGGCGGCTTCTCGATTCCACGGAATACGCCGTCATCTTCAACGATCCGAACACGTTGACGGTTTATTTCGCGCAAGCGCCCACGCGCCAGCAATACCTGCTCACGGTGAGCGTCGGAGGTCTTCCGTGAAACGCGCGAAGCTGCTCAATCGTTGGCAGCGGCGCACTTACAAGAGTTGCACTCGCTTGATCGCCGGATTCGTCGCCGTCGTCACGATGCCAGCCATCGCGGCTTTCTTCCTGTTGTGCGCTCATGCCTACGCGGATGGCGTTCCCGGCATCCCTTACTCGGATGCGGTCGAGAAGCTGGCCGGCCAGAACGTGGCTTATTGGTTCCTTGCGTTGGCAGCTATCACCATCGCTTCGTGGACGTGGGTGGTGAAGTGGATCATCAGCCAACTCGATCAGCAGCGGAAGGTGAATGCAGAGATCACGCAACGGCTGATTGCCTACATGGAGAAAGACCACACGGACATGAAGGCGGTCATGCAGGAAACCTTGGTAACTCTGCGCAGCTTGCGCCCTGGTAGTCACGAATGAGCGCGGCCCCGGCAAAGCTCACTCTGATGGAGCGTGGCTTGCGCGCGCTCGAGTACGTCGGCGACCGCGCCGTTGGCTTCTTTAACCCTGAAGCCGCCTCGCGCCGGCTGGTCTTTCGCGGCGCTCTCAATGAGTTCGGCTACGATGCGGCCCATCCTGGCCGACTCCGCGGCGGCAGCGGCGGGCAGGGAAAGAACGCTTCGAGCGAGAACGCGCGGATGCAACGGGACCGCGTGCAACTCATGTGGGACGCGCGCGATCAGGTCCGCAACAACCCGATTCTTTACGGCATCCTCCATCGCATCGCGATGTATGTCACCGCCTGGCTGACCTACGAGCCTAACACCGGCAACGAGGCGTTGGACACCATGTATGCGGATTACATGAAGTTCTGGATGACGGAAAAGGAAGGCGGCAAGACTCTCTGCGACACGACGGGACGGCATACCTTCCGCAAGATGGTGGAGCTTGGCTTCATGGGGCACATGGTTGACGGCAGCTACGGCTATTGCTGGCGCCCGATGGGCAAGCAGTTGAAGTTGCAAGCCATCGAAGCTGACCGCATCGGCAGTCCGCTCGAAGTGCGCGTGGAGGAAGATTACATCGGCGGGTTCACCCTCGGGCCGGATGGCGAGATTGTTTCCGTTCGCATCTTCGAGCGCTCCCGGCTGGGCTACTACAAGAACCCCATTGACTGGAATCCGGCGCAGTTCCTTTACGTCGATGACTGCGACCGCACGGACCAATATCGCGGGGTCTCGAAGCTGCAAGTAATTCTCCCGCACTCGCGAGATCTGCACGAGTTGCTAATGTCGGAAAAGGCCGCGGCGAAATGGGCTTCGAGCTACGCGGGTTATCTGCTCACAAAGACTCCGAACAGCCAGCATTCGGCGATGTCCTGGGACGGACAGACTTCGGGCGGCACTCCGACGATGGAAGCGGCGATTGCGCGCGTGGTGAAGATGTCAGAAGGCGAGGACATCAAATTCGCGCCGGGGCCGACTCGCCCAAGCGGCGCGTTCCTTGCGGCCGTAGAAACCTTTGTGCGGCACATGGCCATCGGCCTCGATCTGCCTTATGGCTTCCTCTACGATCTTTCGCTCCTGGGCGGTGCTTCGCAGCGCGTGGAAGTGACGTTTGCGCAACGGCGCATCGACTACTGGCAACTGCACCTTCTTTGCGAGAACCTGCTCAACCCGGTGCGCGACGCAGTGCTGCAAGACGCCATCGGGCGCGGCATCCTCCCGCCCGCGTTCCGTCGAACGCCGGATGGCCGGCTCGTGGAAAGCTGGAAGGATGGTGCATGGAATTTCGGGCCACGGTTGACGGGCGACGTGGGG
>Ga0206969_1042_pt2 | contig 20876 bp, 16 predicted proteins | sample Alteio_BWOrgHeat_87_FD_153256 | JGI IMG/M metagenome (GOLD analysis project Ga0206969, IMG submission 153256) | Enriched cells from forest soil in Barre Woods Harvard Forest LTER site, Petersham, Massachusetts, United States -... | ecosystem: Environmental > Terrestrial > Soil > Temperate forest >... | reverse complement strand
CGTGAAGGTCCTGCAAGGAGAGGCCCAGCAGGCCGATCACTGCATCAGCATCGGCGAATGCTGGATCGACGGCTTGCCCGCCAATTTGCCCAAGGGCTCACCGGTGCAAGTGCGCTGCGGCGTCGGCACCAATGGCCTTATTGATGTGCTCGCCCTGGACATGACCAGCGGCAAAATGGTGCGCACCGAAATCCACCGCGCCAGCGGCCTTTCAGAAGAGGAAATCACCCGCGAAGCCGACTGGGTGCGCAGCTTGAGGATCCAATAATGGTTTTCGCCGTGCAATGTCCCAATCCGAAATGCAAAAAATACCTGCTGGTGGAAGATCATCAGCAAGGCAAGGTGGTCTCGTGTCTTTTGTGCAAAACGGCCATCAAAGTCGGCACTTTGGCTCCAGCCACTTCTTCCAAGGCAACGCCCATGCCCAAAAAATAAAGCACGAAGCTGGATTCGCCAGAATTCAGCTACAGATTTAGCGGGGGTCTGGCTCGATATTGAGCGGTCCGGGCGGCGGCGGCGGAGGAGGCAGCGGAACCAGCGTGGTAGTTGATGAGGATTCCTGACTTATAACCACATCCACATCGCGGTGGACACGTTGGCCCAGGATGTCGGTCCAGGAGGGCGGACAGCAACCGCGGCGGAAAGCGGGGGCGCCGAAGGAAAAAGACAGGCCGCCAACCACCGTGGTGTTGAATACCTGATCGTTTTGAATTGATAGATGAAGGGCAATCCGATCCGATAGCTGAGATTCAAGCCGGCCCCGGATGCCATTGGCGGTGGTGACGCCTGGCGCGCTATAGCTGTAAAAACCCAAGTAGGCACGCGAGTAAAACTTTTCCAAGAGCGGCGCAGGCACGCCGACTTCCAACTCCACGCCGCCGCGCGCTACCTCAAGAAATTGCGTCCTGTTAAACACGATATTCCCGCCCGCCACGCCAACATTGACCGGGCCGGTATCACCGATTATTTGGCTTTGAGTGCCCAGTATGAAGTATCCATTGGCGCGAAATTCCAGAATCTTGCCGAGAGCTTCCAAACCCACGCCTAACTGGTTGAAGTAATTCCGCTCCGTGTGCCGGCCATCGTAAAACGCGTTGACGCCAAGCACGCGGTCCAGAAGGGGAGCGTAAGCCCGCGCCCCGCCGCCGGCGTTGAACTCCCAGCGCTCGGCCGCATCGAAATTGACCGCTCGCAAATCCGCGAAGAAAAGGCTATCGGCGTTAGGTTGCCAGAGCGGCACGAATCCTTCCAGCAAGCTGAAACCGCGCGTAAAGCCGACACCTCGTCCGGCTTCGCCCTGTATCGTAAAGCGAGCCGGAACAGGCCAATCGGAACAAGGCGAGCAGGTCTTCGGAAGGGGATGTTGTTCCTGGGATGAAACATTCAATGGCGGCAGGGTTTCTGCTTCCTCCGCTCCAATGGGACCTAGCCCTAGAAAGAGCAGGGCCACAAGCGTCATCAGCTTGCTCGACTTCATTCCAGGAATCCTTTCCGGGGCTGACCGGTTTCCGCAGTCAAGGATTGCATCGGCTTCTCTGGATGGGGTGTTCTCACGAGAGTGTTCCGGAATTCTCAATTTCCAAGAAAATAACCGACCAGTCCGCAAAATCATTTGAATCGTTACATTTAACCTATCTTCGTAGTTTTCATGTGCTTACTTCATCAAGCTCCTCATTGAATTGTTTGCGTAGACTGGGTAAGATAAGTTGTAATAGATAAGGTGGGTTATTTATAACCAGCGTTTCCGGCAGATGGATTTTATCCCAGCAAGGTTGCGTTTCCCCTACGGGTCGTGCCCTGAGGCCCAAGGAAGACGTGGTCATGCGCAGAGTTGTTGTCACCGGCCTGGGCGTGGTCGCGCCCAATGGCATCGGACGTAAAGATTTTTGGTCGGCCTGTTTGAACGGACAAAGCGGCGTCGGTCCTATTCGAAGCTTTGACGCTTCGGCACATCCCGTCAAAATTGCCGCCGAGGTGCGCGATGTCTTGCCTTACCTGCCAGCCAGCCAGCGCAAAAGCGTTAAGATCATGAGCCGGGCCATGCGCTTCGCGGTCGGAGCGGCCGGCCTGGGAATTATTGATTCGGGGCTGGAGCTGGGAAAGGAAGATCCGGGCCGCGTCGGCGTTGTCATGGGCACCGGAATCGTGCCCGTCGATCTGCCCGAGCTCATGCCTCATCTCGTGCAATCATGCGATGCCAATGGGAATTTGGAAACGCGCCGACTGGGTCAGCTCGGCGCCGAGGCACTGTTTCCTTTATGGATCTTGAAATACCTGCCTAACATGTTCGCGGCCCATATATCCATGGCTTTTAATGCGCAAGGCCCCAACAACACCATTGCTACTGCCTGCGCGGCCGGCACGCAAGCCGTGGGCGAAGGGTTTCGGCTCATCGCGCGGGACGATGCCGATATCATCCTGGCGGGCGGTGCTGATAGCAGGATCGATCCCCTCCTCATGCTTGCCTATACCGCTCTAGGAGCACTGAGCACCTCGGAACGACCCGCGTCCGAAGTTTCGCGCCCCTTCGACGGCAAGCGCGACGGCTTTGTCCTGGGCGAAGGCGCGGGCCTGCTGGTGCTGGAAGAACTGGAGCACGCCAAAAAGCGCGGGGCAGCTATTTACGCCGAAGTTTTGGGCCTGGGGAGCAGTTTCGACGCCTACGCGGCAACCAAACCCGACCCCGACGCGCGTGGCGCCTCGCGTGCCATCACCAGCGCTCTCAAGGAAGCCCGCATCGACCACCACGACGTCGATTATATCAACGCCCATGGCACCAGCACGCGCCTCAACGACGAGATGGAAACCAAGGCAGTGAAGCGCGTGTTCGGCGAAGGGGCCAAGGCGCTTCCCCTGTCCTCGATCAAGTCGATGGTCGGACATCTCATCGGGGCGGCCGGCGCCGTCGAAGCCGTTGCCATGGCCCTCACGCTGCATTCGGGCGTGTTGCCTCCGACCATCAACCAGACGCAAAAAGATCCGGTTTGCGATTTGGATTACGTTCCCAACACGGCGCGGGAAAAACCGACGCGCGTTGCAGTGTCCACCAGCTTTGGTTTTGGCGGCCAGAACGCAGCATTGGTGATGCGCAATTTCAAAAAATGATTTTATCCTCACACCAATTCCCATCGCACCGGCAGCGCTTGCAAAGCGAACAGCAACTTTCTCCACCCACTGACGCGCACCCGCTTCGCGAAGACATCGTAATCACGTGCTTCGATAGCATCGAGCAGGCCCCGGTAGGTTTTCGCCATTACCAAAAAAACCGCCCGACCCGGCGCCGACAGAAGAGGAAGCAGCTGCCAGGCGGCGGCATAATAGGCGCGGGCCCGTTCCACCTCGAAACGCATCAATTCCCGAAAACCATCGTCGCGCTTGCCGCGGCGCAAATTGTCCTCTGAATAGCCGAAGCGATCCAGGTCTTCGCGCGGCAAATAGACCCGGCCGCGGGCGGCATCTTCACCCAGGTCGCGCAGAATATTGGTCAATTGAAATGCCAGGCCCGCCTGCTCGGCGTATATTTTGGCCTGCGGTCGCGTAAAACCCCAGATATGAATGCAGGCCAAGCCTACCACTGATGCGACTCGATAGCAGTACACGCGCAAATCGGCGAAGGTGATGTAACGTACCGGCTCCAAGTCCATCTCGACGCCATCCAACACTGCTTCCAAGTATGCGCGGGGGATACCATGCTTGTGGATGGTGTGCGCCAATGCCTCGTGTGATGGGTGGGTAAATATGCCGTGCCAGGCCTCCTCTAATCCACGACGCCAGGCCAGCAGGTTCGTCCGCTTAACGGCCACCTTCTCTGGTTCATCGCTCAAATCGTCCGCGATGCGCATGAACGTATACAACGCACACATCGACAGCCGCTGCGGCCCAGGCAAGATCCGGAAGGCCGGATAAAAATTGCCCGCCTCCCGCCGGGTAACGGTTTCGCAGTAGCGATAGGAACGGACTAGAGACGGGCGCATATAATCACGTCACCATAGCCGATCTTGCAGCCGTTTCCACAAGACCCTTCCCAAAAGAGCCGCTTTTTCGCACTTTCCCAGGACCGGGCGCTGCTGCCACACGTTGTAATCGATGGCGGCAATCTTGTCCAATATAGCGAGACCGCCGCGAATGAAGAGTTCGATGTCCGCCTGGACTTCGGCGGGCACCATCTTTATGAGCGGCATTCCTTGGTGAAACAAGGCGCGGGCCCGATCGACTTCAAAACACATGAGGTCGCGAAATGCGGGAGCGAAGCGGCGGGCCTGTAAGTCGGCTTCGGCGTAACCGAAGTGCTGCATGTCTTCGGCGGGCAAATATACGCGGCCAATATCCAGGTCGCGGCGGACATCTTGCCAAAAGTTCGCCAATTGCAATCCTGTGCACACCGCATCAGAGAGGACAGCCCTGGGTGAATCGAAAGATTCGCATAAATAAAGGACCAAATGCCCCACTGGGTTGGCGGAATAGCGGCAATAGTCCAGAACTTGTGGGTAGGTCAAATAACGTTTGACATGTTGATCCTGCTCGAAAGCCCGGATCAAGTCGAAAAAAGGCTGGGGCGGAATGTGGAAACGGCGAATGCTCGGCGCCAGTGCGACCATGGCGGGATGGTGCGGCTGGCCTTCGTAACAAAGGGCCAACTCCTGCCGCCACCACTTTAAGAGCACGAGTGCTCTATCGCCGCCTCCCGTCTCATCTCCGAGGTCATCCGCCCAGCGGCAGAAGGCGTAGATGGCATGGAAGTGTGGCAACAAGCGGCGCGGCAACAGGAGAGATGCGACGGAGAAATTCTCGTAGTGGGAATGGGCCAGGCGGCGGCAATAGGCCTGGGCTGTTTCGAGGGACGGGGCCGCATAGGGGCGCTCCGGTCCCCAGCGTGCCAGGTGTTGCGTAAAGGCATCGTGCATGTGGGGGATTATAGCAAGCGGTCGCCTGCGGCTCCCCGCTAAACGAAAATACTCTTGACACCTCAGTCATTCTGTCTTAGTATCGTACTCAGACAAGGTGTCTGAAGGAGAACGGCATGGCACGAACGTCGCAGGATGTAACCGAGGCCGAATTGGCAGTGCTGCAAGTGCTCTGGGAGCAAGGGGCGTTGCCCATTCGCCGCATAACCGAGGTACTTTATCCAACGGGGAAGACGGCGCAATATGCCACCGTGCAGAAGCTATTGGAGCGGCTGGAGAGCAAGGATTGCGTGGTCCGAGATCGGTCCACGACGGTGCATGTATTCAAAGCCGCCATCGACCGGGATGAGTTGGTGGGCCGGCGACTAAGGCAGGTGGCCGAGAAATTGTGCGGTGGCTCGTGGACCCCTCTCTTGACCCATCTGGTGCAGACGGAACAACTCAATACGGAGGAGAGGCTGGCTCTGCGTCAGCTTATCGAGGAACTGGACCAGCCCCAGTCTAAAAAGGAACGCCGCAGAAAGGGGCAATCATGAGCGAGCTTCCAACCATCGCCCTGAGCAATCTTCTGATGGCCTGCCTTTTTGCCGTTCTCGCCATGCTGGCCGGGCGCTGGTCGCAACGGCCGGCACTGGTCCACGGCTTATGGCTGCTGTTTTTCGTCAAACTGCTCACGCCGCCTTTATTTCCGGTATCCATGGTTTGGAGCAGGTCGCCCCCAGTGCCCGAAAGCAACGCAGCTCAGGAAAGGCCGATTCCGGCCCAGGACCTTGGGCTACTTGACGTGGCAGAAGCGCGGCTGGCCGTACAGGACGAAAATGATCAATTGCCGTTGCCGGCCCAAGAACCGCTCGCAATAAACATGGAGCCAGTTGCTGACCTGACCGTTGATTCCACGGAATTTCCCTTGGCGCTAGTGTTGACAACTCTGTGGCTGACGGGCTCGGGTTGCTGGTTCCTTCTGGCGGGAGCGCGTTTGCTTCGCTTTGGCAGGCAATTGCGCTTGGCCAAGCCGGCATCGGAAATACTGCAAGGCGAAGTACAGATGCTGGCCAACAAACTGGAAGCGACTTGTCCGAAAGTATGGGTGCTGCCAGGCCGCCTGTCCCCGATGCTTTGGGTCCTGGGAAGGACACCTCGACTTCTCCTGCCGGCCGGTTTACTGGATCGGCTTGAAGACACGCAAAGGCAAGCTTTGCTGGTGCATGAGCTGGCCCATTGGCGGCGCCGCGATCATTGGGTGCGGCGCTTGGAGCTGGTGGCGCTGGGTCTTTACTGGTGGTGTCCGCTCGTGTGGTGGGCACGCCGGCAAATGCAGGAGGCCGAGGAAGAGTGTTGCGATGCGTGGGTACTGTGGTTAATGCCAGAAGCGGCTCGGGGCTATGCTTTGGCACTTGTGGAAACTTTGGACTTTATGGCGGGTGCTCGGACCGCGCTGCCTCCGGTGGCCAGCGGCGTCGGGCACGTGCGACTTTTACAAAGGAGACTGACCATGATCATGCGTGGAACAACATCGCGGACACTGACACTGGGTGGGTTGGCCGTCTTGGGATTGGGAGCGCTGTTGCTGCCTTTGGTGCCGAGCTGGGCGCAGTCGCCATCCCCTCCAGAGGCCGCGGCTGCCGAGCACGGCCCGCCGGTACTTCGTGAGGTTCCGTACCTTAACCGCCTGTTTACCAATGGGGCTTTGGTCCAGCAAGAGTCGCAACCAAATCAACCGGAACCAAAGCCAAATCCAAATCAACCGGAACCAAGAGACCCAGCGGAGCAACGGCGGCAGGCCATGGAAAGAGCGCAGCAAGAATATAACGCTATGCAAGCGGAACTGGATCGTGATCGGTTAGATTTTGAGATGCGCGGCCTGGAATTGAACGCGCGATCCAAGTATTTGCGCCGCATGATGGAACAACTCCAAAATCAATTCCCTGACGAACCCAAACCAGGAGATAGAAAGGATCCCTCTCAACCAGGGCCAAAAGGACCGGTCAATATCCGGTCGGGAGCTACCGGCGGAGGAGGTTTTGGTGGTGGGTTTAGCTCCGGTGTTGGGGTAATGCCGCCCTCCAATACGGACAAACGCCTGCGAGATGTGGAACGCAAGCTGGACATATTGATCGACATGATGAGCAGGAAAGGCCAAGGTCCGGGAGGACCGATTCCTCCTGGAGGTGCGGCCCCACGTTTCGAAAGGCCCGCGGGTGCCGTAGCCCCCCCGACTGCACCACCCATTGAACCTGGCGTCAATCGGCCATGAAATCGTTGCCAAGCCGCGGGGTGAGTATTCGAACCCCGCGGTTTTTCTCTGCGCGCGGACGCCTGCGGCTCCCCGCTAAACGGGCGCCCAAAAAAACTTAATCTCGGCGCAACGCAAGCACTTCGCTACAATCCTCGGCCCAAGGGGAAATAGGCTTCCGCAGGGCCTTTCCCAGATGCCCGCATTTATCCGAACGAGGAGGGATGACCCATGTTCGCCAGATTTTGGTTTTGGCTCGGCGTGATCAGTTTGGCTGCCGGTCTGGCCGGTCCGGGGGAAGCATTCTCACAACAGACTGGCGTTCTCCCTCCGCCGAGCAAGGAGCCGGACCTACCGCCGCCGCCAGCCCCCAACGTGGTGGCCGCCACGGTCAATGGCCAGGCCATTCCGGAGCTAGCGGTCTTTCGCGGACTTTTGCGGGAAGATCCCAAGAAATGGGCGTTAGTGCGTAAGGATGTTCTCAATTACCTCATCGATAATATGCTGGTCGATCAATATCTGACGCAGCTTAAGATTGTCGTGGATCCCAAGGACGTGGAAGAGCGCGTTTCGCAGATCAAGGGAGAGTCGAAAAAAAGCGGCATGGAGTTTGACAAGGTGCTCAAGGGCTTGTTTCTATCCGAAGAAGACCTGCGCCGCGAGCTGACGGGGGCGCTGCGCTGGGACAAATTCGTCCTGCAGCAAGGCACCGAGAAAGTCTTGCGCGAGATGTTCGAGAAATATAAGAACATGTTTGACGGCAGCCAGATGCAGGCCCGGCATATTCTTATTGCCGCGACGGCCGACAACGCCCAGCAGGCCCAGCTCAAGCTGGCAACGATCAGGAAGGAGATCGAGGCCCAGGTGACCGCGGAATTGGCCAAGCTGCCGGCGGGCACCGACAGTTTGACGCGCGAGAAGGAGCGCATGAAAATAATGGACAAAGCGTTTGCCGATGCCGCCTTGAAGGATTCGACTTGTCCTTCCAAATCGCAAGGCGGCGACCTTGGTTGGTTCCCGCGCGCCGGCGCCATGGTGGAACCATTCGCCAGGGCCGCCTTCGCGCTCAAGCCCTACCAGATGAGCGATCCCGTCCTGACCGAGTTTGGCTACCATCTCATTTTGGCCGTCAATTCCAAACAGGGCACGGAGGTCGAATTCGAGAAGGTCAAGCCTTTCGTGCAGGAAGTGTACGGGGAACGGCTGCGGGAAGCGATCATCGCCAGTTACAAGGCACGCTCGAAGATAGAGATTCAGGCGGCTAAATAAAAAGTTATGAGGTCGGAATTATGAATTTTTAATATAAGCTCATAATCTAAAATTCATAAGATAAACCAATGAATGAACCCCTCTTTGTCGGTATTCCTGGATTTCAACCTGCCCAATGCCACGACTTGGTTTTACTTTTCGTGGCTGTTGGCCGTGGCATTGTTTTTTAAGTTTTCCCGCCTTCTTAGCATACGCAACTGGGACGTCATAACGGTATTTTTGCTGATGCCCGGCCTCCTCGTTATCAACGCTACCCGTACCGGATATGCGCCAACCGCCAACCACCCCGCAGTGCAAATAACCGAACTGGTGGGCCAAGGCGCGTCTTTGTCGCAGGGAGCGCCCACAGTCCTCTCCTGGCTGAGCTCGCAGGACCGGCATCCTGCCCTGACGTCGCGAAGCTGGCTGTGGTGGGGTTATTTGTGGATCTTGCTGGGTTCGGCCTATTTCTTTTTGCGTTGTCTGCTGGATTTGACCTTGGTGCAGCGCCCCGCCCTTTCTCCCAACTTGACCTTTGGTGGCCTATTCTGGTTGGCGGGGGCCTTGCTCGCTTGCCTGATCACGGTGGCCTATCGAGCGCCGGAAAAAAACCCCCATCTCGCTTCCGTCGCGTCGCCGCCCGCCGTCAACGGCATGTCTTCGCCGGCTCCCTCGTGGGAAACAGGAGTGGTGGGCCAGGAAAGCGCCTTGATCGGACAACTGCGGCAGCAATTAGGAACGGAGTTCTGGCTGTCCCGTTCGTTTGCCGTTTTTGGTCATGGCGCGGTGGTCCTCGGCTTAATATTCATTGGCCGTTGGCATTTTCAGGATGTGACCGCCGGCATGGCGGCGGCCACCTTTTACTTGATCATTCCCTACACCGGCCTTTATGTCGGCCAGGCCCATCATGTATGGCCCATGGCCCTTTTGATTTGGGCCCTGGCATCTTACCGATGGCCGGCCGTGGCGGGGGTCTTTCTGGGGTTAGCGGCGGGCACCATGTATTTCCCGGCCATCCTGTTGCCTCTTTGGTTAAGCTTTTACTGGAAGCGTGGCTCGGGCCGGTTTCTCTTTACATTTGTCATTAGCGCCGGCTTTTGCTTGGCGGTCTTGGGGCTAGTATGGCTGGAAGACGGCCTGGATACCAGCATTCGCGAAGCTCTGCAACAAACCGCCTGGCAACCCTGGAGAATTCCGACCACCGAAGGCTTCTGGACGATGATGCACTGGGCCTATCGCATTCCCATTTTCGTGGCCTATGCGGCATTTGTCATGGTGACCGCTTTCTGGCCCTCGCCGAAAAACCTCGCCCACGTCATCGCACTTTCCGCGGCCATCCTCATCGGCATTCAGTTCTGGTACGCCGATCAAGGGGGCGTCTATGTTTTGTGGTATCTCCCTTTGCTGCTCCTCTTGGTGTTTCGTCCCAATTTGGAGGAGCGCCGGCCCGCCGTTATTGATCCCGGGACAGATTGGCTGGCCCGCTTAGGGCGCGGCTTCGCCCGACTGGTGAGCTGGTTCTTTAGAACCCCGGAACTGGTCAAGGTGAAATAGCCGAAACCCCTCTTCCCCGAAACTTCCGGAAACATTACAATCTCTCGACCTCGGAACCAGGAATTTTTTGGCAGGATGCCTCACCATGCCTCGAATATTGCGCGTTTTATTTGGCGTGCTCATAACTCTAGTGCTTGTGGGCGGCCCATTCTGGTACTTCAGCCATCACAACCGTAGCTTTCGCAATTTTCACGTGGTGGAGGAGGGCATACTCTATCGCTCCGGCCAGTTAAATCGCGCCGGTTTGCAGCGACTCATTCATGATTACGGCATTAAGACCGTGGTTAGCCTGCGTGACGGCGAAAAGACCAACGATATCGAGGAGGAGAAGTTCCTCGCCGAAACCGACGTCAATTTCCTGCGCATTCCGCCCCGATCCTGGTGGGCCACCGACGGCTCGGTTCCCGCGGAGATAGGCCTGGCCCAGTTCCGCGAAGTGATGAATAACCCAGCCAATCATCCCGTCCTCTTGCACTGTTTCGCCGGCATCCATCGGACCGGGGCATTCTGCGCCGTGCGTCGCATGGATCACGACGGCTGGGCCAATGAGGATGCCATCAAGGAAATGAAGAGCCTGGGTTACACGGTCGAGCATATGGACGTACTTCCCTATCTGCGAAACTATCGCCCTCAAAATCTTGCGGGCGCCACGCAACCGTCTCTTTTTCAGCCCGCATCCCAGCAAAAAAGTCCCGCCCCTTGACGCTTGCCGTTTTTCCCCAATAGTTAGACTGGATGCCCAAACGAACCGACCTGAAGAAAATCATGCTGATCGGCTCGGGCCCCATCATCATTGGGCAGGCCTGTGAGTTCGATTATTCCGGCACCCAGGCGTGCAAGGCCTTGCGCGAGGAAGGCTATACCGTGGTCCTGGTCAATTCGAACCCGGCCACGATCATGACCGACCCCGACACGGCCGATCGCACCTATATCGAGCCTCTCACCTGGCAGGTTGTCGCCAAAGTCATTGAGAAAGAGCGGCCGGACGCGCTGCTGCCTACCCTCGGTGGTCAGACCGGCCTCAACACGGCCATGGACCTTTTTCACCAGGGCATCCTGGCGAAATACGGCGTGGAGATGATCGGCGCCCGGGCGGATGTTATCGACAAGGCGGAGAATCGGCAGAAATTCAAGGACGCGATGCTCAAGATCGGCCTGGATGTGCCGCGTTCCGGGGTGGTGCGCACGCTGGCGGAGGCCCAGGCCGTAAGAGATCAAGTCGGCTTGCCCTGCGTGTTGCGTCCAAGTTTTACGCTGGGCGGCACCGGCGGCGGCATCGCCTATAACCGCGAGGAATTCAACGAACTCATCAGCCGCGGACTGGAGCTTAGCCCTACCGGCGAAGTGCTCGTCGAAGAATCCGCCATCGGCTGGAAGGAATTTGAGCTCGAAGTGATGCGCGACTGCGCCGACAATGTCGTCATCGTTTGTTCCATCGAAAACCTCGATCCCATGGGGGTACATACCGGCGACTCCATCACGGTCGCTCCCGCCCAGACCTTGACCGACAAAGAATATCAGCGGATGCGCGACGCCGCCCTGGCCATCATCCGCGAGATCGGCGTCGAAACCGGGGGCAGCAACATCCAGTTCGCCACCCATCCGGATACCGGCCGCATGATCGTCATCGAGATGAACCCTCGCGTCAGCCGCTCCAGTGCTCTGGCGTCCAAGGCGACGGGCTTTCCCATCGCCAAAATTGCCGCCAAGTTGGCCGTCGGATATCGCCTGGATGAGCTGCGCAACGATATTACCCGCGAAACGCCGGCATGCTTCGAACCGACCATCGATTATGTGGTCACCAAGATCCCGCGCTGGACCTTCGAGAAGTTTCCCGACGCCGACCCCACGTTGACCACGCAAATGAAATCGGTCGGCGAAACGATGGCCATCGGCCGCACATTCAAGGAATCGCTGCAAAAGGCCCTGCGCGGACTGGAAACAGGCCGCTTCGGGCTGGGGTGTGATCAAAAGGACGCCTGGGGCACGGCCGATCAACCTTCGATGGACACCATTATCAACCACTTGGCCACTCCCAACGCGGAACGGATCTGGCACATTCGTTACGCCCTCAAGGCCGGGCTGTCCATCGATGAGATCTATCACCGTACCCGGATCGATCCCTGGTTCCTGCACAATATTCAGGAGATCGTGGCCCTCGAAGATCGCTTGCGCGCTTGTCCGGGCCTGGGCGCTGTCAGTAGAGATCTTCTGTGGGAGGCCAAGCAGCATGGCTTCTCCGACCGGCAGCTCGGTCATTTATGGAACACCAGCGACATCGAAGTGCGGCGTGTTCGTCTGGATCAGGGTGTCGCCGCCGTTTTTAAATTGGTGGACACCTGCGCTGCCGAGTTTGAGGCGTACACGCCGTATTATTATTCGACCTATGAGCGCCCTTCAATCACCGTTACGTTCAGCGGGGAGCCGCAGGCGACCGCGGTCGCCTGCGGCTCCCCGCTGAACGATGAAACACGAGCGCCGTCCGGCAAGGATCGCATCATGATCCTGGGCGGCGGACCCAATCGCATCGGGCAGGGCATCGAGTTTGACTATTGTTGTTGCCAGGCCGCCTTCGCCTTGCGCCAGGCCGGCTACGAAACGATCATGGTCAACTCGAACCCGGAGACCGTCTCGACCGACTACGACACCAGCGACATGCTCTTCTTCGAGCCCTTGACGGCCGAGGACGTGCTCAACATTTGTGACAGGGTCAAGCCCATGGGGCTTATCGTGCAATTCGGCGGCCAGACGCCGCTCAATTTGGCGCGCGCCCTGGAAGCCGCGGGAGCGCCGATCATCGGCACCAGCGTGGAATCGATCGATATCGCCGAGGACCGCGAACGATTCCAGATCATGATCGAGCGGCTGGGCCTCAAGCAGCCGGCCAATGGCATAGCCCGCGATTTGCAAGGCGCCACATACGCGGCCCGGCAGATCGGCTTCCCGGTGCTGGTGCGTCCCAGCTATGTTCTGGGAGGCCGGGCCATGGAAATTGTTTACGATGAGGACCACCTGAAAGCTTATGTCGGCCAGGCCCTGGACGTTTCTCAAGGCAAGCCGATCTTGATCGACAAGTTCCTGGAATCGGCTTTCGAGGTGGATGTCGATTGCCTATGCGACGGCCAACGGACAATTATCGGCGGCGTCATGCAGCACATCGAGGAAGCGGGCGTTCATTCGGGCGACTCGGCTTGCGTTATTCCGCCGCACAGCTTGCCGGCGACGGTGATCGAAGAGATTAAACGGCAGACACGTGCGATGGCCCTGGAGCTCAACGTGAAGGGACTCATGAACGTGCAGTTTGCCATCCAGGGTACGGACATCCAGTCCATTTATGTCCTGGAAGTGAATCCGCGCGCCAGCCGCACCGTGCCTTTCGTGGCCAAGGCGACGAATGTCCCGCTGGCCCGACTGGCTTCGCTCATCATGGTGGGCAAAACGCTGGATGAATTGGGCGTTCACGAGGAAGTGGTGCCCACGCATTTTTCCGTCAAGGAAAGCGTCTTTCCTTTCAACAAGTTTCCGGGCGTCGATATCATCTTGGGTCCGGAAATGCGCTCGACCGGCGAAGTCATGGGCATTGCCGACACTTTTCCGATGGCGTTCGCCAAGAGCCAACTGGCCGCCAATAGTGCCTTGCCCCTCTCCGGCACCATCTTCGTCAGCGTCGCTGATCGCGATAAGGCCGAGCTGTTACCCATCGCGCGCGACCTGGCCGAGATGGGCTATCGTTTGATTTCCACGCGCGGCACCGGCAAATCCTTGCGCGAAGCGGGCATCCAGGTGGAAGAAATTCCAAAATTGCAGGAAGGCCGGCCCAACCTCATCGATCACATGAAGAATGGTCAAATCGCCCTGGTCATCAACACCCCCAGCGGCAAAGGCGCCCGCACCGACGAGGGCAAAATTCGCGCCGCGGCCGTCATGCACCGCGTGACTTGCATTACCACGCTGGCAGCAGCCCATGCGGCGGTCGAAGCGTGCCGGGCCCTGAGGCAGGGGGAATTGACGGTTAAATGCTTGCAAGAATGGTTTGCGAAGTGAGCGGTTAGGTGGTATTAAAATCTTTCCAAAATCTCCATTTTATACTTGACCTCTGTCTTGCGGAGGACTTTAATAATGGTGTGTAGTAATGGTGAAACCTCAGGACCTAATAAAGGAGGTGCACTTTCGATACTCCACCGACTCAAGCAGGCCGGAACTCGTAGGATGATGGAATTTCGGCACTAAAGACTTGGGTGGCTCCGGCTCTTTTCCGAAGAGCTGTTTCCTCCAAATGCTTTTAATTAACTCCGATCCAGAACCACAAGTTCCGGCGGTCCCACCATAGGATAGCGGCCCAGCGCGCCAACAACACACTTCCGGCGCGTCGGGCCGCTGTCGTTTTTATCCCTCCTGCACTGTCACCTCCGCCTTCCTGTAGCCCTCCGGCCCAAGCCACCACGCCCGCATTTCCGGCACATCCGTTTGCAGCGATACGATCAGATTCATCACCTCGGGACTGTAATTTCGCTCCAAGTCCGTTTTGCTGGGAACAGGGGGTGAATTTGGGTGCGAGTGGTAGATCGCCAGGATGTCGATTCCTTCCTGCCGCATGGCTTTGGCTGCGGCGAACATGCTATTGGGTTCGGAAGTAAACTCTTTCGGACTGGCGGCGGCGTTAATGAGCGGATAGCAGCCTGCGACCCGGCCGACGGCCCCGCCCGCCGCCTTTTCGATTCGGCCGGCCAGCAAGCCGCAACATTCGTTGGGCAATTCCGCCTGTGCCTGGTTTAAGACCTCAGCGTAAATCTGGGCAGGCAGGATAAGGCGGAATGATGTTGACAAGGTTTTCGATCCTTTTGAAGATAGGGTTTATTCGCTGGGTTTTCCCAAGAAAATCCCTAACGTAATCCATTACCAAGGGGGCGCCGGCCCCCTGATTTTATCTCGGTTGCACGAGGAATAGCAATGGCCCGCGATAAGGTGGTATTGGCTTACAGCGGGGGGCTGGACACTTCCGTGATGGTGCCCTGGATCGGCGAGAAGTATAACTTGGACGTGATCGCCTTCACCGTGGACCTGGGCCAGGGCGAAGATATCAACAAGATCAAGCAAAAGGCCTTGAAGACCGGCGCCGTCGACGCGGTGGCCATCGATGCCCGCAACCTCTTTGTCGATCTTTATGTTTGGCCCGCCCTGATGGCCGGTGCCATGTATGAAGGTAAATATCCCCTGGCCACAGCGCTGGGGCGGCCGCTCATTGCCAAGCTGATGGTCGATGTGGCCCGCGAACACAAAGCCGTGGCGGTGGCGCACGGTTGCACGGGCAAAGGTAATGACCAGGTGCGTTTTGACGTCACTTTTCAGACGCTTGCTCCGGACCTGCGCATCATTGCGCCGGTGCGCGAATGGAAATGGACGCGCGATGAAGAACTCAAGTACGCCGAGAAACATAACATCCAGGTCGATGTGAAAAAGGAGAATCTTTTCAGCATCGACCAGAATATCTTCGGCCGCAGTTGCGAGGCGGGTGTCCTGGAAGATCCGTGGCAAGAACCGCCCCCGGCCGCCTATAGTTGGACAACGGATCCCACGCTGGCGCCGAACGAACCGCTCTACATCGAAATCGAATGGGATCAAGGCCGGCCGGTTGGGCTCAACGGTCAAAAGATGGACGGCGTCCCCTTGCTCGAACGCCTCAACAAAATTGGCGGCGAGCACGGCGTGGGCCGCATCGATCACGTGGAAAACCGACTGGTGGGCATCAAATCGCGCGAGCTATATGAAGCGCCCGCGGCCGTCATCTTGCATGAGGCCCATCGCGAGCTGGAAACCATATGCTTGAGCAAGCCCTCGGCGCGCTTTAAGACCTTGGTATCCCAGGAATACGCCGACATCATCTATAATGGATTGTGGTTTAGTTCCTTGCAGTTTGAATTGTTTTATTTCATCCGCAGAAATCAGGCCTACGTGACCGGCGTGACCCGCGTCAAACTGTACAAGGGCAAAGCGACGGTGGTAGGCCGCAAGAGCGACGTCAGTCTGTATAGCAAGAAGCTGGCAACCTACGAAACAGGCGACCAGTTCGACCACGACGCCGCCAAAGGTTTCATTCGCCTGCACGGCCTTGGTCAACAAACGCAAGCCCATTTGCAACTGCTCAAGGATGGCCGCGGCTTCGAAATGCCCGGTCTACTACGCCACGAAAAATGATTTGTTTAGCGGGGAGCCGCAGGCGACCGTATACGAGAGAGTCGGCCATGGACAACGAAACAATGGACCTGGAGCAACTGGCATCCTACCTCCAGCGCGACGTGCGCGAGGTAAGCAAGATGGCCAGCCGCGGCCATTTACCCGGGCAAAAGATCGGCGGCCAATGGCGTTTTGCCTCGGCCGAGATCAATTACTGGATCGAAACGCAACTGCCTTCCTACACTGCGGAAGAATTGGAAGCGATCGAAGCCGGCACCAGTCGCGGTCAGCAAGAAACCAAGCCTCTGTTGACGGCGCTCTTGTCCCAAGACACTATGGCCGTGCCCTTGGCAGCCACCACGAAGGCGTCGGTTCTTAAGGAGCTAGTGAACCTGGCGGAGAAATCCTGGCAAGTATATGCTCCGGATGCATTGCTTTCGGCGATCAAACAACGCGAGGAGTTGGGCTCGACGGCACTGTCCTCCGGGATCGCCGTCCCGCACCCGCGGCGACCATCGCCGACCATGCTCGGCGATCCGGTCGTTGCCTATGCGCGCACATTTTCTGGCATTCCCTTCGGCGCCCAGCAAGGGGCGCTCAGCGATCTTTTCTTCCTGGTCTGTTGCCGCGAACAGCGCACGCATCTCAAAGTCTTGGCCCGCATCTCACGCATGATGCTGTTACCCGGCCTAGTGGATGACTTGCGCGCCGCCGAGACAGTGGCGGAATCATTTCAAATCTTGAATGAAGGCGAACGGCAATTGCTTGACGACTGATCTTTGATTTATCGTTTCGTTTATATGCTCATCGGTATGCGCCGCGGAAATAAAAGCCGCCTCGAATTGGCTGCACGGCAAATAGATACCGCGTTCCATCATGGCCCAGAAAAAGCGCGCGAAACGGGCAGTATCGCTCTTTTTGGCCGACTCATAATCGATGACTGGATTGGCGTTAAAGAACAAGGTCCACATGCTGCCGACGCGCGCGATTTGATGGGGCACGCCAGCCTGGTGCGCCGCTTGGCCCAGGCCGTTCGCCAATTTCGCGCCGAGCTTTTCCAACTTCTCATATGGGGGATGCTCGCGCAGCTCTTGCAAGGTCGCCAGGCCCGCCGCCATGGCCAGCGGATTGCCGGACAGCGTTCCTGCCTGGAATACCGGCCCAGCGGGCATCACCTTGGCCATGATGTCCGCCCGGCCACCGTAGGCTCCGACAGGCAAGCCGCCACCGACGATCTTGCCAAGCACGGTCAGGTCCGGCTTCTGCCCAAACAACTCTTGAGCACCGCCCAGCGCCAGCCGAAAGCCGGTCATCACTTCATCGTAAATGAGCAAGGCGCCGTGATGATGGGTGAGGCGGCGCAACTGTACCAAAAACTCATGGGACGGCTTCACCAGACCCATGTTGCCCACTACCGGCTCCAGGATAACTCCGGCGATCTCGTGTTCCTTGAATGCTTGTTCCAGGGCCGCCACGTCGTTGTAGCTTAGCACCAAAGTATCGGTGGTACACCCGCGCGGGACGCCTGGACTATTGGGCACACCCAGCGTGGTGGCGCTGGAACCGGCGGCCACGAGCAGACTATCGACGTGACCATGGTAGCAGCCGGCGAATTTGACGATAATGTCTCGTCCGGTGTAACCGCGTGCCAGGCGAATGGCGCTCATTGATGCTTCCGTGCCCGAGCTGACCATGCGTACCATCTCAATGGAGGGCATGAGCCGGCCAATCAGCTCCGCTAATTGTGTTTCCCGTTCCGTGGGCGCACCGAAGGTGGCCCCCTCCGCCAGCGCTTCGTTCACGGCCTGGACCACGCGCGGATGGCAGTGGCCCAGGATCAAGGGGCCCCAGGAGCCGACATAATCGAGGTAACGGTTGCCGTCGATGTCGAAGAGAAACGGCCCCTGGCCGCGCGCCATGAAGATCGGCTGGCCGCCGACACCACCAAAGGCGCGGGCCGGACTGTTGACGCCGCCGGGGATCGCCTTGCAAGCCCGGGCAAACGCTGCCTGACTTTTGGGGCGTTTGTTTATGGACATTTATTTTTCCTTTTCGCTTAGCTCGCGATGCTTCAGGGCGGCGAGGAGATACCAGCGCCGGTTATCGGGATCGTCCTTCATCTGCGTCTTCAGGTCGTTCCAGGCGTGCAGGGCCTGGCTGGGTTGGTCTTTGCGAAAAGCGTCCATCACTAAACGCTCGGCCTCGGACTCAGGCAGGTATTTTTTAGCCTTGGCTTTTTCTTCTCCCACCTTTTTTTGTAGGTCTTGGGTGATTTGCTTCACCTTGCCAAGTTCAGCGAGGTATTCCTTGGCAACCAGGCCCCAGCCATGATCGCTGCCCTTTTTGGATTCGAAGGCCGCCAGCTTTTTCCAGGCCCGCGCCGCCTCGTCGAGCCTGCCCGTGTCTTCTTTATCAAGAGCGTCACGGGCCAAGGTTTCCGCCTCGCCGTCGGCACTGATCTTGGCGTTGCGGCGGTTGAGCATTTGCCTTTCCGTTTCGGCTCGGTCGTATTGGTCCGCCATTTTACGCATGGCGCCGGCCTGGGCGTGGTCCTGGTAGTAGCGGAAGAATTCATCAACCGTTTCACGTCCTTCCCTTCTTTCCTTGTATTCGGGGGATTTAAGAAGGGCCTGCGCCCTTTCGAGATAATGTTCGGGGCTGGGGATTTTAAGAAATACCAGGTAAAAAACGAGCGCAAAGCCGGCCAAGACGGCACCCACAGCGAGAAAGGTGAACCAGCCCTTGCGATAAAAGACTAGAGCCTTCTTTTTCTTTTTTTTCCCGAGCAGCGTACGCGCCACCTCCTTGTCGCCTTGATCCAGGGGGATATCCACGGCCGATCGGTCGACGCGGCGTTTTTTGGCCGCATCCATGCCGGCGCTTTGTTGCGTTTCCACCTTTTCGCGCACTTTGCCGAGCGACTCGCTGACCAATTCGGCGTTAAAGGGTCGCTTCAGGGGGTCTTTTTCGAGAAGCTGGCAAACGAGCGTGTCCAGCCAGATCGGGATGTCCAGGACGAGGCGCGAGGGCCTCTCAAAAGTGCCCTGGAGGTGTTGGTTGAACATCTCCATGATCGATTCGGCCTGAAACGGCTTCTGGCCTGTCAATAGCTCGTAAAACATGACGCCCATGGAATAGAGATCCGATTTCGGCGTCAGGTTTTTCGTTCCCTTGCAAAGTTCGGGCGACATATACGAGGCGGTACCGACGGTCGAGTTGGTGCCTGTAAGACCGGTGACGTCGGTGTCCTTGGCGATGCCGAAGTCGGTTAGTTTGACCGTCCCATCTTTCAGGATCATCACGTTGGAAGGCTTCAGATCGCGGTGAATGATGCCCTTGTCGTGGGCGTGTTGCAGACCGGCACAAAGCTGCTGGCCTATGGGCACGAGCTCATCCCAACCGACTCGGGTGCGCCGTTCGATGACGTGGTCGAGGGATTCGCCCTTGACGTATTCCATGACGTAAAACGGCGACTTATTGATTTTGCCGTTGGTCAGCAACTTCACAATGTTGACGTGATCGAGTTGTTTGAGAATGGCTATTTCGCGCTCGAAGCGCGACATGGCCAACTCGTTGGAGGTGAGGCCGGGCAAGATAACCTTGATGGCAACCTTTTTCCCGGTTTTCTGATGCCGGCCTCGGTAGACGGTTCCCATGGCCCCGGAACCCAATTCCTTGTCCACGAGGTAAGGGCCTATGGTTTTGCCCACGAGCATGAAAAAAACCTCAATCCCCAAGCCGCGGGATGAGTACTCGAATCCCGCGGGTTCGACCCGCGGGATTCGAGTACTCATCCCGCGGCTTGCTTATTTCAACCACTTGGCCACGTCCGGCGCGAAATACGTCAAAATCATATCGGCCCCCGCGCGCTTGATGCCGGTAAGGATTTCCAGTGCGACCCGTTTTTCGTCGATCCAGCCTTTTTGGGCAGCGGCTTTGACCATGGCGAATTCGCCGGAGACGTTGTAGGCCGCCACGGGAACACTAAAGCGATCTTTGACGCGGCGGATAATGTCAAGATAAGCCAAAGCGGGTTTCACCATGACGATATCCGCGCCCTCTTCAATATCCAAGGCCACTTCCCGAAGCGCCTCGTCGCCGTTGGCCGGGTCCATCTGGTAACCCGAGCGATCGCCAAACGAAGGCGGTGATTCGGCGGCATCGCGAAAGGGGCCATAGAATCCGGAAGAGTATTTGGCCGCGTAGCTCATGATCGGCAGATGGGAAAAGCCAGCCTCATCCAGGCCCGCGCGGATGGCTCCCACCATGCCATCCATCATGCCACTGGGAGCGACCATGTCGGCGCCGGCCCTGACATGACTGAGGCATTGCCGCACTAACCGGGGCAATGTCTCATCGTTGGCGACATCAACTCGGCCATTAGTCTCGGTCAACACGCCGCAATGGCCATGGTCGGTGTATTCACAAAAACACTCGTCCGCGATCAGCAAGAGATGTGGATACTGCTTTTTTAGGGCCCTGAGCGCGAGTTGCACGATCCCTTCTTCGTCCCAGGCGCTCGATCCCTCGGCGTCCTTGTGTGCGGGGATGCCAAACAGGATAAACGAGCGCAGGCCTAATTCCGCCGCCGCGCCGACGTCCTCCACGAGACGATCCACGCTGAGCTGAAAGTTGCCTGGCATGGAGGCGATCTCTTTTTTTATTCCCTGGCCGGGGCGCACAAAGAGCGGCCATATCAAATTTTGGACCGTGAGCGTGGTTTCGCGCACTAAGTCGCGCAGCACCGGGTGCTGGCGAAGGCG
>Ga0206969_1128_pt1 | contig 21103 bp, 22 predicted proteins | sample Alteio_BWOrgHeat_87_FD_153256 | JGI IMG/M metagenome (GOLD analysis project Ga0206969, IMG submission 153256) | Enriched cells from forest soil in Barre Woods Harvard Forest LTER site, Petersham, Massachusetts, United States -... | ecosystem: Environmental > Terrestrial > Soil > Temperate forest >... | reverse complement strand
AGCGCCTGCAAAGTAGTGCGGATATCGTTAAAATCAATCTCCTGCGCGTGCAATGACCTGCCCGATGTCTGGATGTGGTATTTAAGCATCTGGGAGCGCTCATTGCCCCCGTATTTTATTTTCATTGCCTTGGCCCATATGCGGCGTGCCACACGGCCTATAACGCTGTACTCAGGGTCTATGCCATTGCTGAAAAAGAACGAAAGATTGGGTGCAAAATCATCTATGTGCATGCCCCGGCTCAGGTAGTATTCTACAAACGTAAAGCCGTTGGAAATGGTAAATGCAAGTTGCGATATGGGGTTCGCGCCAGCCTCGGCAATATGGTAGCCACTTATGGATACCGAGTAAAAATTGCGCACCTTTTTGTCAATGAAGTACTGCTGCACATCGCCCATTACCCGCAGCGAGAACTCGGTTGAGAAGATGCAGGTATTCTGTGCCTGGTCTTCTTTCAGTATGTCGGCCTGCACTGTGCCGCGCACAGAGATCAGGGTATCGGTTTTTATCTTTTCATACACATCGCGGGGCAATACCTGGTCGCCGGTCACGCCAAGCAACATCAGCCCCAGGCCATCGTTTCCTTCCGGCAACTGGCCATCGGCTTCCTGCTCTGCCGTATTATAATATGGGCGTTTCACCCCTTTATCAGCATAGATGCTGTCTATCGTTTTGTTTACTTCTTCCTCAAGGCCATGTGCCTTAATATACAGCTCACACTGCTGGTCTATAGCAGCGTTCATGAAAAAGGCTGTGATGGTAGGAGCAGGGCCGTTAATGGTCATAGATACCGAAGTCTTTGGGTCGGCAAGGTTAAACCCGCTGTACAGTTTCTTGGCGTCATCAAGGCAGCATACGCTCACGCCGGAGTTGCCCACTTTACCATAAATATCGGGGCGATGATCCGGGTCTTGCCCATAGAGGGTTACACTATCAAATGCCGTACTCAACCTTTTTGCTGGCAAACCTTTTGACACGTAGTGGAATCGCTTGTTGGTGCGCTCAGGGCCACCCTCACCGGCAAACATACGTGCAGGGTCTTCCCCCTCCCGCTTGAACGGATATATACCCGCAGCATACGGGAACTCACCCGGAAAGTTTTCCATCAGCGCCCACTGCAGTATCTCTCCCCATGCCTCAAAGCGCGGCACGGCCACCTTGGGTATCTGCAGATGGGAAAGTGATTCGGTATGTGTCTTTATCTTTAGTTCTTTATCCCTTACTTTATAAGTGTAGTACTCGCCTATGTATTGCTGCTTCTTTTCCTCCCAATGCTCCAGCAGGTGTTTGTTTTTCGGGTCCAGGCCCAGTTCCACTTTTGCATATACCTCTTGCAGTGTCTTTATCAGGCGGTCTTTATCGTCAACTTCTGTTTTACGGAGTGTTTCTATAGTATTGTTTATGGAGTAGAGCTTTTGTGCAATGTGGCCCTGGTCTTTCGCCCATTTGTCATACTTGCGGTTGTTCTCCGTTATCTCGCTCAAGTAGCGGGTGCGGGATGGCGGTATGATGTATATCTTCTCACTCATCTCGTCGGTGATATGGTATGACGAATGCAGCGGCGCGCCCGTTTTCACGGCCACCATATCCATTAGCGACTTGTAAAGCGTATTGGTGCCCGGGTCGTTGAACTGGGAAGCTATGGTGCCATATACCGGCATATCGTCGGCCTTCTTGTCGAACAATTTATGGTTTCGCTGGTATTGCTTTTTCACATCGCGCAGGGCATCCATAGCGCCGCGCTTGTCAAATTTGTTGATCACTACAATATCCGCAAAGTCCAGCATATCTATTTTCTCCAGTTGCGATGCTGCACCATACTCGGGCGTCATCACATACATGCTCATATCGCAATGCTCTACTATCTGCGTATCGCTTTGCCCTATGCCCGATGTTTCCAGTATGATGAGGTCGTACTTGGCGGCCTTTAAAATATTTACCGCATCGTGTATGTACTTGGATACGGCAAGATTGCTCTGGCGGGTGGCCATGGAGCGCATATACACACGGTTATTGCGAATGGCATTCATGCGTATGCGGTCGCCCAGCAGAGCGCCTCCGGTTTTCTTTTTTGTGGGGTCCACAGAAATGATGCCTATGTGCTTGTCTTTAAAATCTATGAGGAACCGTCGTACCAGTTCATCTACCAGTGAGCTTTTCCCTGCGCCACCGGTGCCTGTTATGCCCAGCACCGGCGCCTTAGACAGCGCGGCCTGTTCTTTCACCTTCTTAAGGGCAGCCTGAGTTTCCGGCAATTCATAATAATTCTCTGCCGCAGAGATAAGGTGGGCTATAGACTTGGCATCTTTCTCTACCAGGTGGCCAGGCTCGCCGTTCAGGCGGTTGCCGGTAGGGTAGTCGCTTTTTTCCAGCAGGTCGTCAATCATGCCTTGCAGCCCCATAGACCGGCCATCATCAGGGGAGTAAATGCGGGTGATACCATAATCTTCCAGTTCTTTTATTTCGGTTGGCAGTATCACACCGCCGCCTCCGCCAAATATCTTTATATGCCCGCACCCGGCTTGCTGCAGCAGATCGTACATGTACTTGAAATACTCCACATGCCCCCCCTGGTAAGAGGTTATGGCTATTGCATTAGCATCTTCCTGTATCGCACAATCCACCACTTCCTGCACGCTGCGGTCATGACCCAGGTGGATCACCTCCGCACCACTGGCCTGCATTACCCGGCGCATGATATTAATAGAGGCATCATGGCCATCGAACAAAGAAGCCGCTGTGACAAGACGTATTTTATTCTTTAGAGAATAAGACATATGTAAAATAAGTTGAAAACAGATGTAAAGTTACGAACTTACCAACGATGAAGGAAATAAGTAATTTTTTATTGCATGTAATCGTTCGGGAGTGCCGGCAGCTTTAAACGGGAACTTTTACCAATAAAGCTAAATGTTGGGAACCGAAATGTCTTTAAAATATTTAGACCCTTCGTGTCATCGAAAAAATGTTGTAAAATAGCCGAACGGTTAACTCCATAGGGATATTTGAACATGGAAATTGATTTTCAAGAATTAATGGCCCGTAAATCTGACGAGGATTTGCAGCGATATATTTCAGACAGCATAAGGTATGTACCAGAGTCTGTTGAGGCAGCTATTAGTGAGTTAAAGAAAAGGGGACAGACTATTTCGGTCATTGAGCTGGATAACATTAATTCCGGGATAGAACAAAAAAAGAAAAATGAAAATTCGGTTAGTTATTCCAGGTTGGGGAGAAATATTGTGACTGATATTGACGCACCTTTATTTTATTCAGATAGGGTAATTTGGTACTTTTCATGCTTTTTTGGAACGATAACCGGAGCAATATTGCTTGCAATTAACATCCGAAACGCCGAAAAGAAAAACGGCATACTCGCAGTTCTGATTTTTGGAATTGGCTACCAAATTCTGACTATTTTGTTGGCTGTGTTTTTAGTCAGGAGTGGATATTATTTTCCTGGAAGTAGTATTTTGATCAATGGGATTGGATGGACTGTTTTAATTAAATATTTCTGGCGAAAACATATCGGCAGCGATACTAAATACCGGGCAAAACCATTTGTAATACCACTATCAATTTGTGCTATTCTCGGTGCTCTATACATAGCTTACATTATTCACACCAATGGAAATTGAACTCGTCATCCTGATGGTTAGGGACGGCATTATTTTACTCGGACAATAGCTTTCTGTACCTGCGCTTAACTACATTAGAATTCTTGAAACAATTCTTTACATTTTGTAGCTCCACATCGGTTAGCCGACCGATAATTTCATACTCTACCCCTTCAATCTGATAGGTTTCTTTCAATATATCCAAAGTATAATCATCAAGCCAGTTTCCATATAGGAATGTATTTAAGTCGAATGCCCAACCGCATTTTGTAATTGGTTTCCTTTGTTCAAATATATAGCAGCTTATGCAGGATTCGGGAATATCAATGCAGCCATGCTTTATATCTACAAATGACGGAAGATGAATTACTGAAGAGGGCAAGGATGCTAAAATTGCACTATCTCCCATGTTTTTCAAAACAAGGAAATATTTCCGGGTAGATGCACTCCCATTCTTAAAATAAAAAGGATCAAAATAGATAATATTACCCTCGGAATACATTAAGACGAACGCTTTAGATGATTGCTCTGCTTCTGAAAATCCAATGTACTTAAATAGAAATTTTTCAGCTCCGGAGATTCATTAAGTAACATTGACAGGTCAAGCACTATATCCGTTGAGTTGCAAAGATTTTTTTCAAAAAGGTCTAAATAACCATAATTTTTTGCAGTGGTATGCCAGGGAAAGTTTTCTCTATGTGTTATTTTAATTAGCTCCGGGGCCGATTTATCTTTAAACTTTTCGACAACAATATTCAACACTTCCATGTCGCAATCAGAAAATTCATCGTCATTAAATGCCTTTTTAGGCAATACTATGGTGCTTTCACTGTCGCTTTTTGTTTCCACATAACTATCCAATAAAACCGTAGTAGAAGTAAGGTCTATATATATGTCTTTGACAACAGGGCCAAGCTTCCATAACTGGAAGTCCACCCCAAAAAATGGCAGGCCATTTTTCCTGATGGATATTTCTTCCATCAGGTACAACAACTTTAATACTTTAGTTTTAAATAAGGGCTGTATTTTATCAGACAGAAAAATAATTGCATTGCCCAACTTTTCAATTTGGGATGCACTTAATGGTGTTCCGCTATATTCTCTTTTTGCCATTATCACTATACAAAACTAAACTATGAAATCCAAATATTTTAATAAATGTGGAAAATTGTGGATAGCCGCAACGAAAACCGCGTCTATGTTGACTTTGGATTTACAAGCCTAACATGCACAGATTGCCGTGCTTTCGGTGCGTTTCTTCGCACTTCGAGATGCAAATCCACCCTTTCTTACCTACATTTGCACCAGTTATGAAGACCTTATTAGAGCACTTCGGCAGGATCATCCTGATGGTGAAAGGCGGGTTTACCAGGCCGGAGAACCTGAAGGTTTACTGGATAGAATTTATGGAGCAGTGCAACGATATTGGTATCCGATCACTGCCCATAGTGCTTATTATATCTATCTTCCTGGGTATGGTGCTTACCATACAAACCTCTTACCAGTTGGTGAGCCCCATAATACCAAAAACAGTTGTTGCCGCTATTGTACGCGATTCTACCATACTGGAGCTTTCGCCAACGGTTATCTGTATTGTGCTGGCAGGGGTTGTGGGCTCAAAAATAGCATCAGAACTGGGAAATATGCGCGTGAGTGAGCAGATAGATGCACTGGAGATAATGGGGATCAATACCAAAACCTACCTGGTGCTTCCTAAAATTCTTGCGGCAATGATCATGGTGCCGTGCCTCATTATTATTTCTATTTCGGTGAGCATTTGGGGTGGCTATATAGCCGGGCTGTTTTCTCACATCCTTACCCGGCAGCAGTTTTTCCTGGGCCTCACTACCGGCTTCCTACCCTATAACCTGTTCTTCGCTATGATAAAGGCATTTACCTTTTCCCTCATCATATCCATCATTCCGTCTTACTACGGCTATTATGTGGAAGGCGGCGCACTGGAAATAGGCCGGGCATCTACCACTTCTGTGATCGTAAGCTGCATCCTTATATTGTGTGCAGATTATGGGCTTTCCATTGTACTACTTTAGGAGGGCGCTATGCAGCCCCAAGTTTTTTTAAGCACTTTGCCATGTCAATCCCTTTTAGCAGCACACCGCTAAAAATGTCGCCCTTTTGCTCAATTCTGCGCGTTATATTTTTGATGGTAAAGTCCAGCGGACGCAGGCCCTTTTTTACCTCGCTCCAGTCAAGCGGCGTGCTCACAGTGGCACCGGGTTTAGGCCGCAGGCTGTATGCACAGGCAAGAGTTTGGCCTATCCGGTTTTGCAGGAAATCTATGTAGATATGGTCCTTACCCCGCTTGCTCAAAGATCGTTCAAGGCTGGTAAATGCCGGTATCTGCTCATGAGTCATCATGGCTACGATGTGGGCAAAATTTTTGGCTTGTTCATAGTTGTATTTCGCGCCCAGTGGCACATAGATATGTATGCCGGTGGCGCCAGATGTTTTGGGGAAACAAGCGGCTCCTGCCCTATCTAACACTTCTTTGATCGCAAGTGCTGTATCTATAACCTGCTCAAACGTATTTTTTTCAGATGGGTCTATATCCATCACTAAGTAGTCTGGATTGTCTAAGTTTTTCAGCCTCGAATTCCAGGGGTTCATCTCTATGCAACCAAGGTTGGCCATGTAGAGCAGGGTTGGCTTGTCGTTGCAGATGATATAGTTAATGTCCTTGCCAGCGCTCTCAGAGTATAGAGGTATTGACTTCACCCAATCTGGCGCACCTATGCCGGCATCTTTATGAAAAAAGCCCTGGGCATTTATCCCGTTGGGCGTGCGGAACAGTGACTCGGGGCGGTCTTTCATATACTTCAGTATATGTTTGCTGACATCGTTATAGTAGTTAATCACATCACCCTTGTTATATCCTTCATCAGGCCAGAATACCTTATCTAAGTGCGTGAAGGCCGCCTTTCCGTTAGCTTTTGTGGTTGCCATAGTTTCTATTAGTTATACCGCAAATGGGATAGTTTCGTGCATTTTGTGTGGTGTTTCGCATCCTACGCGAGTTCGATGGGCGATGCCCATCGCTAATAGATTTCGCCCTTTCTGGGGCAATGTTATTGACTTTATGCTATCCCAAAATGTAAAAAACATCCCCCTTCCCCCCTTCGCTGGCGCACATGGCCTACGCACAAGGGGGAATGCATCCGAATATGCTAGCAACTTCATCATTCTACTCAACTTTTTCCTTTAATTTAATGACATTGCCTTTCTGGGCTTAACTATTTAATGATTTTCAATGCATCGAAGGTTTGGGACAAATATGAACGAACTTTCCTTTTTTCAAACGCGCAAAATCACGTTGTGTAAAGGTTAACTAATTTCGTCCTCTTTCACGTCCTTAGCCGGCTTATCAATTCTAAGCCCCATGAATACCGGGTGTCGTCTGCTGCCGCTGCTAGTTACTTCGGTATATTTCAGGTTGCATACCAGCTTAGGTTTTATCCAGGTTACCGGGGCGTTCACGGCTATCTTGGAATCAAAGGGTGATACCTTAGTTTTCAATGGCTGCATTTTCTGATATACCTCTTTAAGCGTACTATCGCTAAAGCCCGTGCCGGTATGCCCCACATAAGTCAGCTTATTGCTTTTATATACGCCCAGCACCAGCGCACCAAGAAACTTCCTTCCGCCCCTCGGCTCAGTATAGCCTGCTATAACGGCCTCGCCGGTCAATACATTCTTTACCTTCAGCCATTCAGGCGATCTTGCATTTTCATGGTAGGCGCCATCTGCTTTTTTGGCCACCATCCCTTCCAGGCCTTGTTTTTGCAGCGCTTTAAAGAACTCCTTTCCTTTTTCTTCCACGTGGTCGCAGTACCTGATAGTATCACTTTCGGGCAGCAACGCTTTTAGCAGCGCTTTTCGTTCGGTGAGCGGTTTATCTTCAATAGATTTCCCGCCGATAGAGAGGCAATCGAAAACATAGTAGCACAACGCAACATTTTCATCCTCGCCATAATGCTGCAGTAGCTGGAAGCCGGGTTTGCCTTCGCTGTCCACAGCCACAATTTCACCATCTATAATTGTGTCTTTTTTGATTTTCTTAAGCTCGTCATATACCACCGGATAGTCCTGCCGGAACGATAGTCCATTCCGCGAATAAAGGCGAATTTCCTTTTTATTGATCTCCGCAATGGCCCTGTAGCCGTCCCATTTTATTTCGTAGATCCAGTTGGGGTCGTTAAATGGTTTATCATGCAGTTTAGCCAGCATGGGCTTAATGAAGCGTTTAAATTTTGATTCTTCCTGTTTATCCCCGTTCCCCTTTTCCTTTGGTGCTTTTTTACCGGTTATTGTTTTGGAATCTGGCAGTAGCACCGCCTTCACTTTTTTTTTACCTGTTTGCTTTTATTGCGCTCCGCAGTATAGGCAAGCGAGCTCTTTTTCGCGTAGTCTTCGCTGTTATAATCTTCATCCGTGGCATACTTGTCATTATGCTTTATGAGCAGCCAGGTTTTTCCGTTTTTCTCCATATCCACCAGGGCAAAATCGCCTTTCAGCAGTTTACCCTTCATCCTGAATTTTATACTGCCCGCGTGCAGGTGCTGAGCAAATGCCGTGGGTGTTATCACCTCGCCTTGTTCATCTATTGGTTCGTAGGTGCCATGATCCCATACATCCACGTGGCCTGCGCCATAATTACCAGCGGGTATATCGCCCTCAAAGGTGGCGTAACTTATTGGGTGATCCTCTACCATCATTGCCAACCGTTTATCTTTGGGGTTCATAGACGGTCCTTTGGGTACTGCCCAGCTCTTCAGCGTTCCCTGGAGTTCCAGCCTGAAGTCGTAGTGCAAATGACTGGCATGGTGCCGCTGCACTACAAACGTCAACTTGCCCTTAGCGCTTGCCTTGCCGCCTGTGGGTTCCGGTGTTTCCTCAAATTTTCGCTTAGCTATATATTTGGTGAGTGACATAGGCTGTTTTCTTTTGTGGGGTTCGATGGGCGATGCCCATCGCTATTAGATTGCGCCCTTTCATGGATAGAGAGGGCCGCTTTCGACGATAAAGTTAAGATGCTTTTTTCTTTGGTGTATCTAAGCTGGCTTTCAGTTGCGCCATCAGGTCTTTGCTCTTGCTATGTACTATTTTAAACTTTGGCTGCGTTATCTTTTTGCCTTTTGCTTTCGCTTCTATGATTTTCATTAGTTCCTCGTCATAGTTGTCCTTATACTTGTCGAGGGAAAATTTTTTGGGCGTCAGTTGGTTTATAAGCGCGTTCGCCATTTTCAGTTCGGCCGGTTTCACTGCTATGTCCTTGGGTATGGCCAGATCATCGTAGTCCCTTATTTCTTCAGGAAAGCGGATATTCAGCAAAAGCAGCATATCGCCAAGGGGTTTCAGCAGGCACAGGCTCATTTTATTGCGCATCACATATTCGCCAACGGCTACCTTACCAGATGTTTTCAGGGCTTCCCGCAACAGTACATAGGCTTTCTCCCCACCCTTTACGGGTTCTAAATAATAGGGTGTTTCGTAGTAGGTGGTAGCTATTTGTTCCTCTTTGGCAAACTCATTGATCTCTATCATTTTACTTTTCTTGGGGCTTGCCTTTTCAAAGTCTTCATCGGTAAGCACCACATAGTCGTCATGATATTTATAGCCCTTCACTATATTCTCCCAGGGTACTTCCTTACCCGTACTGCTGTTTATGCGGGCATAGCGTATGTTGGCGTGGCCGTTCTTATCCAGCATATCCAGGTCCAGTCGGCTATCGTGCGTAGCGCTGAACAGCCGCACGGGTATATTCACCAATCCAAAACCAATAGACCCTGACCAGATAGCGCGCATAAATGAGAATTTTTATTGCCAAGTAAAATACTTGAAAAAAGCGTGCCGGGAAAGGTTCGATAGGTTGGCTAGCCGTCCTATTTTGCTTATCTAAGAAACCTTTGCGATATTTATCGCGAAAACACCATTGGTAATTTGATCATTTTATTCTAAATTTATAGTATGACTTACATTGCGGTAGATGAACATACAATTGGAGGGAAGAAGCTAGTTGCCTTTCTTAAAACGCAGGAGTATATAGAAATCCTGGAGGAGCCTAATGCAATGACGAAAAAGGCAATAAAGGAAGTAGAAGCCGGAAGAGTAAAAACTGCAAAGGATCCGAAAGACTTATTTCATCAAATACTTGGCAAGTAGGCATGTATAGTATTTCTTATTCCAAGCAATTTGATAAAGACCTGAAAGTGGTTGCCAAAAGAGGTTATAATACTGATCTGCTGTTGGACGTGATAAGGAAATTGCATGAGTTGGGAAAGCTTGAACCACGTTATCGTTCGCATAAGCTACAGGGTGAGTACAATAATTATATGGAATGCCATATAAAATCAGATTGGCTGCTTATCTGGAAACAGGATAATAATACGATGAAGATTATGCTAACGAGAACTGGTACTCATTCTGATTTATTTTAGATCTCAAACGAAATTCCCTCAATTATTCTCCTGCATGGTTTGCGGGAATATGGATTCCTGAATCATAAAGCTATTTTACTGGTAATGAAAAGCCCCCAGAAATATCCGGGGGCTCGTACTATGTGTGTGCTTGTAATAATTAATTCTTGAACTGTGGAATCAACTCCTGCGCCAGTTTCACCATTTTGGCAAGACCATCTTCAGGCAGATTTCCTTTTTTGAATTCACCTAATACTTCCGGCAGCTTAGCTTCCATCTGTAACAGGAACATTTCTTCAAAGGCTTTGATGTTTTTTACTGGTACTTCGCGTATCAGGTTGTTGGTACCCAGGTAAACGATTGCTACCTGCTTTTCTACGCTGTATGGGTTGTACTGCAACTGTTTCAGTATTTCCACGTTACGGCTACCCTTGTCAATGATGTTCTTGGTAGCAGCATCAAGGTCGCCACCGAACTTAGAGAAGGCTTCCATTTCGCGGAAAAGGGCCTGGTCAAGCTTCAGTGTACCGGCTACCTTCTTCATGGATTTGATCTGCGCATTACCACCCACGCGGCTCACGGAGATACCTACGTTAATGGCCGGGCGGATACCAGAGTTGAACAGGTTCGACTCAAGGAATATCTGTCCGTCGGTAATAGAGATAACGTTTGTAGGGATGTATGCCGATACGTCACCCGCCTGTGTTTCAATGATAGGAAGCGCTGTAAGCGAACCACCGCCTTTTACCAGGTGGCGGATGCTTTCCGGTAGGTCGTTCATCTTCTTAGCCACTTCATCATTGTTGATTACCTTGGCAGAGCGCTCCAGCAAGCGGCTATGCAGGTAGAATACGTCGCCTGGATAAGCTTCACGGCCCGGAGGACGACGCAGCAGCAGCGATACCTCACGGTAAGCGACAGCCTGCTTAGAAAGGTCATCGAATATCACGAGTGCAGGACGACCTGTATCGCGGAAGAACTCACCGATGGCAGCGCCCGCAAATGGTGCGTAGAACTGCAATGGTGCAGGTTCAGAAGCAGATGATGCAACGATGGTGGTATATGGCATAGCGCCATAATCTTCCAGCGTTTTCATAACACCGGCAACCGTAGATGCTTTCTGGCCGATAGCTACGTATATGCAATAAACCGGTTTGCCGGCAGCATAAAATTCTTTCTGGTTAATGATGGCATCTATACAGATAGCCGTTTTACCGGTCTGGCGGTCGCCGATTACCAGCTCACGTTGTCCGCGGCCAATAGGAATCATGGCGTCAATAGCCTTAATACCCGTCTGCAATGGCTCTTTTACAGGCTCACGAAAGATAACGCCCGGCGCTTTACGCTCCAACGGCATTTCATAAAGCTCACCTTTTATAGGGCCTTTACCATCAATAGGTTCGCCAAGTGTGTTTACCACGCGGCCGGCCATACCATCGCCCACCTTGATAGATGCGATCTGGTTTGTACGTTTTACCTTATCCCCTTCACGAATTTGCATGTAGTCACCCATCAACACCACACCCACATTATCTTCTTCCAGGTTAAGGGCAATGGCTTTAACGCCATTCTCAAATTCTACAAGCTCACCCTGGCGTACACTGTTGAGGCCATACACACGGGCTATACCATCACCTATTTGCAACACGGTACCTACTTCTTCAAGGGTAGCCGCACTGTCCACGTGGCTAAGTTGCTGGCGCAATATCGCCGATATTTCATCCGGTTTAATATCAACCATATATTTATATTTAGTATTTGGTAATTAGTATTTAGTCGTTAGTCTTTAGTAGATAGTCGGGAGTACCATTTTCAGATTACCTACGTCGTTGCACTCGTCATGTTAATTCAGCCATTGAGCTATTACGCAATTCAGCCATTCATTAAGCCAGCTTGCTCACATAACTGCTGTCCACTATCCTGCTCCTTATATCGTTCAGGCTCTTTCGCACGCTGGCATCATAAAGCTTGTCTTCCACTTCCAGCACAAAACCACCTATTAGTTCCTGGTTCACCGCAGTTTTCAGGTTCACTGTATCCTTTGGCATATAACCAGCTATTTTGGCCAGTATCGTGCCCTTTATCTTCTCATCCATTGGTGCGGCCGTAGTAAGCGTTACTGTACGGATGTTTTTCAGTTCGTTGTATTGAGTTACAAATGCCTCAGATATTTCAGGCAGGTTCTGTTCGCGACCCTTTGTTACCAGCAGGCTAATAAAAGCACTGGTAAGTTCGCTTACCTGGTGACTTTTAAGTATAGCATTAATTACCGATAGCTTTTTATCACCGCTGATCACCGGGCTGCGCAGCATTACCGCAAAATCGCGGCTCTGGCTGCATATAGCGCTGAGCAACTGCATATCTTTCAGGGCTGGCTCCAGAGTATTTCTTTCTACCGCCAGGTCCAGAAGTGATTTCGCGTAACGCGTCGCAAGACGTGGATTTTGCATAGTTCTTTTTCGTTTGGGTAATTGGTTAAATAGTTAAGAGGTTAATTGGTTAATTGGTTAAAAAGTTAATTGGTTAATACGGGCGGCAACTTAGTACGTTCTTGTTGCCCTATTAACTTATTGCCTTTTTTACCCCTTCGCCTTACTGCCCTATTACCTTATTAACCAAGACACCTTAGTTCAATTTAATGTCTTCCGCCAGCATTTTCATATACATGTCCTGGCCTTCAGATGCATTCAGTTGCTTGCGCAATATTTGCTCTGCCACGCCCAATGCCAGCGTGCCTATTTCATTCTTCACCTCAGTGAGCGCAGCCATTTTCTGCTGCTGTATCTGCTGCTGGGCGTCAATGATTATTTTGTTGGCTTCCGTTTTTGCAAGGTCTTTAGCCTCGTTCACAATACGGTCTCTTGTTTCTTTAGCATCTTTCAGCATAGCAGTACGCTCTTCGCGAGCCTGCATGAGCAGCTTTTCGTTTTCTGATTTCAGCTGGCTCATTTCGTTTCTTACACGCTCAGCAGTAGCTATTGATTCAGCAATGCCTTGTTCGCGTTCGCCCAGCATACCCAGTATAGGTTTCCAGGCAAATTTGCGAAGGATGAAAAACACAGTAAGGAACGCAAGCAGCGTCCAGAAAAATAGCCCAAACTCCGGGGTTAACAAATCCATTTTATCAAGTTTAAACCCCCTTCCCCTAAAGGGGGAGTACGGGAGTGATTAGTTAGTTAAATAGTCAATCGGGTGATAGGTTAATCGGTCAAATAGGTAATCAGTTAATTAGCTATTTTATATAAGTAAAAATTCGTGGGTCGTCTTTTGTTGTAGCCGTTGGAATTTTCACTTTACTTTTTTTAATTTAAATAACTGCATCCTCTGCCCTATGCGTTGGATGCAGTTAATTTCTTGCATCGCCGGATTACAGAACGATAGCCAGCAGACCAACGATAACCCCGAACAGGGCAACACCTTCTACGAAGGCTGCCATCAGGATCATGTTTGCACGGATATCTCCCATAGCTTCCGGTTGGCGGGCTATCGCTTCTACAGCGCCTTTACCAATCTGGCCGATACCAACACCTGCACCAAGTGCAGCAATGCCTGCACCTATGGCGCCGCCTGCGGATGCTACCGATCCTGATACTAACATAATGTTCATTAAAGACATACTATATGGATTTTGATTAAAAAAAACTACTTAAAATTATGCGTGTGCCTCATGCGCCCCGTGATCTTCATGTGCTTCTTCGATAGCCTGGCCAATAAATACAGCCGTAAGGTTGGTGAAGATGAACGCCTGGATAGCCCCAACGAGCAACTCAAGCAGGAACATGAATATAGCGAAAGCAAGAGAAACCGGTACAAACCCCGCTCCAACAAATGTGTTGATGGCGGCAAAAATAAATACAATACATATAAGGGCGAGGATCACGATGTGACCGGCCATAATGTTTGCAAAAAGACGTATCATCAGTGCCATAGGCTTAATGAACAAGGATATTATTTCTATCAGCACAAGCATTGGCTTCATCCAGCCTGGAACGCCCGGAGGATTCAACAGGTGCGACCAGAAATGTTTCTTGCTGTTTACCAGTATAATAATGAACGATACAAGTGCAAGACAAGAGGTAACTGCGATGTTGCCGGTGAAGTTAGCGCCACCAGGAAGCAAACCTAAAAGGTTATTGATCCAGATAAAGAAGAATATAGTAAGCAACAGGGGCATGTAGTTCTTATATTTCTTACCAAGGCATGGCTTACCAACTTCGTCGCGGATGAAAATAACTACCACCTCAAGGAAATTCTGGAAACCAGATGGCGCCTTCATAGAACCATGGGTGCTGTACTTCTTGCCCACCTTTAATATCACCCATAGCAGGATAACTACAGAAATGATCATGGAAAGTACATTCTTGGTAATAGAAATATCGTAGATAGAAGCGCCGTCTTCCGAAATTATCTTTTCTTTCATGTCTCCCCTTACCAGGCGGAAACCTTCGTAAGGTTCGCCTTCCTCAATTTTTGAGGAGGAGAAAAAGAAAAAGCCTTTTGTGGGGTGGTAAAGGATTACCGGCAATGGCATTGCAACCGGGGTTGGCTCAGCGCCTTCGTGACTGATAGAAAACAGGTGCCATTCGTGGGCGTCTGCAATGTGGCCGAATATTACCTTGGCTACATCTAATTTTTTCTCACCTTTACTTTCTGTCGTTGTTTGGGTGGCAGTTTCGCTTTTGGGTGCATTATTCTCTGTTTGTGCAACAGCGAAAAAAGAGGCTCCAAATACCGCGAAAGTCAATACCAATAAGGAAATCAGGCGCTTACAACTCATTACCTATTTTGAAATTTTGTGCAAAGATATGGGTTTTATCTTCAAAAAAAACTACTTCCTGGCTTATAGTGGGGATTTTTTATGTGAGGGCTGGTATTACTCCTGTGCGAGCGGCCATTTATAAACTGCCTAAATTATGTTGACACGAGTCGGCTACGCCCATGGCTACACTACAGGTTTGCGCCAGTGGAAAAATCAGCGAATGGTGTGCTTTTCAGGACTTTTGCAACGTGGCGGATTTAGAAAAGAGCAAGTCAGACGTGGCCGATATTTTATCAGCGCTACATACCACCCCTTTTCGAGCCCGGCACAGTTTTTTTGATGTTCCATCAACGAAAATACAATCTATATAAAAACTCAGAGCCCTTCCGCAGGAATGCAGAAAGGCCCATTTACTCAAACAAACGAGGTGTTTATCAGTTATAATTCACCGTTACCGGAACTGCAGTAGAATTTGTGTAGGCGTTTGGCGTTTGCGCTGCCGCCAAATTAAGCGTTGCGCCAACATTTAAAGTCTGGGTACCCCCAGCGCTTAACGTACCTGTACCCGAAGGGCTACTGGTAAAAGAATTGATGGTCATGCTATGGGAACTACCATCGCTGAGCGTTGCTGATGATGGGAGTGAGATGGCGTAAGTATATGCAGGTGCGCCTGCAACAGTGAACTTGGCTGCGCTAACCGAGCCTGCTGTGGAGGGTAGGGTAACGCCGCCTGTGCTGCTGCGGGTGCTGCCGGGTGAGAATACAACAGTACCGCCGGATGCAGGTGATACCGATATGTTGCCAAAATTCATATTGGTAACCAGCGACATGGTCACTGGCGAAATAATAGTACTGGTGGCAGATGCCGTGGCCGACGACTGTGCAAAAATGCTACCAGAAGACGTAAGCGCTATAACCGCAGTAATAAATACCTTTTTCATCCCTTGAATTTTATTTTGTCAACTACAAAAGCCCGTTTCCGGATACAATGTTATTATTATTTCAATAACAACCACGCCAGAAAGACCGTAAAGGAACAAATTAACTTTAGAATAACAAAAGATTTGACGGTGATTAACAAATTATATAAAATACAAGTTATATATTGTAATTATGTTTTTCTTTCTCCTTTTGATTTGTTGCGGCATGAAATAGCAATATGACAATGCAAAAAACACGAACTGTAGTTTAAGTATCATTCAGTCTTTGGAAGCGGAAAGCATAAGGGTAGCCTATAAGCTAAATCTACGCCAGCAACTCGCATGGCTTCATGCCCGTAACGCGCTTGAATGCAGTGCTGAAATGCGAGATGCTGCTGAAGCCCAGGGTGTTGGCTACATCGGTAACTGAGCAGCCCTGTTGTTGTAGCAGTTCCTTTGCCTTATTTATACGCAGGTGCTGCTGGTATTCATGGATGGTTTTCCCTACCAGCGCTTTAAATCCTTTTTTTAGGTAGCATTCATTCATCGCCACCCTGCGCGATAGCTCGCGTATGGTCAGCGGCTGGTCTATCTGTTGCTCTATGATAGCGCAGGCTTCCCTTATTTTTTCCCGTTCTGTTTCATAAGCCAGGAAGCGGCAGGCGGGTACCTGGCAGGCAGTAAAGGGAACGGTGATACACTCCAGCGCGCGCCGCAGCAAGTGCATAGCGCACTCGCTTTGTTGCAATGACCTGATAAAAGGAGTAAGCGTGCTGCTTTGCTGTAGCTGGCCTATCAATGTACGTGACTGCGCACATACAGAAAATTGTATTTCTGTAGTCTGGTCGAACCGGAAAGGCTGGTTGGCCATCAGGGTTTCCGGCGGGTATTGGTCGAAAAATGATGGCAGGAACCTCAACGAGCAAACCAATCCATCGGTGGCAGACGCCTCTGAAAACTGGAGAAAATATATTTGCAGGCAAAACCTTGCGCTGTCAATAGGGAAAAGATAAAGCATACCCATGTCCTCCTGGCGGTCATCGCCAGGCAAGCATACCTCCAGCCATTCCGCTTCAATAACGTTGCTAATGGTCTGGGCCTCGCTGTTTACAATACGGGCTTCCTCACCGAGGAAACGCATCAGCGGGTCCAAAACTTTTTTAGCTTTTACAGATGTACCTTGCACCGGCGCAAAGATATGGTGCAAACTAATTGTGTTTGTCAACCCGGCATCATAGTTTTACAAATGCTTTAACAGCGGAGCCAATATATTCGTTGCAAATAGCCATTATGCGTATCTATATATCCTTATTTCTGTTTCTTACGTTGCTTGCCACCAACACTATGGCTCAAACAAACGGGCGTAGCCGCTGGATGCCCGATTGGGATTCTCTTTACCGGGGAACTCCTTATGTCCCTTTTGAAATAATAACACTTGACGGGAAAAAAGTGACGAACGACTATTTTAAAGGAAAAGTTACTTTTATTGACCTTTGGTTTGAAGGCTGCGCCGGATGCCGCGAAGAATTTGGCAAGGTAAATGAACTGTATGACAGCATAAAAATAAATCCCGCTTTTCAGTTCATAGCTATAACATTTGATTCGCTGCAAACAATACCGGGATTTATTAAACAATACGGTTTGCGGTATCCCATAGCCACTACCGGGGGCGACAACGACAAGTTTGGCAAGCTAAAATATGGGATGGGGTGCCCCAGTAAAATAATACTCGACAAAGGGGGTAAGATCGCGTTCATAGGGATGAAGGATATTGGTAGCTCAGCGTTCAGCCATCAGCTGTCTATAAATAAATACCTCTCGTTTATGAGGAGCCTGGAATAGAGCAATATTGCTATCTTTATACCTGCCTCACGTATGAAACACATTTTCGCAATACTGCTTTTCATTTTTGTTGCAAGATCAGCAACCGCCCAGTCTCCCGGCGGTCAGGCCCCTCCACCCGATCTTGAATCTGTGTACCGTAATATTACGGGCACGGCGTATGTTCCATTTGATCTCACTACGCTTGATGGGAAGCGGTTTACAAGCGCATCATGCATTGGCAAGGTCACATTTATCAATTTCTGGTTTGAAGGATGTGTACCCTGCCGCAATGAGTTTGCGAAGCTGAACGAACTATATGACAGCCTGAAGGATAACCCGTCTTACCAGTTTGTAGCGGTAACCTTCGACGAAAAGGAAGGCCTGCGCGATTTTATCCGGCAATTTGGCCTGCGTTACCCTATAGCTACCGTAAATGACCAGTGGGAAGAAAAGCGCCTGAACTACCAGCTTGGCTACCCCACAAGTATCATTTTAGATAAGGATGGAAAGGTGGGATATATTGGCATGAAGGGGATCACTGAAAATGATAACAGCGCTTTTGCCATTTCTATACATACCATACTTGCCAAAATGAAGCAATAATTTTTAAACATAGTAGTTGCGAGATCTGTCAGACCTTCCCATATGGACGGGTTTTCGTTTTAGACTAAGGAACGATGACAAAATAAAGTACACCATCTTACTTGTTCTTTTCCATTTTTACTTCGTTGTAAAAGTCTTTAAATAATTCATTATTCGCAGATTTTACGCCTCGTAAAAAAGAAAAATAACTTCGCAATATGGTGTACTTTATTTCGTCAACGTTCCTAAATATTAAGGGGCGGTGACAAATAAACTAATATTCCTTAATTTAGAGGCATAAACAGACCAGCGAAAATGAGTGACTCCATTGAGCCATTGAGCCATTCAGCCAGTGAACCACTAATAATTACGTTATTATCGGACCTCGGCACGAGCGATGCATCTGTCACTGTCGCGAAGGCTACACTAATGCGATATGCTCCCCGGACTGTTATTATAGATATATCGCATCATGTAGCCCAGTATAACCTGCAACAGGCGGCCTATTTGTTATTCTCGGCATACAGGCATTTCGCCAAGGGGACCGTTCATGTATGCATGGTCAATGTTTTTACCGGCGATAAACCGAGGATGCTGCTTGCCGAAAAGGATGGCTATTATTTCATAACGCCGGACAATGGGGTTTTACCTCTGGCCTTTGGCGCTGGTATAGAAAGTGTCCGTTTATGTTTTGAATATGCAGCGCCCCTTATTTTCAGCAATTGGGTGAATGATGCTGGTCGCGTCATAGAGCTGCTGCAAATTGGCAATGAGCTGCCATTCTCGTCTTATACTATTAAAAAGACACCCCGTTTATTGCAGCCCAAGCCAATGAATGATGGCATAGAGTGCAACATTCTATACATAGACCGGTATGAGAATGTGGTACTTGATATTACAAGGGAACATTTTAATGAAATAGTAAAAGAGCGTCCTTTCAGAATAAAGATCATGCGCATGGACGATATAACAGCCATCAGCAATAGCTACAGCGATGTTGCTTATGGCCAGCCACTGTGCCGCTTCAATAATGCAGGATTCTTAGAGATAGCCGTTAACAACGACCGCGCAGCTTCTCTCTTAGGGCTCGAATCTTTCAGCACAGCTAATTTGCGATACCACACTGTAAAGATATTTTTCCAGGCAAGCATCTGAGGACATGAGGTTATTAAAGCCGTTGCAGTCTTTGCCTGTAATTTTATATCTCGCCAAAACTATGATTTTTTAGGTACTTCTGGCGAAGTATAAAATTCTATATCTCGCCAAAACTATACTTTTTTAGGTACTTCTGGCGAAATATAAATATGGTATATCTCGCCAAAACTATACTTTTTAATGTACATTTGGCGAGATATAAATCAACAATCTATGGAAAACCTGGTTGGGAGGGAAGGTGAAAAAGCCCTTTTGCTGAAGATTGAGGGGTCGGGTGAGCCTGAGCTTGTGGCAGTTTATGGTCGCCGCAGAGTGGGCAAAACTTACCTGATCCGCAATGTCCTGGAGAAGCAAATGGCGTTCGAGTTGTCAGGCATTCATAATGCTACGCTCGACCAGCAATTGGAGAATTTCGGCATAGCCTTATCTAAGGCTACCGGGAAGTTGCCCCTTGCCCAACCGGCCAGTTGGATAGAAGCATTCCGTATGCTCGTAACCCACCTTACCCCCCTTATAAAAAAACAGCGGAGGGCAATATTCATTGATGAGTTTCCCTGGCTGTGTACTCCTCGTTCCGGCTTTATGCAGGCATTTGAAAATTTCTGGAATACCTGGGCCTCGCGGCAAAAAAACCTTATGGTTGTGATCTGCGGCTCGGCCGCTGCATGGATGATACAAAAAGTGATCAATAACAGGGGCGGACTGCACAACCGGGTAACAAGGCGGATAAGGCTATTGCCGTTTACGCTAAGCGAAACAGAAGCCTTTCTGAAGGAAAGGAAAGTGAATATTGATAAGTACCAGGTGCTACAGCTTTATATGGCAATGGGCGGTATCCCGCAATATCTGAAAGAGGTTGAAAAAGGTGAAAGTGCAATACAGGCAATAGACAGGGTATGTTTTACAAAAGACGGCCTGCTGCAAGACGAATTTAAAAACCTGTTCCTTTCGCTGTTCGATAATGCCACATACCATATGGATGTAGTGCGGGCACTTGCAAAGAAGAGCATTGGCCTCACCCGCTCAGAGATTATAGAGGCCTGCAAACTGACATCTGGCGGAGGTACTACCCAGATATTAGGTGAGCTTACCGAATCGGGATTTATTACGCCTTATGTACCTTTTGACAGGACAGCCAAAGACAGCATTTATAAATTAACCGATGAATATTCTCATTTCTATGTGAAATTTATAGAGCGGAGCCGCTTTACCGGCCCCGGTGCATGGGTAAGCTTTTCGGCAGGAGCATCATGGAAAAGCTGGGCTGGAACTGTTTTTGAAAGCATTTGTATGAAGCATACACAGCAGCTTAAAAAGGCTTTGGGTATAGAAAGTGTGCATACAGAAACCTCGATGTGGCGATACCGCAGGCAGAAAAATGAAGATGGTGCGCAGATAGACTTGCTTATTGACCGGCAGGATATGTGTATCAATATTTGTGAAATGAAATTCTCTATCAGCGCATACGAGGTGTCGAAAAAGTACGCCAAAGACCTGGAAAACAAACTGAATGTTTTCCGGGATAGTACTAAGACCCGCAAAACACTATTTCTGACAATGGTTACCACGCATGGCGTGAAGAATATAACGGCCTTCCCAGGGCTGATACAAAATGAAATAACCATGGGGGCATTGTTTAAGTAGGTATGACAAGATAGTGTGTCACTTTGCGCAGATAAAATATTTTTTTGGAATTACAGGCTAATAACTGCGCCAGGCAATGCTTCCGGGCATTGTCATGTAAATCAGTCTGTTGCGGGTGGGCACATTTATTCAGGGCATCACAGTTGGGACTTATTAGAACGCGCGGTA
>Ga0206969_1127_pt1 | contig 21156 bp, 19 predicted proteins | sample Alteio_BWOrgHeat_87_FD_153256 | JGI IMG/M metagenome (GOLD analysis project Ga0206969, IMG submission 153256) | Enriched cells from forest soil in Barre Woods Harvard Forest LTER site, Petersham, Massachusetts, United States -... | ecosystem: Environmental > Terrestrial > Soil > Temperate forest >... | reverse complement strand
GGGCTTTTTCATGGATAAATTTTTGAAGCATTTTTTTCCGAACGATTCCCTGGTATTTTCTTTCTGCGGTATAATTCTCATCTATTACCTTTTTGAGTTATTTTCGCGGTTGCAGCTGCAGGAACTGCCCACCTTACGCGTACAACCCTATTTGCAGCTTCCCATTAAACGCGATACCATTGTTGGATACCTGGCGCTAACCGCCATGTTCTCGGTATTTAATTTATGGCCCGTTATACTTTTCTTCCCGTTTATTTTTAAAGTAGTACTGCATGATGCGGGGGGAACGGTTGCGCTGGCATTTATCATATCTATTTTCGGCATCTCTATTTTTAATAATTACCTGGCGCTGTACATTAAGCGCAAAGCAAACTTAAACGGCTGGATATTTTTAATGGTGGCCGCCGTAATGGTATTGATCGGGCTGTCCGATTTTATGTGGCACCTCATTTCAATCCGCAACATATCGTACCTGTTTTTTGGTAATTTAATACATCACCCTGTTTTGGCGCTGGTACCTGTGTTGTTGGGTGCAGGCATGTTTTATTTGAACTTCATCTACCTCAAACAAAATCTTTACCTCGAAGAGTTAAGCGCCAAAAAAGATAAGTATAAAAGCAGCACCGAGTTTCCTATACTCAGCTACTTCGGCGCTACCGGCGACCTGGTTGCCAATGAGATCAAGCTAATGCTGCGTAATAAACGCCCGCGTTCCTCATTGGTGATGTCGCTGCTTTTCCTGTTTTACGGGTTAATATTTTATGGTAAGCCGGGGTTAAAAGACAGCGACGGGTTTAAAGTTTTTGTAGGTATGTTCATGACTGGGTTTTTTATTATCAGCTACGGACAGTTTATGTATAGCTGGCAGGCCTCGCATTTTGATGGTTTGATGGTTAGTAAGGTAAACTTTACCAATTTTTTAAAGGGTAAGTATTTATTATTCACCGTCGCGTCAACTGCGGCATTTTTGCTGACTATCCCTTATGTATATTTTGGTTGGCACGTATTGCTGATACACTTTATAATGTACCTGTGGAACTTGGGCGTAAGCGTTACTATTGTATTATATTTTGCCAACCGAAACGCCAAACGGATAGACCTGAGCAGGGGGGCATCATTTAACTGGGAAGGTGTGGGTGCGTCGCAGTTGTTAATAGGCTTGCCGTTGTACATTACCCCTTATATTATTTACCTGCCATTCGCCATTATAAAGCATTCAGGGCTGGGCCTTGCCGCAATAGCCGTAATAGGTATAGCAGGCATACTTACCCGCAACTACTGGATACAAGTATTAGAAGCCGATTTTTACAAACGAAAATTTAAAATAACCGAAGGTTTTAGAAACAAGTAATAATGATACAGATAAAAGATCTAAAGAAAGTTTATAGCGGCGTTATTGTTGTAAACATTCCGCAACTGGAGATAAGGAAAGGTGAAAGCGTTGGTTTGGTAGGCAATAACGGCGCGGGCAAAACTACCCTGTTCCGTATGATACTGGACCTGATACGTCCCGAAGCCGGCGAAGTACTATCGAACGATGAGCCTGTTGCGGGTCACGAACACTGGAAAAACTATACGGCCTCGTACCTCGATGAAGGCTTTTTGATAGATTACCTTACCCCCGAAGAATATTTTTATTTTATTGGCGGCCTGCACCAGCAAACCCGCGCGCACGTGGATGATTTTTTAGCCGGGTACGCCGATTTTTTTAACGGTGAAATATTAAAGAAAGGCAAATATATCCGCGACCTTTCAAAAGGCAACCAAACTAAGGTGGGCATTGCTTCATGCTTGTTGCAGCAGCCGGAGTTTTTAATGCTTGATGAACCTTTTGCCAACATTGACCCTACCACCCAGTTCAGGTTAAAAAACATATTGAAGGATGTAAATAAAAAGGGAGTGACCACCCTTGTTTCGAGCCATGACCTTAATCATATTACCGATGTTTGCGACCGTATATTATTAATGGAAAAAGGAAAGATAATTAAAGATATAGCCACCAGTTCATCAACCCTGGCCGAGTTGGAACAGTATTTCGCTATCGGTGAAACCAGTGTACCGCCGGAAGCTAAAGTTGATGAGGAAGAAAATCATTAAGTTAAGCAGAACGCTTTTACGTTACTTATCAGCGTTTTTAACCGCTGTTACCAGTTTATCAATTTCGGGCCCCTTATCAAATGCTTTTGCCAGTTTGCCGTTGCTGTTATAAATGGCAATGTAAGGTGTTGTTTGCACATTAAAATAATTTTTTACCACAAAGGTATAACCCTCGGTACCCACGGTTATATTGGGGTATTTTTTCAGACCGTAATCGCGGACGAAATCCTTGATCGCCCTTATATCAAAATTTGCGGACCAAGTGATCATTACTATCTGGGTATCGCCAAGCTCTTTTATTTTGGGCTTCATTTCTTCGGTTAAATGCTGGCAATGCGGGCAATCGGGCGAAAAATAAATAAGCATTAATTTCCGGTGCTTTTTCAAGTTGGCAGGAGTGGCATAGTTACTGTCGGTTGTTAATATGCGGTATGCCGGTATGCCGGTGCCAATTTTTACGGGTTGTTCGGGGTTGTTTGCCACAGCTTGCGCCTGGCCGCCTAAAGCCGTTATCAAAAGGCTAAAAAATAAGATCAATTTTTTCATCGGTATAAATATAAATAATATTAAGCTTCCAGCATTTCCATTTGCCAGGTTAGGTGTTCTTCTGTTATGGGGTATAACGTATTATTACGTATGGCATGATATACCGCGTAAAATAAATTCGAATAATCTCCTTTTAACGATGGAATAAATTCTATACTTTTTTCACCGTCGGCACCAACGGTAACCAGCCTGCCTTCGCTGGCGGGGGGTTCAATGCCATAGGCATCATCGGTGGGCAGCATACCCTTATCCAGCTGCGCCTCCTGCACATCAACCCGGTATTTACTATAGCTGCCCAACGCGCCATGCACCGTAAATGCGGGCAACGGGTCGGCGATCAGCAATCCCGAGGTTAAATTAACCACCAAACCGCCCGGGTAGGTTAAACGGTAATTCACATAATCGGGTACTTCGGAGTTTTCGCGTTGTATGGTAATAAATTTATCAAACAATAATGGCCGCCCAAATAAATGTATGGCCTGGTCGGTCAGGTGCGGGCAAAGTTCGTACACTATTCCGTTTATGGGTGTATCTTTAGTTTCTTTAAACGGCTTAACGCTCAGTTCGGGCTTATAGCGGTCGTACCTTAAATTTACTTCGGCCAGTTTACCCAATCTTCCACTTTCAATAATGGCTTTAACCGACAGGAAATCACTGTCCCACCGCCTGTTTTGATAGGCCATCACTTTGCGGTTGTTTTCACGGGCCACCTCATATAGTTCTTTGATCTGGGCGGCATTACCCGCGGCGGGTTTTTCTATCAGCACATGCTTGCCTGCCCGCAACGCCTGTTTGGCGAAGTCAAAATGCGTAAAGTTGGGTGTATTAACAATAACGAGCTCAATTTCGCTGTCGTTCAGCAATTCATCAACCGAGTTATAGCTCACAATATCAGGGTAAGCGGCGGCCATCTTTTTTTGGTGCCGCTCAACTACGGCCTTCAGTTTAAACTGCGGGTTAGTGCTTAAAAACGGCGCGTGGAATATCCTTCCCGACATGCCGTAGGCCATTAAACCGGTTACTATAGGTGATGACATATTTATGTGAAAAAGCCGAAAATATTGTTTTAATCAGGCTTATGCAAAAATAGCTTTATAAATTAACTATTTCATGCTGTCGTGTATCGCGTCAATATCATCCAGGTGACGCTTTATGGTAAGTATATTTTTGTTGGCGAATGCTTTTATGTCCTTATCATCGGCATGTTTGGCAACGCCCTGGAAAATGTCGTAAGCTTTTTTATAATCTGTTTTTGATTTGCCCAGGTAAGCGTTATCAAAATCCCTGCCCGATCTTTTCGCCAGGCTGTTGATGGCTTGTTGGTCGGCCGTGGTAACAGAATCAACCAGGGTTATTTTCTTTGCTTTGGCAAGGGCAGCCAGGCGCAGTTTACCTCTTGTAATATCTTTCACCATCATGGCGCCAAAGTTTTTTATTCTTTTATCCTGTCCCTGTTGTTTGGCCAGCTTGCCTAACTGTATTTCGGCAATACAAGCCGCGTATATATCGGTAATAAATTTTATATCATCTTTATCAATCGGAACGACTACCTTTTTTAAGGTATCAGCAGCCATATTCACCGTATCATCATCGGCAGCCCCTGTGTTTTTTGCAGGGTGGCAGGCTTGTAATAAACAAACTGAAAGTGCTGCATAAAGGAACAGCGTTATATTTTTCATTCTACACCAACAATTCAGGTTAACAATTGATTGATTAAAATTACGGTTTAATTAGGTTAATTAAACGGTTTGAATAAACTTTTCTTATTTTTGGCTAAATAAAACAGATAGTAACATGAACTTTCCCGCTGAACTAAAATACACTAAGGACCACGAATGGATTAGAATAGAAGGCAATAGCGCTTATATAGGCATTACCGAATTTGCACAGCACGAATTAGGCGATATTGTTTATGTAGATATTCCTTCGGTGGGTAAAGTGGTAGATAAAGAACATGTTTTTGGCACTGTTGAAGCAGTTAAAACAGTTTCGGACCTGTTTATGCCCGTTACCGGAACTATAACAGAAACAAATCCGTTATTAGACAGCCAACCCGAACTGGTTAATACCGACCCGTATGGCGATGGCTGGATGGTAAAAATAACCATTAAAGACCTGGCTGATATTAATTCGTTGTTATCTGCCGAGAGCTATACATCAGTTATTGGCAAATAAATAAAGAAATTTCATCTTTAACCATGTTAAAAAACAGGTTCCTTATAGCTTTAGTATTATTTTCAATGAGTTTTTCCGCCTGCGGAATTTTTCATAAAAGCTGCAATTGCCCGCATTTTGGGGAAATAAAAACGCCGCCAAAGGCAGCATCGCCGCATAACGTATAATTTTGGGTGTCAAGTCAATAGTCTTTAGTCGGAAGTAATAAGTCGAATTTTGTCGTTTTCTTTACTTGGGACTTAAGACTTTCGACTTGGAACTAAGGGGCAACACGACACCATCCCTTACTCCTTAGGCTCAAACAGCAGGGTTATCATTTTGCTTTCATCAAATATCTCGTTGCTTATCTCCTGCAGTTGTTCGGCAGTTACGTTGTTTATTTTTTCAAAAAGCTGCGGCAGGGTATCCACACAATTAAAATCGAGTAAGCTCTTTGCCATTGATATGATCAGGCTCATGCGGTTCTCTTCGGCTAAAGCTATCTGGCCAATAAATTTTTGCTTTGCCTGGTGCAGTTGCAAAGTACCCAGCTGTTGGTCGCGCAATTTTTTCAATTCTTTATGCACCAGCCTGGCGGCTTTTTCGGTCTTTTCAGTATCGGTACCAAAGTAGATGGAAAAAATTCCGGTATCGGTTAACGGCGTATAGTTTGATTCGATAGTATAAGCAATACCATGCTTTTCGCGTATTTCCAGGTTCAGCCTGTTACTCATGCCTATGCCGCCCAGCAGGTTGTTCAGCAGTAAAAGCCCTGTTTTGCTTGGGTGCGATGAAGAATAAGCCTGGTTACCTATTAAACAATGCGTTTGCGAAATGGGCTTATGCACAATATGCCGCCCGCCGTTATTAGCAGAAGGGATCTCCCTGCTTTTTTTAGCATAATTTGGTGCGAGATTTCCAAAATATTTATCCGCCAGTTTTATAACCTTTTTAAACTGGTAATTACCAAAAACGGCAAATACCATTTCGGCGGTATTATAATTGGCAGCTATAAACTGCTTCATATCGGTACGGCTTAATGCACCGACAGTTTCGGTTGTACCTAATATGTTTTTACCTATGGGGTGGCCCTTAAACAGCAGGTCTTCAAAATCATCCTGTATGGCTTCTTCGGGTTGGTCAAGGTATGAGGCTATCTCATCCTGTATTACCCCCCGTTCTTTTTCCAGCTCCTCCTCCGGGAAGGTGGAATGAAAAAAAATATCCTCAAACAAGTCGATCGTACGCTCTAAATACGGATTTAGCAGCGAGGCGTGTATGCAGGTGTATTCCTTGGTGGTGTAGGCGTTCAGGTCGGCGCCTACCAGTTCCAGCCGGTTTAATATCTGGGTGGTATTGCGGCGTTCGGTTTCTTTAAATAATAAATGCTCAATAAAATGCGCCAGCCCCTCCTGGTGTTCCGGCTCATCGCGCGAGCCGGCATTCACCAGCAAACAGCAATGGGTTATTGCCGATGGCGCGTATTTATACATTATCCTGATGCCATTGGCTAAGGTGTAGAGCTGGTAATCCATCATAAGGGGTAAAGATAGAAATTATGCGGTATGGTTTTGGCCGCCCGGGAAATCCATCTGTTGTTAACATACTATAACACAAAAGACCGTCTCAAAAGTCCTTATTACAAAAACAGGGCGAAATATTATTTGAGATCTCCGTGTACTTTGTGCCTTTCTTCGCGTCCTCTGTGGTTAAATTAACCGCAAAGGGCGCGGAGGTTTACACAGAGGGCACTAAGGTTTCATAGAGTCGAAATAATATTCTGTTTAACTTAGGTGAGTTTTACTTTCGATACAGCCTCATTTGCATCCTGATAGCTATCGGAACCTCACATTTGCCTATCTTTGAAACAATGATCTTCCTTACTTTCTTTCTCGGGCTTATAGCCAACTTTATAGGTTACATACCGCCCGGGAATATTAATTTAACGCTGGTGCGCATCACTATAAACCGGGGATTAAAACAGGCTCTGCAATTTATTACCGCGTTCTCCTGCATTGAGTTTTTCTTTACCTTCTTTATTATGCACGCGGCGAAGTGGCTGTCAGCACAGGTTAAGCTTGATGTGATCATTGATTGGGTAATGACTGCTTTGTTCCTGGTTTTAGGGGCCGTTACCTGGCTGCACCGCAAAAAACCACCCAACCCCCATTATGCCGAACACGACAGTATTAGGTACGGCATCCTGCTGGGCTTTGTAAACCCCATGCAGATCCCTTTCTGGATCATAACCGGCACCTACCTCATCACACATGAATGGATACTGACCGGCAATTTCGCCTTTGTAATATTCAGTTTAGGTTCGGCAGGCGGGGCGTTTTTATGCCTGTTGCTGTACGCCCGGTTCGCGCGGTATATACAAAGTAAATTCGCGCTGAGCACAAGAATGATAAATACCGGTATCGCTATTTTGTTTTTCGCTTTCGCCGGATACCATGTGGTGAAAAGGGTTTATTTGGCGGTGGCGCCGAAGCAGAAAACCGCTATAGCTTTATGGTATTCCGTTAGAAAAGATCTGAATGACTGCCGGCCCTTACCAATATGATCTCGTTTTCTGCGGTAATTTCGATTCATATGATCAATAAATCGCCCTTAACATGGCATTCCCAATTGTCTTTATAGTTTCCGGATAATTTATGAGCACGAAATTTTGAGGGAAGACCTGCTGTACCTTTTAAGGCCAATTCGTTTTTGAGAAAACTGTGAATAAGACTAAAATCTTTTAAAGATCGCTTTTTGATCAGCTTTAAATCTTTTTCAAACCTATTGGTAAAACTTAAAGCGTACATTAAAGACTTTTGAAGAACAAATCAAGATTTTCGATCTTTTTGGTTTTTCCCGATCGGGCATCGGCGATAGCCTTTTTTGTAACACTATTCGGTTGCGCATGTTCTTCAACAGCTTTAATGATTTTGCCATTAAGCCTTTCCGCAAGCTTTTCGAACAAGTCCCGGTCTTTATCTGGTATTTGTATGGTTAAAGTTGTCATGGCATTTTTAAGTAGATTTTATCCATCCGCTTTAATACAAATTTAGGCAAATTTTTCTTAAAGTGTGAATAGGGTACTTATCTTTTAGCTTAGAAAGTTGCGCGCTGTGATGCGATTACTTGTTTATGCAATTTAATAAACCTTAGACTCTTTAACCTTTTGATCTCTTACCCTTCAAATTCCAAATCTTCTCCGCTTTGCGGCCAATGAGCCAGAACGAAGCGGCCAGTATGGCAAAGAATAGCGTTTTGTTGGTATTGTCCCAAAAGTATTCGAAGTATTTGGTGTAGATAAAAATTATAAGGAAAGTTATGCCAAACTCGCGCGCTATATCGTCTTTGTTTTTTAAGCCATACACCAGGAAACCTGCGGCGGTACAGGCCGAAATTATCCCCCAATAAAACAAACTTATCTGTTTTACCGGGTACCATTTGTTAAGATCGCCGTAGTTGCCAAATATGGTTAATAACCAAAGCGACAGGAACAAATAAAGCAGGCCCACCACGTAGGTGTATTCCCAGAAATGCGCGAACCATTTGCGATTACGCAATATATGGCAAACGCTAACCAGCACTACGCCAAAAAGCACAAACCGCAACGGGTAATTCATGCCTAAAAAGTAATCGTGCCAGCGGGTTTGGTAGCCTGTTTCTGTGCCGAACCAGCTCCCCAGCGAAACAAGGGCAAACAGCCAGATCAGCTTCGAATTCATGCGCCAGCCTAAAAAACCGTACACAAAAACCGAGAGTAAAAAAAGCAGGGAGTAATGGCCCGAACCGTCATCAAAAGTTTTACCCAAATAGGCAATGCAGCAGGCCGTAAACAATATGCCGGTAAAAATAACAGCCTCATTACTGAATATTTTTTCGGGGTGATGACGTTCGCGCCACCGGCCCCAATAAAAAAGAAAAGCGGCCATTACTGCGGAAACAATACTGATGATAATATCGGGTGTGTAGTAAAGTTGTTTGAGCCAGTTGATGACCGCGTCGTTAGCTATCAAAAAGGTAAAGGAAACGCCGCCGCATATTAAAGCTATCCAAAACGAATATTTGGCCAGCCGCATCCAGTCGAACCCTTTAACCTCATACGATTTACGCAATGTTTCGGCCTGTTCGGCGCTTACCAGGCCATCCTTTTCCCATTGCGTAATGGCGCTGTTTAAAAATTCGCTTTCGCCCTTATCTATGTTGAGTTTGGACATGATGGTTGATAGTTCATAGTTCATGGATCATAGATGACCCATGAACCATATTATACAAAGTTAACAAATCAAACCATGAACTATCAACTATGATCTATGAACCCAAAAGCCGCATCACATCTTCCTTATCCTTCCCTATCTGCGTTATTAATTCATCGAGATTTGGAAATTTAACATCATGACGCACAAAATGGATAAATGCCATGCGGATGGATTTTTTATAAACATCCTGGTCAAAATCAAACAGGTTAACCTCAATGCTATGCCTCATGCCGTTAATTGTAGGGCGGTTGCCAATGTAGGCCATGCCATTATATTCGCCCTCGGCTACCTGCACCTTAACGGCGAATATGCCATCGTGCGGAATAAGTTTATATTGTTCTTCTATCACAATATTTGCGGTGGGGTAGCCTAATTGACGGCCTACCTGGTCGCCGTGCACTACTTTGCCGGTAATAAAAAACGGGTAACCCAAAAAGGTATTGGCTACCTCAATTTCGGCATTTAATAACGCTTCGCGGATGCGGGTGGAGCTGATGGCTACATCATTTATATCCTGCTCGGGTATTTCAATAACTTCAAAGTTGTAAACGGGGGCAAATTGCAGCAAGTCGTTAAGGCCGCCCTGTCGGTCCTTGCCAAAACGGTGGTCGTACCCTATCACTATTTTTTTGGTGCCTATTTTGTTCACCAAAATATCGCGTATATAATCTTCGGCGCTCTGGTTTGAAAAATCGCGCGAAAATGGGGTGATAATTAAATGATCTACACCCAATTCTTCCAGCAAAGCAGCCTTTTCATTCATAGTATTAAGGAGCTTCATGCTTTCATCCTCCGGGTGTAATATCATGCGCGGATGCGGGAAAAAAGTTAATATAACCGTTTCACCGCCTACTTCAGCGGCCAGTTCTTTAATGCGCGATATAATTTTACGGTGCCCCAAATGCACCCCGTCAAAAGTGCCGATGGTAACCACCGCGTTTTTTACGGGCTTAAATTCATCTATATGATGGTATGTTTTCATTTAAGAGAGGTAAAAGGTGAAAGGTGAAAGGTAAAAGGTTTTAATATTTACCCTCAATTTCACAACTCAATAATTCAATCATTCATTCATTCAATAATTATTTTTTGTTCCCTTATCACATTCACTAGTTCCGTCACCTCCCAGGCATCTTTTACGTGATAATTGCCACTGCGGGTGCGTATTAGTTTGGACAGATAGGCGCCGTTGTTTAGCGCCCGGCCAAAATCATTCACCAGCGAGCGTATATAAGTACCCTTGCTGCATACTACCCTGAAATCAACTTCGGGCAATTCTATGCGGGTTATTTCAAATTCGCTTATGGTAACATGGCGCAGCCGCAGTTCCACTTCCTCGCCGCGGCGGGCCTTTTCGTACAGGCGTTCCCCGTCAATTTTCACTGCAGAGTGTGCGGGTGGGTATTGTTGTATATCACCGGTAAATTGTTTACAGGCATTACGTATTTCCTGCTCGGTGAGGTTGCCTGTATCAAAAGTTTCATCCACTTCTGTTTCCATATCATACGATGGGGTAGTTGCGCCCAATATCAGGGTACCGGTATATTCCTTTTCTTCGGCCTGGAAAGTGTCTATCTGTTTGGTCATTTTCCCGGTGCATATAATGAGCAGCCCGGTAGCCAGCGGATCAAGCGTACCCGCGTGCCCCACCTTTAATTTCAAAGGCTTGAACGAATTGCGCAGCTTGCCTACCACATCAAAACTGGTCCATTTGTAGGGTTTGTTAACCAGCAGCAACTCGCCTTCGGCAAAGTTGAATTGTTTGGTTTTGGGTAGAGCGGTATTCAAGTTTGTTTGATTTGGTGCAAAGGTAGTAATAAAGGACTATGTTTTTGGCGTTTCCCGCCCATAGAGGCGGGCCGCGCTATCCGCTTATACGCGCACATGGCATTAGGCGCGAGGCCGGTATTCGCTACTATCGCTAACGCGGCCGGCGCTGTGTCTGAACCATGATTTGTAGGATTAGGCCGATTAGCCCGATGGTTTTTTAACCGCCAACCTTAACCGCGCGTCATTGCGAGGAACGAAGCAATCTCTTCACTTGCTAATCAAATAGGAAAATGCTGTTTGGTAGTTACAGGAAAGAGCGTGCTTCCTTTAAAACCTATTTATTTTCTAGAAGTGAAGGACTAAATCATTCTACCGCTTTTGCCCCTTGTTGGTGTTATCACCCAATGCCACGACTATTTATCCAGTTCGCCTATTAACTCAGAAATGGGCCTGATCAGTTCGGGATTTTTTTCTAAAGCATCCAAACGGGAATCTATGATATCTTTATGCCATTGAGGTAATTTGGAATCTAAGTGATCTATATCAGGGTATTTACTCTTTAATATTTCCCACTCTTTTATAGGTAACTGTACTGCTGTAACCTGCCCTTTTTCATTTGAAAGATATTGCACACTCATATTATCAAATTTAAATAATTATTATTAAAATATCAAAGCCCCCTGTGGGAAGTTTCTAACTCTGGCATGTGATCCACCTGGCGTGTTTTATCCCCCAGTTGGCCAAGTATACAGCATAAGCCAAAGCGTTGTGTACTTGCCTCAACTTTGGCATTTTAACTATTAAAAGCGTTTGGCAGCATTAATAAAAAAGGCATGGCCTGGTTATAATCAAGCTCATTATAAAATATACCCAGCCGGTTAAGATTTTTATAATAGTTATTAACGTTGGTATAATAGTTTAACTCGGTTTGCAGGTACCAGGCTTTACTGCCCAGTTTTTGGGCAATAAACCATTTTTCGAGCAAGCGCCCGGCGCGCCCGTTACCATCTTCAAACGGGTGTATGGCTACAAACAGGATATGGATAAATGATGCGAAATAAAAAACCTCGGCGCAGGTAAGCTGCCGGTTTTTTAGTATTTCTATGTCTTCCCAAAGCAAATCAAGTTGAATTTTTACCTGCCTGGGTGTTGCGGCTTCAAATTGTATGCGGCCGGTTTTATGCTCCATAACCACCATATTGCCTTTACGCAAAACGCCCTGCTTATTGGCAGGCAGCAGGTGGGCGGCAATTAATTTATGGACGGCTAAAAAATTGGCAGCCGTTAATTGGTTTTGCTGCGCAAACAGGTAGGCCCTGTACAGATCATCGGGTTTTTGTACCAGGTCGGGCTGATACTCCGTGTTCAGCATTTTATGTTTCAGGTAACTATCAATCTCCATTTGCTCGCCCTCAATGCGCGATGAGGCGATGGCCGATACCGATGTATAAAAACTAAACGTACCTGTTGATATTTCGGCATCTTTCAACTCATCAAAAGACGCTTCTAAATTACTATTTACCAGTTGCTGGTATTGCGCAAGCAGGGTAACGGGTATTATATTTAGTTGTATCATCCTATCGGGTATAGGTCAAATCTAATTAAAACTTTATGATGTAACACGCTACAATTTGAGCATAATTTTCAATAGTGATTTTGTTTCACTTAATCAAAATTGTTTATTTTATAATTCTTTGATTATCAACAATAATCAAAGAAACTAAGTATAAACTCACTGACGAATACGTCGTAACACCTTGTTTCATCCTGTTTCACTCTGTTTTTGCAAAGTGTTATTTTTCAATAGGTTAAGCCGAAATCTTGTTTCACGTGTTTCATCTGTTTCACACTCGCATGAAACAGAACAGTGCGCTACAACAACAATATATCTATCCTATGCGCATGTACCATCTCCAGCTTGGGCGACCACGCGAATATGGTAAACCGCCCATCCTGCGAAGCTACTAAAGCAATGGCATCGCGCTGGTCGTATATAAACTGCGCTGCCGCTAGGTGGCGCGTACCGCCGTTTTGGCCGGGATGCATGGGGGTTGGGGTACCGTCAACAACGGGTTCGGTGGTAATGATCTGGTCGACAGGCAGGCTCAACCCCGACCGCGCTATCTTCGCACCGAATGCCAGCAACTCATACTCGCGGTTAATAATGGTAGCGCCATCAACCGCGGTAAAGCCGCCAACAATGTCAACAGCCCGCAGCAGGGCCTCCTGCCAGTCGGTTTTTGAACGTTCGCCGTGCTCCTTTTTCATGAGTTTGGTAATGCCGGCAAACGCAGGGATGACCGGATAGGATATGGGATGTATAATAGACTTTTCCCATTCGTTCGAGTTATCCGGCACTATCAGTACCAACCCGCCCCGCCCATGCGCGCGCATAGATGCGGCCAGTTCAACCATAATATTTACCGAACCATCAGCAAACGGCAGGGGCATACCCAGCAGGGAATCGTATAAAGCCGGGCAGCTAAGCAGGCCGGTATTTTGCTCATCAATTATCTTTATTTCATCGCCGGTTAAAACGGCTATGTTCACAAATTTGCCAAAGCCATCGGTACGGCTATGCTTAACTACCAGTAAGCCGGGCTCAACCACCTCAAGCACAAAGCAAATGCCCGGTATGGCCAGGGTAGTGCCCCAAACATATAGCTCATCGTTTTCAAACCAAACGCCCAGGTGTATGCCGGGGCTCTCAACCGCCGGGGCAAGTTTGGTTAAGTTATTCGGGGTTAAGCGTATGCGGTTGCCGAATATCAGCGGCTGACTGGCCTGTGCGGGGGGCAGCAGCGCCAGCGATATTTTGGGCGCGTGGCCCTCTTCCTTGCGCAGGCTGGCCCAGAAGGTTACATCAATAATGGCTTCTATAACGGGCGCCTGCGGCTCGTGGGCAAGGTTGCTTGTGCCCTGCAAACGTGCCGACGCCAGGTGCCTGGCAAAATGCGCCTCGATGGTTGCAGCCACCATACGTGCAGCTATATAGGTTGGTTCTGATAGCATATTAAGTTCGTTTATAGCCGTTTCCATTTATTAATTCAAAAATATCCTTTAATGTTTAAAGGTTGTAACACGGGGAGGTAAAATTTGACCAGTTCTATAAATCATAGTTCAAAAAAAAAACTTTTATATTTACTACCAAGAATAACTAACCATGTCAAAAACCAAAATATTTTACACCTGCCTGGTACTATTATTACAGGCATCCCTGTTGTTCGCGCAAACCGGCCCGTACCCGCCCGCCGACCAGGTTGCCCGCGATTTCAAAGCGCTGTTAAACCGGCCGGTTGTTGATTTTAAACCAACATTCAGCACAATAAGAAATGATTCCATTAAAATAGAAAAGGGCTCCATTTATACCGAAGAAACAGAGAAAATGCCCATCCTTATTTACAAACCGGTAATAAAGGGGCAAAGCAAGTTCCCGGTAGTGATCTTCCTGCATGGTACGGGTGGTACTAAGGACGAAGGAGATATAAAAGCAATATTTACTCAACTTGCTAAGGCGGGTATTATGGGCGTGGCTATTGATGCGCGCTATCATGGCGAACGCGTTCCCGGCGGGGCGCATGGCAGCAAGGAATATACTGATGCCGCTTACCGAGCATGGAAAAATACTGACAAGACCCACCAGGAGCACCCGTTTTTATATGATACCGCTTTTGATCTTTGGCGTTTAGTTGATTATTTAGTTACCCGCCCTGATGTTAAAGCCGACCGCATTGGCATGGGTGGTATATCAATGGGTGGTATTGAAACATGGATGGCCGCTTCGGTTGATACGCGTATCAGGGTAGCGGTGTTGGGCATAGCGGTGCAAAGCTTTAAATGGTCGTTGGAAAATGATAAATGGCAGGGCCGCGCAGGCACTATTGGCGACGCGCATAAAAAAGCTGCCCGCGATATGGGCGATTCTACCTTAAATGCCCGGAATGTAAAAGCCGTTTGGGATAAAATATTACCCGGCATAACCGGCGAGTTTGATTGCCCCTCAATGATCCGCCTGTTTGCACCGAGGCCGCTGCTGATATTAAGCAAGGATAAGGACCCCAACAACCCCTACCCCGGCGCGCAGATAGGCTTTGCCGCGGCAACCGAAGCTTATAAGGCTCAAAGGGCACCCAATAACCTCAGCTTGGTTATACAGCCAAATTTAGGGCATGTTTTTAATGACGAAGATACCTGGATAAGTATTGCCTGGTTTGAGAAATATTTGTTGAATTAGTCAATTACCCGTCACAACTGCAACGATTTCAAATAGGCCTGCGCGTACGTCCCCCAGTTTTTCATGGCCGAGTGGAGCGTTTTTTGAAAGTCTTTTCCGGTTACAGCTTTCCCCTTTTTTGGTGGAACAAGCGTAATAGGAGGCGCAGTTGTTTCGGTTACTTTAGTAGCCAGCCAGCTTACATTTTCATGCGGCAGGGCTACCTGTAATATCATGCCGGGCAAACCGGTAAACGATTCGGGGCCGCCTACAATGGCTATTTGGTCTGTATAAAATGCTACAACATAAATAGAGTCTAATATAATACCATTGGCCCTGCGACAGGTGTAGCCTGCTATATCGCGGGTTTCGTCAGTAATTTTCCATTTAAATTTGCTGGTGCTATCCTTTACCAAAAAAGTTTCCTCAAAAACCTTTTTCTGGCTTATGCGGGTATCAGTGGTAGTCTCGGTATACGTGGTATTAGGTTGCCCGGCCATAGGCATATCAAAATAATAATTATTGCCGACAGCTTCTTCAACAGGTGCAGGGGTAAACAAAGTTTTATTATTGCCGAACACCAGCGTGCTTTTAAGTGTTGTTATTTGAGGGTGCGTTTTTTTGTAGGCCTCAAATGCCTTTTGGCCAAAAATATCGTTGTCGGGGTCAATAGCCAGTTCGCGGGTAATAATGGCATACACGTTTATAGTTTTATTGTACTCAATAGTACCCGATGTTACAAAATGGGTATTATTTTGAGCAAATAAAGCATTGCCGTAAAATAATAATATACAGGTTGTTATAACTACTATTTTTTTCATGATCTGTTATTTATTTACGGTTGGGCCGCCCATTTTGTTAAAGTCCCAGGTAACTGAAAACATAAAATATCGTTGTATGGTGGTATAGGTATTTTGTGTGATAACATTAGCATTTGCCTGCCTGTTAAAACCAATATTTTGATTCAGCAGGTCGTTTCCCGCCAATGTAAATTTAAGATCATTCGATTTAAAGAACGATTTGCTTATGCTGGCGTTTAACAAGGTCCGTTTCAGGTCGCTGTTAAAAGTGGGGGTTGGGGCAGTATAGGTATAGTTAGCATCCGAAGAAAATTTGAATTTCAGTGGCAGGTAAATATCAAGGTTGGCATTCGCATGAAAACCGCCGCCATTATTGTTAGTCCCGGTTTGTAATGATGTACTGCTTAAGGTATAAGTTGGCCCCGCGCTTCCATAAAAATCAAATTTATCCTTAACATATTTATTAATGCTTAACCCGCCCGAGTAAGTTTCGTTGTTGCTATGGTTAAGCACACTATTAATATAAGAGTAATTAGTGTTGCCATTAATATTGGCATTTATGCCTACGTTTATGTCTGCAAGAGGTATTTTGCGGCCAAATTGAGTGTATAAGTTGAAATTAATGGGTGTTTTACCGGTTAGGTTAATGTATTGTATAGTGCTTTTTCCCGCAGCATCAGTTGTGGTATTATTAACGATCTGGCTTGAGACAAAACCATATCCGCCACCTATATACATATACTGATTGGTTAATACCTTGTAGTTATTATAATATATATTAACATTGTTCCTGAATGAGGGTTTCAGGTCCTGGTTGCCCAGGTAAACGTTGAACGGATCGGTATTTACCTTTACAGGCTGTATCTGGTTGATGGAGGGCTGGGAGGTATTACCATTATAATAAAAATTAAATGATGCTTGCTGCGAAAACCGGTACTGGTAACTGGCCTGTGGAAACCAGTTTATGAAGTGTCTTTCAAAAACGTCGCCGGTATATTCATCTTCCTGTTTGAAAGACACGCCTGCTATTTTAGTACCGAAGTTTAAGATATGTTTCCCCCCTTTATAATTGATGATGGCACCTGCTACATTGGTGACCTGGTCGAGCTTATAAAAATTGCTTACGGTAGGGTCAAGCACATCATAAACGCCCGGAGATGATTGATTATACGACCGCCTGTCGGAACTGCCATTGTTAAATTTCAACCCATAATTAAATATGAGCGAGAGGGTTTTTGAAAGCGGTTCGGTATAGGTTATGTTACTATTAAATGCCGTGCTTGTAGAGACGCTTGATTTTAGCTGGTTAATAAAAACGGTGCTGTCTGTACCACCGGTATGTGTATTATAATAATCAGCTTCCGATTTTAGGTAACCTTTGCTATTGTCGTTATTTATAGCCTCGCTGAATAATATAGATAGTGTGCGTCCTTTTTTCTTTAATTTTTTAGTGTAAAAGGCGCTGGCATTAAATACATGGCTATCGCCATCATTAGTAACACTCCTGGAGTTGCGGTTTAGTAAAGTATCATTGTCTACGGGTCCTTTGCGGCCTATGGTTAAAAAATCGTTATCGGCTTTGCTATGCCTGTACGTCCCGTCAACCGCGATCTTTAATGTGCTGGTCGTGTCAAATTTAACCAGGTAGGTTAGGTCAAGCTTTTGCCTGAACATAGAGTTGTTAAAGTTTTGATTGGTATTGTTGTTAATTGCGCCGGTTGGTAAGTTATTTTGGGTCATCGTATTTCTCATGCCAATAACGTCAAGCTGGCCAATTTTATAATTGGCGTTAATCGTTTCATTGTCCTTGTTCCATTTGCTGTCATAATGTAGGCCGCCTGTTGTAGCCTTTGGTATGCCGCGCCCGTCGTACCTGCCGTCAAAAGAATCCAGCCCGTTATCCCCATCGCTAAAATTAAAAGATGCGCCACCGTTATCATCAAACGTAAGGCCACCCGAATCGCCATACTTCTGGCTATCCTCAAAACCCAGCCCGGTTTTGCCGGTATTGCCATCGGTTGTATAAGCTGAAAATTTTTGCTTGGCGGTAAACTTATTATACATACCCTGCCCCTGGTAATAGCCGCCTGTACCTATACCCGCGTCCACCTTCCCAAAATAGCCGTTCTTTTTGTCCTCTTTCAGCTTAATATTAAGCGTTTTCGTTTTTATGCCGTCGTCAATACCGGTAAAGGTAGCCTGGTCGCTTTTTTTATCATAAAGCTGCACCTTATCAACCATATCTGCCCTCCGTTTTTTAACGTCTTATTCCTGTTTTCGTTTTTATGCCGTCGTCAATACCGGTAAAGGTAGCCTGGTCGCTTTTTTATCATAAAGCTGCACCTTATCAACCATATCTGCCCGTATGTTTTTGGTAACCAGGGTGGGGTCGTCGCCAAAAAATTCCTCACCATCAACCAGTACCTTCTCCACTGTTTTACCCTGCGCGGTTATTTTGCCGTCCTTATCCACCTCTATACCCGGAAACTGCTTAATTAAATCTTCAACCCTGTCGTTTGGTTGTATTACATAAGCCTTGGCGTTAAACTCGGTGGTATCCCCTTTTATTTTTATAGCGGTTACCGTGCCCTTAATAATCACATCCTGCAACAAGCGTGCTTTAAGTATCATATTAATTTTACCAAAATCATGCGATAGCTGAACACTTTCATCTATCGTAAAACCTTCCGAATAATCGGCGTAGCCAGGGTGCGACATGATCATAATAAATTTGCCTTTTCCCAGGTCGTTAATAATAAAGGTGCCATCATCGGCAACGCGGGTAAATTTACGCAGGATAGAGTCCTTAGCATTCAGTACCATTATAGTGGCGTTGGGCAGGACTTTTTTCTCGGCCGTATCAACCGCCGAGCCTTTTATAGAATAGTTGCTTTGCGCATAAGTTGTCAGTGAGAACAGCAAAAGCAAGGCTATTGATGAAATGGTTATTTTCATTGATAAGATTTTGGTAAAGGCGAATATATAACTATAAAATTAGTATAGGAACTTTTTAACTTTTATTAACAACTTACAGGAATAAGACGTTAAAAAACGGAGGGTGTTACAGGAATTAAATAAGGCCCCCAAACAAGCGGAGGATTGCAGTCTTACTAAAGCGCCAGCGCCTTTAAAAATACCGGCCCGTATGGCCCGGCGTTTTTTAAGGCAGGTGCCAATGCGGCGCGTAATCCTTTTCTATCAACCAGTTTGCCCTTTTTGGGTTCTGTTATGGGTGGCACACTCGTATCAGTTACTTTAGTGGCTGTCCATATTATATTTTCATGAGGCAATGCCAGTTTTAGTATCATGCCGGGTAAGCCGGTAAAACATTCGGGGCCGCCTGTAACCGGTATTTTATCGGTATAAAATGCAACCACGTAAACCGAATCTAAAACAATAGCGTTGGCACGGCGACAAGTATAGCCCGCAATTACCTGTGTTTCATCAGTAATTTTCCAGTTAATTTTAAGGGTAGTATCCTTAACAATAAAGGTGGTTTCAAAAAGCGGTTTCTGGCTGGTGCTAATATGTGTTGTAAGGTCGTTATAAGTAGTATTGGTGTTATCGGCCATTGGCGTATAAATACCTGCAAAGGCAGGTTCGGGCCCGGTAGGCGTATACAGCGTTTTATCCCCATCAAAAGTTAACGTGCCTTTCAATGTTCTGAACTGCGGTTGTGTTTTTTTGTATTGGTCAAAATTTCTTTGAAAATAAACCAGGGCGTTTTTATCCATTTTTTCTATCGCATCCAGTAGTTTGCCTATAACAGCATACATATTGGCGGTTTTATCATATTCAATAGTGCCGGAGGTAGTGAAATGCGCGTTTTGCGCGAAGGACGCATTTACGAATAACAAACAAATAGCTGTATATAATATCTTTTTCATAGTGTTAATTTTTTGAAGGAACGCCGCCGCCCATTTTGTTAAAATCCCAGGTTACAGAGAACATAAAATATCTTTGTATGGTGTTATTGCTGGTTTGTACAATTCTGCTGCCCACGGCCGATCTGCTGAAACCTGTTCTTTGATTTAACAGATCATTACCCGTTAAAGATAATTTGAGGTTACTATCTTTTAACAGTAATTTACTTAAAGTTACATTCCAAACGGTTTCACTATGGCTTTGGTCAAAACCTTGTGATTTTGAGGTATAGTTATAATTAACATCCGAAGTAAATTGTGTTTTACCCGGCAAATAAAAATTAAAATAATTGTATGAACTAAAGGTGCGGTAATTGTTATTGTTTTGAAGTGAGGATGCTAACACGTTATAACCGGGCCCCGCAGATAAGAAAATATCATATTTTTTCAGGACATCTTTACTTATTAAAAACCGGCCACTATAGTTGGCAGTATTTGTAGTATTTAACACGCCATTGGCTAAGTTGTAGTTAACTCCTCCGTTTATACTGCCACTCAAACCAATATTAATATCGGGGCCTTTTATTTTCATGTTGGCACCCGGGTTTAAATTGAAATTATATTGTAATTTATTAATATTGGCTGCTTGCGAAGTACTTTTGCCGGTAGCAATATCCGTATTAATATTATTTACGATAGGGCTTATGGTGTTTGAGTAAGCTCCGTTAATGTAAAAGCTTTGGCCTGTTAATACCTTATAGGTACTATAAAATATGCTGACGTTATTGGTGAATGATTGCTTCAGATCAGGATTACCAACTACAATAAATAACGGGTTGCTGTTTGATTTTATAGGCTGAAGCTGGCCTATTGAAGGCTGCGTTGTATTGCCATCATAATTTAACCGTAAAAATTGCATTTGCGAAAACTTATATAAATAACTGGCCTTTGGGTTCCAGTTAATAAAGCTTCTTTGTGAAACGTTGCCGGTATTCTCATCAATTTGTTTCTGATCTACATTAGTTGCCCTTACGCCATAGTTTAAAACCGTTTTATCTTTACTGTAACTTACCCCTATACCCAGTTGGTTGGAAACCTGGTTTACTTTATAAAAGCTGCTTAACGAATCGATCAATACATTATAAACTCCGGGTGCCGATTGGTTATATACCCGCAGATTGGCGCTATTGTTATCCGTATTAACTCCGTAGTTAAACACCAATGCTGTTGATGCGGAGAGCGGCTCAGAGTAAGTTATGTTCGCATTAAACTGCGTGTGCATACGGTCATTGTAATTAACCTGGTCTACCTGCTGTGTACTGGCAAGCGCGCCGGTATTCGGGTTATAATATTCGATGTCTGATAATTGGTGCGGTTTGCCCAGGTTATGATCTGCCAACCCGCTTACAAATACAGAGTAAGTACGGCCCTTTTTCTTTAATTTTTTGGTATAAAAGGCACTT
>Ga0206969_1126_pt1 | contig 21292 bp, 9 predicted proteins | sample Alteio_BWOrgHeat_87_FD_153256 | JGI IMG/M metagenome (GOLD analysis project Ga0206969, IMG submission 153256) | Enriched cells from forest soil in Barre Woods Harvard Forest LTER site, Petersham, Massachusetts, United States -... | ecosystem: Environmental > Terrestrial > Soil > Temperate forest > O... | reverse complement strand
CTTACAATCACAAATAAATTTTTGTGTGATTCTTTTAAAGAAGTACATCCGCTACCACCATGCCCGATAAATGATTTCATGGATATGATGAACCTGTACCTGCCTCACGATACTGCGGCCCATACGGTAACGCTGACTGGGAGCCAGATACCTGCCATTTTCTCTAGTTCGGTTATGAGTCCGGGACATGAGGTAAACAAAATTGTTATCGATTATAGTGTCACCAATTGGTTGGTATCTTTTTACTCAGGAAATCCGCAAAAACTGGATTGCGAAATATCGTTTGCAAGGCCCTATAGTGGCTCTGGCTACCCGGTGCAGATGTGTTGCCCGGTTTACGGCAGTGCGGTAAATGGCGTTGAACTTTTTACATTTAAAATAACTTATTCCGACAGCACTATAAGGGGTTGCGAGGTTTCTACACACTGTCCTTGGTTTTTACTTTGCGACACTATTTCGTACGATGGGTCTTCGTCAAATCTGACTCCTATAGATTCACCAAATACCACTTCCGCAGTTATGACAACCGTAGGTACTGTAACTGTTGCCACTGGTGCCAATACCGGTAAAACACGCATGGCACGTGCCTCAAAGATCAAGCAAGCCACCGCCAGGGTAATGGACAGGAGAGCCACGAAAAAGCAAACCGGCATTGCAAACATTTTGCCCGTGTCGCTCTTGGGTGATCCATGCGCAATTGATGATTTTATCGCCTTGCTCAATAAGTATTTACCTACGGTTTCAGCGGGCCATACGGTGGTATTGACCGGCGGCCAACTCCCGGCATCATTGATCACTGCGTCTGGCAATATTAACAGCATTAACATAGACGAAACCAGCGGGCAGTACACTATAATTGCATATACAGGAACCGGGAACGCGCAGAAAACCGCTTGTACCATGGTGCTCAACAAGCCCTTTGGGGCTACCGGCCCGATCACAAAAGTATGCTGCCCTGTTAACGTTGTTACCAATAACGGCAACACCACCTTGACCATTGATGTTATTTTCTCGAATGGCATGACTTATCCTGTTCGTACGGAAACAAAATGTCCATGGTTCAAGCCATGCGACAATCCTTCAGTTCCGGACAATGGGGATACCTGCAAAACGCTTTCGCCCTTTGCTAACGAGCTGTTTAGCTTTTTAGGCGATCTGAAGAGCCCGGGATTTCCCCAAAAGGGAAATTATACAGACCCCAAAAACAGGAGTGCACTTTATGGCGAATTTCCGGGCATCCTCTCAATAAAATATGAATTGGCCACAGACGGCACGGGATGCACATTGCATTTTAAAATGCAGGATACACTGACCCGTAAAGAGGCAACCTGTACGGTACAATTCGCGGATTGCGGCTGGATGGCAAATTCAAGCATACTTGTTTCTATACAGCCGTATTTCGGTAACGGCAACGGTCAAACGAACGATTTCATACTTACCTATATTGATAATAAAACAAAACAAAAGGTAGCCGTGAAATGCAAGACCAATTGCCTGGCTATAAATGCCTGCACGACACCCATTCTTTGTAACGACAGTATGCTTTATATGCCCGCAGACACCACCAATTACAATGCCTGTGTAGCTGCAAAGTACCTGATGGCCCAGGAAAGCGCCCTAGAAAGCTATGGCCGATGGGTGGATAGTATGCGTGCCGACCTGCTGCAGAAATATTACGCAAAGTGCATGAATGCGCAGGAAACTTTCCGGTATCAATATACCGACAGCCAGTTTCATTACACCTTGTATTATTATGACCAGGCGGGTAACCTTACCCGTACCGTACCGCCATCAGGCGTGAAGCTGCTGGGTACAAGTGATATACCAGATATAGACGCCAAGAGGATAGCCAAGGCGGGGGCCCATGTACCTGCCCATGTATTTGTGACTAATTATAAATACAACTCGCTGAACCAGCTTGTATGGCAAACAACGCCAGATGCCGGCAAGTCGGTTTTCTTCTACGATAAACTGGGCAGGATAGCGGCATCGCAGAATGCAAAACAGCAACCGCCTAAAAACTACAGCTATACTTTTTACGATGAACTGGGACGGACTGTGGAAAGCGGCGAATTGGTCAACATTAATCTCGCTCAAAGTAATGTGGACAATTACAGCACATGGCAATCATTTATACATGGTGTGCCTGTGCGCCGAGACATTACCTTCACACGTTATGACGAAACCATCCCCGCTATCAGCAATAAATTTGGAACGGCAGGACAACAAAACCTGCGGGGCAGGGTAGCAGGCATATTCAGCTTTGCCAATAATACCGACCAAACGGCTGGCAACTACCGCCATGCCACACACTACACTTATGATGTGAATGGCAATGTACCCATAGTAATAGAAGACTACCCGGGCACGCTGCTTGGCGATAAGGTAATAGCTTACAGTTTTGACCTTGTAAGCGGCAAGGTAAACGAGGTGCGCTATGAGCCGGGCCTGCCCGATGAATTTAGGCATAAATATACCTACGATGATGAGTTGCGGCTCACCGATGTGCATACAAGCCGCAAGGGTACCATATGGGAGCGCGATGCGGCTTACTTTTACTACAAGCATGGCCCGCCGGCCCGCACAGAGCTGGGTAAGCTGAAAGTACAGGGGCTGGATTATATCTATACCCTGCAGGGCTGGATAAAAGGTGTGAACGGAACCGATGAAGATATAAAACATGACGCCGGCAGGGATGGTATAGCGCTGGCAAATGGGGTGCCGGGTACCGTGACGCTAAACGGGCAAACGGTAAATGTGATGGTGGAATCTAACCCTAATCTCAACTCCGCGGGGCCGGGCTACCCAAGTCTGCATAATACGGTAGCCGCTGACGCCTATGGCTATGTGCTGAGCTACTATAATGGGGATTACTCACCCATAGCAAACGGACTGGACTTCATCACCGGTGCACTGGATGTACCTATGACCGGTGTGAAGCACCTGTACAATGGTAATATAAGCCGCATGTACACCAGCCTGCAGCGGGTGGGGGGCATGGGTATGAATTATGGGTATGACCAGCTAAACCGTATTAAATACCAGCAGGCTTTTAATCTTGGCAATGCCGGTTATGATGGCTATGGCATGGAATTGCGCTACGATGGTAACGGCAATATCATAAAGCTGAAGCGGGATGGCAGGGCAGGCAATAAACAGATGGACGATCTTCACTATCATTATTACGATGCTGCAAATAACGTGATACCGGATATGGCAAACCCGCCTGCTAATGCCACCAATAAGCTGGCATATGTGAAAGATCTCGTAAACTCAGGCAACTACCCTGAAAGCAGCCCGGTAAATGGCACGGTGACTGATATAGATGACCAGGGCTTGAATAACTATACCTATGATGCCATAGGCAATTTAATAAAAGACAATGCCGAAGGCATACTGGATATAAAATGGAACCTGCAGAATAAGATAACGGAAATTAAAAAAACTACCGCCCAGCTATTTTTTGCCTACGATGCTATGGGCAACCGCGTGATGAAAAAGTTTCATAACGAAACAACCGGCGAATGGACCGAAACTTATTATGTGCGTGACGCAAAGGGGATAATAATGGCTACTTATGAAGTGAAGGAACACAAACTGTACTGGATGGAGCAAGACCTGTATGGCAGCAGCCGCCTGGGTGTATGGAAACCAAACCTCTTTATAAACGCGCCTACACATGGCCTCAATGGCGCTATAGACTGGCAGAACATAGGATTGTAACACCAGCGTTTTGGAATAAATGACACAACAAAAGAAACATGAGAATCATTGCTTTTTTACTCTTCCTGGCAACCAGCCCTCATCTCTGTTCTGCACAGGGAGTAGAGGATAGCACTATCAGGGGAAGCAAACAATACGAACTCACCAACCACCTGGGAAACGTGCTGGCCACTGTTTCGGATCGGCGGGAGCAAGCTGCCACCCCCCCCTGAGGGTACTTCCGGCATTACCGCAGACTTGATTACCGCCACCGATTATTACGCATTTGGTATGCAGATGCCGGGGCGAAGTGTTATAGAAGAAGGTTATAGGTTTGGGTTTAATGGAATGGAGAAAGATGACGAAGTAAAAGGTGATGGGAATACCTATACAACTTTGAATAGAGAATATGATCCATGTTTGGGAAGATGGGCAAGTGTTGATCCTGAAGATCGGAAAACACCAGACCAGTCCCCTTATTGCTCAACGAGTAATGATCCAATTCATAACACAGATCCAAACGGAGATTTTGTCTTAATTGACAACCTGATAGGGGGGGCAGTTGGGGCTATTGTGGATTATGGTTTCCAGGTAGCAGGCAACATTGCAGGTAATGGATGGCATACAGAAGCTTTTACTGATGTTGATAAAACAAGCATTGCTGTATCTTTTGGCGCAGGATTTCTTACAGATGGTCTTTCTTCCGCGAAAATTATTGCAAAGGGTGTTACTACTGGTGTTACTAAAGCCGGCGTAATCCAAGTTGCTAAATATGAGGCGGTAAAATTAACAGTAAATACGGCTGCATCAGTTGCAAGACAGGCAAATGACGCAGTTAAAGGTGGCAAAAATCTTAAGGCGGCGGTGGCCTCAGTAAGCTGGCAAGCTGCGGTAAAGGAAGGTGCAATTACAACTGTTCTTTCAAATGCTGTTTCATATATACCCGGAGGAAAGAAAATGGCTACAGCCGAAAAAGATGCTGAACAAAAATTGTTAAAGTACAAAAAAAATCCATCTGTTAACAGGCTCGCAGCAACAAAGTATGCAGAAAAAGCGAAAACGAAATTAGCAACAACACAAGAAACGGGAAAGAATATTGCAGAAAAGGCAACCGAAAATTTGGTGATTCATAAACAAATTTTGACTAAAAAGGAAGTAAGCAATGGTAAATAAGTGAAAAATGAGTAGGTGTATCTTTTTATTTTTTTTCGTGTTAATTGGTGGTTCCAGTCTTGCTCAACCAGGGGAGGACAGCACTATTCGTGGAAGCAAGCAATACGAACTCGTCAACCACCTTGGAAATGTGCTGGCCACCGTTTCAGACCGGCGAGTGCAAACAACCACACCGCCCGAGGGCGCTTCCGGAATTACCGCTGACTTGATTACGGCCACGGATTATTATGCCTTTGGAATGCAAATGCCTGGCAGGAATTTTAGTAGTGAGGATTATAGATTTGGATTTGGCGGACAGGAGAAAGACAATGAAATAGCCGGTAGCGGTAATTCGTACACTGCTGATTTTTGGGAATATGACTCCCGTATTGGTAAACGCTGGAATAATGACCCCATTACATACGTTGGAAAATCTCCCTATTGTACATTTGATAATAATCCAATTTACTATAATGACCCCTCAGGTAAAAGCGTTGGTGACAGACACTTTGTAAATAAAGATGATTTCGATAAACATACCAATAATGGCGAAAATCTTATAGTAGGAGATAAAAAATACGGAACTAGCACTTTTAAGTCAGACGGTACCATACAATATTTTTATGATGAAATACTATCTGTAAAAAATACGGCGAATCCAACTTTAGCCCCAACACCTGAAGCTAAGAAGCCAGTAGAACTTCCAGAGGACCCACCTTGCCCGCCCGATCCGCCAAAACCGGTTAAAGTCATTATTAAAAAGAAAGTCGTGCCCCCCGTAAAAGATGATCATGATCAAAAAGTTATTATCGCGCCTCCCCTGACTGTTAAAGTAAATACTCCAATAAACATTGACGTGGCATTTAATGAGGACGCGAATACATTCCTGAGTGCAAATTCCATTTCTGAAATTGGTAAAATTGTTGTTAGCTTAATTCAAAACCCTGGATTAAAAGCAATTATTAAAATTGGTACTGGATATAAGGAAAACGGTATCGTGCATGAGGGTGTTGGTTCACCACAAGCACTTGTTGGATCAAGAATACGTGCGATTGATGCGGTGATTGACAATATTGCTCCGGCTGGGTTTGATAAAAAAAGGGTATACAAAACACCAAACTTCGGAACAAACACAAGTGCGACAGTCACTTATATTGGAAACTAAGCCGACAGTTTATCCAAACTGGTCGAGGCGTCTCGCCTATCCGGCAATGCCGAGGCGTCGCGCTTTCGAATAGTAACAAGGCAATAAGCAGCAAAAAACAAAAACAATGAACCGGAAAAAACTCTTCTTGCTTATTCTGCCCATGCTGCTGAAAGCGGTAACTTCCTCAGCGCAGTTCAGCATGAGCATAAGGGAGAACCTTGTGACGAAAGAAATAACTACGCTATGGAATATAAACCTTGCATACACAGGTCCAAAAGAGAACGAGGAACTGCAGGTGAAGCTATCGCTGATGAACGACAATGATAAAACGCTTTACGAGGTATTGTCGCCATACCTGCTGCTGGGCAATAAAGAAGTAAGGCATTTGAACACCGGCTTTGCTATAGCACAAACCATAACTGATGAGCTGCAAACCACCCTGCTGCCCGATGGCCGGTACCAGGTGGTGTACCGGGAAAACAAAAGCAACAAGCTGCTTCGGCGCAGGCAGTTTACCGTAAACGGGGATAATATTACGTTTAGCAACGAGGCCGATTCCGGAAAGTTCGATATGAAAAAATGGATCAACACTACTGGCTCTGCAAGGCTTACCACGGCATTTAGTAGCCCTCCCGGCCTACAGTCGGAACAGAAAGATATTTATACCCGGCTGGAGCTTAATCCTACCGTGATCTTTATGGGGCAGATACCTATATCTGCATCTGTGCTGCTCACCACAGAGCAAAACCCTAACAGGCAACCGATGAACCAGGTGTCGGTAAATTTTGATTACAACTATTTCCGCACACTGCTGGAACAGAAGGCTATGGCTAAAATAGAGGAAATGAAGGATGGCCAGGGGCTGGGGGATATGAAAGCCCTCAAAGACAAATATATCAGGGAGAAGAACAAAGGCTATGATAAACTAAAGGAGGAGCTTTCTGCACCCGATGTTAAAGACCAGATTGCAAAGGGGGAGCAGTACAATTCATTGGACCAGCAATCAGCCAACTTGGAAAAGGAAATAGACCGGGACAAGCTCGATGAATTAAAGACAAAATATGATGTGACCACAATGGAGCAATTGGATGCCAAAAAAGACCAGATGCCACCCAAAGACTATAACGATTATAAATTCCAGATGGCCACCTCAGATGCCTATGATGATGCACAGGCACAGATGGGAAAACTGGAAGACGCAAAAAAAGGCTCGGAAAAATTGTTGAAGGAAAAGGAAAAATTGGACAGGATAGAAAACACGGATTATATGCAGATGATGCGCGACCCCAAATATAATAAGGAGATCATGGACAAGCTGGGGCTTAATACTTCTGTAATAAAATTCTTTGGCGATATCAAGGCATTGAATGTAGGTACATCGTACCCGCTATACAGCGAGCTTACCATGAATGGCGTGCGGTCTAACGGTGTTAACGTTGAATTAAATCCCGGTATTTTTTACGCTGCATTTACAAAAGGCACTATTAGCAACCAGCGCTACGATACCACATTAAATACATACCAGTTCCAGCAAAAGGTTATGGCAGGCCGCCTGGGTATAGGTAAAAAAAATGCAACACACTTTATTCTCTCCTACATAAATACGGTAGAGCAGGGCAACGCATTTACCTCGCCAAAAGATACCATGACCTATACTCCTGGAAATAACCTGGTAGTAGGCGCCGACATGCAGGTAAGCCTCTTTAAAAAGAAATTTGTAACACAGGCCGAGATCAATAGTGCCTTTACCACTTCTGATATCCACGCGCCGGGGATACCTGATCCGGGGAAGCCCGATCAATTGACAGATGCCCTGGGTACGGTAAATTACCAGCAAAATATGACCACGCGCAGGGATATTGCTTATTCGGTGAATTCGGAAATGAGTTTGTTTAAAGATAACACGGTTCTCAGTGGGAACTACAGCTATATTGGCCCCGGATATACTACTTATACAGCTCCTTACCTGATGAATGATGTGCTGAAATACGAAGGCAAACTGAACCAGTCGTTTTGGAAGAAACGGATAACCCTGGGAGGTTTTTACAGGTACATGACCGATGACCTGTTTTATTCTAAAAGTTATAAAACCACTGTAAGCGGATATGGGGCGGAGGTCAATATTAATTTACCCAAGCTGCCATCGCTATGGGCGAAATATCTGCCCGTAAACCAGGTGAGTGATTTTACCGTTACCGGTGGTGTGGTTGGTAAACTTGCCAGCAACATGACCATGGCCGGATCATCATATAACTTCAACTTTTCAAAGGTCAGTTGCAACAGCCAGGTAATATTTAGCCAGTATGATATTGTAGACCAGTATTATGGCACGAATATTCTCATGTCCACCTATACGCTGATCCAGAACATGGCTTTTGCCAATGGCATGAACTGGAGCTTCAATGGCTTTTACAATACATCCCAAAACACACTTGCCCAGGACCAGGAAGGTATTTCGCTTACAGAAACAAGCATAATCTTAAAGAAGATAATAGCCGGCGCTGACCTCCATTATTTGCAGCAAGGATCAACCACTTCTAAAACCGGACTAATGCTAAACGTTGGCGTAAAAATATTGAAGAATATCAATACCCAGCTAAGGCTGACATACAATTCCATACAAAGCCCACTTTTGGGCAATAGCACAGAGACCTATGGCTCCCTGGTAGTAAATGTTGTTTGGTGAAAACCTCATAATACATTTCAGCAGAAATGACTGGATTTACCCGCGTTTAAAGCCGGGAAAGGATTCTCTGATAAAATTGCAGGTGGGAAGGCCAAGAAATAAATCTTGCCTGCATTACTGTGGGCACCCGGTTGGCTCTATGGTTCATGAGCTCGTTAATCTATACGGAAAGATTGGATTAGGTGGTATCTCCGTCGTCATTGACAAGATGTTAATCAAATGAATCGCACTTTGATCTCAATATTCGAGTTCCGGCCCTTGTCATCTGTGCATGAAATTTTCAGTATGGGTGCTGTAGCTCCAAGGGACGCTGGAGAAAAGAAGAGCTTCTGGTTAGCGTCAGATGCAGAGTAAAAATGGTCGTTTACGTACCAATACACTTTGTGAACATCATTGGCTGCTGTGCAGGCAAGCTGCAATTTTTGTTGCTCTTTTTCCATTACAATGTATGTCTTGCCGTTAGTAAGAGAGGTGATAACAGGCGGCTGATCGTGAAAGGTACGCGTACATGCAGGATTGTGCTTTGGCAGTTTTATATACGGGATGCGGGAAGCATCGTAGTAGGCAGCGAGATCGGACGAGATATTTGGCAGCAACTTTGTTTTGTAACCACTGGGAGGCAAACAGGAAGTGCAATAGCTGAACTGTTCGTCTGCTGAAAGCCACATCTCTTTCAGATGATCGCACTGCTCATTTGAAGAGACCCCTGGAATGTAATAATCCATCACCTGGTTATGACAAAATTCGTTTGGTACTTTGCCGGTTTCCGAACATACGAGTCGGAACGCAAGTTCTTTAGGGACATCCAGCCACTCGTTGCCAGCATCGTAGTCAATCGAATTAAAAAGCTGAAAGAGAAGTGGGGTAGCTGTTGTTGCGCCACTAAGGTCAGGAACTCCGGCGCCTGAAAAGTTGCCTATCCAAATACCTATTGTATATCGTTTGTTGTAACCTATGCTCCAGGCATCTTTGCGCCCGTAAGAAGTGCCTGTTTTCCATGCTATACGTGGCAGGCTGCGCGCCTGATCGTAGCCGTTCGGCAGGTCGGGCCGACGGAGATCCGAAAGCACCCTCGTAAGCATATAGCAGGATGATGGTGATATGACCTGTATTCCTTTCTTTGGTGCTGTACTATGATTTTTTCCTTGTGTACTGTCACTAATATACTGAAGTGGGTAGTATCTGCCGTCGCTGGCAAAAGATGAATAAAGAGCGGTCAACTCCTCAAGCCGCAGGCCGCAGCCACCAAGAATAATGGACAATCCCATGTTTTTTCTGGTGCGCCAGACTGATTCAAACCCTGTCGTCGAAAGTTTTCCCAGAAAACTGCCTATTCCCAATTTCTCCAGCAGGCGCACCGCAGGTATATTTAGTGAATGGCTAAGGGCATAATCAACCGTCACATTGCCACGAAAAGTTTGGTCATAATTCTCCGGCATGTATCCCTGAATGTTGAGCGGAATGTCGGCTATCATAGTCTTTGGGGTTATGAGCCCGTTGTCGAAACAAAGGCCATAAAGAAGCGGTTTTAGGGTGCTTCCTGGCGACCGTAGCGCACGCACGCCGTCCACCTGGCCAAAATTAAACCGGTCTTTAAATTCTGAGGAGCCTATATAGGCTACCACTTCATGGCTGGTATTGTTCACCACTAATACTGCCGCATTGTTTATATTGTGCAGCTTCAGCTCATTTACATAGTTAGTCACCAACTGCTCTGCCTTTCTCTGGATAGATAGTTTAATGGTTGAATGAATGTTCATCATTCCCGGATGGGCTCTTTTCATGCGCCAGGCAAATTGTGGCACGTCGCAGGGTGCACCATGCCTGTAGGCGGTGAGGGGTTCCTGCAAAGCATCTGCAATGACGGACCGTGGAAATACTTTTTCGTTTTGAAACCTTAGCAGCCATTTGTTCCTTTGCTGTATTATCAAAGCATTATCCCGGCCCATTACGAGTGAATTGGGCCGGTTGGGAATGATGCTGAGTGCAGTTATCTCGGCGAGCGAAAGGTGGTTCGGCATTTTATTGAAATATAACAGCGCGGCTGCCTTCACGCCCTGGATGTTGGAGCCATAGGGAACGATATTGAGATAGAGCTGCAATATCTCGTCCTTGCTATAATGGAGTTCCAACTGTAGGGCACGAAACATTTCGACAAATTTATTCAAGTAAGTACGGGGGCGGTATTCGAGCATTCTGGCGACTTGCATAGTTATCGTAGAAGCGCCGGAGGTGCGTTTCTGGCGGAAGATATTATTGATCAGGGCGCGGCCAACCGCAATCGGATCGACACCAAAATGATGATAAAAGTGCTTGTCTTCTTTGTAGATAATTGCTCTCCTGAGCTCAGGGCTTATTTCCTCAAGACCAGCTTTAATACGCCACTGCTCATCACGTGCAAGCCAGGCATGAAGCGGAGTGCCATCCGCTGCTACCACCAGTGTTGCATAAGGAACATTTGTATGGACGGGAAATAACAGATCAAGTAACAAGAACGATAATAGCGATGCAAAAAAAACAATGAGAGTTTTTCTCAGAACCTTTTTAATTTTATTTCCCTTTATTCCTCCGTTCATATCGCTCATTCCTTCGCTGCAGCTTATCTTTCTGTTATTTTAATCACGCCTGCGCCATTGTAAGAATGGTAGCTGCCATCGTACATGGCATCCGCCTGAACTGGGCCTAACTGGAAAACGCCAGGTGAAACTGCCCGAACCATATAATAAAATTCTTTTCGCTTTTGCCCCACAGTCGCAAACATATTTATACGGTCATCGCGTATATCCACATAATCGAATAACTGTCTGCATCGTGCAGGCTGCGCGTTATCATTGTCATCGTCTTCATCGTCTGAACGCTCCTCCCTTCTCTGTTTTTCGGCATCTGCAACTTCCTTGATCCATCGTAGAGGGGGCATTTCATTCAGCCTTGTATTCTCAATCTCGAAGCCAGCGGGCAGCATATCGGTAATGGCAACGTTCTTGACTGTGATATCGAATTGTGTCTCAATGGAAATGCGGACAACGATCAGGTCGTTTTGCCTAAAGGTATTATTACTTATTTCCTGACCATCCCTGGTAAAGTAGGTTCGCCGAACCCGCAGATAGCTATCTTCTTCTTTAAATGAGCCATCAGCAGTTATCCCAGACACCTCCCAGAAATAGTAGTAGCCCCCTTTGCCGTTCACCTTCAATGACAAATTGCTGCCATTGTATGGTTTCAAGTCCAACGTTATTGGTTCTCCCTGTGTGGCTATGACCTTCTTACTGCCGGCGTTGATCGTCGCCGAAGAAGTGCCTTTGTTAGCCTCTCTCGCAATTTTGCCAAGAGCCAGAATGCTGAATACATTCTCTTGTGTGTTCAGATAGTGTTCCTTCTTTAGCTGGTCGGAAAGCTGGCGCGCCATAATGCTTACTTGTTTGTTATGCGGGTCAACGTCAATTAGCACATTCAGTGAAATAGCAAGGTCACGCGTATAAGAATAAAAGCTTCCATCGAAAGAATGGTTGGCTATTTCGCCCGAGAACGCGGCCGGTAACACCTCGCGGGACTGGGTAGGCTGGCCGGATAAGGCATAAGCGGCAGAAAGCAGGTACCTTCCATCAAGGCTTAGCAATTCCTGGTGGGCTTTATAATAATTCATGGTTGACTGTTGTGGTAGGCCGGCAACAGCAAGCACATACAGGGAATAGGGTACTTCCCGTGGCGCTATATCCCTGGACATGTTCGTGTTGAAATAATAGGTCTCCACTTCCTTTTTGTAGAGCCGGTATTTCATATACTCGAGCAGCCGGTCCACAGTTCCCGTATTTACTTCGTACCCTGACTTTCGAGCCTCAATAAGGAAGTGGCAGGCATAGATGCTGCCCCACCAGCTCTCGTATCCGCCACCCGGCCAATAGGTAAGGGCCCCATTGCTTACCTGCATAGATTGCAATTTGTTTATGGCCTGTTGTATGTTGTATGCGGGGTTTGCGTCATTGACAGTGGCACCACCTATGCTTTTTGCAAGATCTGAATAGTACAATTGCGGAAAAACGGCTGAGGTTGTTTGTTCAACGCAGCCATAGGGATAACGAACCAATTCTCCCAGGTTTCGTGAGAATTGCGTGAGTGGGGATCTGCCCACCAACAGCTTTCCGCTGACGGATGACTGGATAAGGTTGTTTTTGAAGTCAAGCGGCGTGGTAGCATTCTCATCGGCGAAACCGCTGCCCGTGATTTTTTGCAGCGAGGCTGGCGGCCTTATGCCTATATCAGTTTCATTAAGGAAAGTCTCTCCTAATGCCTTTACAATAATGGCAACATTACCAGCCCCTATTGCGGGTTGCGCTTTAATATGGAACACTGATCGTTGCTCCCTGTTGGCGGGGATGGTAACTTTTGAGGTGTATTCGCCCACCACGCTTAACGGGCCCGATACTTTTACCGAGATCACGGCATGCGCCTCTTTTGCCGTAGTATTACTTAGGGAAACAGGCATTACGACCTCATCCTTGGGACTCAGGAACCGAGGTATTGCGGCGCTGATAATAATAGGGTCGGCAACTTTGATATGGGCCTCGGCATTGCCAAAGGCCCTGTCTTTGTAGGCTAGGGCCATGACCCGGATATCGCCTGAAAATTGGGGTATGTCTATGTCAAACCTGATGTTGCCGTTTGGATCTGCCTGCAATGTACCGCTCCAGAACGATACATTTTTAACCCGGTTTACGAACATTGGATTCAATCGCATGTTAGATCCATCGCCGCGGTCGCCTCCAGTACTGGAGAGTGTGGTCTTTATCTCCGGTAGAAGCCAGGGGTAAATATCGTACGTATTTACGCCCAGCGCTACTTTGGTATAAAAGTAGTCGTACGGGTCTGGCGTTCTGAAGTTCTTTATCTGTAGAATGCCTTCGTCAACAGCGGCAATGGTCACAAATGCGCCGGGCCGGGTTTTTACATGTATCGTTTGCCGGGTTTTAGATCTTGATTTTTCGGCAACGGTTATTTTCACCGGAAGTTGATAGTTTTTATTTTCTACGTGCACGGAACTGAATCCATGAGCTATTGTTAGGGGTAAGTCGCTCTCGTTCATAGGCCTGAATAGCGTGGCAGTGACATAGACGTTTGGCAACAAGGCTTCATCCGTTTTAAACGACAAGGATGCCGATTTGTTTTTCACCTCCAGATAATAGTACTTCACCACCTTATCACGTTCAAGTGTTACCAACATGCGGCCATCAAAAGGGGTGGTGAACAGTACATTTACATCCTCTCCCAATCCATAGCTCTCTTTGTCGGCCTTTATCTCCACATTCCCTTCGTTGTTCACTTCGAATGATGAATATTCGGTATCGCCCCAGCCATAGGCATAAAATGTGCGGGATACAAAATTGCCGGACCCGGCCAGGAAGATACGAACCTCATATTCACCGCTTTGATCGGGCATAACAGAATAGGTCGTGGCACTGCCTGAGATATGAATTTTCTGGCTCGATACTACTTTGTCAATGCTTTTGGATATGTACTTGTAGTGGGAGCCATCCTGCTCTATTACCGTGTGCCATTCTTTCCGTACAAATACTACCTGAACTTCCGTATTTTGGAGCGCATTATTTTTATCAACGGCTACGAGCGCTATTTTCACCGGATGGCGGGAGGACACATATTCATCGCCTCGCTTGATACCAACAAAGACAGGTTGCGTGTAAATATTGAAATTCGCATAGCGGTGCACTGGCCTGCCCGTTTCATCGAATACGGTGGCGCTGATGTTTCCCTTTAGCAGGCCCTGGTTCGCTAAGTCCTGGCCAAGTGAAAATGCCTGGGTAGCTGCGCCCTTGTCGTCTGTTTTGCCGTCGCGGTGGTCGGTATTAAAACGAAATTCATTTTGCATTGAAAAATCATAGTCGGGGAATGCCGGACACCGGAAAGCCGATTTTTCAAGGTTCAATTCACACTGGTAATTCCTGCCTGCTGCGGGTGTTCCAAAAAGGTTGTCGGCCTGGATAACTACGTTAGCGCTTTCACCTGGTTTGAACCAGTCCTTACTCAGGGTCACATTTGCCTTCAGGCGGTCGGGCATAAAATCCTCAATGCTTATAGCATAAGAATTGAGGAGTACGTCATTGCCGGTAAAAACCTCGAATGTGTAGGTGCCCGTCATGGCTGTGGGCGGGAGCGCAAAGCTGGTTTCAAAGGAACCCTGCTCATTCAATATCTTTCGCAACGCTGCAAACTCCCGCCCATTGGGCATTACCAGCTTTGACTTTACGGGTATATCGGGTATGATGTTCCATTGTTCATCTCGCACAATTGTGTTGATGGATATTGTTTCGCCGGGGCGATACAAATTGCGCTCGGGATATATCATTGCGTTCAGGCCGGTAACATTTGGCGTACGGCCGCCGACATCAAACCTGGATGTGCCAATACGGGTTTTGTCGAGCCATACGAAACTGAATTCATCATTCATTTTGGCTGTAATAAGGCCAATCTTAAAACCAGGGGCAGTTTGACTTATGTTTCTAAAAACTGCCACACCTTCCTGGTCTGTCGATGCGGTATATAACTTCTGATTATTGGTACTTACAAATGTGATCTTCACATCAGACAGAGCAGTGGCATTGCGTATCGAGTTTGCAAAGACATACATATTGTCCTTTTCCTCTTTTACGATCAGGCCTACATCTGAAATGGAAATGATCTTGGAATCCTGCAGCCAATAATGTTCCTTTGACCTGACGCAAACAATGTAAACCCCATTGTAATCCCTGAGCTTATCCTGAAAATCGAGATTGAGGATATGGGCTGCGTTCTGGTGAGGTAACCTGGATGTTTCATAGGTCTTCTTAAAAATAGTGTCCCCTAAATTTTCGGTGTTGTAGAATGGGAACGAGGAACTTTCATTTTCATCTTTGTCCCAGTGGTAGTCCCATTCTTTTTCGGTTCGTAGAAAATGCTCCAGGTTATTCTCATAGACTTTTATTACGGAAACCTCTACAGATGGAACGTTTACGATATTCAGCGCCACATTCTTAAATCCGGCCCCGGAGAGGTACATTCCCTTACTGTTGGTAAAGTTTATGGCCGGCTTCAGTTTGCCAAAAGTTATCTGGCCATAGTAGTCCGATTTCATCTTACCGCCGAAAATACCTTCCAACTGGGTGGATATTGTAAGATCGTAGGTTTGAGTAACTAAAAATTTGGGACTTGTAATGGTAAACCCTGATTCGTTGAGCGTAACATCAAACGGAACTGAGGGTTCAATTTTGATAGCGCTTTTTAGGTCAGCCTCCGGTAGTGGTTGAGAGGTGCTTATAGTTATCAATCCTTCGACACCTGTATGCTGGGCAGAGACATCAGTAACCGACAGATTGTAGCGTGATGGGATTGAAGTTTCAATAAGCGTATCCTTTTCTGAGGCCTTCGTTGTGCCAACTACAGGGATGCCTTTCAGCACCTCGATCTTCAGGGGAATCGCGGCATCCTTGTCACTTAAGGGCGCAAATTGAAGAGACAACACTTTTCCATTGCCGCTATTTATGGCGCTTACGTTTATAGGAGTGCTTTCGCTGTTCAGCTTTAGCTTTCGCGCTGCTTCATTAAGATCGATCTCGTAATTAAACGCCAGATCTAACTGGACCATTGCATCGGAGACATTTTTGCCTCTCAACCACGAGAGGTGCGTGGTGGTAACCTTTAACGGTGCGGTATGAAAAAGAATCAGATCGCCGCTGATCGTGTATTTCTTCTTGCTGTGTTTTAGCAATAAACCCGTAAGTTTTGCTGTGTATTCGGTGCATGGAGCGAATCCTTTCTCCGGAGAGAATGAGAGCTCGTTCGAACTATTCCACTTGAACTGGCCTTTAACGGCGGGGTCAAATGCAATGTATGCCGTGCTGTCCCATATATTAGTGAGACTGTCCGGCACCATTTCTTTGTTGAACGAAAAAACGAGGTTCTGCTGTTGCTCCACCTCGTTGCCAAAACTAGTGGACGTTATCTGCAAGTCGTTATTTCTATGGCAGGCGCATAGTGAAATAAAGCCTATCAAAATGATAATATGCCGGAAGCCTGGTGTCATAAAAAATGTGCTTTATGTATTAAAGATAATGTTCAGTTTTGTGAATTTTTGCATCAGGTGAAAATTATTATCTGTACACCTAATCGGTAAACCCCACAAAATGGCAGGTGACAAAGCCAAAAGGCAACTTTTGGTTCGCAACGGGAGCCGCGATTATCGTTATTGTCCACAGCCGACTATACTATCTTTCCCTTCAAAAGCCTGAATCAATCCTGCTCGAATATTCTGCCTATCTATGCCCGGGTACGGATTTATCTCTTTTGAAGATGCGCGGCCATACATGGACCGGATTTCATGATCGGGCATCCCGTTTGCTAGCAGAAGAGTAATAAAAGTCCTGCGACCGGAATGCAAAGACAAGAATGCATATTTTGGAAGCGTTACTTCGATTCTCTTCTTGCCGCTGTAGTTAACCTTTGTAACAGACTCAACTGTACCCGCACCCTTTCCTATCTTTTTGATATAACGGTTGGTAACGACAGGGGATTGGGAAAATATAATATCGTCCGGTTTCTTACCCGCTAAATACTTTTCGAGGATTTTCTTTGCCTTCTCCAAAATGAAGATTTTCACAGCCCTTACTTTTCTGCCCTTGGTTTGGAGTAGCTCCCATTCCATCTCACCATCGGACAGTATTTTAAGGTGCTTCTTTTTTAAGCGTGCGAGTAGGGGCAGAAGATGCAAGAATTCGTAGTGAACGGGGATCAACATTGTCTGACAGAGTATTCATCACATAGATATTGAATGCAGTGTCATTGCCAGTATTTTCAAAGCAATAATGGCTATTAAGGGAATAGATTGGTCTACCGAAACCTTGAAATCTACATTGATCGGTCATAATGTAAAAATAGCTGGATGGCTTTTCTATGACGAAGAACATAAAAGCCAATCATTTGCCACTAACCCCACTGGCGAAAAAAATTGGAGAGCAAGTTGTTGGGAAATTCACCCGATGACCTATATCAAGGTGCTTGATGAACAATAAGAATGACAGGGTTGTAAATCTAGTCTTTCACTATTAGTCTGACTGTTAATGCGCTTTTCACATACCGTTTTTTATACCCCATTTCTCTACGGCTCCTCTACGGCTCCTCTACGGCGACGATTTTAAAACGACAAAACCCGCGCTGGGAGCGGGCTTTTAAACATATTTGCGGACTGGACGGGGGTAAAACCATTAGACAAGAATGAACAGAAATAGACGTGGATGGACATTCATAGTTTCTTGAAGGACTATTTTAATAGAGTTTAATGTCTATCCGTGTCCAAAACGTCTGTTTCTGTATATCAATTCTCCACGGCTCCTCTACGGCGCAAGGAACAAAATGATAAATTCCGGCGATAAAACTGCGACAAAATTTTGTGAAATCCATAGCCACTTAATTCCTCCTGTGAAGGACGCTTTTGATAAGTTGGGGCGGATAGACGTATCGCGGAAAATTTAGTCGCCCGTGGTCGCAACGATTTCAGGAAAAGCGACCAAGGAACTGGTCTTTTCTCCTGTTGGAGACATCCACATTCGATCCATCGATCATAACCACATACCCGCCCCGTCCTTTTACATACTCTTTGACGTGGTTCATATTGACGATGTGGCTATTGTGGATCCTGCAAAAAGCGCCTTGTGGTAGTTTGTTTTCAATATCATGTATTTGCCGCGTGATTGTATAAGTCTGCTTGTTTATGCAGTATATTTTGCAATAATTTCCTTCAGCAGCTATTCGTATAATCTCATCCAGCTTTATGAAGCTATAACCTTCCATCGTAGGCAATGCAAGATTATTTGTTTGCAACTGCTTTGGAAATGTTGCCATGAATTGTTCCATATTCAAATGGATTTTTCTTTCGGCAATTTTTTTTTCAATTTTTTCCACAGCTTCTGCAAGTTCCAGGTAATCGATAGGCTTCAGCAGATAGTCAGCCGCCCCAACTTTAATTGCCTTCATTACATATTCATCATAAGCTGTAGTAAACACGATATGAAAGTTGATCTCTTTTAACTTTGATAGAATGTCGAAAGCATTTCCATAAGGCAGCTCAATGTCGAGGAAAACAAGGTCGGGCTTATGCAATTCAATTTTTTCCACAGCTTCATTTGCGTCTGAGGCGCAATCCAAAACTTCCACCTGGTGGCAGTATTTATTTATTAATGCCGTCAAAATATCTTTACTATTATCTTCATCTTCAACAATAAGCGCTTGTATCATAGATTTCTTATTAAAGGTTTAATGAAATAATAACAGTTGTTCCTTGTTCATTACTATTTAACTCAGCCCTGTCGATCATATTTATTTCAATGTTCCGGTGATAAATTTTATTCAATGATTCCGCCCTTGCCAACATTAGCTCAATCCCTTTTGAACTATGCTGGCTGGAACTTTCCTGGTTTATTTTTTTTGAGGCTGCTATGCCAATCCCATTATCACTAAGCCGGATCTCCAATTTGTCGGTTTTTATGAATCTCAGGCTGATTTTCCCTCTTCCATTTTTCAGGTATTTTATTCCATGGTTAATTGAATTTTCGATAAAAGACTGCAATATAAATGCCGGGATGTAAGGGGCGCTTTTATTTAAGTTGGGATCAATTTCAATGCTGTAATCAAAGCTGTTATTATGCCGGAGCTGTTCTACTTCCAGGTAGTTATTTATAAAATTACATTCCTCATCAATTGAAATAAAGCTTTCTTTAGAGAGCATTAGGGCCTTTCGCATAAGTTTTGCAAAACGATTGATGAAATAACTGGCCGTTTCTGTGTTGTTTTTATAAATGGCATTCTGGATCGCATTGAGACAGTTAAATATGAAATGCGGATTGATCTGCAAATGAATTGCCTCCAGTTCAAGCCTTGAGATGGTTTGACTTAATTCTGATTGAAGGAGTTTTCTTTTTTCATAGCGCTTACTGTACTTATAGGTTGTGAATATTGCCAATGAAACAACAGCAAGAGCAGCGATCCATCTCAGCCAAATTAGCTGATACCACTCTGGCATTATTGTGAATTGAATATGGGCCGGCTGGATGCTCCTGTTCCCGAAAACATCAATAGCGGTCACATAAAAATTATAGGTTCCGGGAGAAAGCCCGCTATAGGTAACGGAATTATTTTTAGTAAGCAGAGGCTTGTCGTTCAGCTCCTCGACATAATACTCGTATTTTATAGCTCCGTTACTGAGAAACGACAAACCGCAAAATGAAATACTTAGCGTACTATGTTTACTGCTTATCGTAAAGGTGCTATCTTCTGCCGGCAATTCCTTTCCCGCTATTTTGATCTTGGTTATGTATATTGGGAATAGGTAATTATTTGAGCTTTTGTGAATGTTAAAGTAGGTGATCCCCGTGCTGCTGACTACAAAAACTGTGTCTTTTACCACCATTACGTCATTCACGTTATTGTCAATTATGCTGTTCTTGTCATTGTAAATATTTATCGAAAACCTCTTCTTGTCGGTCTTAATATGTGAAACGCCAAGGTTTGTGCTGACCCATGCCTCGTTGTTTGAATCAATAAAAATGTTTTTGCAGATATTAGAAGTCAACCCACCTTCAAGAGTAAAATGAAAAATGATTTTATTGTGTTGCAATACAAAAACGCCGTTTGAAGATGTGCCTATCCAAAGCCTTCCTTCCCTGTCTGTTTCCATGCAGGTGGCCCTGCTATTAAAGACGCGGGTTAAAGCCGTATCCGGCGTAGAAGTTCCCCCATAGTATAAGTATAGCCCGTTTAATGTTTCGTACCAGCACGTATCTGACAGCGTTCCGGCAATACTGGTAGTTCGCACATTGTTAATAACAGTGATCTTCGATGGGTCTGTACATGATATAATAAAAGAACCCTTGCTGGAGGCAAATAACATTGCATCGGCATCTGCATCGTATTTTATGTCTTTTATATTCCGCTGAAGATTCATACTGCGAAATAGCTTTTTGGCTGGATCGTAGATATATACATCATTGTCAGTACCTAACCATAGTTTATCGTGCTTATCCATTTTCAGGTCAATGATCCTGTTATTTTTAGAATAGGATCCACCCTTCTTTATCTCGGTTAAATTTCCATTTTTTATAAACAGCAGAGCGTTGTCGTTGTTGCCTACAACAATATTTTTATTCATCTGAACAATAGAATAATAAGTGGAGGAGTATCCCATCCCTGCTCGCATGGATACAACATTCGATAGGTTTTTGGGAAACATTTCAACGCCGCCATGTAATAGTGTGAACCATTTGTTCCCTTGTATATCAGTAGTATAATCTGAAACGAATTCATCGGGCTTATATTCGGCAATTGTTTTCAAGCTATCTGATAGAATTTCTTTTTCTATTATTGTATTGTCCGCAAAAGTCAATCTTAGTGTATTGTTTTTCTTGTCGTGTATATTCCCTGAAATTTCTTTATTATAAACACAGCAGAGCTTTTTCTGTACGATATGCTTTACCGGATTTACATAGCAGGTATATAGGAAGGAATGTTTGAAATCCGGGTGCTCTATTAATGCATACTTCCCATTGCCAATCTCTAAAATAATTCCT
>Ga0206969_1125_pt1 | contig 21344 bp, 19 predicted proteins | sample Alteio_BWOrgHeat_87_FD_153256 | JGI IMG/M metagenome (GOLD analysis project Ga0206969, IMG submission 153256) | Enriched cells from forest soil in Barre Woods Harvard Forest LTER site, Petersham, Massachusetts, United States -... | ecosystem: Environmental > Terrestrial > Soil > Temperate forest >... | reverse complement strand
TTAACGCTAAACCCGGTAACTATCTCTATTTTGGTGCTGTCGTAGCCGTGGTGCCTGCCTTCATTGAATTTTAGAAATGCAATTACAAGCAAGATAGCCGTGTATAGATAGGATTGCCACCGGGAGTAAGGCCATTGTTTTTTGTCGAACCAAAAGAAAAACCATAGATAAACGGCCACTATCATCACCAATGGGTGTGTCCATATAGCCAGATAAAAGAATGCTGTAAAAACGAATAGAGAAATGAGTAGCGGCCTCTTCTTAAACCCCATGTAGAAATTGAGAGCAAAAGCAAGCAACAGCCAGCTTATACCCTGGTGTACCTCATTATTGGGCCAGTAAAACGTATCGCTCACAAACAAGGTAAGGTACAGCCCCAGTAATACAGCCAGGCCATAGTTCCTGTACCTGTACACAAGCAGCACTGCAATGGCTATATAAAACATGTAAAAGCTGGCAGAATATAGGATGATAAGCGCACGAAATGGAAGATGGAGCCAAATACCAGCCAACGGCAGCGCCTGCGAAATAAAGGAGCCATACCGGTATTCTTCTATCACAAAATACCAGCTGTTCATAAACCGGAACAGCATATGGGGGGCGTCAATGAACAACATCCTTTCTTTGTAATAAACCACGGCCCCCGCCAGCAATACCAGCAATACAACCACAGAAGCTTTGGCCGCTATCTTGTTGCTATCGCTCCCCTGTGTTTCCGTTTTGTCACCTGGTATCCCGGTCATTTATTTTCTGGTCAGCTATTGTTTGACGGCAATATAAGGCATAATTTTTGTACGCTATCTTTGCAAAAATACACTCAATATGAAACGTACACTTTTATTAACCGTATTTTCAGCGCTTTTATTATGCGCGGCTACCTCAATAGCACAGATACCTGTGGTATCAAAAGTTGTTCCCAAAGTAACTTTAGGTCTGAAGGTCGGGGCCAATTTCCAGGACCTGAGCAGCGTTTCCTTTAAACAGGCTTATAATGCCGGCTTTATGGGCGGCGCTTTTGTGGGCCTTCAGAAGAGACGCTGGGGCGTACAGGTAGAAGCATTAGTAAAAAGCGCCAAGTTTACTTTTGCCCAGGGCAATTCATTAGGTAGTTTCAATACCTATATCAACACTGTTTACCTGGATGTTCCCGTTTTGCTGGAGTACAAAATCATTCCGCGCTTATGGGTGCAGGCCGGGCCGCAGTTCAGCGACCTGATCTCAGCTAAAGATAACAACAGCAAAGATGTAGCCAGTACCTTTAAAACAAGCGATTTTTCCGGTGTTCTGGGGCTCGAAGCACGTTTGCCTGTGCATTTTGTAGTAGGCGCAAGGTATATACTGGGGTTAACCAACATTAATAACAATAACCTTCCCGGTTATACTGATGCCTGGAACAACCGGGCTATACAAGTATATTTAGGGTTCAGGTTCTTGTAGGAATGTTAGGAACGATGGCAAAAACAAGATATTTTTGCCGTCGTTCCCAAACACACTCATTTTGAAACAACCTTTCGTATTATCCTGTTTGTTTATAGCCATGTGCTGCACCGGCAGTGCAGTTGCGCAGTCTGCCCCTGCAAAAGACACTACTTTCCCCAAGATAGTCTTTGGCATTAAGGCAGGCGCCAGCCTGCAGTCAACCAACAGCGACACCTGGGACAAAGGGTATAAGCCCGGCTTTACAGGCGGCATAATGGTAGGTATGCACAAACATAAATTTGGCGTAAGGGCAGAAGTTCTGCTGAATATTTCGCGTTATAAGGCCGTAAACAATGTGACGGATTCAGCCGGTACGCTGGGCGATTTCCGGGTCTTCGTGATTGATGTGCCTGTGTTGCTGGAATATGATATTACACCTCGTTTTACCATACTCGCCGGGCCGCAATACACCGATATGCTGTCGGTAAAAACCCTGAATAGCTTTGCTGCCGATGGCACTGTTATTTTCAAGCCCCAGGCTTTTTCCGGGGTTGTCGGCATTGAAGCTAAATTGCCGAAACAACTTTCTATTGGTGCAAGGTATGCGTATGGCTTTACCAATATAAACAATGGTGCGGTAAGCACCGATACATGGCAGAGCAGCGCTATCCAGGTCTATGCCGCCTACCGGATAAAATAGTCCTTTGAGGTACAATTTCCTTTTTGTATAAACAGATTTCCCGAATCGGTAAACACTTACTAAGGGTGGTTTCTACTTTTGCGTGGCGTATATCCATGCGATCTAAATAATACCATCTTGTAATGAGAAAGAAAAGTGCATTCGTAACGGCTGCTATCGTCATTGCCGTAGCAACGCTTACCAACTGTTCCAAAATGTTGCCCAAAATGATTGACCCCAATTATGGGGTATGTGGGCCGGTAAGCCTTTCAAGTGCTCAAAGCGTACTATTCGCACAGGGGAATGATCAGTTTTTTGCAATAAGAACTGCATCCACCGGTCTTGGTCCATATTTTGTTTCCACTGGTTGTGGCGAGTGTCATTCAAGTGATAACAGGGGGCATCCCTTTACTATGCTGACCCGGTTTGGCCAGACCGACAGTACGGGGAATACTTTCCTGGCTAAGGGTGGCCCACAGCTCCAGAATGCGTGCCTGCCCGGTTTTACGTCCCAGCAGATACCGGATGGGGCTTCCAGTTCGAAATTTATTGCACCGATCACAGCGGGCGTAGGCTTTTTAGAACTTATACCCGATTCTGCAATTCTTGCAATGGCTGCCGCTAATGTAAATAACCCCGATGGCGTCAGGGGGCATCCTAACTATAGTTCAATTCCGCCCTACGTTACTCCCTTTGCAAATGCTATACCGCGGGCGGACGGTAAATATATTTGTCGTTTTGGCCGTAAAGCAGCTACCTATGATCTGCTGCAGCAGGTAGCAACCGCATACAATCATGATATGGGCATCACTTCAACTTTTATGCCTTTTAACCCATATAACTACCTTGACCAAACAGCCCCATCTTCACCGTCAATACCCGATGTTGACAACACAACACTTAATTCTGTTGTCTTTTATGTGAGGTGCCTGCAAACTCCCAACCAACGAAATGCCAATGACCCAACCGTTATGAACGGCAACCAGGTATTTGTCAACCTGGGCTGTGAAACCTGTCACAAGCAAACCCTGACAACAGGCTATTCGCCCATTGATGGGCTGTCTTACCAAACCATCAGCCCATTTACTGATCTGTTGGTGCATGATATGGGACAAGGGCTTGATGATGGCTACACAGAGGGAAATGCGAAAACATCGGAATGGCGTACGGCTCCGCTATGGGGGTTAGGGCTTGCCGCTGGTGTACAAGGGGGCAGTTATTATCTGTTACACGATGGTAGGGCGCACAGCATTGAACAGGCGATTCAAATGCATGGGGGTGAAGCCGCTGAAAGTGTAACCCGGTTTAATAGTCTGTCACCGGGCGACAGGAACGCATTGCTCACCTTCCTGAAATCATTGTGATATTATGGAACGTAAAGAATTTCTGAAAACATGTGGCTATGCCTGTTTGGGCGGCGCTTTCCTTGAAACATTGCTGGCAAGCTGCGGCAGTACCAAAATGATTTCGGGGGCTATTTCAAATGCCGACCTTGTAGTGCCGGTATCCTCCTTCCTGAAAAAAGACAAATCATTCAGGCAATACGTTGTGGTGCATAACGACCAGCTCGAGTATCCTGTTTGCCTGTATCGGTTCAGCCAGGCGGAGTATTCGGCTTTGTATATGAAATGCCCCCACCAGGGCGCCGAATTGCAGGTATTTGGCGACAGGTTGCAATGCCCTGCACATGGAAGTGAGTTTAGCAGCAACGGCATTGTACAGAATGGCCCCGCCGACGCAAACCTGAGGATATTCCCGGTAACAATTCAAAACGAACAAATACAAATCTCTTTGAAATGAAAATACGCTTACTTTTTACGTCACTGTGCATGTCCCTTGCTTCCTTCCTTCACGCCAATGCCCAGATCGACAGCAGCCTGCTGAAAAATGGTACAAAGGATACTGCAAAAAACGCACTTACAATGGATGCCATCTATAGCAGGCCATTTTTAAAGACGGGCAAATTCCCGGTTTCAATTGGCGGGTATATAGAGTCTAATTGGCAATATACCGGTACATCTGGCATTTCGGTGGGCAACCAGTTCCAGTTCAGGAGATTTAGTTTATTTGTCGCATCAAGCATTACAAGTAAAATAAAATTCCTGTCTGAAATTGAATATGAGAATGACCCCACGGGAGACCCTGCTGATGCTAAATCTGGCGGACGGTTTGAAATAGAATATGCTGCGCTGGATATAGAACTGCACCCCTTGCTTAACATACGTGGTGGTATGATCGTGAACCCTATCGGCGCTTTTAATCAAAACCATGACGGCCCCAAATGGGAGTTTACCGACAGGCCGATTGCAATGACCCAAATGCTCCCAGATACGTGGAGCAACACTGGCTTTGGCATTTATGGCAAGGAATATACCGGCAAGTGGATGTTTGGCTATGAATTTTATTTGACCGGAGGTCTAAACGATTCTATTATTGATAATGCAGCAGGGAAAACCTTTTTACCCGCTGCAAATGCCAATCCCAGCCGGTTTACATCCAGTGCGAGCGGTGCGCCTATGTACACAGGTAAACTCTCTTTACGTAATACGAAGGTCGGCGAATTGGGCTTGTCGTTTATGAGCGATATATACAACACCTGGGCAGTGGAAGGCGCGCCTGTTGACGATAAGCGGGTAGCACAGGTTTACGATATTGATTTTAATACTACACTTCCCTGGCTGCGGACAAATATCATTACCGAATGTGCCTGGGTATATGTTCAAATGCCTCCCAACTATACACAGCAATACGCGAACAAGCAATTTGGCGGGTTTATAGATATTGTTCAGCCTGTTTTCAGAGGGCGGGTATTTGGATGGGATCATGCTACAATTAACCTAGCGGTTCGTGGCGAATATGTTGATTGGAACGTGGGCAACTTTGCAGCTACCGGAGCAAAAATGTACAACGATCTGTGGAGCATTATGCCTGCGATCAGTTTCCGGCCAACGCCTCAAACAGTAGTACGGTTTAATTACCGCCGTCAAATGCAAAGGGATATAACTGGAAACACAATAGGCGCTGCGCTCGGTCTTACCGAAGGATATAGCCTGGGTATTTCAACCTATTTCTAAAGTTCTTTTTACAATTTTTACAGGAGAACAAACGCTTATAAATTAGTAGTTGTTTGCCAGGGATAGCATTGTTCCATTAAAACGGGCTACTTTTACAAAAAAAATTATGTCTCAAAATTATTCAAACCATAAGCGCTACGTTCCAGGCTTCCACGTTGTGTTAGGTTCCCTCATAGTAGTTGTGTTAGTAGCGTCAATTGTGAATCTGGTGTGTTGCATGGGCTCATGCCATGCCGGTAGTTGCGGCCCTGGCGGTTGTTGTATCTGGCAGGGCGGTATAGTGCCATTAATTGTTGCTGTTATTTTGCTGTTGCTGTTTTGGTATTCCCGCCAGTTTGCCGTCACCGTTCAAAACAGGGCTATACGCGCAGAAGAAAACATGAGGCACTTTGTAATGACCGGCAAACCACAGGATTCCCGCCTCACAATGGGGCAGATAGTGGCATTACGGTTTGCCGGAGACGATGAATATCTATCGTTGTCAGACCGCGCTATAAATGAGCAGATGAAGCCGGAGGAAATAAAAAAAGCGATCAAGAACTGGAGGAGCGATGATTACAGGTGCTAATCCCAAAGAATATGCTTGCCTAATAACAAATCCACCGCGCTACGGTGGATTTGTAGTTGATAGCCGGTTGTACAGATACAGAAATCTAATCGAAGATATTCACTGAAGAGCCTACCAGCGACAGCAATTCCTGCTTAGGTGGGCTTTCTGGCTCACTTGCTTTGAGTTGTTCCAGGAAGTGTTTGAATGCAGGCAGGTCGAAGAGTATTTTCTGGCCTTCATCGGCTGTGAAAAAGGCCGTATGAATGAATGTTTTCTCATCGGGACATAAACAAACATTGTAGTTGACGCCGGGCGAACCAAGTTCCCGGAGCGCACTCATTACAGCAGCAATGTTTTCTTTATTCTGGTCGGCATATCCGGCCTTAGTGGTGTAGGTAACCTTTACGATCTTCATGGTTTTGATTTTAGTGTTATCTGGGGTAAAAATAATTGTGTTTCGCAAAGTTGAATTTTATAGCAACAGGCACATAGTATTACAACCGAACAGTAAAATTATAGCCAGTTTGTTTCAGGATCAAGGAAGGAAGATATTACACCCTGAATGATTATTGTCTCGCCCTCAATATCATAATGCATGGCATAGGGGAATTTATCAAATACCCCGAACCGGATGTCATCGTAACGTACGGCACGGGTAAACGGGTTTTTCTTGATGGACGATACCTGACGCTTAAAATCCTCGTAGAATTTTTTTCCTAAACCTTTTTGCTTTGAGTTATAATAATCAATAGCATTTTGAACATCATTAAGAGCCCTGGGAGTAATTCCCAGTTGATACTTCGGCATTAATCTGTTTTTATCATTTTTTGAGCATCTTCCCAGCTGATAAGTTCTTCGGGATGTTGCTTATAATATTTTTTTCTCTTGCGAATTTCTTCAATTTGCCAATGTGGGACTTCATAAGCACTTTCAGGAAGCACTTCAACAGCATCTAATTTTTGAAGGTCCTCTATTATGGCAGAAGCGTAGTCTTTTTTAATAATAATGCGGTAGGATGGTTGCACAAAATACGTTTATATAAAGGTAAGTGTTTTTCCTTTTACAAATTGCAGAGAGAAACGTCCTTTATAAAATTTGAGAAACCTGCAAAAAAATATTCATTTCGTTTTCATAAATCATTTACTTAATTTTATTGCTTGTAATTTAAAAGCAATTTAATCTCAATGCTATATGGAAAACGAGAGCAAATTCTTAAAGTCAATTATTGAAGTGTCTCATGTTGAAATTCAGTCCTATGATTTTCAAAATCATAGGATCATTTTCTCCAGCGGCATCGCTGAAAAGGTTTTGGGATACACTAAAGAAGAATTTGGCGAAGTGAGCCGGAACTACTACGAAGGGATCATCCACCCTGACGACAAGGAAAAATTCATGGCGTCAATTGATAAAATTATTCACTCCTCAACCGGGGAGATAATCGAGCTGACAGCGCGGTTCAGAAGGGTTGATGGTGTGTATAAATGGCTATACACGAGGAAAATGGTTTGCGAGCGGGATGAGCGAGGTTTCCCAAGTCTAATTACAACTGTAGCTGAGGATATTACCGAGGTCATTGAAATGCAGAATAAACTCAGGGAAAAGGTGCAGCAGTTACAGTCTATATCCTATAAAAATTCCCACTTGATAAGAAGCCCTGTTGCAAGCATAATTGGATTGATAAACCTTATAGAAGAAAAGGACATCACCAGCGCCCACAACATGCAGATATTCAATTTGTTGAAGCAAGCTATGGAAAAACTGGACGACGTGATCCACGACATTAATGATATTACGGAGAAATAGCAGTTGGTGGAACTTGCGGACTGCATCTTCGCTTTATGCAATAGTCAAATCAGCAATAGCTATATCGCACTAATCCGTCGGATGCCCATCGTCACTTACCTTTACTGCCTCAAAAAACCATCCACATGAACAATGCAAATAATTCAACCTTCACGCTCGGTGGCGATCTCACGATTAACCGCATGGGCTACGGCGCTATGCGCATCACCGGCAAGGGCGTGTGGGGCCAGCCGGAAAGCCGCGAAGAAGCCATAAAAGTATTGCGGGCCTTGCCTGGTATAGGCGTTAACTTCATAGATACCGCAGATAGCTACGGCCCCAATGTTTCGGAAGAGCTGATTGCCGAGGCGCTGTACCCATACCCCGCTGGTATGGTAATAGCTACCAAGGGCGGCTTCATGCGCACAGGGCCGGGCGAATGGCACATAAACAGCCACCCGGACCACCTGGCTCAGGCGCTGGAAGGTAGCCTGAAACGCCTGAAGGTGGATCGCATAGACTTGTACCAGCTTCACCGCATAGACCCCAAAGTGCCTTTTGAAAAAACACTTGCATTTTTAAAGCAAGCCCAGCAGCAGGGACTTATAAAGCACATTGGCCTATCGGAAGTAAGTATTGCAGATATACAGAAGGCCAGGGAGCAGGTGGACATTGTATCTGTGCAGAATAAATACAGCATCGTTTATCGCGACTGGGAACCGGAACTGGACTACTGCCGCGAAGAGGGTATAGCCTTCATACCCTGGAACCCCATAAATGCAGGCAACATACTCTATGTGGAAAAGCTGAAAGAAATAGCTGCCCGCCACGATGCCACCATGCAGCAGGTAGCCCTGAGCTGGTTATACCACCATTCACCAAATATTCTGCTCATACCTGGCACCTCAAAAGTAGCCCACCTGGAAGAAAATGTAAAGGCCGCGAGTGTGGCGCTAACGGCAGAGGAGATGAAGGAATTGGAGGAGGTATAAATTATCGAAAACGGTTTTTTGCAATTCCGATGCTGGTCTTTATTTTTTTCTGTACTACCACTTTGTAATGTGTTAATAATGAATATCTTGGAGCGTGTGGCGCAGCTAGACACGAGAAGATATGACCTCCTATGTGAGCGTTGCTGGTCAGAAAATAAGACCAACAACGGCGTGGGAATAACTCTTCCGGATACATTAATGCAATTATTTTTATCATATAATAAATCTTCTTTTTGAGGAATTATCCTATTTATTCACACGGTTATTAACATGCAGCATTTTAACGTATTGAATAGTTGCGATTTAGGCAATAAATACGGTATGAAAACAGTATATTTGCGTAGCTTTTTTTAATACCAAAATATGGATCAAAACAACGACGAACAATTACCACAAGACGCCCCGGAAACCAATAAGATCATACAAATAAACATTGAGGAACAAATGAAGACCGCCTACATAGATTATTCTATGTCGGTGATCGTGGGGCGTGCGTTGCCAGACGTTCGAGACGGGCTGAAGCCGGTACACAGGCGTGTGCTTTTTGCCATGCACGAGCTGGGCAATACATTCAACAAACCGCATAAAAAATGCGCCCGTATAGTGGGTGAAGTGTTGGGTAAGTACCACCCGCACGGCGATGTGTCTGTGTACGATGCTATGGTGCGTATGGCCCAGCCCTGGAGTATGCGTTACATGATGGTGGACGGCCAGGGTAACTTTGGCAGCCAGGATGGCGATGGCCCTGCGGCAATGCGTTATACCGAGGCCCGTATGCTGCGCCTGGGCGAAGCCATGATGGAGGACATAGAAAAGGAAACTGTTGATTTCTCCCTCAACTTTGATGATACGCTGGAAGAGCCTACTGTATTACCTACTCGCATTCCCCAGTTGCTGGTAAACGGCACATCGGGTATCGCAGTGGGGATGGCCACCAACATGATGCCGCATAACCTTACCGAAGTCATTGACGGCTGCCTTGCCTATATTGAGAACAAGGACATAACGGTTGAGGAACTGATGAAGTTTGTAAAAGCCCCTGATTTTCCTACAGGCGGTATTATTTTTGGCATAGAAGGTATTAAGCAGGGATTTCTTACGGGCAGGGGCAGGGTAGTGCTGAGAGGAAAAGTGACCGTAGAGAATACCAAGAGCGGCAAAGAAATGATCGTAATTACAGAGGTGCCCTACCAGGTGAGCCGCGATGCGCTTGCCGAAAAGATAGGCTACCTCGTAAACAATAAAATTATTGATGGCATTACACACGTAGCCAACGAATCGAACAAAGAAGGTACGCGTGTGGTGGTAGAGCTCAGGAGGGATGCTGTGGCGCAGGTCATCATTAACCAGCTTTACAAGTACAGTGAGTTGCAAACTTCCTACGGTATCAACAATGTGGCCCTGGTGAACGGCCGGCCGCGTACGCTGAACCTGAGAGACCTGATCTCTGAATTCGTGATTTTCCGGCACGAAGTTGTGGTGCGCCGCACAAAGTATGAATTGCGCAAAGCCAGGGAACGCGCGCACATATTGGAAGGTTACCTGATAGCCCTCGACCACCTGGACGAAGTAATAAGACTCATACGTAATTCGGCAAACCCTGAGATAGCAAAGGATGGCCTTATTACCTCTTTCGGTATGACCGAAATACAGGCCAAGGCTGTGCTGGAATTACGCCTGCAACGCCTCACAGGTATGGAGCGCGATAAGATACGCGAAGAACATGCCGAGCTTATGAAACTCATAGACCACCTGGAGTTGATATTGGGTAATGAGGGTATGCGCTACCAGATCATAAAGGATGAGTTGCTGGATGTGCAGAAGAAATTTGGAGATGAGCGCAAGAGCGAGATACACTACATGGCCGATGAAATGCGTATAGAAGACCTGATAGAGAAGGAAGACGTGGTCATCACTATTTCGCATCTTGGTTATATCAAGCGTACATCCACCGATGAATACCGCTCCCAGCGCCGCGGTGGCCGTGGGGCAATGGCTGGCCGGACACGCGACGCCGACTTTATAGAACATTTGTTCGTAGCATCCACCCACCATACACTTATGTTCTTCACAGAGAAGGGCAGGTGCTTCTGGCTAAAGGTGTATGAGATACCGGAAGCCGACAAGAACGGCAAGGGAAGGGCCATACAGAACATGATGCAGATCCCAGCCGACGATAAAATACGCACGGTGATAGATGTGCCCAAGCTGGAAGACGAAGAATTTATCAACAATCACTTCGTGGTATTGTGTACCAAGAAGGGTATCATAAAGAAAACCAAGCTTGCCGATTTCAGCCGTCCGCGTGCAAATGGCATCATCGCCATAACGATTGAGGATGGCGATGAACTGCTGGATGTGGCGCTGACACAGGAAGGCAATTATATAATGATGGCCGTGAAATCTGGCAGGGCTATATGCTTTCCACAAGAGAAAGTGAGGGCGACCGGGCGTGGTGCAATAGGCGTGTTTGGTATAGAACTGGATGAAAATAACGACGAGGTGATAGGTATGCTTTGCGTGGCCAAAGACGATGTGAACAAGCAGATACTTGTAGTGTCGGAGAAAGGGCTGGGCAAGCGCACGCCGTTCCTGGAAAAGGTGGTGGACAAGGCAGATAAAGCAGAAGGCGCGGAAAGCGCAGAAGCTGCGATAGAAGCCGATCCATATAACCTGGTAGAGTTGCCCGATGCTGATGGAAATATGCAGAAATATCTGCTTAGCTATCGTGTAACCAACCGTGGGGGCAAGGGCGTAAAAACGATAAATGTAACCGAAAAGACCGGGGCGCTGGTAGGCTTGCTGGGCGTTGAAGAAAAGGATGACTTGATGATAACCTGCGAATCTGGCGTTACCATTCGCATGAAGGTAACGGCCATCCGCGAAGCGGGAAGGGCTACCCAGGGCGTGAAGTTGATAAATATTGACGAAGGTGATAAGATAGCAGCCATTGCCAGAATTGCAGAGCAGGATGGCGATGAAGAAATAGCAGAAGGAACTGCTGGTGAGGATATTGCCGGAAACCCAGATGCAACAGCAGGAGAGGAAGCTAATGATACCCCGATAGTAGAGGAGTAAAAGGTTGGAATTCAAATTTTCGCTATGCGAAAATTTGAATTCCCCCTTGTGCGAGTGCCTTTGTGCACAGCCGAAGCGCGATAGGGCAATGTCGTTTAGTTAAGAAAAAAATCGTGTTGGGTGATGCTGAAGGCATCCACGTTTATAGAAAACCCAATGCAAAATGAGGAACGATGCCGAAGGTATCGGACTACTTTTGTTTGGATAATCTCTTAACTAAGTGACATTGTGCGATAGGGGTAATGTCATTAAGTTATAGAAGTCCAAAGGACTTCTATATGAATAGCCGCCGGTGAAACCGGCGGAAATGTTGACAAGCACCAACCCGCAGGGGTTGAATGTGGCTTTGAAAGCGCCAAATTAGTTTATTCGAAAGGCCGGGGCAATTGGCAGCGATTCAATGGTCTTGCACCCGGATAATAAGATAATTATAGAATTTGAAATAAAAAGCGAAATTTGCAAACACAACAGCTAACAATAATGAGAAAAGTAATTTTAATACTCGCAGCGCTTGGAATGTCATTTTCCATAATGGCGCAGGATAAATTTGTCACTACTGCAAGGGAAGCGATTACTAAGCAGAACTTCGACGAGGCAAAGGAGAACATAGACAAGGCAATGGCGAACCCGGAAACAAACGGTAAGCCCAAAACCATATTTACCAAAGTACAGGTATATATGGAGTTGCAGAAGGTGGACAAATTCAAAGCTTCCAGCCCATACAGAGAAGCAGCGCAGGCGCTCTTTAAATTGATAGACCTAAAACCAGATTACGAAAAATCTGCTGTGGATCAATATTGCCTTATTGTCGCTACTTATTACTATAACGATGGGGTAAGAACAAACAATGATAAAAAAAATTATGTGGACGCTATAGATCTGATAAAGAACGTAATTACTATTCACGACCTCGGTGGAGGTAAGCGTTTTGAAAAACTGAACAATCCGCTAATTGATACAATGGTGGCCAACTCTTACATGATAATTGCCAACGCTAACTTTTATCTCTCTAAATATGACGAAGCTGTGCCGTTATTGGTAAAGGTGAAGAATAACCCGATAACAAGGTCGCCATCAGAGTATGAGATACTTATAGACACTTATAACAGGCTAAAAAACAGTACAGAAGCGTTAGCCACAATTCAGGAAGCCAGGAAGAATTTTCCAGATGATGTTACGATTAGGAATTACGAAATAAATTATTATATCAGTACCGGCAAGCAGGACGAAATAATAAAAAAGCTGGAAGAGGCTGCTGCTAAGGAGCCTACGAATGGTGATATTCAATTCAACTTGGCTACCACCTACCTGGGTATGGCAAGTCCGAAGGACGGACCTAAACCGGCCAATGCCGCAGAACTACTTGGTAAGGCAGAAACGGCCTTTGGTCATGCCGTAGAAATAGCTCCGAGCAACGCATTGTACAACTACAATTTCGGGGTCATGTACTTTAACCAGGCGGTGGAATTTAATAACGCCATGAATGCGATAACCGGTACATCAGATGCCGACCAGAAGAAATATGACGGGCTGAAAGAGCAGCGCGACGGCCTGTTTACAAAGTCAACTCCTTATTTCGAGAAGGCATATAGTGAACTTTCTAAGAATGAAAAAGACCTTCGCGGCGATGATAAGCAAACGTATAAGTCAACCTTAATGTCGCTTAAAGAAGTTTATGCCCGTCAAAATAAACTCGACAAATCGGCAGAGATGAAGCATAAATTAGAAACGCTTCAGTAATTATTTAGGGTCTGCTGAAAGTAAAGGCTGACGGAATAATACCCCGAATGGGGTTTAATATGAGTAGCCGGGGGTGACAACCCCCGGAAAAATAATGAAAAATCCCAACCCCGAAGTAAAGGCTGACAGAATGATACCCCGAATGGGCAATCATTGACTTAGCGGAAAAGTCACGATAGGCGCGATGCTGAAGGCATCTGACATTTATAGAAAATCAAATACTAATGATTGACGATGCCGAAGGTATCGAACCTGCGTTTGCAGGGGGCTTTCGTGATACCCCGAATGGGGTTTAATATGAGTAGCCGGGGGTGACAACCCCCGGAAAAATAATGAAAAATCCCAACCCCGAAGTAAAGGCTGACGGAATGATACCTTGAATGGGCAATCATTGACTTAGCGGAAAAGTCACGATAGGCGATGCTGAAGGCATCTGACGTTTATAGAAAATCAAATACTAATGATTGACGATGCCGAAGGTATCGAACCTGCGTTTGCAGGGGGCTTTCGTTAAGTCAATGATACCCCGAATGGGGTTTAATATGAGTAGCCGGGGGTGACAACCTCCGGGAAAATAACGAAAAGCCCAACCCCGAAAATCATGACACAATCGTCCATGTCACATGTTCAGTATTATCTTTCCCCGCACATGCCCTTCCTGGCTTAGCTTGTGGGCCTCCTTTACTTCGGCCAGGGGAAATTCTTTTTCAATGATCACTTTTATTTTATTGTCGTCCACCAGGCCGGAAATTTCTTGCAGCCTTGCGCCATTTGAGTTCACCATAAAGCTTTTCGCCGTCACATTGTGCAGTTCAGCCTCTTTAGTATCTGCTCCAACGGTTGATACCAGCACCCCACCTTTTTTAAGCGCTCCCCACGATTTCTTCTGCGTTTCTTTTCCTATAGTGTCAAATACAAAGTCCATGTTCTTTACTTTGTTGCTAAAGTCCTCCTTTGTATAATCAATAACTTCATTTGCACCTAGCGACTTCACGAAATCAACATTTTTGGTAGAGGTCGTTGCAATGATGTGCGCTTGTACCAGCTTTGCAAACTGCACCGCAAAACTGCCAACACCGCCTGATGCGCCATGAATTAGTATGGACTGGCCTTTGCGAAGGTTGCCCTGTTCAAACAGCCCTGCCCATGCAGTTTGGGCAGCAAGTGGTATTGCCGCAGCAAAATTAAGTGGTATGCTGTCCGGCACAAAAGCCACTTCCGATGCTCGCACGGCTATGTATTCGGCATAAGCCCCGTTGCGCGATGTATCGCTTCTCGAATATACCCGGTCACCCTTGGCGAATTGTGACACCAGTACCCCTGTGTCTTCTACTATGCCCGATACGTCCCAGCCTAAAATAAACGGGAAGTGGAGTTTTGATGTTTCCTTCATATAGCCTTCTCTCATCTTCCAGTCTATGGGGTTTATACCGGCAGCCACTACCTTTATCAATATCTCGTCTGGCCCTATCTCTGGCTTTGGTGCTTCCTCATACTTCAGGGCGTCTATCCCGCCGTAATGGTGTATTCTTACTGCTTTCATATGGTTGCTTTTAAATCGTGATTTTATTTGCTCAAGACATCGGGCGTAGATATATGCTCCGGTCTGAAACCTATACCTACAAACCATGCCGGGAAGCGCCTTAGAACTGGTAATTTCGAGATCAGCCAGAAAAAAAATGGCAGTTTGTTCTTCCCTTCTTCTTTACGGTGGCTAACAATCCCTTTCTGGATAAACACCTGCATCCGCTGGGTCATATTGGTGGGCAACTGCCTTCGTTTTTGCACTTTGCCCAGGTCATTTATGGTCACTTTCTTTTGTTTCAGCGGTTGGTATAAGATGTTGGCTGTAGCCACCGCGTCCTGAATCGCAAGATTAATACCCACACCGCCCACCGGCGACATTGCATGAGCCGCATCGCCTATACACAACAACCCTTCCATGCACCATTTCTCCAAGCGGTCGATGGTCACGTTCAGAAGCCGTATATCATCCCAGTTCTTTAGTTCATTGACCCGGTTACTTAAGAAAGGCGCTATGTCCGTGAGTTCTTTTCTGAACGCTTCAATACCGTATGCCTTCTTCTTTTCATACATGCCTTTGTCTATTATGTAGCCTATCTGCCAGTAGGTATCGCGTTCTATAGATACCATTATCTTACCTTGCTGAAACCTGCCCAGCAATGTTTGTGGTGGGTCACCCTCCTTTTTTGACAAGCCGAACCACAGTACATCAATTGGCGCCCCGATTGGCATTACTTTCAGTCCCGCTTTTTCCCTTACTATTGAAGTTCGCCCATCAGTACCCACGGTTAGCAGGGCATGTATTTCAAGTATACCGTCTGGCGCATTTGCACGTATGCCTGCTACCTTTCCGTTCTCCCAAAGCAGGTCCGTGACCTCTGTTTCTTTAAGTAAGCGAAATGCAGGATAGACGGTGGCTTGTTTTACCAGGAAGTCAAGGAAATCCCACTGAGGCATAAACCCAACTGCTGGTTTCACAACCTTTAATGAGGTAAAGTCTGCAAGGTGAATGTTTATGTTGTTAAATAAGACGTGTAGTTGCTGCAATTCCTGGTGGGGTACTTTCAGGAATTCGTCTAATAATCCCAACTCATACATCAGTTGGAAGGTAGAAGGGTGAATGGTATCTCCCCTGAAATCGCGGAAGAAATCGGCATGTTTTTCCAACACAATAACATCTATTCCCGCGCGGGCAAGCAGGAAGCCAAGCATTACCCCCGCCGGTCCACCACCTGCAATACAGCAGGTGGTCGTCATTTGTTTAATATCCTTAGTCACCTGTTATATTTGGCTGTATAAATAGCGTGGACAGGAAAACCGCCTGCCATCATACTTCCATCGAGATGCATAAAAAAACTATACCACAGAATGGAATGTGAGAATGAATGAAGACAAAGATGGCCCTGTCTGAATGAAACATGTGGACAAACAACTGATTGATATAGTTTGGTTTACATTTGAATGCTTCGACTATGACGTTCGTCGTTATTAATTGGTAGTTATTTTGTCATCGTCACTAAGTTCAGGATAAGGGACAAAAAAAACGGGAACAAATTTGTTCCCGTCATACAATCTATTCTATAACTAATTTTCGTTCCATGGTACCATGGTCGTCAATGATCTTTACCACGTAAAGACCACTGGCAATTCCCTGCACATTCAGCGGGATGATATTTTCACCCACTGTAGTTCTTGTCAGTACTTCTCTCACTATTTTCCCGGTGAGATCTGCAACGCTGATCTTTATGGTATTCGATGAGTTGCTGTAGTAGGTAATGCTTGTATTACCTGTAGCCGGGTTAGGGTAAAGAGACGTAGCGCCAACTCTGTTGTTCACCGTGGCCACACCTGCGTTCGAAGGCCCTGTGCCTGCAAATGCGAGGGTATCCACATTCAGGTAACTACCCGCAACGGGGGAAGTGATACCGCTTGAAGACAACAATATCAAAGCAGAGTCAGGATTGGCGAAAGAAAAATAACTGAGGTCGAAAGAAAAAGATGCCCAGGTGGTTGCAGATCCTACAAGTGCATGGTCGGTAAAGGCAATCGTATCGCGCTTGCTCGTTGTCATGTTCCATTTCCACAAGTACACAACTATGTTTCCCTGGTCAGCCCCCATTGGTGCATATTCCCATTCGCCGGTAAGGCTCTTTGGGCGTGATGTGAAGGGAAAACCGCCGGAAATGGTGATGGCTGATGGGGTTCCACCAAAAATACCGGTTACTGCTACTCCCGGCGCTACGCCAATAATGGGTACTGTCTGGGAGGTGAGGCTTATATAATGATTGCCGGCAAACCCCGGAGAACCTTCAGTGCAGGTATAGACAGATGCCACAGCAGTAAGTGAATTTATTGTTCCCCAGTTATCAGGATTGCTATAGCTACCGGCAGAAGTCCAGCTTTCAAAGCCGCTGTTCGGTATTTGTGCAAAAGCTGTAGTGGTCAACAATAAAGTACAAAAAAGAGTAGAGGTTTTTTTCATAAGCATTTTGGTTTTTGAGTGTGAAATTTATTGGCATAAAAAACGCAATCTCCAATATGAAGATTGCGTTTTTGGTATAGCAAATAGATTATGATTTAAAAAAGAAAAAGTAGGGAGCAGCCCACATATGCTCGGATTGTACGTTGTACCCTATGGTATTGCGCATGTTATCCTGCACAGTACCATTTAGTAAAATATATCCAATTATAGAATGTTTGGCGTCTTGGATGATAGTGGAATAATCTATTCGGTTAGGAACCATATAACCAATTGTTTTATCGTTCATGTCTTTTACTTCTCCCTCGTTAATAACATAGCCAACCTTTTTATTATTGCGGTCGTAAACGGTCATGTTGCCACTTGAAGTTTTGTACTCAATAAGTGTCTTCCCATCCTTATCTACCAGCTTAGGGCCCGTCATATAGCCGATAAGGTTGTGGTGGCTGTCTTCGAGATAGTGAGCGCCTGTGCGCTGTTCCTGTGCGAATAAAGGGCTTATACTGCAACACAGGCCTAGAATTAATAGTAGTTTTTTCATATTGCTTTGAATTTAAGTGAATGCAAGATATTTATTTTCTTTTGTATTTCAAAAGAAATTGAACGCTATTTCAAAAAATATTTTTACAACATTAATTTCCAGGTAATATCTAGGGATAACACCAGTCGTTATCGTCATTTAGCGGCCTGGTGCGCCTAAAATTCCGTGGTTACATTGCCAGTGGCATTACCTTTGCACATCAAGAAGGGGAAAGATACTTTTTATGCTCAAAACAGATTTTCTTATTATCGGGTCAGGTATTGCAGGGCTCACATTTGCAGTGAAGACGGCGCGCCGCTTTCCCGAAAAGACCATAACAATACTTACAAAGGCAAATACCGATGAAACGAACACAAAGTATGCCCAGGGCGGCATAGCGGTGGTCAATGACCTGGAACATGACAGCTTCCAGAAACATATAGAAGATACGCTGGTGGCGGGCGATGGGCTGTGCAGTGAAAAAGTAGTGGACATAGTGGTGAAGGAAGGCCCGCTACGGGTAAATGAAATAATAGAGTGGGGGGCGAAGTTTGACAAGGACACGGAAGGCGATTATATGCGTGGCAAGGAAGGTGGGCACTCCGAATTCAGGATACTGCATCACAAGGATATTACCGGCTTTGAGATCGAGCGGGCGCTCGTGGAAGAAACAAGGCAATACCCAAACATCCATATACACAACCACTGGTATGTGGTGGACATCATCACCCAGCACCACCTGGGATACCTCATAACCAAGTCAACGCCGGATATCACATGCTTCGGTGTATATGCGCTTAACCTGAACGACAACAATATTGAGAAGATACTGGCTAAGTGCACGCTAATGGCATCGGGTGGGGCAGGGCAGGTGTACCGCACAACCACAAACCCACGTATAGCCACCGGAGATGGCATAGCAATGGCATACCGTGCGAAGGCCAGGATAGAGAACATGGAGTTCATCCAGTTTCATCCGACGGCATTGTATGAAGCAGGCGTAAGCCCATCTTTCCTTATTACCGAGGCCGTCCGTGGAGATGGCGGTATCCTCAGAAATAAAGACGGTATTGCGTTCATGGCAGGCTATGACGCGCGTGCCGATCTTGCCCCGCGCGATGTGGTGGCGAGGGCCATAGACAGCGAGATGAAGCGCACAGGAACTGAGCATGTGTACCTGGATTGCCGGGCTATGGACAAGGATAAATTCATGGCCCATTTTCCAAACATCTATGCCAAGTGTAAGCTTATGGGCGTGGACGTTTTTGAGCAGATGATACCTGTGGCGCCTGCGGCGCATTACTGCTGCGGTGGCATAAAGACCGATGAGATGGGCAGATCCTCCGTGATCAATTTATATGCCTGTGGCGAGTGTTCCAGTACCGGGCTGCATGGCGCTAACCGCCTTGCTTCCAACTCACTGCTGGAGGCCCTTGTGTTTGCCCATCGCTGTGCGGAGGACATGGCTTCCCGTGTCGATGATATTCCTTTCAATGATCTTGTACCCGACTGGAACGCCTCTGGCACGAATGAACCAAAGGAAATGATACTCATTACCCAAAGCCTGAAGGAACTGCAACAGGTGATGAGCGACTATGTGGGCATAGTGCGCAATGACATACGCCTGCACCGCGCTATGAGCCGGATAGACCTGCTGCATGACGAAACAGAAGAACTATACAAAACCGCAACCCTGTCGCCACAGCTATGCGAACTGCGCAATCTCATCACCATTGGCTACCTGATAGTAAAGGGAGCGCAGTTCCGAAAGGAGAGCAGGGGACTGCACTTCAATACCGACTATCCTGATAAGAGCAGCCTGTTGCAACAGGTAGTGTTGTAGTAAAACAATATGATTGGAATTATTTTTGGCCCTGGCTTATTGCTACTATGACGCTCCAGCGGCGTTGGCACCATTAATCAGCATCTCGCTATTGGGCAATCACGAGTTTCCTGGTTACCCACAACCCCTCCAATGAATTAATTATCTGCACCTCATAAACACCGGGACTTATACAGGCTATGTTAAAGGTCTGTTTGTCGGAGAGAATTTTACTTTGGTACACTTCTTTACCCACCATATCATATATCCGTACCTCACACCCAGCCGCACCTTCTACAGTCACTTCATCTCGCGCAGGATTCGGTAATAATGTCACCCTCTCTTTTGGAGAGGGCCGGGGAGAGGTCACCCCCGTCACCGAATCACATTTCTCTACCCACACCACATAATCACTCACCACTGCCCCGCAACCATTCACAAATCCATACTTTATTGTATCCACCCCAGCATTTAAACCGGTAACAACCGTTGTCATTGTAAGCGAAGTCGAACCCACAACAGCGTTAGCACCACTGCTGCTCCATACACCACCGATCGGGCTGCCAGTCAGGGTGTCCGGATATTCCAAACAAACAGTTGTGTTGCCCGTTATGGTTCCTTCGTTAGGTAATGTATTTATGGTAATCGCAAAGTCAGCTTTAGCAGTTCCGCAAGTATTGGTTATGGCATAAACGACAGTATCGCTGCCTTGAGATACCCCGGTTACTTCGCCTGTCATGGTGAGCCCCGTCGAACCCACAATTGCTGTTGCATTATTTACACTCCATGCACCACCGGCTACACTCTCAGTTAAAGTGACACTTGCTCCCACACAGACACTATCCGCACCACTAATAACACCTGCATTGGGCAGCGGATTTATGGTTACTGTTCTTGTAGCCGTGGCAACGCCGCAGGCATTAGTAACGGCATAGTTAACCGTATCAATTCCGGGGGAAACGCCTCCGGCTGTCATAGTGAGCCCAGTCGAACTATCAATGCTTGCATGAGTATTGCTTACCGCCCACGTGCCAGCCGTTGCACTTGCCGCAAACGTAACCGCAGAACCAACACATACATTATCAGCCCCGGTTATAGTGCCTGCTACCGGCGTAGTGTCAACAGTTATCGTCACAGTTTCTGCACAGCCGGTAGCCGGTAGCGTATATCTTATTATAGACGTGCCGCTGCTAATAGTCGTAACAACACCCGTTGAACCTACGATAGCTGTTGATGCTGTTCCACTACTCCATGCGCCTCCCGGTGTACCGTCGGTCAAGGATATTGTTGACCCCTCACAAACGTGAGCCGTACCACCCACTATCGGCGCGGGCAGTGGGTTTACTGTAAGTATGGCAGTGGCCATGCAACCATCGCTAAGTGTATAAAATATAGTTGCTGTCCCTGCCGCATAGCTGGTAACAACACCCGTTGGTGATATGCCCACAAGAGAACTTGTCCATGCCCCACCTGCCGCTGAATCTGAAACACTCATTGTACTACCATATGCGCAGATGTTACTTAAGCCCGTAGGTGAACTTGCGGGTATATAACTAATTGTTGTTGTGCCGCTAGTAATGCCGGATACAACACCGGTCAAAGAGCCAATGCTTGCAATACCAGTTGATGCTGAACTCCATCTACCGCCAGTTGAAGGGTCCGTGAGTATCATAGTGTGTCCGGCA